>R16__coassemble_957_pt1 | contig 55806 bp, 38 predicted proteins | sample R16__metabat2_high_PE_017 | metagenome-assembled genome bin R16 | reverse complement strand
TTAATGAATTAAACATAATCCCTTTTGCAGTTATTGAGTGGTGTTTCATGGACATTATGGACAATGGACACTTTGGACAGCACACGGGGTGCAGGAATGACGGCGAAGGGTGTGGCATCCCTCGTTCCGCATGTTGGCCTGCGACGGCGTTGTCGCGGGGGACGTTCAGTGTTTGTCGCAAGGACGTTCTGCGTTGTTGCAAGGACGTTCTGCGTTGTTGCAAGGACGTTCTGCGTTGTTACAAGGAAATCCGGCGTTGCCACAACGAAGCTTGTCATCATTGCAAGGAAATTTTTTGTTGTTGCAAAGAAAAATTTCTTTGTTGCCAATGGCCGGTACGTGGCTTCTGGCGTCTGGTTGTTTTCAGTGGAGGAGCAGACAGTCACCTATATCGATTTCGGCATGATGAAGCACATCGAGGAGGGCAAAACAATCCGAAATTGGAAAAAATCGTCTGAAAGAATGTCGCTTTCAATTTTTTGCTGTACTTTTGCAATGTCATTCAGGTGCATTTATGCCAGCATCTTTGACATCGTGTTATAAGATATACGATATGAGAAGTATAGAAACGCTATTGCCGTTTAGAAACATATAGGAGTAACTTATTTTGAATACATAATAGGATTATGAAGGATAAACTCTATGCGTTGCTGCGTGCTGTGTGTGTGCTTGTCGTGGGCATCCTGCTGATTGCTTACCGTGAGCAGTGGGCCGATGCACTGGTCATTGGCGTGGGTGCGGTGTTTGCGCTGTTCGGGCTCTGCTCGGTGGTGTCGTGGCTCATCAAGCGTGCTCGCAGTGGTACCAGCCCGTTCTTCCCTGTGCTGGGCGTGGCTGGTGTGCTGCTGGGCGTGTTGCTGATGACTGCCTCGGAGACTTTCCTGAAGGTCTTCATCTACATCATCGGCGGATTGCTGGTGTGTTTGGCGTTGTACGAACTGTTCTCGCTGACGGCGCTCCATCGTGAGGCCCGTCTGCCGGGATGGCTCTACCTCCCTCCCGTGGTGGCGCTGCTGCTGGGTGTCTACTCATTGTGGAACCCTACGAAGGCGGCCGCTCTGCCCTTCCTACTCACGGGCATCGGCTGTGCCGTGTGTGCCTTGGGCCGTATCTTGGCTACGGTATTGTGGGCATTCAAAAGAAAACGTAAAGACTGACAGCCATGTTCATATCCCGTAATCTCCGACAGACGAACATCGTGGAGTACCTGCTCTATATGTGGCAGGTGGAGGATTTGCTGCGTGCCAGCCAGCTGGATATAGATAAGGTGACGGCAGACGTGGTGGACCGCTATAAACTGGACGACGCAGGACGTGCCGAGCTGGTGGAGTGGTATGCCAACCTCATCGAGATGATGCGGATGGAACATGTCGCCGAGAAGGGACATCTGCAGATCAACCGCAATGTTGTCATCGAGCTGACCGATCTCCACTTGCAGCTCCTGCGCAGCCCTAAATTCCCTTATTACCAAGCTGCGTACTACAAGGCGCTACCCTTCATTGTGGAGTACCGTGCCAAGAGCACCACGGTGGATGCGTCGGAACTGGAGAGCTGCCTGGAGGCACTCTATGGCGTGTGGATGCTTAAGCTCCAGCACCGCGAGCTGAGTGCCGACACGGCAAAGGCCATGCAGAGCATTACGGCTTTCATGGGGATGTTGAGTGACTATTATAACCAAGACCGGAAAGGTGAACTGAAATTGGACTGATGAAGATACTTGTGACAGGTTCCAACGGACAGTTGGGTAATGAGATGCGCCGCATCGCTGCCGAGTCGGCAGGAAACGACACGTGGCTGTTTACGGATGTGGCAGAGTTGGACATCTGCGACGCTGAGGCTATTGAACGTTGTGTGGCTGAGAACGACGTGGAGGCTATCGTGAACTGTGCCGCCTATACCAATGTGAATGGGGCAGAGACAAACGTCGAGCTGTGTACGAAACTCAACAGCGTGGCCCCGGGCTATCTGGCGGCTGTGGCCCAGCGCCATCACTGTCGACTGGTGCACATCTCCACGGATTATGTCTTCGATGGTCATCACTGCCATCCCTATCACGAGGACGATGTGCCGTGTCCCGATTCGGCGTATGGCCGCACCAAACTGGCAGGAGAGCAGGCTGTGAACGATGCATGCCCCGAGGCAGTCATCATCCGTACGGCATGGCTCTACAGCACCTTCGGCAACAACTTCGTGAAGACGATGATCCGCCTGGGACGCGAGAAGGAAACGCTCGGCGTGGTGTTCGACCAGATAGGCACGCCCACCTATGCCCGCGACCTGGCCGTGGCGGTGTACAAGGTGCTCCACAGCGCGGCATGGACACCCGGCATCTTCCACTATACCGACGAGGGCGTGTGCTCGTGGTACGACTTCACGCTGGCCATCCATGCCTGTGCCGGCATCACGACGTGCAAGGTGAACCCCCTCCATACCGACGAATACCCCACACCGGCCCGTAGGCCCTTCTACTCGGTGCTTGACAAGACGAAGATCAAGCAGACCTACGACGTGGAGGTACCCCATTGGACAGTAAGCCTTAAAGAATGTATTGAATTATTGAACAAGAATGAATGAATTGAACGAAATACAGCGTCGGCGCACGTTTGCCATCATCTCGCACCCCGATGCCGGTAAGACCACATTGACCGAGAAGCTGCTGCTCTTCGGTGGACAGATACAGGTGGCAGGTGCCGTGAAGTCGAACAAGATACGCAAGACGGCTACCTCCGACTGGATGGAGATAGAGAAGCAGCGTGGCATCTCCGTCACCACCTCCGTCATGGAGTTTGACTATGAAGGGTACAAGATCAATATCCTCGATACGCCCGGTCACCAGGATTTCGCCGAAGATACCTTCCGCACGCTTACCGCTGTGGATAGCGTCATCATCGTGGTGGACTCTGCCAAAGGTGTGGAGGCACAGACGCGCAAGCTCATGGAGGTGTGCCGCATGCGCAAGACACCCGTCATCATCTTCGCCAACAAAATGGACCGTGAGGGCAAGGACCCCTTCGACCTGCTCGACGAGCTGGAGAGCGAGCTCCACATCAGCGTGCTCCCCTTGAGCTGGCCCATCGAACAGGGTCCGCGCTTCAAGGGCGTCTACAACCGCTACGAACACCGACTGGACCTCTATCAGCCCAGCAAGCAGGTGGTGACAGAGAAGGTGGAGGTGGACATCGACAGTGCCGACCTCGAGAGGCATATCGGTGAACGCCAGGCAGAGAAGCTGCGTGCCGACCTCGAACTGGTGGAGGGTGTCTATCCTGCATTCGACGTGGCCGATTACCTGGCCGCCGACGTCGCCCCGGTATTCTTCGGATCGGCACTCAACAACTTCGGTGTCAAGGAACTCCTCGACTGTTTCGTGCAGATAGCTCCTAGTCCCCGCCCTACACAGGCCGTGGAGCGCGAGGTACGTCCCGAGGAGGAGAAGTTCACGGGGTTCATCTTCAAGATTACAGCCAACATCGACCCCAACCACCGCTCGTGTGTGGCGTTCTGTAAGGTGTGCAGCGGCAAGTTCCTGCGCGGTGCTCCCTATCAGCACATGCGTACCGGCAAAGTACTGCGCTTCTCATCGCCCACACAGTTCATGGCGCAGCGCAAGAGCACCATCGACGAGGCGTGGCCCGGCGATATCATCGGACTGCCCGACACAGGCAATTTCAAGATTGGCGATACCCTCACCGAGGGCGAGCAGCTGCACTTTAAGGGGCTGCCGAGCTTCTCGCCGGAGATGTTCAAGTATATCGAAAACGACGACCCGATGAAGACCAAACAGCTCGCCAAAGGCATCGACCAGCTCATGGGCGAGGGCGTGGCACAGCTGTTCGTCAACCAGTTCAACAACCGCAAGCTCATCGGCACCGTCGGACAGTTGCAGTTCGAGGTCATCCAGTACCGTCTCGAGAACGAGTACAATGCCAAGTGCCGCTGGATACCCGTAAGCCTCTATAAAGCATGCTGGATAGAGAGCGACGACGAAGCAGAGTTGGAAGCTTTCAAGAAACGCAAGTACCAGTTTATGGCCAAGGATATCGAGGGCCGCGATGTGTTCCTTGCTGACAGTGCGTACGTGCTGCAGATGGCGCAGATTGACTTCAAGCATATTACGTTCCACTTTACCAGTGAGTTCTGATGGATGCAGCATGGAACGATGATGTGCGCAAGGCGTGCGAGGTGATGCAGCGGGGTGGGGTGATTCTGTACCCTACCGACACGGTGTGGGGCATCGGCTGCGATGCTACCAATGCCGATGCCGTGCGCCGTATCTACGACATCAAGCACCGCGAGGACTCCAAGTCGATGCTGGTGCTGGTGGACTCTGAGGCAAAGGTGGACTTCTATGTCAAGGAGGTTCCTGCAGTGGCATGGGACCTCATCGAGTTGGCCGACAAGCCGCTCACCATCATCTACGACGGTGCGCGCAACCTGGCACCCAACCTGGTGGCGGCGGATGGCAGCGTGGGCATACGTGTCACGCGGGAGGCCTTCTCGCGGCAGCTGTGTGCCCGTTTCCGCAAGGCCATCGTCTCCACCTCGGCCAACATCAGCGGTGAGCCTACGGCGGCCACGTTCGGCGATATCGCTCCGGCCATCCTGGAGGCCGTGGATTATGTGGTGGGTTATCGGCGCGACGAGGCCGGAGGTGCCAAACCCTCGTCCATCGTGCGGCTCGGCGCACATGGTGAAGTAAAAGTCATACGTCCATGAGCACCCCATCCTCATCACAGCCTGCCTCACTGCTGGCGAAGGTCGTTGACTGGAGGCACACGCACATTGGCGACCGTACGTTCGTGCTCATCCTGAGCGTGGTGGTGGGGTTGCTGTCGGCAGGGGCTGCCTTGCTGCTCAAGTTCCTCATCCATCTCATACAACGACTGCTCACCGATGGCTTTGATGCTTCGGAGACGCACTGGCTCTATCTGGTGTTCCCTGTGGTGGGCATCCTGCTCTCGGGACTGTTCATTCGCCATGTCGTGCGCGACGACATCAGTCACGGCGTGACGCGCATCCTCTATGCCATCTCGCGCAAGCAGTCGCGCATCCGTGGCCACAACATGTGGTCGTCGCTGGTGGCCAGCTCCATCACCATCGGCTTCGGCGGGTCGGTGGGTGCCGAGGCCCCCATCGTGCTCACAGGATCCGCCATCGGCTCAAACCTTGGCGCTCTCTTCCGTCTCGACCGTCGTGACCTGATGTTGCTGGTGGGTTGTGGAGCGGCAGGAGCCGTGTCGGGCATCTTCAAGGCCCCTATCGCGGGTGTTGTCTTCACCCTTGAGGTGCTGATGATTGACCTCACGATGGCTTCGCTGCTGCCGCTGCTGCTGTCGAGCGTCACCGCCGCTGCCGTGTCGTATATCGCCACCACCATGAAACCGATGTTCCAGTTCACCCTCGACAATGCGTTCTCGTTGGAGCGCATACCCTTTGTGGTGTTGCTGGGCATCGTGTGTGGACTCGTCTCCCTCTACTTCTCCGAGGTGATGAACTTCCTCGAGGACCTCTTCCGCAAGGTGAAACGACCATTGTGGAAGTTCGCCTTCGGTGCCGCCATCCTCAGCCTGCTCATCTTTCTCTTCCCCTCGCTCTACGGTGAGGGCTACGATACCATCAACGTGCTGCTGAGCGGCGACAGCTTGCAGTGGACTACGGTGCTCTCAGGCTCGTTCTTCTATGGACACAACCACATGCTAGTGGTCTATCTGGGACTCATCATCCTGACGAAAGTGTTTGCCACGGTGGCCACCAACACGGGTGGCGGCTGCGGCGGTATCTTCGCCCCCAGCCTGTTCCTCGGCTGCATCACCGGCTTCGTCTTCTCGCACCTGTGCAACACGTTGGGCTTCGGCACCTATATGCCTGAACAGAATTTCGCCCTCTTCGGCATGGCAGGACTGATGTCGGGCGTCATGCATGCACCGCTCACCGGCATCTTCCTCATCGCCGACCTCACGGGTGGCTACGGACTGCTCTTCCCGCTGATGATTGTCTCTACGTTCTCCTATCTCACCATCCGCATCTTCCAGCCACACAGCATCTACAGCATGCGCCTGGCCCGCAAGGGCGAGCTGCTCACGCACCACAAGGACCGCAGCATCCTCACCCTGATGAACACCGAGAATGTCATCGAGAAGGACTTCGCCAGCGTGTCGCCTGAGATGAATCTGGGGCAGCTCACGCAGGCTGTGGCGCGCTCACGGCGCAACCTGTTCCCTGTGCTCAATGCCGAGCAGCACCTGGTGGGCATCGTGCTGCTCGACAGCATACGCAAGCTGATGTTCCGTTCGGAGCTCTACCGCCGCTACACCGTCGAGAGCCTCATGACGCCGCCACCTGCGCGTATCGTCAGCACCGATGCCATGGACACCGTTATGCGCAAGTTCGACGAGACACATGCCTGGAACCTCCCTGTGGAGGACGAGAACGGTGTCTATCTGGGCTTCGTGTCTCGCTCCAAGATCTTCAACGAATACCGTAAGGTGCTGGTCGACATCACCGATGATTGATACCGTGCCCTGCTCTTCATACTTCAGCCAATATGACTAAAGAACAATTGCGAATCGTCTTCATGGGCACCCCCGACTTTGCGGTCGGTACGTTGCGTGCTCTGGTAGAGAACCATTACCATGTGGTGGCGGTGGTCACCATGCCCGACAAGCCCATGGGGCGCCATGGCAGCGTGCTGCAGTCCAGTGCCGTGAAGCAGTATGCGCTGTCAGTGGGCCTGCCAGTGTTGCAGCCCGAGCGGCTCAAGGATGAGGCTTTCCTCGAGGCGCTGCGTGCCTGCCGTGCCGACCTGCAGATCGTGGTGGCGTTCCGCATGCTACCCGAGGTGGTATGGGCCATGCCGCCATTGGGCACGTTCAACCTGCACGCCTCGCTGCTGCCCCAGTACCGCGGTGCTGCACCCATCAACTGGGCTATCATCAACGGCGATCGGGAGACAGGTGTCACCACCTTCTTCCTCCAGCACGAGATTGACACGGGCGCCATCATCCATCAGGAGCGTCTCGCCATCGGTGAAGAGGACAATGTAGAGGTGGTCCACGACCGCCTCATGACGTTGGGCGCTGACCTGGTGCTGCGCACGGTCGACGATATACTTGCCGGTACGGTGACCCCTGTGCCCCAGCAGGTGACGGACGATACGGCGCTGCGGCCTGCACCGAAGATCTTCCGCGACACCTGTCATATCGATTGGCACCGTTCCGCCAGAGAACTCTACAACTTCGTGCGCGGTCTGTCGCCCTATCCCGCTGCCTGGACCGACTTTGTGGATCCTGACGGCACAACGGTGAATGTCAAGGTCTTTGCTGCTCATGTGGTGGAGACTACACTTGCTCCCGGCGAGATCGAGACCGACGGACGCACGCTTCTTCTCGTCGGCACCGCCGACGGAGCACTCTCCATCGACAGCCTGCAGGTGGCGGGCAAGAAACGCATGCCTGCCGCCGACTTCCTGCGCGGCCATGCTGACATCGCACTCTGGCACGTTCAATAAATCGATTTAAATATGAAGAAACTCATTCTTTTAATTTCAGTTCTTATGGCAGTATCATGTACTCCCCGTCAACCGAAGACCCTGGTAGCCTATTTCTCTGCTACCGGTACCACGAAGGCCGCAGCTGAGGACCTCGCCCGTGTGGCAGGTGCCGACCTGCTGGCTATCACCCCTGCGGTGCCTTACACCGATGCAGACCTCAACTGGCGCGACAGCCTGTCGCGCAGCTCGCTGGAGATGAAGGACCTCACGTCGCGTCCGGCACTTGCATCCACAGAGGTGGACATCGCAGCCTACGACCGCGTGTTCATCGGTTTCCCCATCTGGTGGTACACGGCACCCACGGTCATCAACACCTTCATCGAGAGCCTGCCGTTGGCCGGCAAGCAGGTGGCACTGTTCGCCACATCGGGAGGCAGTACCATCGAGAAGGCTTGCACCGATCTGGCTCAGCAGTACCCCGACATCGAATGGCAACCGGGACTCCTGCTCAACGAGTACACCGAGGAGCAACTCGCCGACTTCACCCGTTGAACATCGTCATCCCCCCTGTTCGTCGTATCACCCAAACCGGCGTAGGGGAACGTCCTTCGTAAGACCGACAAAATGGCAGATTTTGTCGGTCTTTTGTCGTAGGGAATATTTGTTGCACCCGATTCGGTGTGTGTAAGACGTGTGCTTATCGTATTTGATAACTTGCAACATTATTCTTTACGACTATGGAAGGATACGAAAACATGAATCCGAACGAACGGAATGGGTTCCTGAAACGTTTTGCAGTGAACCTGAACGATGCAGCTTCCGGCGGCAAGCTGGATCCTGTGGTGGGACGCGACGACGAGATACGCCGCATCCTGCAGATACTGAGCCGCCGCACCAAGAACAACCCTATACTCATCGGTGAGCCGGGCACCGGCAAGACCGCCATCGTGGAGGGACTGGCGCAACGCATCACACGCGGCGACGTGCCCGAGAACCTCCGCCGCAAGCAGGTGTACAGCCTCGACATGGGTGCACTGGTAGCTGGCGCGAAGTACAAGGGTGAGTTTGAGGAACGCCTGAAGGGTGTGATAGGCGATGTGGTGAAGGCTGAAGGCGAGGTGATCCTCTTCATCGACGAGATACATACCCTTGTGGGCGCCGGCGGTGGCGAGGGAGCGATGGATGCTGCGAACATCCTGAAGCCTGCTCTCGCCCGTGGTGACCTGCGCTCCATCGGTGCCACCACGCTCGACGAGTACCAGAAGTATTTCGAGAAGGACAAGGCCCTCGAACGCCGTTTCCAGACGGTGATGGTGGACGAGCCCGATGTCGCCTCGTGTATATCCATCCTCCGCGGACTGAAGGAACGCTACGAGGCACACCACAAGGTCCGCATCAAGGACGAGGCCGTGGTGGCGGCCGTGGAGCTCTCCAACCGGTATATCAGTGAACGGTTCCTGCCCGACAAGGCCATTGACCTCATGGATGAGGCGGCCGCCAAGCTGCGTATGGAACGCGACAGCGTGCCCGAAGAACTCGACGAGCTCACGCGTCGCTGCCTGCAGCTGGAGATAGAGCGTGCCGCCATCCGTCGCGAGAAGGACGAGACCAAACTCGCTGCCATCGACAGTGAGCTCTCCACGCTGCGTGCACAGGAGCAGGAGGTGCGTAGCAAGTGGGAGGGCGAGCGCGCACTCCTGGGCGACATTCAGCAGCAGCGCCAGCTACTGGAGCAGCTGCGCACCGAGGCCGACCATGCCGAGCGCGATGGCGACTACGGCCGAGTGGCGGAGATACGTTACAGCCGGCTGCAGGAGGTGGAGAGCCGCATACGCGACATCCAATCCAAGCTGCGTGAGCGGCAGGGCAGCGAGGCACTGGTGAAGGAAGAGGTGGATGCCGACGACATCGCCGAGGTGGTGAGCCGCTGGACGGGCATCCCCGTGAACCGCATGGTGGAGAGCGAGCGCACCAAGCTGCTGCGGCTGGAGGACGAGCTGCACCGCCGCGTGGTGGGGCAGGAGGAGGCTATCAGCGCTGTGGCCAGTGCTGTGCGACGCAGCCGCGCCGGCATGCAGGATCCCAAGCGTCCTACGGGGTCGTTCATCTTCCTCGGTACCACGGGAGTGGGGAAGACGGAGCTCGCGAAAGCCCTTGCCGAGTGTCTGTTCGATGATGAACGCATGCTCACACGCATTGACATGAGCGAGTATCAGGAGAAGTTCAGTGTCACCCGTCTCATCGGCGCCCCTCCGGGCTATGTGGGCTATGAGGAAGGCGGACAGCTCACCGAGGCCGTGCGACGCAAACCTTACAGCGTGGTGCTCTTCGACGAGATTGAGAAAGCTCATCCCGATGTGTTCAACATCCTCCTGCAGGTGCTCGATGACGGACGCCTCACCGACAACAAGGGACGCACTGTGAACTTCCGCAACACCATTATCATCATGACCTCCAACCTCGGCAGCGACTACATACGCAGCCGTTTTGATACCCTCACCGACAGCAACCGCGCTGCCGTACTGCGCGAGACCGAGCAGACCGTGATGGAGATGCTGCGCACACAGATTCGTCCCGAGTTCCTCAACCGTGTGGACGAGACCATCATGTTCCTGCCCCTCACCCGCGACGAAATCCATCAGGTGGTGCAGATACAGGCCGATGCAGTCTGCCGTCGGCTGGCCGATGCCGGCATCACGCTCACCCTCACGCCTGCTGCCGTAGCGTGCATAGCCCGTGCCGGCTACGACCCCGAGTATGGCGCTCGTCCCGTGAAACGGGCCATCCAACGCATGCTGCTCGACGAACTGTCGCGGCGCATGCTCGCCCAGGAGGTCACCCGCGACCATCCTTTGGTGGCCGACGCTACACCCGACGGCAACAGCCTGACGTTTCTCTAAGCCCTACAAGGACCATCCACCTGTGCTCAGGCGTATTACCTGCTTTATATCCTCCGATTGCACGCCTCGCAAACCCTCTTCCAGACATACTTTGCGACGGCTCAGAGGGGGTAACCTAAGTGTATATGACTCACGAGCAAAACGTGTGTTTATACAAACCAACGCCAGTGTCCACTAAAGGTGGGTTCTATAAATTCTTTGTATTTTGGGCTCCGATTAAAGTATGGATATCTCAAGAGTTTATTGACCGCCGTCAACTGTTCCATTGACCGCCGTCAACTGTCGCACTGACGGCGGTCAATGAAGCGTAGTTGCAATGATTTTTTGGCGTAGAACCAAATATTATTCATTCCGTCCGTCCGCCGTACGCTTATATACGTACGGCGGACGGAATGAATAATAGGATTGCCGTTCTGCCGATGGCAGGCGGGGAGGAACGTCAGTCGCTGGTATGGCTGCCTATGGTTTCGTGCATGGCAGCGGCGGCACGACGGCCGTCGCCCATGGCGAGGATTACGGTGGCTCCGCCACGCACGATGTCGCCACCGGCGAACAGAGTGGGGATGTTGGACTGCATGCGGTCGTTGACGGCGATGGTGTTCTTGCGTCCGAGCTCCAGGCCTTCGATGCTCTTGGGTACGATGGGGTTGGGGCTGACGCCCACAGCCACCACGGCGAGGTCGATGTCGAGCTCTGTGGTTACGGGTGTGCCATCGGCATGCGTCATGGGCACGGGGCTGCGGCGGCCGCTGGCATCGGGCTCACCCAGCTCCATCTGCTGCAGCACAACGCGCTGTACGCGTCCCTTCTCATCGGCGATGTACTCGATAGGGTTGTGGAGGGTGAGGAACTCGATGCCCTCCTCCTTGGCATGCTTCACCTCTTCGAGGCGGGCGGGCATCTCTGCCTCGCTGCGGCGATAGACGATGGTGACGCGCTCAGCACCCAAACGTTTGGCCGTGCGGCAACTGTCCATAGCGGTGTTGCCGCCTCCTACCACCACCACGCGGCGGGCAGGGTTGATGGGGGTGTCGGTATCGGGGTTCGAGGCGTCCATGAGGTTCACACGGGTGAGGTATTCGTTGCTCGAGAGAATGCCTACGCTGTTCTCGCCGGGGATGTTCATGAAGTTGGGCAGGCCGGCACCGGTGGCGATGAAGATACCCTTGTAGCCTTCTGCTTCCAGCTCTTTCACGCTGAGGGTCTTACCGATGATGCAGTCCTTGACGAACGTCACGCCCATGCGCTCCAGTCCGGCAATCTCCACATCCACAATCTTGTTGGGCAGACGGAACTCGGGGATTCCGTACTTGAGCACGCCGCCAATCTCGTGGAGTGCCTCGAACACGGTGACGCTGTAGCCCAGCTTCGCCATGTCGCCCGCGAACGACAGTCCCGCGGGGCCGCTACCCACCACCGCCACCTTGATGCCGTTGGCGGGTGCTACCTCGGGCAGCGACAGGTGTCCGCTCTCGCGCTCGTAGTCGGCGACGAAACGTTCGAGGTTGCCGATGGCGACAGCCGGCTCACCCATTTTGAGGTGTATGCAACGGCTCTCACACTGCTTCTCCTGCGGGCATACGCGTCCGCACACGGCGGGCAGTGCCGAGGTGTGCTTCAGCACGCGGGCGGCCTCGAGGAACGCGCCGCGCTCGACGTTCTTGATGAACGACGGTATCTCAATGGCTACGGGGCAGCCCTCCATGCAGGAGGGGTTCGCACAGTCGAGGCAGCGGTGTGCCTCGGTGATGGCCTGCTCGGCCGTGTAACCCGTGTTGACCTCCTCGGTGCGCGTGGTGGCACGGTAGGCGGGGTCGAGCTCGTTCATGGGACAGCGAGGGATGGCTGTGCGCTCCTTCGCCTTCATGCTTCCCCGCAGTGCCTCACGCCAGGGAGCCTTCCGGTCGAGCAGCTCGGCCAGCGGTGCCGTTGCCGCCTCAGCGGCTGCAGTGGCCTGCGAAGGCTGTGGCTCGGCGGCAGGAGCGGCGGGGGCAGGGGAGACCGTGGCGGTCTCAGCAGCAGCGAGGTAGCGACCATACTCCTCGGTCTCGACGTCCTTGAACGACCCCATGCGCTTCATCATGCCGTCCCAGTCCACCTGGTGGCCGTCGAACTCGGGACCGTCCACGCAGACGAACCGTGTACGTCCGCCCACGGTGACGCGGCAGGCACCGCACATGCCCGTGCCATCGACCATGATGGTGTTGAGCGACACATCGGTGGGGATGCCGTACTTCTGCGTGAGGAGGCAGCAGAACTTCATCATGATGGTGGGTCCTATGGCGAAGCACTTATCGACATGCTCGCGCTGGACGACCCGCTCGATGCCTACGGTGACGACACCCTTGTCGCCATAGCTGCCATCGTCGGTCATGATGATGACCTCGTCGGAACTCCGACGTATCTCGTCCTCCAGGATGATCAGTTCCTTGCTGCGTCCCGCCAGTACGCTGACGACGCGGTTGCCGGCGGCCTTCAGTGCCTGTATGATGGGGAGCATGGGCGCGATGCCCACGCCGCCTCCGGCACATACCACGGTGCCGAAACGCTCGATGTGTGTGGCCTGTCCGAGCGGGCCCACCACGTCGCAGAGGCTGTCACCCACGTTCAGCTCGCACAGACGGCTGCTCGACACGCCCACCTTCTGCACTACCAGCGTGATGGTGCCGCGTTGCTCATCGCTGCCAGCGATGGTGAGGGGCATGCGCTCGCCCTTCTCGTGGATGCGGACGATGACGAAGTGACCGGCTCTGCGGCTGCGCGCGATGAGGGGGGCTTCCACTTCAAACTTGAAAACTTTCTCTGAGAATTGCTCTTTAGCTACAATCGTATACATGATGAATCGTTATCCTGAATTGTCCGACTGCAAAGGTACGGCTTTTTGCCGACAGCAGAGCAGGCGAACGGTTGGTTTATTACATTTCTTATGCTTGCATTTTCATAGATCCTGCCTAAAATACACCCAGCTCGTTGAGGAAGATGAGAACAATGGCGAGGGGTGCCACCCACCGCAGAAGAAAAATGTAGAGGCCGAACAGTGGTGCCTTCAGTGTGTCGTGGTTCGTCACCTCGTCGCGTACCATGTGGCGGTCGAGCTTCCATCCGGTGAAGAGCGAGATGATGATGCCGCCGATGGGGAGGAAGATCTTTGCTGACACGAAGTCAAAGAAGTCGAAGAACCCCTTCCCGGGCAGCAGGTGCACATCGCTCAGTACGCCGAACGATAGGGCGCAGCATACGCCCAGTGCGAGGCACACGCCGGTGACCACGCGGGCAGCCCCGCGGCGGCTCATGCCCCGCTCGTGGAGGAACGCCGTCACCGACTCGTGGAGCGACATGCAGCTGGTGAGGGCGGCGAGGATGAGCAGCAGGTAGAACATCAGTGCAAACAGGTATCCTATCCAGGGCACATCCTTGAAGGCCATTTGGAATACATCGGGCAGGGTGATGAACACCAGTCCCGGTCCAGCATCGGGGGCAACGGTACCCACGGAGAACACGGCGGGGAAGATGATGAACCCGCTGAGGATGGCCACCAGCGTGTCGATGGAGACGACGCTGGCCACCGTGCGCGGCAGATGGGCGTCGTCGCGGAAATAGCTGGCATAGGTGCACAGACAGCCCATGGCGAGGCTCAGCGAGTAGAAGGCCTGTCCCATAGCGCTGAGCACGGTGTGGCCGGTGATCTTCGAGAAGTCTGGCTTCAGCAGGAAGGTGAGCCCCTCCTTCGCTCCGGGCATGAACAGTGAGCATATGCCCAGCACGACGATGAGGATGAGAAGCAACGGCATCATCACCTTCGAACAGCGCTCGATGCCGTTCTGCACCCCCCGCACGATGATCAGGTGTGTGAGGAGCAGCACGATGGCGGTGAACAGCACGGGCTGCCAGGGACTCTGCGTGAAGTGGGTGAACCACGCTGCCGAGTCGGCAATATGGGTGACCTGTCCGCACACGGCACCGACGAGGTACTTCATTGTCCAGCCCGCCACCACGCTATAGTAGCACAGGATGAACCAGGCAGTGAACACTCCCAGGTATCCCTGTGCCACCCATCCCGTGCGGGGAGCCAGCTGGCGATAGGCATCGACCGTGTTGGCATGGGTGTGACGGCCGATGACAAACTCAGAGAGCATCACCGGTACGCCCAGTACGACGACACACAGTATATATATTAAGGATAAAGGCTGCACCGCCGTTAGCTCCCACCTCGGTGGGGAAACGCCACACGTTGCCCAAGCCTACTGCCGACCCAGCAGAGGCCAGGATGATGCCCATTTTGCTACCGAAATTTGAACGTTTCTCCATAATCGGCTGCAAAAGTAATATTTCTTTTTGGTTTTTTGTTTCAATCCGAAAGAAAAGTGACTTATTACCATAAAAAAACTCCCTCGGTTCGCGGTGAACCGAGGGGGGGGGTATGATGCGCATCGCATGCAGCCGGTCCGCAGAGACCTATGCTGCATCTGCGGCGTTGTTACTTGTTGAGGGCGAGCGCTACGTTGACAGCGCAGGCTACGGTGCAGCCTACCATCGGGTTGTTGCCGATGCCGAGGAAGCCCATCATCTCCACGTGTGCGGGTACGGAGCTGGAGCCGGCGAACTGTGCGTCGCTGTGCATGCGGCCCATGGTATCGGTCATGCCATAGGAGGCGGGACCGGCAGCCATGTTGTCGGGATGCAGGGTACGGCCGGTGCCACCACCGGAGGCTACGCTGAAGTAGGGCTTACCGGCGAGGATGCGCTCCTTCTTGTATGTGCCGGCTACGGGGTGCTGGAAACGGGTGGGGTTGGTGGAGTTGCCGGTGATGGAGACATCGACGTTCTCCTTCCACAGGATGGCGACACCTTCGCGCACGTCGTCGGCGCCGTAGCAGTTCACCTTGGCGCGGGGACCGTTGCTGTAAGCCTTGGTGTTGACCACCTTGAGCTCGCTGGTATAATAGTCGAACTGTGTCTGCACATAGGTGAAACCGTTGATGCGGCTGATGATCATGGCAGCGTCCTTACCGAGACCGCAGAGGATGCAGCGCAGCGGCTTCTGACGTACCTTGTTGGCCATCTCGGCAATCTTGATAGCGCCTTCGGCGGCAGCGAAGCTCTCGTGACCGGCAAGGAAGGCGAAGCACTCGGTCTCCTCACGGAGGAGGCGGCCGGCGAGGTTACCGTGGCCGAGGCCGACCTTACGGTCGTCGGCAACGGAGCCGGGGATGCAGAAGGCCTGCAGACCGATGCCGATGGCTTCGGCAGCGTCGGCAGCATTCTTGCAGCCTTTCTTCAGGGCGATGGCGGTACCTACGACGTAGGCCCACTTGGCGTTCTCGAAGCAGATCTTCTGGGTCTCTTCGCAGGTGATATACGGGTCGAGACCGTACTGCTCACATATCTGGTTGGCTTCTTCAATGGAAGCGATGCCGTTGGCATTGAGGGCGGCGAGAATCTGCTTCTCGCGGCGATCCTGGGATTCGAATTGTACAGGACGTATCATAGTGTTATGCTGTTTTGTCGATTAACTGTTTACGGTTTACAATTCTCATTCTTTGCGGGGGTCGATACTCTTCACTGCTCCCTGCTCCTTGGTGGTGCGGCCATAGGTGCCGGTGACCTGCTTGAGTGCTTCGTCGGCAGGCACACCCTTCTTGATGGCGTCCATGAGCTTGCCCATGTGGACGAATTCGTAACCACATACCTGGTCATCTTCGTCGAGGTACTGCTTGGTGATGTAGCCCTCGGTGAGCTGGAGATAGCGGGGACCCTTAGCTTGTGTGCTGTAGAGGGTACCGAACTGGCCTACAAGACCCTTGCCGAGGTCTTCGAGACCGGCGCCGATGGTAAGGCCGCCCTCGCTGAAAGCGCTTTGGGTGCGGCCATAGACGATCTGCAGGAATAGCTCGCGCATGGCGGTGTTGATAGCGTCGCAGACGAGGTCGGTGTTGAGGGCCTCGAGCAGCGTCTTGCCGGGAAGAATCTCGGCGGCCATGGCGGCGCTGTGGGTCATACCCGAGCAGCCGAGGGTCTCGACGAGTGCTTCGACGATGACGCCGTCCTTGACGTTGAGACTCAGCTTGCAGGCACCCTGCTGCGGTGCGCACCAACCGATGCCGTGTGTGAAACCGGAGATGTCTTTGATCTCAGTAGCTTTCACCCATTTGCCCTCCTCGGGAATGGGAGCGGGACCGTGCTTCGGGCCCTTCTGAACAATACACATGTTCTCTACTTCGTGTGTAAATGCCATTTCTTTTTCTTTTTTTAAGAGTTATATCTAATACTTTTTGCGGTTTACTCCGTAATTGGGTGCGAAGGTACGGCTTTTTTCTGATTTGGTATGCATATTTTTGACCTTTTTTATAAAAAATATGTGGTTGATGCAGTAAATGTTTGCCGTATCAGGCGGGATATGCTATCTTTGTGGTCAAAATTGAACCGTTGTATGAAGAGGGCTTTCTTTGTATTCTTATTGGCTGCGATGGCGTGCATGTGTGCTCAGGCCCAGCCCCGATTGGTAAGGAGTGGGGATACGGCGCACTTGAGCGTGAAGGACCGGCCGATGCTGATCATTGGCGGTGAGCTGGGCAACTCATCGGCCTCCGTTCCTGAGGATGTGCACCGCCATTTTGCACATCTGCACCATCTGGGGCTGAATACCGTGCTGGTGCCTCTCTCGTGGGAACTCATTGAACCCAACGAGGGGACGTTTGACATGTCCATGCTCGACACGGTACTTGCTGAGGCCCGTGCTGCCGACCTGAAGGTGGTGCTCCTCTGGTTTGGCGCATGGAAGAACAGCATGAGCTGCTATGCTCCTGAGTGGTTCAAACGGGATACAAAGCGTTTCCCCCGTGCGCACACCCGGGATGGCAAGCCCGTGGAGGAAGCCAGCGCGTTGAGCCGTAACGTGCTGGATGCTGACTGCCGCGCGTTCTGCCATGTGCTGCAGCACCTGCGCGACAACGACAGCGAGCAGACCGTCGTCATGCTGCAGGTGGAGAACGAGATGGGAATGATTGAGGTGCCCCGCGATTACTCCGCCGATGCTACAGCCCTCTACCACAGTCCTGTGCCCGAATCGCTCATGCGCTATCTCCAGCAGCACCGCAAGACACTCCATCCCTATATAGCAGAACGTTTCCACCCTGAAGTGCAGCACGGCACATGGGACGAGGTGTTCGGAGGGGATATCTATGCCGAGGAGATCTTCCAGTCGTGGACTTATGCGACATATGTGCAAGAGCTGGCGACGGCAGGACGTGCCATCTATGACCTGCCGATGTTTGTGAATGTAGCTTTGGACAGTCGCGGGCGGCAACCGGGCCAATATCCGTCGGGGGGACCTCTGGCGCAGCTCATCGACATTTGGCGTGCGGCAGCTCCTGCCATCGATGTGCTCGGCGTGGACATCTATGACCAGGGATATGCCGATTGGACGGCGAAGTACCACCTCCCCGATAATCCACTCTTCATCCCCGAGATTCGTCTGGCCGACTGTGATGCTGCGTATGCCCTCTATGCCTTCGGACATCATGGCGCTATGGGCTTCTGTCCGTTCAGCATCGAGGACTATCCTCTCTATGCCGAGTATACGAGCGCTGCTGCCGCTGTGGACCTCTCGCGGAATGACCAGCTCAATGCGTTCACGGCTCCTGGGGAAGGCTTATCCCCCCTTGCTGCCTGCTACCGTCTGCTGCGGCAAGCTGAGCCTTTGATTATAGCCCGTCAAGGGACGGATGATATGGATGCTGTCCTGCTCACCGATGCGCAGCGTGAAGGGACGATAGAAACACCTGACGGCATCCGCATGACCATCCGCCATAGCTATTCGTTGGGCTGGGAGGCCGGCGCGGCAGCGTCCTCATGGCCCGAGGTCGCCTGCATGGTGCTCCGTTTGGGGAGGGACGATTACCTCTTCATCGGCAGTGGTGTTGTCGTCACCTTTGCCGACAGTAAGGCCGGCGATGTGTGGCAGAAGGGCGATGTGCGTATCGGCTTAGCGAAGTGCGAAGAGGTGGTCATCGAGGAGGACGCGCTGCGCGTGGTGCGTACGCTCAACGGCGACCAGACCCATCAGGGACGGCACATGCGTATCCCTGTAGGGCAATATGCCATGCAGCACGTCCGGCTCTACAGGTACTGACGCACTTCAGCGTGCTTCGAGAGTAGCAGAACACTATTTCACCAGCGCATTCTTCTCGATGCTCCAGTCTTCTCGGACAAGTATCTGAGGGTTCTTCCCTTTGAACATCCTGGCGGCTTTTACACTGCCCTTGAGCTGCCAGTCGAGCCAGGCGATGGCTGGGAAACGGAACTCGCCGCCATAGGGCTGGCTGTAAGTGCCTCCGTGGCCAACGGGGTAGTTGACAGCCACTGCGGGCACATGCTGGATGCGATGAAAGTCGTCCATACCATTCTGGTAAGCAATGTCCGTTGGTCCTCCGAGCAGGTACATCACTGGCTTACTGATGGACTGCAGCTGCTCCTTTCCCGGCATTGGCATGTTCGGCATGGCGATGGAGGGATCGATGAACAGACCGCTGTTGCAAATCATGAAGGTAGTGATGCGTGGATCGGCGCAGTTGTAGAGTGTCTGCAGACCTCCGCACGACATGCCGGCGGCACAGATGGCCTGGGTGTCGATTTTTCCATAGAGCTGACTTTGCGGGTTGGCGTTCTGTGCAATCGCCCAGTCAATGGATGCAATCTGCTGCTGGGGCGTGGACATTGGACCGTCGAAACGGGCACCGTCTTTTGGAAAGAAACCGGTGGCGATGACCAGATAGCCGTGTGAAGCAATTTCGTTGAGGAACTTGTAATGTTCCCAGGGCGAGTTGGCGCAGGCACCGTTGCCCCATACGAGCACGGGCAAGAGATTCTTTTTGCTGAATGGCTTCAGGTCCTGTGGCAGGAACAACGTATGCGCGGGCAGGTCTTTTGTTTCCGTCATCACGGCTTTGTACTTCCCTGTTCCTCCCTCTTCTATGACCTGTGACTGGGGACCGTTGGCCTTCTGTAGATAGGCCTTGAAGAAACGGCCTTGGGTAGTGGGCGTGTAGTCCCAGTCGCTGAAGAGCATGGGCGCCCAATCGGGATCGAAGCACCAGATGGTAAATGATATGCCCTTCTGTTCGAAATACTGGGTGATATGCTCTCCATACACGTCGGTGGACTTTACAGGCACATGCGCGCCTTTCTCGTCCTCCAGACAGTAGCCGATCTCGGTGCAGATGACGGGATACTCGTCGGTGAGATAGCCGAAGTCCTGCTCCCATTGCTCTTCCCATGGCTGTTCACGTTTCATGGGGTAGGGATGGGCAACGTAGGCGATGCCTCCGCGCCGAATGGGAGCGGTGGCAACGGGTGTGAGGTCATAGGCCCAGTTGAAGCCGGCACACAGGCAGATGGCTTGCGGATTGATGTCGCGGATGGCATCGATGAGCGTCTCCTGTATGCGCCTCCATTCGTTCCACGAGCATTCGCCCAGTTCGTCACCTGTCACTGTGGGCTCGTTGAAAAGCTCGTAGAATGCCACGGCTGGCTCATCCTTGTACCGTTCCGCTGCCATGCGCCAGAAACGCAACGTCTCCATCATGTCGGTGTTGTACATGTCGGCAGTGAAACGGCGGTCCTTGAGGTTCCCGATGCTATGCCAATCCATGATGACGTAGAGTCCTTGCTCTTTGGCCCACTGGACACCATGGTCCATGGCTTGGAATGTCTCCTCCCATCCCAAGTGGTTGATGTTCTGCGGGTGCACGGCGAACCGCACGATATTGGCACCCCATGCGGCAGCCTCGGCGAAGTACGTCGCATCCCAATGCCCGTCGCCGATGAGCTTCACGGGGTCGGAGAGGCATACGCCACGGAAAACGACGATTTGCCCTTCTTCGTTCACAAACTTATTTCCTACCACGCGGATGCGCGACAGCTCCTTGCCAGAGGTGGTGAGACACATAGCGAAGATGAGCATTAGGGATAAAATTTTCTTCATTTCTCTGTGATTTAATGGTTTTTTGGAAGAATATGAACTCAATGCTTGCGATTGTATCATGGAACGTGTCTCTTGATGTCTGCTCCTATCCGAAGAGGAACCGAAAGGCTTCCTCCACCTTGCTCACCGGATGCAGGGTGAGGGATGTGGGCAGTGATTTCGTCTGTACCAACTGCTGGTGGTTGGAACGGGGAAGCAGCATGTCGGTGAAACCTAACTTTTCGGCTTCGCGTATGCGCTGCTCGATACGGGCAATGGGACGTATCTCACCCGACAGCCCCACCTCGCCCGCCATGCACACGGTAGGGGCGATGTCTATGTCGAGGTTGCTGGACAGGACTGCACTGATCACCGCCAGGTCGATGGCAGGGTCGGCCACCCGTAGCCCGCCAGCGATGTTCAGATAGACGTCTTTGGATGCCAACTTGAAACCGACCCTCTTCTCCAGCACGGCCAACAGCATGTTCATGCGCCGCAGATCGAAACCGGTAGCGCTGCGTTGCGGCGTGCCGTAAGCGGCAGTGCTCACCAACGCCTGTACCTCGATGAGGAATGGACGTACGCCCTCCACCATGGCCGCGATGGCCACGCCGCTCATGCCCTGCCGCCGCTCGGTGAGCAGTAGCTCGCTGGGATTGCTCACCTGGCGCAGTCCCTCTTGCCGCATCTCATAGATGCCCAACTCGGATGTGCTGCCGAAACGGTTCTTCTGCGCACGGAGGATGCGGTACATATAATGTCGATCGCCCTCAAACTGCAGCACCGTGTCCACGATATGCTCCAGTACCTTCGGACCTGCCAGCGTACCTTCTTTATTGATGTGCCCGATGAGGATGGCGGGCAGACTTCGTTCCTTGACGAACTTCAGCAGGAGAGCGGCACTCTCGCGTATCTGCGTCACGCTGCCGGGCGATGACTCAGCGGCTTCGGTCCAAATGGTTTGTATGGAGTCGATGATCAACACTTCGGGCTGTACGTTCTGGATATGGGCAAAAATCTGTTCGAGACTGGTCTCACATAGCACCTGTAACCGTCCGTTCCCGGCAATGCCTGTTTCGCCGGCCAGCCGTTCGGCGCGCATCTTCAGTTGCGACGCACTCTCCTCGCCGCTCACATAGAGCACTCTCCGTTCAGGCATGCCTAGCACGGTCTGCAGCACTAGCGTGCTCTTGCCGATGCCCGGCTCACCGCCCAGCAGCACCAGCGAGCCCATCACCAGACCACCGCCGAGGACACGATTCAGCTCCTCATCGTGTGTGTCGATGCGCACTTCGCTGCCGCTTTCAATCTGTTCCAGCGTGAGCGGCTTGGGCGCATCGTTCAACAGACCGCCTTCTATGTGCCGCCGTGCGTCATTGCCTTTTTGTCCGCCTGCATACACCACCTGCTCCACGCAACTGTTCCACTCACCGCACACAGGGCAACGACCGAACCACTTGGGTTGGTCCTCACCGCAGCTACTACACATATACACCGTTTTGTTTCCTTTTGCCATACCGAAGGGGATAATTCGAAACTTATATTTACGAAAATATGCACAAAAGTAGCGAATATATTCAAATAATCACTACTTTTGCACGGTTTTTTTTTGTCTATAGGTATTAAAAGAATATTTTTCGTACAATGAAAGTCCTGAAATTCGGAGGTTCGTCTGTGGGTACACCGGAGAGCATACAGCAGGTGAAGCAGATTGTTGAGAACCAGCAAGGCAATGTGATTGTTGTCGTGTCTGCCCTTGGGGGTGTCACCGACAGACTCATCAGCATGGCCAAGATGGCATCTGCGGGTAACAAGGCTTACAAGGATGAGTTTGATGCGCTGGCGAAGCGTCACGAACAGATGATTCGTACGGTGATACCTTCAGGTACAAGCCGCAAGACCACCCTTTACCGTCGTGTTCGGGCACTGCTTGCCGAGTTGCAGAATATCTGCGAGGGACTGTACCTTTTGCGCGACATGTCGCCCAACATGGAAGACACCGTCGTCTCCTATGGTGAGCGTCTGTCGTCGCTCATCGTGGCTGCGCTTATCGAAGGCGCCACACTCTACGATGCACGTGACTTCATGCGTACCGAGGTCAAGGGTGGCAAGCATATGCTTGCCAAGGAGAGTACCGAGCAGCTTGTGACGAATACCTTCGCTGATGTGCTTAGCCACAGCTATGCTGATGAAAATAGAAATATTATTGTCGTGCCGGGTTTCATCGCACGCGATGTCATCACCGGTCATGTAACCAACCTCGGACGTGGTGGCTCGGATTATACTGCAGCTGTGCTTGCAGCCGTGCTGGGGGCTGAAGCGCTGGAGATATGGACCGATGTGGATGGCTTCATGACCGCTGACCCGCGTGTGATCTCCAATGCATACGTCATCAACGAGCTATCGTATGTAGAGGCTATGGAGTTGTGCAACTTCGGTGCAAAGGTGGTCTATCCTCCTACGATCTATCCTGCCTTCCATCGGAATATTCCCATTTTCATAAAGAATACCTTTAACCCCTCTGCTGCTGGCACCATCATACGCGACCATCTGCAGGATCGGAAGCGCCTCATCAAGGGCATCTCCAGCATCGGTGGTACCAGTCTCATCAATGTCACAGGATTGGGTATGGTGGGCATCATTGGTATCAATCACCGTATATTCCACGCGCTGGCGGAGAATGGCATCAGCGTGTTCCTCGTGGCACAGGCTTCGTCGGAAAGCAGCACCTCTATAGGTGTCCGCGATGTGGATGCAGCCCTGGCTGCCGACGTACTCAATACGGAGTTTGCCAAGGAAATTGCCCTCGGCGAGATGAATCCCATGCAGGTGCTCGATGGGCTGGCCACGGTGGCTATCGTGGGTGAGAACATGCGCAGCAATCCGGGCATCGCCGGACAGCTGTTCGGTGTGCTGGGACGTAACGGCATCAACGTGGTGGCTGCCGCTCAGGGAGCCAGCGAAACAAATATATCGTTCGTTGTGGATAAAAACTACCTGCGTAAGACGCTCAACGTCATCCACGACTCGTTCTTCCTATCAGAGTACAAGGTGCTCAATCTTTTCATCTGTGGTGTGGGTACCGTGGGCAACAGCCTCATCGAGCAGATACACGGTCAGCGTGAACGGTTGATGCGTGAACGCGGGCTGCAGTTGAATGTTGTGGGTATCGCCAGCGGTCACTATGGCGTCTTCGATCGTGCCGGCATACCCCTCGACAACTATCGCGAACGGATGATGGCCGGAGGCACCTCGAACCTGCAACGGCTGCGGGACGAGATCATTGGCATGAATATCTTCAACAGTGTCTTCGTGGACTGTACCGCCAGCGCGGAGGTCGCCGGACTTTACAAGGACTTCTTGGTCCATAATATCAGTGTCGTCGCTGCCAATAAGATTGCAGCTTCATCGGACTATGCTGTTTACCGTGATCTTAAGGACACCGCACGTCGGAAGGGTGTGAAGTATCTCTTTGAGACGAATGTGGGTGCCGGCTTGCCGGTTATCAACACCATCAACGACCTTATCAACTCGGGCGACCGTATCCTCCGAATAGAGGCTGTGGTGAGTGGTACACTCAACTTCATCTTCAACCAAATCAGCGCAGAATGCCGTCTGTCGGATACCATCCGCCTGGCTAAAGAAAAAGGTTACAGCGAACCCGACCCCCGCATCGATCTCAGCGGTAAGGATGTTATCCGCAAACTCGTTATCCTTGCGCGTGAAAGCGGGTATATCATCAATCAGGATGATGTGGAGAAGCATCTGTTCATTCCGCAGGAGATGTTTGAAGGGTCGTTAGATGACTTCTGGGAGAAGGTGACTGCACTTGATGATGATTTCGAGACGCGTCGCAAGCAACTTGAGGCGCAGCAGAAACGTTGGCGATTCGTGGCCCGTCTGGAAGGAGGCAAGGGTAGTGTTGCCCTCTGTGAGGTGGACCGCTGGCACCCGTTCTATAACCTTGAAGGCTCAAACAATATTATCCTACTGACCACCGAACGCTACAAGGAATATCCTATGATGATACAGGGCTATGGCGCAGGCGCTGCGGTTACCGCTGCCGGTGTCTTTGCCGACATTATGAGCATTGCCAATATCTGATACATGCTGCAGCTACCCGCTGTGTGCTGGTACTGAAACATATCAGTGTGGGTATCTATCGTTCGAGCATATAAGAACACTCCGAAAGGAAAAACGGCAGAACAAGCCGTTGATATCCTTTCGGAGTGTTTTCTTTTAGTGCAGTTTTGTTCAGAAGGGACAGGATGGCACGGCACAATGTGACATCTTGTAGCTGCTCGAGAAAACTCAGTTTGTGCGGCCTGTATAGGCCTTGATGCCGGAGTTGTCGATAACCGTCTCAAAGAATTGGTTGGCAGCCTTGTCTATATCCTTGTCCCAAGGACGCGGTGTTCCGGAGAGCTGTACCACCCAAAGACGCAGGGATTTGGTGTGCCAGTTGATGGAGCAGTTGGTGCCAAAGGCGCCCCCGTGCCCAAACCATGCATCCTCGCTGTCGTGCTCGGGAGCGTTCAGACCGAGTGAGTAACCGCCCATGCCATCGGGGCGAGTGGATACGGCAAGCATCGACTTCACCGTCTCTTCTTGAAGGATGCGCACACCGTTGTCGCCAATACCGAGGTTCATGAGCATCTTGTAGAATTTCAACTGATCGGCTGCCGTTGTCCACAGACCTGCACCGGCAGAGGCGAAGACATGCTCGTCGTTGTACGGACGCTGCTCCCAAGGGTCTTCCTTGCGCCACTCAGCAGGAGCACCCTTCACGCAGTTATACATCTCAATGTGGTGCTTGATCTGCTTGTCGGTAGGCCAAAATGTCGTCGATGTCATGCCCAGTGGAACAAGAACCTCCGCTTTGAGATAATCCTCCCACTTCATGCCGGTGATAACCTCCACGATGGCTGCGCCTATGTCGATGCCTGTGTTGGAGTAATTCGCCTGGGTTCCCGGCTCGAACATGATCGGTGAACCGGCTGCCACGGCAGCATTCTGGCGCAGACGGGCTCCGCCTGACCATCCGCCGCCACGCACATCGTTGCGCTTGACACTGGTCTCAAACGGGAAACCACCCGTGTGATTCATCACCATGCGTACGGTGAGCACGTTCTTTGCCTTGTGAAGGGTGCGTATGCCGTCCTGCTCCCCATCGAGCACCCATAGTGTGGCAAACTCGGGGAGATACTTTGATACGGGATCATCCAGCGAGAGTTTGCCTTCTTCAACCAGTTTAGCAATGGTGACACCGCAGAATCCTTTGGTCTGTGAACATTGCATGAAGGCGTTGTTCAGCCCTATCTTCTCTTTCTTCTCCACGTTGGCATAGCCGATGCAGCACGTCTCCTGTACACCGTCGTGATAGAATATGCTGATGGCTCCTGGCAGTTCGCCGCTTTCCACGTATGGCTGGAGAGCATCATGGGCAAAGGTGGTGCCGGAATTTTGTACACGTTCAGCCTTCCGGGCCGAAAGATGGGTGGGGGCAGAGAGGACTGCCGTAAGGACAATCATGCTGACAATGAGATGTTTCTTCTTCATTTGAAATATTTGAGTAAGTTTTAGGCCGTAAAATTACACCTTTTCTTTGTTCCGACCAAGAAAAAGTCAATAAAAACTTTCGCGTATCAGGTTTGCAAAAATAAACTGCTTGCCAGTTGCTGCGAAAGAAAAAAAGAAGTACCTTTGTGCCCGAAAATGCAATTCCCGATGAAGCGGTTCCTATTCACCCTCCTGACGTGCTCGTATATGGCTATCACGACTGTCTGTGCAGATACTGGACGCCGTCTCTTTACGGATGGGTGGACATTGAACGGGACTCCTGTGACTTTACCTCGCGCGGTGAACGAGGATGAGGCTTTCCGCGTGAGCATAGAACAACTCACCGATACGATTGCCCTCTATGAGAAACATTTTCAATGGGATGGCAATACGAGACACAAGGTCTTTATTGAATTTGAAGGTGTGCGGCAAGCCGCAGAGGTGCGGCTCAACGGCCATTTTCTTGGTCGTCACGAGGATGGCATCACTGCTTTTGGTTTCGATCTTACTCCTTATTTAAATAGTGGGGAAAATGTACTTTCTGTACTGACCGATAACGACTGGCGCTATCACGAAGTTGCTACTGGCAGCACCTACCAGTGGAACGACCGTAACTTCAATGCCAATTATGGGGGTATCGTCAAGCGGGTATGGCTCTACGAAACCGATCTCCTGCACCAGACGCTTCCCCTCTACAGCAGTTTCGGTACGGTGGGCGCGTATGTCTATGCCGACCAGTTCGACATACCTTCACGCTCGGCCAATTTACACTATCAGACGGAGGTGGTGAACGAGGATACCGTACCCCGTACCTTCTACCTTCGTGCGGAGGTGTACGATGCGGACGGTAACTTATTTACAACGCTTGTGGAGGGCATGTCCCATACTTTGGCTCCTGGAGAACAGGGAACGGTCTTTATGAGTAGCCGTGAGGAAGGACTGCATTTCTGGAGCTGGGGGTACGGCTATCTCTATACGGTGCATCTGAAACTTGTGGAGGGTGACAACCCTTGGTCTCCCGGTGATGTGGCGTGTACCGACAGGGTCATCTTGCGCACGGGGTTCCGCAAGACGGAGTTTCGCGATGGTATGCTCTACCTCAACGACCGTGCGATGATGATACATGGCTATGCGCAGCGCACCAGTAACGAGTGGCCGGCGCTTGGAACTGATATCCCTGAGTGGCTCAGCGACTACAGCAACGCTATGATGGTTGAGGGTGGAGCTAATATGGTCCGTTGGATGCATATCACTCCTTCGGTGCAGGACATCGAGAGCTGTGACCGTGTAGGACTCTTGCAGGCTATGCCTGCCGGTGACAGTGAGAAAGATGTGGACGGACGACGCTGGGAACAGCGAAAGGAGGTGATGCGTGACGCCATCGTTCGTAACCGCAACAATCCAAGCATCCTGTTCTATGAATGTGGAAACAAGGGCATAAGCGAAGCGCACATGCACGAAATGAAAGTCTTGCGCGATGCATTCGATCCCTATGGCGGACGTGCTATTGGCAGTCGTGAAATGCTGGCCAGCACGACGGCCGAATATGGTGGTGAGATGTTGTATATAAACAAGAGTGCCACCAAACCTGTTTGGGCTATGGAATATTGTCGTGATGAGGCTCTCCGCCGGTACGTGGATGCTGACAGCTATCCTTGGCATCCCGAAGGTAACGGCCCCCTCCACAAAAATGCCGATGCTTCTGCCTACAATCACAATCAGGATGCTTTCGTGGTGGAACTTGTCCGCCGCTGGTACGACTACTGGCGTGAACGTCCAGGTACTGGACGTCGTGTGAGTTCCGGTGGCGTAAAGATCATCTTCTCCGACTCCAATACGCATCATCGGGGTACGGAAAATTATCGGCGCAGCGGTGTCACCGATGCCCTACGTGTCCCCAAGGATGCATACTATGCCCATCAGGCCATCTGGGACGGCTGGGTGGATACCGAGCAGCATCACACCTACATTGTTGGACATTGGCAACGACCGGAGACGAACCCGATAACGGGAAAGACACCAACCACGAGAAACGTATATGTGGTTTCAACTGGCGATCAGGTCGAATTGTTGCTCAACGGACGTTCGCTGGGATATGGAAAACGCGATTACCAGTTCCTGTTTACCTTTGAAGACGTCGCATGGGAGAAAGGCGTTCTTGAGGCTGTCAGCCGTGACGCTGAAGGTAATGAGCTGTCCTGTCATTGTGTGGAGACCGCTGGCATGCCTCATCGTTTGCGGCTGACGCCCATCGTGAGCCCGCAGGGCTTCCGCGCTGATGGATTAGATGTGGCACTCATACAAGTTGAAGCTGTTGACAAAAAAGGCCACCGTTGTCCGCTCGATCACAGCATGATAGATTGCACCTTGGAAGGACCTGCTGAATGGCGGGGAGGTTTGGCGTCAAGTACCGATCCTTTGACATGGCAATCGCTCCATCCTGACAATCCCAATTACATCCTCGAGACTTCTCTGCCTTTAGAGTGTGGTGTGAATCGCGTGATGGTGCGCAGTACTACGACACCCGGCGTGGTAAGCCTTACAGTGAAAGCTGATGGCTTGCGCAAAGCCCGTCTCAAACTGAAGACTCTTCCGCAGGATACGGCCGTCGTACCTTTGCCCTGCCGGCTAGGACGCGGCGAGACACCATCGACACCTTCTTTTGCTGTGACCCGTCGGAATGTGCCTATACTTTCTGCATCCTCTTCCAGTAATGAAGATGAAACGTGGAAAAGCTTTGATGATAACGAGGAGACAATGTGGACCAGTCATACAGGCGACAGTGCGGTCATCACATATCATCTGTCCCGTCAAGCTGAGGTGGGTGAAGTAGTAATGAAACTGGATGGCTTCCGCACGAAATCCTATCCATTGGTGATTTCTGCGCATGGCAATGTGCTTTGGCAGGGCAACACCGACAAGACGCTTGGCTATGTACATATCGCGTTGCCGCCCATTCGAACAGACGAGATTACAATCGCCTTGCATGGCGCAGTTGGGGATAAAGATGCTTTTGGAATATTGGAACTTTCTGATGAGGACCGCCAGCCATCTGCCTTGCAGTCATATGCATCAGCGGAGAAGAGACTTCGTATTGTTGAAATTGAATTTGTGGAATTTGTGCCTTAGCATGAATTCCACTTTTTTTTATTATGAAATAATAACGAATTGTAAAAAGATATAAAAATAAGTTGTACCTTTGCAACGTTTTTAAAAAAATGTATGGAAGAACTGAAACATGAGTGTGGAGTGGTGCTGATACGGTTACTCAAGCCGTTGAAGTACTATCAGCAGAAGTATGGTACGTGGCAGTATCCGATGCGCCGTCTCTATCTGATGATGGAGAAGCAGAAGAACCGTGGCCAGGAGGGTGCCGGATTAGCGTGTGTGAAGATGAACGCACAGCCTGGAGAGGAGTATATCTTCCGCGAGCGTGAACTGGGCAAGGATGCCATCACTAAGATTTTCGAGAAAGCAACGCGCTGCGCTTTTCAAGGCAAGGACATGTCAGCTTGCACCGATGCAGATTATGCGGAACGGTACCTCCCTTATGCTGGAGAAATCTATATGGGACATCTTCGCTACACGACTTGTGGCCGTACGGGCATGGAGTATGTGCACCCATTCCTCCGCCGCAACAACTGGCGTGCCAAGAATCTTGTGTTGTGTGGAAACTTCAGCATGACCAACAGCCAGGAGGTGTTTGATATGCTCTCTGAGGCTGGCCAGCATCCGCGTCGTGTGGCCGACACCTTCTTCCTCCTCGAACACATGGGACATCGGCTTGACCGTGAAGTGGAACGTGTCTATCAGGAGGCCTTCACCCAGGGCCTCGTGCACCGCGACATCACTGAATATATTGAAGAGCATATCGATATGTCCAATGTGCTCCGCTCTACGCTTCCCATTTGGGATGGCGGCTATGTGGTGGAAGGTGCAACCGGCAGTGGCGAGAGCTTTGTCGTTCGTGACCCCTGGGGTATACGTACCGCCTTCTGGTATGCCAACGATGAGGTGGTGGTAGTGACGAGCGAGCGTCCTGCACTGCAGAACGCCCTTTCCGTGGAGGCCGACGAAGTACACGAGTTGCAGCCCGGCCAGGCACTGTTTGTCAACCGTCATGGCCAACTGTCGCTCCAGCAGATCATGCCTCAGAAGGCCAACTTGCCCTGCTGCTTCGAACGTGTCTATTTCAGTCGTGGCAACGACCGTGACATCTACCGCGAACGCAAGAGGCTGGGCGAACTTCTTGTCCCCTCTGTGTTGCGTGCCATCAACGACGATGTAGAGCATACGGTGTTCTCTTTCATACCAAATACCGCTGAGGTAGCCTCTTATGGTATGGTGCAAGCGTTTGAAAACTATCTGGGCACGAAGAAGATAGAACGTATCCTTGCCCTTGGTCGTACTCCCACACAGGAGGAGTTAGAGAGCATTATCCTGCAGCGCATCCGCAACGAGAAGGTCGCGCTCAAGGATATCAAACTGCGCACGTTCATCACCGCAGGCAGCAGTCGCAACGACCTTGCCTCGCATGTATATGACATCACCTATGGCAGTATTGTGCCCTATGAGGACAATCTGGTCATCATTGACGACAGTATTGTGCGTGGCACCACACTGCGCGAAAGCATCCTCAGTATCCTTGACCGTCTCCATCCGAAGAAGATTGTCGTCGTCAGCAGCTCGCCACAGGTGCGCTACCCTGACTACTATGGTATTGACATGGAGAGCATGGATCAATTCATTGCCTTCAAGGCTGCTATCTCCCTCCTTGAGGACCGTGGCATGTGGCATGTTGTCCACGACACGTATCAGGCGTGTCAGGCAGAGCTCCGCCGACCGAAGGAAGAGATGGTGAACGCAGTCAAGGCTATCTATGCTCCTTTCACGGCCGATGAGATTACGGCGAAGATTGCCGAGCTCTTGCGTCCTTCCACCCTCCGTGCCGAATTTGAGATTGTCTATCAGTCCATGGAGGGCCTGCACGAGGCATGTCCCAATCATCTCGGCGATTGGTATTTCAGCGGCAACTATCCCACACCAGGTGGCACCCAAAGGGTGAACATGGCCTTTATTGACTATGTTGAGAAACTTCAGAATAAATGAATTTGTTATTCAATAAATAAAGAGAAAACACTTCCATACTAAAGAAAAGATGAAAGCAACATTGATATTGGAGGACGGTGCATGCTTCGAGGGCATCAGTTTCGGTGCTGTGAAGGCCGTCAGCGGTGAGACAGTATTCAATACAGCCATGATGGGCTATGTCGAGAATCTTCAGAACCCAGCAAATAAGGGGCAGATTCTTGTCTGCACATACCCTGTCATCGGCAACTATGGCATTCCTTCTGCGGAGGTGATGAACGACCCCGAAGTAGCCCTTTTCGACAGTTGCCATATCCAAGCCTCGGCGCTCATTGTGAGCGACCTCAGCGAGCATTACAGTCATTGGAGTGCGGTGGAGTCGCTGGAGTCTTGGATGCATCGTGAGGGTGTGCCAGGCATCTGTGGCATTGATACGCGCGCACTCACACAATATCTGCGTGAGCATGGCACGTTGATGGGGCAGATCGTGCCTGAGGGAAGCGAGATCGCCCCGTTCGACGTTGCGCCCCGTATGCTCACCGCTGAGGTGTCGCATCCCGAGCTCGCCACTTTCGCCCCTATTGGCACCCCCAACGGTCAGCGTGCTGCCGTGGTGGACTTCGGTTGTACGGCAGGTGCCATTCATACACTTCGCAGCCGTGGCTACGAGGTGGTGCGTTCAGCATGGGATGCCGTGCCTGCCCCTGCCGACATCGTGCTGCTGTCCGATGGACCTGAGAGCATCCTTAGCGATTCCGGCACACTGCAGCGTGTGCAGCAACTCATATCAGCTGGCATCCCTCTTGTGGGCATCGGTGCCGGTAGCATCGTGCTGGCATCGGCAGCCGGGGCAGAGGTGTCTGCCCTTCCTTTTGGACATCGTGGCCACAACCATGCCGTTCGCCGCTTGTCCGACAACCGCTGTTTTATCTCCACGCAGAATCATGGCCTTGTGGTGAGCACATTGCCAGAGGGGTGGAGCACTACTTTTGAAAATATACACGATGGCTCCTGCGAGGGATTCCGCTGTGATGGAACACCCATCTATGGCTTCACCTTCTGCCCTGAGGCGAGGAGCGGAGCACTCGACTGGGACTTCATCCTTGATGCCGTGAATGGCCAATGGCCCGACGACCCCGTGCGTTCGTGTCAGGGTGGGGTACAACTGCCCAAGAAGGTGCTTCTGCTCGGCAGTGGCGCACTGAAGATTGGTGAGGCGGGTGAGTTCGACTATTCCGGTTCACAGGCTCTCAAGGCCATGCGCGAGGAAGGGGTGCATACAGTACTCATCAATCCGAACATCGCTACTGTGCAAACCTCCGAAGGGGTGGCCGACAAGGTTTACTTCCTGCCCGTGACGCCCTACTTTGTGGAGCGTGTCATACAAAAAGAACAGCCTGATGCCATCCTGCTGGCTTTCGGCGGACAGACCGCACTCAACTGCGGTGTGGAACTGTACAAAAGCGGCATCCTTGAGAAGTATGGCCTTCGCGTGTTGGGCACGCCTGTACAAACCATCATCAACACTGAGGACCGCGAATTGTTCAATGAGAAACTCAGTGAGATCGATGTGTGCACCATCAAGAGCGAGGCTGTGGAGACCATGGCTGATGCCAAGCGGGCTGCCGCAGAGTTAGGCTATCCGGTTATCATCCGTTCTGCGTTTGCACTGGGTGGTTTGGGCAGCGGGTTCTGCGACAACGAAGAGGAACTGGTGAAACTCGCCGAGAAGAGCTTCTCGTTCTCTTCGCAGATTCTCGTTGAGAAGAGCCTGAAGGGATGGAAGGAAATAGAGTTCGAAGTTGTGCGCGATGGGTATAACAACTGCATCACTGTCTGCTCCATGGAGAACTTCGACCCCCTTGGCATTCATACTGGTGAGAGCATCGTGGTGGCACCTGCGCAGACGCTCACCAACCGTGACATAACTAAGCTTCATGAGCTCTCCATACGCATTGTACGCCATCTGGGCATTGTAGGCGAGTGCAACATCCAGTTTGCCTACGACCCAATGGGCGAGGAATACCGCGTCATTGAGGTCAACGCCCGTCTGAGCCGTTCATCTGCTCTTGCCTCCAAGGCCACGGGTTATCCGCTGGCTGCTGTGGCAGCGAAGATTGGTCTTGGCTATGGCTTATGGGAGATACGCAATGCCGTCACCCGCACTACGAGTGCGTTCTTTGAACCTTCCGTTGACTATGTTGTGGGTAAGTTCCCCCGTTGGGACCTCGGTAAGTTCCGCGGTGTTGATCGCGAGCTGGGCTCGTCGATGAAGTCTGTGGGCGAGGTGATGAGCATCGGACGCAGCTTCGAAGAGGTCATACAGAAGGGCCTTCGCATGATCGGACAAGGTATGCATGGCTTTGTGGAGAACAAGGAGGTTGTCATTGGGGATATAGACAAAGCGTTACGTGAACCTACCGATAAGCGCATCTTTGTCATCAGTAAGGCTCTGCGTGCGGGTTATACTGTGGACCAAATCCACGACCTCACCAAGATTGACCGTTGGTTCCTCTATAAGCTTGAGGGCATTATGGACACCAGCCGTGCTCTTCATGCCTGCAGCAGCCTCGATGTACTTCCCGATGCACTCTTCATGAAGGCCAAGCAGCAAGGATTCAGCGATTTTCAGATTGCTCGTGCTTTAGGGCTCGAGACGACATACGGCCACAACGATGCACAGTTGCGTGTGCGTGCCGAACGTAAACGTCGTGGCATCCTGCCTGTGGTGAAGCAGATTGATACGTTGGCTGGTGAGGTACCCGCACAGATTAATTACCTGTATGTGACCTATAACGGTACGAAACACGATATTGAATTCTTCCACGATGATCGTGGCATCATCGTGCTCGGATCGGGGGCTTACCGTATCGGCTCGTCTGTCGAGTTTGACTGGTGTGGCGTGCAGGCTCTGAACACCGTGCGCAACGAAGGCTACCGCAATATCGTCATCAACTACAATCCAGAGACTGTCTCCACCGATTATGATGTCACCGATCGTCTCTACTTCGACGAGCTTACCTTCGAGCGTGTGATGGATGTCATAGAACTGGAGTCTCCCCGGGGTGTCATCATTGCCACGGGCGGGCAGATTCCCAATAATCTCGCCCTGAAGCTAGATGCCCAGAATGTGCCCATCCTCGGCACTTCTGCCCACGATATTGACAATGCAGAGGACCGTGAAAAGTTCTCTGCCATGCTCGATCGCATCGGTGTGGATCAGCCTGAGTGGAGCGAGCTCACTTCGATGGACGATATCAATTGTTTCACCGACCGAGTGGGTTTCCCCGTTCTGGTTCGTCCGTCTTATGTGCTCTCAGGCGCTGCCATGAATGTGTGCTCGAATCGCGAGGAACTCGAACGCTTCCTCCAACTGGCTGCCGATGTCAGTCAGGATCATCCTGTGGTAGTGAGCAAGTTTGTCGAGGGCGCCAAGGAAGTGGAGATGGATGCTGTGGCACGCGATGGTGAGATCATTGCCTATGCCATCAGTGAGCATATCGAGTATGCCGGTGTACACAGCGGTGATGCCACCATCCAGTTCCCACCGCAGAAACTGTATGTGGAGACTGTGCGCCGCATCAAGCGCATCAGCCGTCAGATTGCTCGTGAGCTTCATATCTCCGGACCCTTCAATATCCAGTATCTCGCCCGTGAAAACGATATCAAGGTCATCGAGTGCAACCTGCGTGCATCGCGCAGCTTCCCCTTCGTGAGCAAGACGCTCAAGATCAACCTCATCGAACTGGCAACGAAGGTGATGCTCGGCGTGCCCGTCACACCTCCCGATAAGAATCTCTTCGACCTCGACTATGTGGGTATCAAGGCCTCGCAGTTCTCGTTCAACCGTCTGCAAAAGGCAGACCCTGTGCTGGGTGTCGACATGGCCTCTACGGGCGAGGTGGGCTGTCTGGGCGACGACACCTCCGTGGCCATCCTTGAGTCGATGCTCTCTGTCGGCTATCGTATTCCAAAGAAGAACGTACTGCTCTCTACGGGTACCACGGTACAGAAGACCGCCATGCTTGACGCTGCCCGCATGTTGCACGACCATGGCTACAACCTCTATGCCACGGGTGGCACGTCGCGCTTCCTTGCCGACAATGGAGTCCCCAATATCCTGGTGCACTGGCCCAGCGATCCCGGCCAGGAACCGCAGGCTCTCGATTTGCTGCATCGGCGTGAGATCGATATGGTGGTGAATATCCCTAAGGACCTCACCCCGCGCGAGCTCACCAACGGATACAAGATCCGTCGTGCGGCCATCGACCTCAATATCCCGCTCATCACCAATGCCCGTTTGGCTTCAGCGTTCATTCGTGCCTTCTGCACCGTGTCGCTTGACGATATACCCATCAAGAGCTGGGACGAATTCTAACCCACACTCTCCGGTGCACCACGGTTCACCGTGACACACCCCCTCTTTTTTATGTAAGACATGGAAAACTATTGCATCAACGAACCATGCTACGATCGCATGGGCTATAGGCGTGCCGGTCGCAGTGGCATCCTGCTACCTGAGGTGTCACTGGGCTTCTGGCACAATTTCGGTGCCGATGCAGACTATGACATCTGCAAGGCCATCGTACATACAGCATTCGACAGCGGTGTCACCTACATGGATCTTGCCAATAACTATGGTCCTCCTGCTGGCAGTGGTGAAGAGACCTTCGGGCGTATCTTCGCCGATTCCCTCCGTTCGCACCGCGACGAGCTCATCATCGCCACAAAGGCGGGACACGACATGTGGCCGGGACCTTATGGAGAGTGGGGCAGCCGCAAGAACCTCATTGCCAGCCTCGACCAGAGCCTACGGCGTATGCGGCTTGACTATGTAGACATTTTCTATTCCCACCGTCCCGACCCCCGCACCCCATTGGAGGAGACACTCCAGACGCTCATCGACATTGTCCGTCAGGGCAAGGCACTCTATGTGGGCATCTCCAAGTATCCTCCTGAAATGGCGCGTCAGGCATACGACTACCTTGAGGCACAACATGTCCACTGCCTGCTCTATCAGGGAAAATACAACCTACTCACGCGCGAGCACGAAGCCGCCATACTGCCGCAGGCTGCTGCCAGCGGGGTAGGATATGTGGCCTTCTCGCCCCTTGCGCAGGGACTGCTCACCAACCGCTATCTGCATGGCATCCCCGAGGGCTCCCGCATGACGAAGAGTGTGTTCCTTAACAGCGATGTCCTTACGCCCACCCTGCTCGCCAAACTTGACCGCCTGAATACGTTTGCCAGTGAGCGTGGACAATCGCTGGCACAGATGGCACTTGCCTGGAACCTCCGTTCTCCGGAGGTCACGTCGGTCATTGTGGGTGCCAGCAGTGTGGCACAGCTCCAGGATAGTCTCAAGGCTCGTGAAAATACCACCTTTACTGCCGATGAACTCACCGCCATCGATGCAATACTTCACTCAGTATAATGGCTATATAAGATGCTTCAGATCTTCTGCAAAAACACAGGCACCTCCAAGAGCTTTCCCGAAGGCTCTACGTTGCTCGACATCCTTTCCGAGTTCGACTTTCCCCGCCCATACCCCATTGTATCGGCCAAGGTGAATAACTCGTCGCAAGGGCTCAAGTACCGCGCTTACCACAACAAGGAGGTTGAGTTTCTCGATGTCACGCACACCAGTGGCATGCGTGTGTATACGCGTTCGCTTTGCTTTGTGCTCTATAAGGCCGCTTCCGACCTCTTTGCCGGTTGCAAGCTCTATATGGAGCATCCTATCTCCAACGGCTACTTCTGTGAGTTGCACAAGGCCGATGGCTGCTCGCTCACTGACGAAAACCTTGCTGCTCTGCGTGCACGCATGCAGGAGATTATCGACAAGGATATACCGTTCCGCCGCTCTGAAGTGCAGCTCGATGAAGCCGTACGCATCTTTCGTGAACGCGGCTTCGACGATAAGGTGAAGCTCCTCGAGACGTCGGGACAGGTATATATGGACTACTATAACCTTGGTGACACTATCGACTACTACTATGGACGGTTGGTTCCCTCGGCGGGCTACCTCACCGTGTGGGGACTTGAACGATATCAGTATGGTCTGCTCCTCCGAATTCCCGACCGCCATCAGCCCACCCGTCTGGCTCCTTTTGCTCCTCATCCCAAGACCTTTGAGGTCTTTGCCGAGAGTCTCCGCTGGAACAGCATCATGGGGCTTGCTACCGTGGGTGATGTCAACCATGCCTGTCTCAGCGGCCATGCCAGTGAGCTTATACAGGTAGCAGAGGCATTGCAGGAGAAGAAGATTGTGCAGATTGCCGAGGACATCGACCATCGTTTCCGTCGTTCGCAGGATCCGTTGCGCATCGTCCTCATCTCCGGACCCTCCAGCAGTGGCAAGACCACCTTCTGCAAGCGGCTCAGCGTGCAGCTGAAAGCCTGTGGCTTGCGGCCCGTATCGTTCTCTACCGACGACTATTTCGTCAATCGGTTGGATACTCCCCGCCTGCCCGATGGCACCTACGACTTTGATAACTTCGATACTGTGGATCATGTTGCCCTTGAGGATGACCTCCTGCGACTGCTGGCAGGCGAGGAGGTCGAAGTGCCGGAGTACAACTTCGTCACAGGCATACGCGAGTACAACGGCAAACGTCTGCGCCTCACCTCTGGCACCGTGCTCCTTGTGGAGGGTATCCATGCCCTCAATCCCGCCCTCACCGGACGCATCGCTGATGCTTGTAAGTACCGTATCTACATCTCTACGCTCACCAGCACCGCTCTCGATGACCACAACTGGATACCCACACGCGATAACAGGCTCTTGCGCCGTATCGTCCGTGACTATAACAAGGGCGCCTTCACGGCACGCCAGACTATCGCCCAATGGCCGGGGGTATGTGCAGCGGAGGAACAGTGGATCTTCCCCTATCAGGAACAGGCCGATGTGATGTTCAACTCAGCCTATCTCATTGAGTTCGCTGTGCTGCGCAACCATGCTGAGCCCATCCTCGCCAGTGTGCCTAAGAATTGTGCTGAATACAGCGAAGCTCACCGCCTGCTACACTTTATCCACTATTTCACTCCTGTGTCCGACAGCGAAATACCTCCTACATCCCTCTTGCGCGAGTTTGTGGGAGGAAGTTCTTTTAGGTATTAATCATTGGGCGGGGTGGCAGTTCGCATTTATAATAAGGCAGATTTTAACCTCCCCATTTCTTAAACCCACTATAACGAAGAGTGACGAGGATGAAAAGACATTTCCGCGATATCGTTGCCCTCATTTTGCTGTTGCCGTGTTTCATGGGATGCGCTGAGAGCAGCCTTTCGGAGCCAGGGGTTTCGAAAGACCTCGCTGTGTATCGCCGACAATACATCGACTCGCTGCGCTATGCGTTATCGTTCAGCATCCCGTCGGAGAAGGACTCACCCGTGACAGGCAGCGTGGAGGTGCGCTTTTACCTGCGGCAACGTGGGACATTGTGGCTTGACTTCCGCGCCGGAGGCAATGTCCTTTCGCTGAATATCAACGGTCATGAGGTCTGCGACCCTGTCTGCAACGATGAGCATATCGCCTTGCCACGGCACTATCTGCGCAGAGGCTGCAATGAGGTGGTGGTTGCTTTTGTCAGCGAAGACCAGTCGCTCAACCGTAATGAAGACTACCTCTACACGCTTCTCGTCCCCGACCGTGCTCGCACATTATTCCCTTGCTTTGATCAGCCAGACCTGAAGGCACGCTACACGTTGACGTTGGAGATACCCGAAGAATGGAAGGCAGTGTCCAACACCAGCATAGTTGACGAAACGTCATGCAATGGACGGCATGTGGTACTTTTTGCCGAGACAGAGCCGTTGAGCACCTACCTCTTCTCGTTTGTGACGGGAATGTTTGATACCGCTGCACACACCGATGACCACGGCCGTACCATCGGCGTCTATTACCGCGAAAAAGATCCTGCACGTCTTGCTCAGTTGCCTGTGCTGTTCTCATGGGTAGAGCGGTCACTCCAGTGGCTTGAGACCTATACCGGTATCCCTTACCCGTTTGCTAAGTACGATTTCATTATCCTTCCAGGTTTCCAATACGGCGGCATGGAACATACGGGTGCCACCTTGTACAACGATAGCCGCGTTTTTCTTTCCGATGGTGCTGGGCTGAGCGAGGAGCTGGGCCGGGCGCAGCTTATTGCACACGAGACGGCACATATGTGGTTCGGAGACCTGGTCACCATGAAGTGGTTCGATGACGTGTGGACCAAAGAGGTTTTTGCCAACTACTATGCGGCCGAGATTACACGTGACCTGCTGCCTGAGGCTGACCACAATGCGGTGTGGCAGCACACCTACGTCAGCGCTGCTATGAGCCAGGACCGTACGGAGGGACGCACCGCCATACAGCAGTCGCTGGATAACCTCGCCCATGCTGGGCTCGTGTACAACAACATCATCTACAACAAGGCGCCTATTGTGATGAAGAAACTGGTGGAGCTGATGGGCAAGGATGCTTTCCGAGAAGGTATCCGCGAATATCTGCACACTTATGCCTATGGCAATGCATCATGGGACGACCTCATTGCTATCCTTGCCCGACACTGCACAGCGGATGTGGCAGAATTCAGCAGCGCGTGGGTGAAAGAGAAAGGTCTTCCTTCGCTCCTTGTCGAACGGCATGGTGACACGTTGTGCGTCAGCAATATCGACCTGTCGGGAAAAGGCATCGTGTGGCCTCAGTCGTTTGAGATGACCGTGGGGAACGAAGCCTTCGAGGTAGCATTGACCTCCACTCCTTGGACGCAAGTCGTTCCCGGTCTGGACTCATTGTCCATCGTCCCTAATACGGATGGCCGTGCCTATGGATGGGTGCTGCCGGAAGTGCGCGATCTGCAGGAATTGTTGTGCACCTGGCGATATACCCCCAATGCAGAAGCTGCGTTGATGTTGCTGCATGAGAACTTCCTGCTGGGACGCATCGACATGCCCACATGGTGCCATCACCTGCTGGATGCTATCGAAGTAGAAAATGATCCCCTGTTGGCAGACCTCCTGGTGGGTTATCTGCGCGAACCGCTGTTGATGCTGGCTGATACCCTCGATGTCGAACAACGACTGTTGACGATGTGCCGCTGCCATCCGTCGCGCAGCATCCAGCTGCGGATAGGTATGCTTTTGGCATCCTATGGACGTGAAGCCGCAACGCATGATGCTATCTATGCCTTGTGGGCCGAAGGGTTCTTCCCTGATACCTATGCCATGTCCGTATCCTGGAACCTTGCCATCTGCATGCCGGCGTGTGCTGCCGATATCCTGATGGCGCAGAGGGCGCGTCTCACCTCTGCCGACCGTCTGCGTCAATTCGACTTTATCAGCCGTGCGTGCAGCTCCGACACGGCACAGCTCGACTCGCTGTTCTACACGCTTGCCTTGCCGGAAAACCGGCGCATAGAGCCATGGACACAGACCCTGTTGGCACTGCTGAACCATCCACTGCGTGAGCAGCAGTCGGCGAAATACATCGTTCCTGCACTCGAATGGCTGCCGGATATCCATCGAACTGGCGATATCTTCTTTCCCGCTGGATGGTGCAATGCGTTGCTTTCCACACACACGTCACCTGAGGCTTACGATGCGCTGTGCCGATATCTGTCGTCGCATGCCGACCTTCCTGAAATGCTGCTAAGCAAAATTCGCACCGCATCGTTTCTTCTTGAGAGAACAGGTGGTGCAGATCTCATGATGGATCAAGATCCAATAAATCGCTAATATTTCGATTTGAGCGGAATACGGGAATCGAACCCGCCTCCTCGGCTTGGGAAGCCGATGCACTACCGATGTGCTAATTCCGCCTTAAATCATTTGCAAAGATAGAGACTTTTTGGAGTATGGCAAAGAAAATCGCACTTTTTTTGAAAAAGTGACCCGATTTCGCTCATTTCTCACTCCTTATTCTTCTTGACGGGGTGTGCCTCGTTCATGGCGGCTACCCATGCCTTGAAGTCCTCCCAGCGGTAGTAAGGTCCTGTGACGGGTGTGAGCTGGGGTAGGGTGGTCTCGGTACCGTTGTGCAGCACCTTGAACAGCACGTCGCCACTGCCGTGCCGACGGGTGTAGAGGACGAACTGGATGTTCGAGGCCATGGGGGTGTTGTAGGTCTGAAACCAGTATTTCACGTCATCGGCGCCCACTGGCAGCGCGCCGCTTCCACCGAGGTTCAGCAGGGGATAGAGGGCGTTGAGAACATGGTCGTGGCCGAACCGCATGTCGCAGCACACATCACCGCCGGCAAGTGCCTCGTCGGCCTTGGCGACGATGTCGTTCACCAGCACAAGGTGGTCGTAGCGGTGGAGCGAATGGTCGGTGTAACGGTCGTAGTTGTCGGCCTCCCACAGCGAGGCAATCTGTTCGGGGGTGAACAGGTCTTCAAGGAAGTCACTGTCGCAGTAGTTGTGATAGCCGCCCCAGATGAAGTAGAGGTCGCGGATGAGGTCGGTCTGTTCGTCCTTGGTCATGAACGAGGCATCGGTGAACAACCGTCCGAGGATGCCTTCGTAGTCGAAGGTGCGTTCCTGGAAGTGTCTCAGCGTCTCACCGCCGGGCAGTCCGGGCAGTCCCTCGCGGTCCTCCAACAGGGCACGGGGCGCACCGCGTGTGGCGGTTACCGGCAGGTAAATGTGGTAGGAGTCCTCGGTGATGGTGAGGTGTGGCGCCTTCTTCTGCAGTCCCAGGCAGAAGGCACCCATGCTGACGATGGCGCGTGGCGTAGTGGAGCCGTGTGCCACGGCGCGGCGGTCACTGCGGAACACCTTGGGAAAGGCATCGTACATCTGTTCGGCTATGCGCTGGTGCTGCTCGAATCCCAGAGCTACGAGGTCGCCTGTATTTGTGATAGGCTCTTCGCAGAAGTCCAGATAGTCCTTCATGAGTTGCTCGCCGCGTGGTGTGAGCAGCGAAGCATCGGCAGCGCGCAGCAGCTGCCCCAGCGGACGGGTATAGGTGCCGCTGTCGTAGGCATAGCGTGAACCGTGACGGGCGTAGAGGCTGATGTAATAGGGGCGGTAACCCTTAGGCGACGGTGTGAGCGCAGGCGCATCAAAGCGGTAGGGACCTTCGCAGGCCGAGGCTTTTTGACGGTCGGCCTTCACGATATCGAGTACATCCCACACTTGCGCGTGTGCTATGCATAAGGTAGAGAATGCCAATATGGCAAGAAGAAGTCGTTTCATGGGGACGAAAGGTTTTCTGTTCTCACTGCAAAGGTACGGTTTGTATCGCGAATATCCAATTATTTTGTCGTTTTATCTTCGGAAACGTTGCAACCTTCGGCAAATGTGCTTACTTTTGCAGCGTAAACGAGAAAAACGTGTAAGCCATGACAATGCGGAAAATCGCTGCAGCCTTGCTGCTCATCTTCGTACCTCTTCTCTGTGCTGCGCAGGGCGATACTCTGCGTGTACTGTGGGTAGGAAACAGTTATACCTACTTCCATGAGCTTCCCAAGATGGTGGAACAACTTGCTGCCGAGCAGGGTCAGCCACTGGCTGTCACCCCGGTGGTGAAGGGCGGCGAGCGCTTCAAAGGTCATCTCGCCAATCCCCGTTTGCAGGAGCTGCTGGCGCAGGGAGGCTGGGACTTCGTGGTATTGCAGGAGCAGAGCACGTTGCCGGCAGGTCCTGCGCAGAAGGTCGCCGAGGAGGTCTATCCCTACGCACGTACGCTCGACAGCCTGGCGCATGTCGCCTCGCCGCGCGTGCGTGTCGTATATTATATGACGTGGGGACATCGGGATGGCAGCATCTACGACATGTGGGGCGACTATCCCCTCTACAAAACCTATGCCGGCATGCAGATGCGGCTCACCACGTCGTATATGGAGATGGCCTATGCCACGGGTGCTCTCTGTGCCCCTGTGGGCGTCGCCTGGCAGAAGGTGCGCAACGAGCGTCCCGACATCGATCTGTACGAACCTGACCATTTCCACCCATCACTGGCTGGAAGCTGGCTGGCGGCCAATAGCATCACGGCAACAATCTTGGGCCGCACGTTCGAACCAGTCACACTTCCTGCCCTAGATGCTGCCGATGCCCGCTATCTCAGCCTCACGGCCATGCAGACGCTCCATCTGCTTGCCTATTGATGCGGCACGCGTCAACCATCCTGTCTCATTGTTGAAAGAGGTCGGCCGTGATCCAGCGTTGCTATCTCGAGATTACCAACCGCTGCAACCTTCGCTGCTCGTTCTGTCCGGGTTGCCATCGTCCCCTGCAGCAGATGGATACTACGCAGTTTGAACGGCTCACTGACCGTCTGCAGGGCGAGGTGCGCTTCCTGTACTTCCACTTGATGGGTGAACCGTTGCTGCATCCCCTGTTGCCGGACTTCATCCGCCGTGCGAGAACCAAGGGCTTCGTGCCGGTCGTCACCACCAACGGCACGCTGCTCGCACGTCGTCCCGAGCTGGTGGACGCATGTCCCTATAAGTTGCAGGTGTCGCTGCATGCCCTCTCTGGTAACGAGGGGATGAACATGCCGCAGTATATCGCCGATATCGCACACTATGCACAAGTCGCTGCGGTGGCAGGTACCATCGTCGTCCTGCGACTGTGGAATCTCTCTGCCGAGGGCGCTGAGGAGCAGAACACCCGGTGGCTCAGCGAGCTCTCCCGTCACTTGCCTCATCCGTGGAAGGAGCGCCCCGACGGGTGGCAGGTGGCGCAGGGCATCTATGTGGAGTATGACCGGCAGTTTGCATGGCCCGATGCAACAATCCCCGAGCTCTCACGAACACATTTCTGCCATGCCCTACGTGGCCAGCTGGGTGTGCTGGTGGACGGTACCGTCGTGCCCTGCTGCCTCGACAGCGAGGGCGCCCTCGCCCTGGGTAACCTGCTCGAGCAGCCTCTGGCTGATATCCTTGCCACACCCCGTGCGCAGGCCCTCTATGACGGCTTCAGCCGTCACGAGGCCGTGGAGCCTCTCTGCCGCCGCTGTGGATATGCGGCAGTGACGCATTTGTTTCGTTCGCGTGGGTAGGACATCCCTACCGTCATTTCTGTTCTATGATGAGCATCTCGCTGCAGTCATCGGCGATGCGGAAGCGCTCGTCGGTGCGCAGCCCCACCACCCAGGCGATGGTGTCGTCCATGCATAGCACCTGCTGCTGCGTGCGTTCGTTGCGGCTGAGGTGATGGTCGGTGAGCAGGTCGCTCACCAGGCGGCTCTTGCCCCCCATGCCGAAGGGGCAGAAGCGGTCGCCCTCCTGCCAGCGGCGCAGTGTGAGCGAGTGTCCCTGCAGTCGGCGTATGTCGATGCAGCAGACGCGGTTCGTGCGGGGCATCGTGGCGGCAGAGTAGGGTACGAGGCGTGCCGTGAGCGTCTGCGCCTCGTCGCAGAGCCCCGTGGGGAGCAGTGTCTGGCGACGGTGCCGCAACGCATCGAGGAGGTTTGTCACCTGTGTCTCGTTGTAGCCGTAGGGGTTGAGCACGCTGTGCAGAGCGGTGATGGCGGCAGCCTCGCTGGCCTCGCCGGCGAGCATGTTGCTCACCCCGCGCAGGTGGCTGGCCGTGGCGGCCATATTCTGCAACGCGGTGGCGTTGAGCTCTTGCATCAGTGGCAATAGGTGATGGCGTATGCGGTTGCGGGCGTAGTCATCGGTAGCATTCGAACTGTCATCGATCCATGGTTGGTCGAGGGCCTGTAGGTAGCCTTCAATGTCGGCGCGCTGCACCCCCAGCAGGGGCCGAACGATGTGTCCGGCCACAGGGGCGATGCCGCACAGCCCTTTCAGCCCTGTGCCCCGCATGAGGTTGAAGAGCAGGGTTTCCACGCTGTCCTCCAGGTGGTGGGCTACGGCCACCACATCCAGCCTCAGCTCCTCGCGCAGCCGGTGGAAGGCATTGTAGCGTTGTTCGCGTGCCGCCATCTCGATGGACAGGTGATGGGTGGCGGCGTAGGCCTGGGTGTCGAAGGACATCACGATGAGGGGCACGTCAAGACGGTCGCACAAGCCGCGCACGAAACATTCGTCGCGGTCGCTCTCCTCGCCACGCAGATGGAAGTTGCAGTGCACGGCGCTGCACGGCATGTCCATGGCGAGCAGCACGCGCAGCAGCGCTACCGAGTCGGCACCTCCGCTGATGGCCACCAGCACGCGGGTGCCTGCGGGAAGCATGCGGTGCGCATCGGCGAAGAGGCGCACCTCTTGGAGGAATGTGCGACATGTATCCATAATCAGGTGCGAAGGTAAGCCTAAAAAACCATTCTTGCAGCAGACGAAGGATTTTTTTTGCTGTATCAGAAAAAAAAGTGCCAAAAACGTTTGTGTTTCCCGAAAAAGCTGTATCTTTGCAGCCGAAATTTGATTGGTGAGTTGGCCGAGTGGTTAGGCAACGGTCTGCAAAACCGTGTACAGCAGTTCGATTCTGCTACTCACCTCACCCCTAGGAAGGACGGCCTCACAGAATGCCGTCCTTTTCTTGTTTGAAGGAAGAGACGTGGAAATAAATGTAAACACTATTAAACCCCCAACCGCTATGCTTTGCGTACAGAAGTTCAATGAGATCTACAAGCGGGAGCCCGACGGTGTGGCTTTCTGCCCCTATCGTATCTGTCCCATTGGTGCTCATTCCGACCACAACCTGGGCAAGATTACAGGTTTTGCCATCGACCGTGGCATCCACATCGCCTACCGTGCCAAGCAGAACGGTGTGGTGGAACTCTGCTCGCTTCAGTTCGACAAGCGTGCACAGTGGCATGTGCGCAGTGTGCCTGAGACCCGGCAAGGCGACTGGGCCGACTACCTGCGCGGCATCACCCTGGAGTTGGGGCAGCGCTATCCCCTCAGCACAGGCTTGTCGGGTGTCATCGAGGGTACGCTGCCCATCGGCGGACTGTCATCGTCGGCAGCAGTGTGCATCGCCATGCTGCAGGCGCTGTGCCGTGTGAACAGCATCACGCTGTCGCCGGCAGAGACCATCGACATCGCCAAGGCGGCGGAGAACAACTATGTGGGCGTGAGCTGCGGCAAGCTCGACCAGAGCTGCGAGGTCTATTCGCGTGCGAACGGATTGCTCTACCTCGACTGCCGCGACGATAGCTTCGAGATTATCCCTGCCCCTGCCACCATGAAGCCATGGAAGGTTGCCATCTTCTTCAGCGGTGTGGAGCGCAACCTAGCCGGCAGCGCGTTCAACATGCGTGTGGATGAGGCTCGCAGCGCCGCCTATGCGCTGAAAGCCCTTGAAGGCATGGACTACGGGAAGTTTGCCGATACGAACCTGCGCGATGTGCCCGTGGAGGTGTTCGAGCGCCGTAAGCACCAGCTGCCCGACACCTGGCGGCTCCGCGCCGAACACTGGTACACCGAACAGGCGCGTGTAGAGGCTGGCGTGGAGGCTTGGCGACGGGGCGACATCGAGGCCTACGGGCAGTTCTCCTTCGCCTCCGGACGTTCGTCCATTGAGCACTGGCAGACGGGATCACCCGAGCTGAAAACCCTCTACGACATCATGACACGCACCAAGGGCATCTATGGCGGCCGCTTCTCAGGAGCAGGCTTCAAGGGATGCTGTATGGCGCTCATCGACCCCGCTTACGAAGAGAGCATACTGCAGAGCGTGCAGGCAGCCTATCTGAAGAGCTTCCCCGCCCTCGAAGGTAAGTATATGGGTATCACTGTTAACACAAGAGATGGAGTAAGTATATGAAATGTATCATTCTGGCAGCCGGCTATGCTACCCGGCTCTATCCGTTGACCGAGAATTTTCCTAAGCCCCTGCTTGACGTGGCTGGACGCAGCATCGCCGACCGGTTGGTGGACGACATCGCCCGTTGCCCCGAGGTGGATGAATTCGTCGTCGTGACGAATCATAAGTTTGTCAGCCACTTCACCGACTGGGCTTCCACGCGCAACGAGAAGATCACTGTGGTCGACGACGGCACCTCTACCAACGATACACGCATGGGAGCAGTGTGCGACATCCGTTACGCTATCGACACGCTTTGCCTCGACGATGACCTTCTGGTGGTGGCCGGTGACAACGTGCTGGGCTTCAGTCTGACCGACTTCATCGGCTATGCACGCCAGCAGGGCACGAGCTGTGTGATGCGCTATCACGAGCCGTCGGACGAGCGACTGCACAAGTGTGGCGTGCTCGAGATTGACGCTGCCGACCGTGTGGTGCGCATGGAGGAGAAACCGGCCGAGCCTCGCAGCCATTGGTGCTGTCCGCCGTTCTACATCTATACGTCTGCCGATGCCCGCCGCATCCCTGCCGCTATTGCCGCAGGCTGTGGCACCGATGCCCCAGGCTCTCTCGTCGCCTGGCTCTGCAAGGAGGCACCCGTCCACGCATTCCTTATGCCCGGCCCCCGCTACGACGTAGGTTCGCTGGAGAGCTATCGAGCCATCTGTCAACAATTCGGTTAATCGGCTAGCCTCTCAAGAAACCTCTTTCGTCTCTTGTCATTCTTTTCTTTGTTCCGAGTTTTTCATTGCATGGTGGGAGTTTTTCGTTCTATAATTCATTATCTTTGCACTCAAAAGATTTATCATGAAGTGTGAACTAATCTTAGTGGATGACGAGCGTATCATCCGTGATAGTTGGACGAATAGCAAAGGTAATGTATATACGTTGAACAAGATATTACAACTCACAATACACGACGGCATATAGAAAAACGCTATCGAGAAACTATGAACGAAGAATTTACTCTGAGACCTGCAACCATCGATGATGCCCCGTTTGTGGCATGGACTATGCTCACGGCACTCGACCTCCCTGCGGATGACACCACGATGGCCCAGAAGGCCTGTTTGCGTGACGATACACTCTATTCATGGCGACATGCCACCCTTGCCTTCGACGGAGAGAAACCTGTCGGTTGCCTCATTGCATATGAGGGGGCGGGATATGCTGTCATGAGGACGAGGACGTGGAAACTCATCTGGGGTGGCGACGATGCCGAGACGTTCGGCGATGTCGAGCTAGAGACTTTCCCAGGAGAGTACTACCTCGACTCCATGGCCATACTCCCCGAATACCGAGGCAAGGGAATAGGCCGCCGATTTCTGCTCCGCGCCATAGAAGAAGGTAAGAGGCTGGGATGCTGTTGCAGCACGCTGATTGTCAGCACCGACAAACCCAGGCTCCAGCTCTACTACCAAACCTTAGGCTTCGCCGTGTGCGGCAAGATGGAGCTCTGCGGACATCAGTATAACAGAATGAAAACAACAGAATGAAGAATAGGGGCATTTTTAAAGCCTGACTGTGCATGCTCCTGCCTTCAGTCTCCTTGCTTCCTTATGTATCGCAAACGCGCCTGTGGCGCACTACAGAGCGATTTATGTAAAGATGCCGATAATCCACTTGACAATGAGGACGGCAAGAGCTATTGCAAGAGCGATTGCAGTTATTGCCACGCCCAACACAAATGTGGTAACAATGCTCAGACCCAGATAATTCAGGAGTGCCAGGGCGACAAAGGCCCCGAGAACAGAGAGCATAAACAATCCGAATCCTTTTGCGAAATAAATCCACACGCTGGAGTGCTGCTTGATGTGTGCGCCTTCGGAAACACCGACAAATGCGGCACGGATGCAAAGAACGATTGCAAGATATATCAATGTTTGGCAAAGTGGTACCATCCCGAAGAATCCCCAGTTCGGGTTGTTTGTGACAATGGCCCAGGGCGCCACAGGATTGAGCTTGTCGTAAAAATTGAAAACAAACGGAGTGATTGCAACTACTGTGAACCAGAAGGCTGTGCTCACTCCGGCTGCGTGGATCCTGTCCAGTTTGTCGTAGGCTTTGGAGCGCAACGTGCGTAATTCGTTCATGTCGGCGCCTGCACGTTGAGCCTGGTCAAGCATCTTAAGCGTGGCGACGCTGCTGCCTCTTTCCAGATTTTTCCCTGCTTTTCCGACAAGTTTCGATGACCAGTCATCAATCGGACTTCCAGCAGGATAGAACACGCCAGAGCAGATTACACCGGTGTATGCATTTCCGTTTATTTCGTATTCCAACCACGTAGCTTCAACGTGTTGCACGGTTGCTTCCTGAAAGAGTATCTTTCCGTTTTTTGGCTTCGACTTGGCGACGAGTTTGCCAAGAGCGGAGCTGCAGCGCACGTTCTCCGGATAAAGTACTTCTCCAAGGGAGGTCTCACGCACGTTAAAATCTACAGTGTCATAGGTCAATCTGTTTTTTTCTGTAAATCCGCGCAACCTCTCGTCGCAGATATAACTCGTAAGGGTATCCTGCTCTAGCGTGCGGTTGATTATATATCTGAATTCGTTTTGTTTCTCACCTTGGCAGGTTGAGCATACGAGTTGTCCATTACCGCCGCAATTCTTACAGACGATATAGCCCTGCGTGCAATTGTCACAGGTGACATAGCCCACGTTGCCGCAAGTGCGGCAAGGGACATAGCCTCTTTTACCAAACATCCGGCTGTCATGGCAGGTGCGACATTCCAGATATCCCCCGGTGCATCTAGGACAGCTTCTTGTCTTTTTTACATCTTCGTATTTGCCGACTTGTTTCTTTAGGGTATAGTCCCAATGAATCCTGTATTCGCTAACTGTTTCGGTGATACTGCCCGTACCTCCGCAGTAGGTGCAGGCTATCCGTCCGGAGCCGTGGCAGCTGGGACATTCTATCCAGGCGCTGCCGCCGCAGGCACTGCATGTAAGGTGATTGTAGTTCCCTCCGCATACCGGGCATTTTTCCCTGGCATTTCCTCCGCATACCGAGCAGACGCTACGTCCTTTTCCGGAGCATCTTCCGCACGACTCCACGCGGGCGGAGCCTTCGACTTCGATAAAAGTTTTTTTGTCGATGAAGTCTGAAGGCATCTTCATATTGAAGGCCCATGACTTTACATCGTGTATGTTGAAATATTTTCGTGACGCTACTTCCCAGCCTTTGTAAGGACGGCGCTTTTCCTCGACGCTGCGGTCTTCATACTGGGTCCTGACCTTGCACTCGTAAATCGTGCAGTCGTCATTCGCCGTTATCTTGATCTTGTCGCCGTAATCCTCGAAAGGATGACCGCTCGTGCGGCGCGAATAGCGGTTGACCGCTTCTCTAACACGTGACTCTTTCATATTGCTAACTGTTCTTGAATAGGGCGCGTGCTGTCTTGACGATGATGATTACAATCAGGGCCAACAGCATAATCACCATATATATTGTAAGGGCAGGACTGTAGTCTGAGGAATGCTCTTCCTTTACTGCTTTGTATGACTCCTTGATCTTTGTCAGTTCATTTGTCTCCTGAGAAAGGGAATGGGCCTCCTTGAAATCAGTTACCAGAGCCTTTGGCTTTATTCGGTCCATAATGTTGAACGTTGTCTTGAGAGACGCCGACGTAAAAATGGAATCTATCGGGCAGGAAGTGTCGCGTGTGCGCAGGGCGGCCCTTTGCTCAAGATCGGTAACTTTCAGGGATTTTCCTGAGGAACATCCCACCAGAGCAAGGATGGCAAGAAGTATTGCAAAAATTCTTTTCATATTGGATAGATTGCAAAAAAAATCAATAACTTGATCCGCGACGACGGAAATTAATTACATATATTTGTCTTCATGCGTGAAGTTGTTTTAACCCTATAAATGATACTAGCTCACTATGATTACCGGACGTTACTTACCTGCATAGAAATGCAGCTGGCTATCGCTTAGCCAATTACCACCGATGAAGTACATCTCGTAATCTGGGTGCAAAGGTACGAAAAATCCTTGTAAAACGAACTTTTCAAGCCGTGTTTTTTACTAAACCGAGTCGCTTTTTCTAAAATTTCATGTCAACCATGCTATTTCAGGCATAAAAACGGCACAGAAATGTTATTTTATTGCGTAAATTGCAATTTTCTCGCGAAAAAATCAGTAACTTTGCGGCGAAGAAAAGGTTCATACCGTTGTAATGTACAACCTTGAAACGCCCTCACCATTCGTCACAGAGATGAACTTAGAAATTCTCATCACCCCCAATCCATGCCCATGGTGTGGAGGAAAGAGAATTCTCTAATCATAAGTATATGGAAATGACAGGAAGAAGATATATACCAACGAATAGACCTAAGAGATAGATATGAATATCGAAACAGGTGTATATGAGCAGATTGTCAACCAACTGTTCAGCATAAAGTTAAAGAATATCGACAAAGAACGTTTCTATGTTGGGACAAAACTCATTGGGAAGCGTGAAGCGGTTGAACTGCTCAGTCGTTATTTGCAACATTTGCTGGAGATAGCTTTTGCGGGAATACCCGAAGACCAGTCAAGTGAGCAATGTGCCAAGTTTGTTAATGACGTTATCAAGAAGTTGGGTAGGGACTTCAATGTTGAGGATGCTGATGGCGACCTGATAGATGCCGGACGCAGCATCCTTACTGCTGTCGTAGACCGTACGAATTGTGACTACCCGGATATAGAAGAGTATCTTAAAGATATTACTCCTTTAACAACTTTAAGTCATAGTGCTTTGTTCTTTGGTGGTAAAGGTCCGACAGACATGCAGAGTGAATTGAATCGTGAAATACTTTGTGCAGATGAGATATGCTGGGTGGTGTCATTTATTAAGGTTAGTGGATTGAATCTCGTGTGGCAAAGTCTCAAGAAATTCACGTCGCAAGGCAAGAAATTACGTGTTATCACTACGACTTATACTGGTGCTACCGATTATGAGGCAATCAGCCGTCTGGCAAATCTGCCTAATACAGAAGTGAAGATATCGTACGACGGAACGCAGGACCGTCTGCATGCGAAATCATACATATTCATTCGAAATTCAGGTTTTCATACAGCCTACATCGGCTCAAGCAACCTTTCGTCATACGCTTTGCAAGATGGTAAAGAATGGAACTTCAAGGCAACGGAATTCGAATTGCCTGGGGTGATACGTGATGTGCGCAACTCTTTTGAATCGTATTGGTTGGACGAAACATTTGAAACGTTTTTACCTGGCATTAGCGACGAGCGACTGAAAAAGGCCCTTGGACGCAATTGGGATGAACCTCTTCTTGATTTTTCCGCTCTTGACCTTATGCGAGCAAAAGATTATCAGCAGGAGATTTTGGAGAAGCTGGATGTGGAGCGTAAGGTACATGGACATTATCGCAACCTCGTTGTTGCAGCAACAGGTACCGGTAAGACCGTGATAGCAGCCTTTGACTTCAAACGCTTCAGAGAGGCTAATCCTGATTGTCATTTGCTCTTTATCGCCCATCGGCAGGAGATATTGAAGCAAGCCCTGACAACATTCCGCCTTGTGCTTGATGACCCCAATTTCGGCGATTTGTGGGACGGCGACCATGAGCCATCAAATTATCAACATGTCTTTGCCAGCAAGGATACGCTCCGTAATCGTCTGGACAACCTGTCGCTGAAGGGTGATTACTATGACTACGTAATAGTTGATGAGGTACACCATATTGTGGCTCCAACGTATGTGCGCTTGATGACGTTCTTCCATCCTCAGATACTCCTTGGACTTACTGCAACGCCAGAACGTACCAATGCCGACGAGGATATCACAGAATTCTTCGACGGACATATCTCTGCAGAAATACGCTTGCCTGCCGCCCTTAATGCAGGTTTGCTGGCACCATTCCATTATTATGGCATTCCGGATAATGTAGACCTTTCAGAAGTTAAATGGAACGGACATGGATATGACCCAGGCGAACTTACAAAGATTTACACGAGCAACGACTATCGCACGGGACTCATTCTGCACAAAATGCAGGAATACATAGGCAACAATCTGTTACATAAGGTTAAGGCTCTATGTTTTTGCGTCAACAAAGACCATGCTAAGTTCATGTCTGCCAAGTTCACTCTTGCAGGTCTCAGATGCGAAGTGCTGACGAGTGACGACAGCGACCAACATCGTATTAGCGTTCAACGCCAGCTACGTTCTGGTCAGATAAACTACCTCTTTGTCATTGACCTGTTTAATGAAGGCGTGGATATCCCGGAGATAGATACCGTACTTTTCTTACGTCCTACAGAGAGTTGCACGGTATTCCTTCAGCAGTTTGGACGTGGACTTCGCCTTCATAAGGACAAAGACCATCTTACCGTCCTTGACTTCGTTGGCCATTCACGGGCAGAATTTAACTACAAGGAGCGTTTTGAAGCTCTCATAGGTCGCCATTCTCGCAGCATTACAGATGAGATTAAGGGTGGTTTCACTAATGCTCCTTTCGGATGCAAGATAATACTTGAGGAAAAGGCAAAGGAGGAAATTCTTTCAAACATCGAGGGCTTCATCCGAGGCATGCGAAAGGACAGAATTGTCCAGGAGATAGCGGCCTTCTATAAACTTAATCCGAACGGTTTCTCTTTGCCCGCTTTCCTCAGATATAGTCATATCCCACTCCATAAACTTTACAACGATAAAATGACATGGGGCATTTACTGTAATCTTGCAGGAGTACAAAAGGAGGTATCAACACTTTCCAACGTATTGAACTTTGCCGTAAGCAAAAAGTGGCTCGCTACTGATTCATATAGCTATTTCACATCGTTACTATCTTACGCAGAGGAGAACTTTCAACTCTGTGTTGCCGATTTTACAGATTATGAGAAGCGTATTGCTACTATGCTCTACTACGATCTTTACGATCAGAGTGGAGCGTATGATACAATGCAAACGATGTTTGATACCTTAGCATCAGACAAGCTCTTTATACAAGAATTCAAGGAAGTGATATCTTTGTTACGCGATAGATGTTCTGCACCAGAGAAAAAAGACAATTCTGTTTATTCAGAATGGAATCCCCTGCACTTGCATGGGGTATATACCAAAGCACAGATACAAGCTGCACTCGGTTTGTCAACCTTTTACAACAAATCATCTTCACGCGAAGGTGTGGAACGTAATAAAGACATACGACTTGAGGCTATGTACGTTGACATAATAAAGAAGCGCGAAGAAGGTTCTACAACGGATTATAGAGACTTCGCTATTGGAAGGAAACAATTCCATTGGGAGACACAAAGCACAGTGTCTAATTCCTCTCCTACAGCTAAGAATTATCAAAATAAGACCAACCATCAGCTATTATTCGTTCGCCAACAACCTACAAACCCCGAAACTAAGGGAACGATGGGTTTTGTTTATCTTGGTGAGGTTGATCTCGTTTCAATGGAAGGATCTAAACCTATAAGAATCGTATGGGATTTGAAAACGCCTATGTCAGAAGCGACTTTTGCATTCGCAAGTCAATATAAAGCTATCGGGTAATTATGGAAAGGAAAACAATCAACGTTGTAGCCGCAATAATCACTTCCTCTGATGGTAAGAGAAGTACGAGATACAAGAGGAAATGCAGATAGTGACAGACAATAGTGATGTAGAATATGGCAAGGAATATCAAGATAATCGTGGGCGACATCACCAAACTGGAGGTGGGTGCCATTGTGAATGCAGCAAACCGTTCGCTGCTTGGTGGCGGTGGTGTGGATGGTGCCATCCATCGTGCGGCAGGCAGAGAACTTTTGCAGGAGTGCATGACGCTGGGCGGTTGTGACACCGGTCAGGCGAAGATGACGGATGCGTATAATCTGCCTTGCAAGAAGGTGATCCATACTGTCGGTCCTGTCTATTACGGTGATGGTAATGAGCCGGAACTGCTGGCTTCATGCTATCGCAACTCTCTCGCCATCGCCAAGGAGAATGGTCTGCAGAGCATCGCCTTCCCATGCATCTCTACCGGCGTGTATGGCTACCCCAAAGCAGAGGCAGCACAGATTGCCATGCGTACCATCAAAGAGAGTGACTACGACGGAGAGGTCATCATCTGCTGCTTCTCGCAGTCGGATGCCACCTACTATGGATTCGACGAGCTCACCAGAACTAACATGTAAGAAAAGATAGTATGGCAAAGCAATTATACATAGATTTCGATGAGTACATCCACCAGGGTGAGCCGGATAAGGCTGAGCGGGCGTATGCATGGAGTACTGCTATAGGACTTCAGGCTGTGGATGGCTTGACGACATCGGAGTATCTGCAAGAGACGGCGAAACGAAACATCGAAGGCGAAATCAGCATCGACGAGGCGCAGGAACTGATACGTAATTACTACATCACGAAGACCGTCCATGATGACGATGATGCCGGCAAGGAGGAGGCAGATAAGGTGAGTGCCAACATCACGAAGATTCTGAGCGTTAATGCTATGGCCTTCTCTACGTTCGGCTATATGCAGATACATCGTAACATCTTTGATGGCGTATTCAAGTTCGCTGGCCAGTTACGTGACTACGACATAACGAAGAAGGAGTGGGTGCTGCATGGCGATACTGTGACGTATATGTATGCCCACGACCTGAAGCTGGCTCTCGACTATGACATAGAACAAGAGCGACAGTTCAACTATGGCGGGTTGAGTTCCGACGAGATCATACAGCATGTCAGCCAGTTTACAGCAAACCTGTGGCAGATACATGCCTTCGGTGAAGGAAACACACGCACTACGGCGGTGTTCGTGATACTTTATCTGCGTTCACTCGGCTTCAACGTCAACAACGACATTTTTGCCCAGAACTCATGGTATTTCCGTAATGCGCTGGTTCGGTATGTATATAAGAACCATAAGGGAGTGATGCCTGAGCATAAGTACCTGGAGCGTTTCTTCCGCAATATGCTTCTTGGCGAGAAATGGGTGCTCAAGAACCGCTACCTTATCCTTGATCCACCTGCGGAATATGCCGAACAGCCACGGTTGGATACCCCCACAAGTACCCCCACAAGTACCCCCACAAGTGCGGATGCACAGGATAATCAGTTCCTGACAAATAATGCTAATATCAAGCGTCTCATTGCTACAATTGGTGACAAAGAGA
>R16__coassemble_946_pt1 | contig 60131 bp, 51 predicted proteins | sample R16__metabat2_high_PE_017 | metagenome-assembled genome bin R16 | reverse complement strand
GGAACGGATGGAACGGATGGGACGGATTATACGGGTGGAACGGATGGAACGGATCTAACGGATGGGACGGGTGGAACGGATCTGACGGATGGGACAGATGGACGGATGGGTTAGTTAAATGCCCAAAGTCTTATCTTGTAAACAAGAAAATCAAAGTACCACACAAGCCTCTGCAGGTGGTGCGGTCATTGCTTCTTCTTGCTGATGCGCTTTGCGATAAAGAAGACCACGAGAGCGAGGCAGATGAGAATCTCGGGCCAGAACTGCCGCACGGTGGGGGGCAGGATCTGGATTCGGTTCAACAGCTTGGAGAAGTCCATCAGTCTGCTGGCGATATCGGGTACAACGATGGTCTTTTCAAGGTCCTGCGTCGACTGGAACCTGTAGCTCGGCACATAGACCTCTGTGGCAATCGCGGGGCTGTCCGGGAAGAGATACGACATATCTACGGGGTTGGGGAACTTGTCCTTGTCCTGGATAGCCTCCAACACCTCGGGTGACTCTGTCGTCAGGGTCATGTATCCGTTCTTGAGACTCTTGATCACGTTTTCGGGCATCATGATGTAGTTGATCCAATAGGCTGCAGCCTTCGGATTGCCGGCATACTTGGGGATGCACACGACATCGGAGTAGAGGTATGTGCCCTCCCGGGGCACGACGAAGTCGAAATCGGGTCCGCCATATTCCTTCGACAGCTCGATGGGGAAACGGGCATCGACACTGTAGCAGGCAGCAATGGGGATCTTTCCCTCCACGAGGTATGAGTAGCCGAACCCGGTATCGTAGCCCATGAGATTGGGAGCAGCGCGGCGGAACCACTCTTCGGTCTGCTTCATATCCTCCTCCCCTATCATGTTGCCCAGTTCGGCATAGCTGAGTTCGCCCCGCGAGAGCTCGTCGGCGTGTATGCAGAGCTGCGAGATGTAATGGACGGCAAGCTCATCGTTGAGCATCAGGATCTTACCGCGGTACTTCTCGTCGAGCATGATCGTCCACGACGATACCTCGTCGCGGCTGTAGAGGGAGGTGTCGTAGATGAGTCCGAGTGTGCACAGGGAAATGGGGATGAAATAGTCGTTGGGGTCGAGACCCTCGTAGGAGTTGGCGGACCGGATATTGTTCTGGATATATGGGCTTACGTCCTGCAGATAGTCGGGGGTGCCGGTCTGCTCGAACAGAGTGTGGTCTATCGGCTGTACAAGTCCTCTCTTGAGGATATCCTTGATGTAGTACGAGGTGGTGCCCAGGACGTCCCAGTCGTCGTGACCGAGCTCTATCTGGTTCAGCACGGCGAGGTCGTTCTCGAGCAGCTGGTACATCAGCTCTATGTCCTCGCCTGTCTGCGCCTTGTACCAGGCAGGGAATCCCTCGACGACTTCAGGGGAGTACTCATCCTCCCAGTCATATACCTTCAGGACGTGGCTGCGGTCTGTATCAGCGAATGCTGTCGTGCAGAGAACACACAGGAGTGATAGGGTAAGGATCTTTCTCATTTCTTGCTCTTTTTCATAGTGAAGAAAAACAGGACCATCATCAGCAGGACGATGATTGAAAACAGGGGCCTGAGCTCGGGTGTGAGGGCACCGCGCCGCGCATCGGCATAGATGAAGGTCGACAGGGTCTCAAATCCGTTGTTGCCGCGGGAGAAGAGGGTTATGGCGTAGTCGTCCAAGGAGACGATGGCGGCTGTCAGTGCACCGGAGACGATTCCGGGCTTGATCTGCGGGATCACGACCCTCCGCAGGGTCGTCCAGAGCGAGGCGCCGAGGTCTGCCGATGCCTCATACACCTCAGGGTCCATCTTCTGAAGCACGGGAAGGACACAGGTGAACACGAAGGGCGTGCAGAGCGCTATCTGGGAGAGTAGCACGGTGAATCCTCCGCGGCTGATACCCAGCGACACATACAGCAGGAAGAGGGACACGGCGGCCACGATGTCGGGATTGGACATCGACACGTCGTTGACGATGTAGATGCTTGCCTTCAGCGCCTTGTGGCGGGCGTAATGATAGCCGATAGCTGCCGTAGTGCCGAGGATGACGCTGAACAGGATGACCAGCACCAGGATCCACGCTGTATTGAACAGAGCGACGTTGATCTCTTCGACCGAGCCTGACAGCAGGTTCCGGAACAGGTCCAGCGAGAAGCCGTCCCACATGCCGAAGACCTCAGAATCGGTGAAGCTGAATACGACAAGCGCAAGGATAGGTGCATAGAGCAGCAGCAGTATGAACCCGAGATATATTCGTGAGAAGGTCTTCATATCAGTCGTCGTTGCCTATTAATTCTGTAACAATGATCAGTCCGAACATCATCAGGGCCATGACAGCGCCATAGCCTATGAGCCCGATATTGAAGGAGCTCTCTATAATAGAGCCGAAAAGACGCACCTTGTTCATCGTCAGCAGCTCGGATATGGCGAAGGAGGAGAGGGACGGCAACAGGACCATCGATACGCCACCCACGATGCCGGGCATGCTCAGGGGGAGGATGACGCGCAGGAACGTGGTCAGGCGGCTGGCGCCGAGGTCGGAGGAGGCTTCCTCATACGACTCGTCGACCTGCTTGAGACAGTTGGCGATGGGCTGGATGACGAACGGCAGGTAGTTGGTCACCAGACCGATGTACAGGGCCCAGTTGCCGAGCGGTATGCCGACGATATCGAACACGGCCAGCATCGAGAAGGTGTACAGCAGCATGTTCACAGCCATCGGCAGTATCATGAACAGAAGGATCTGCTCGGAAAAGCCGAACTTGCGTCTGGAGATGAAATAGCCCGCAGGGTATGCCAGGAGCAGACAGAGGACCGTCGTGCGCAGGGCTACACCGAACGAGAACAGGAACGTGTTGCGCACTTCCTGCGAACCGAGATAGCGTATGTACTCGAGGGTGAAATGGCCCTCTGCATCCCAGAACACCTTGCCTCCCAATAACAGGATAGGCACTACGACCATCAGTCCCATGAAGATGGCGTAGGGGATTATGAAACGTCCGAGCTTGCCCATTATTCGCCTATGAAATGGATCTGTTCAAAATAGAATCCTACGCTCACCCTCATCCCTGCAGGATACTCCTTGTACTTGCGTGCCTGTATGGGGATGTCGAAGCCGTCGACCTGCACGAAGATGTCGTAGAAGACGCCCCGGAAATCGCAGGAGAGGATGGTGCCCTGCCAGGGATATTCGTTGATGTCGCTGCCCGAGAGGCGTACGTCCTCGGGACGGACCACGGCACACAGCTTGGTGCCCGCAGCAAAGGAGCTCTCGAGGTCGATGTCCTTGCCAAGCAGGCTGACCTTCCCCTGCGCAGGCACCTCTGCATCCAGCAGGGTGCTCTCGCCGATGAATTTGGCGGTGAAGCGGGACACGGGGTGCTCATAGAGCTGCTGGGGGGAGTCGATCTGCTCGATGTAGCCGCCCCGCAGGAGGATGATGCGGTCGCTCATCGCCACAGCCTCCTCCTGGTCGTGGGTCACGAAGATGAAGGTGATCCCCAGGGTCTTGTGGAGTTGCTTGAGCTCGCGCTGCATCTCTTTGCGCAGCTTCATGTCCAGCGCCGAGAGGGACTCGTCGAGCAGCAGTATCTCGGGACGGTTGACGATGGCCCGCGCTATGGCTACGCGCTGCTGCTGACCGCCGGAGAGCTCCGTCACCTTCTTGTTCTTGAACTCTATCATGCCGACGGTCGTGAGGGCCTCCTCGATGCGCTCACGGTGCTCGCTCTTGGGGACCTTATGGACCAGAAGCCCGTAGCGGACATTCTCGTAGACGTTCATATGGGGGAACAGACAGTAGTGCTGGAACACGGTGTTGACCGGCCTTTTGTTGGCCGGGACACCCACAACAGATGTGCCGTTGAAAAGGAGCTCGCCGGAACTGATCTCTTCAAATCCGCCTATCATGCGCAGGATGGTGCTCTTGCCGCATCCCGACGGTCCAAGGACCGTCACGAACTCACCTCGACGAATCTCGAAGTCTATACCCTTGATGACCTGCTGGTCGCCGTAGTTTTTGACCAGATTTCTGGCCTGGATGATGATGTCTTTTTCCATATTCCTTTGAAATATGCCATGTGACCATTTTATTTGTGGCAAAATTACACTTAATTTACGATAATCGCACAAAAAAATTGAAGAAAATATTACAATCACCTGCAAAAAAACGGGTGTATGAATAAGAAAAAGGTTTCTCCATTCCACCGCCCCAGCACCGCCCGAACATGCCCAGGCTCCTCCGAAAACGGAGGAGCACAGGGGCCAGTATGGCACAAACAAAGGAGCACAGGGGCGCAAAATGGACCAAAAGGAGGAGCACAGGGGCTGACGTCAGGCCAGTTTCGTATAGGCTACCTTACCCACGAGGGTGGTGGGCAGGGTGTCGCGCACCTCGATGGCGCAGGGCATGGCGTAGCGGGCGATGTGCTTGCTGCAGTAGGCCATCAGGTCGGCCTGCAGGGCGGGGCTGTCGGCATAGCCCTCGTTGAGCACGACGAAGGCTTTCACCTTCTGCACCTTGTAGGGATCGGGGATGCCGATCACACAGCTCATGCGCACGGCGGGATGCGCATCGATGATGTTCTCGAGCTGCGATGGGTAGACGTTGTAGCCGCTGGTGACGATCATGCGCTTGATGCGCTGGCGGAAGTACACGAAGCCCTCGTCGTCCATCATGCCCAGATCGCCGGTGTGCAGCCACACACGGCCATCGGCATGGCGGCGCAGGGTGTTGGCATTCTCCTCCTCGTGGTTGATATAGCCGAGCATCACCGACGGTCCGCAGAGGCATATCTCGCCCTCCGTGCCGTAGGGTACCTCGTCGCAGGTGCCGACAGCGCAGACCTGGAAGTAGGTGTCGGGATAGGGGATGCCGATGCTGCCCTCTTTCTCCTTGTCGTAGGGGGTGAGGCAGCTGGCGGTGACGCACTCGGTGGTGCCGTAGCCCTCGCGCACACGCACGGTGGCGCCGTGCTCGGCCAAGAAACGGTCGAACTTCTTCTTGAGCTCGATGCTCAGCGAGTCGCCGCCGGAGAACACGCCCTTGAGGCAGGAGAGGTCCACGCCATCGAGGTAGGTGTTGCGGGCGATGGCTTCAAACAGTGTGGGCACGCCGGCGATGAAGTTCGGACGGTTCTTCTTGATGAGTCCGGCATAGCTCTTCACATTGAAGCGGGGCACGAGCAGCGAGGTGCCGCCAGCCACCATCATGGTGTGGATGCACACGCCGAGGCCAAAGCCGTGGAACACGGGCATGGCGGCAAGCATCTTCTTGTGGCAGATATCCTCGTGGCTCATGACGGCCGTCTGGAGGGCCAGCGCGTTGAAGTTGAGGTCGGTGAGCATGATGCCCTTGGTGGTGCCTGTGGTGCCACCGGAGAAGAGGACCACAGCCTCGGTATGGGGGTCTTTGTCGGGAAGGAAGGAGCTGTCGCCTGTGCCCTCACCACCCTTGATAAAGGCTTTCCAACGGATGGCGGCAGGGTCTGTCACCTTCGGGAACTTACGCTCGGCAGTCAGCCGGTATGCCACACGCTTCACGAGGGGGAGCTCGTCGGAGAGAGAGGCGATGACGAGGCGACGCAGGGGACGCTGCCGGATGACCTCGGTGAACTTGTCGTAGAACTGGTCGAGGGTGACGGCATACTCGCACTGCGCCTCGTCGATGAAATTGACGATCTCGCCCACGGCCGACAGGGGATGTACCATGGTGGCGACAGCGCCTATGCGGTTCAGGCCATACAGGCAGTAGATGGCTTGCGGCACATTGGGCAGACAGACGAGCACGCGCTGCCCTGCACACACGCCCAGGGCGTGGAAGGCACGTGCCGTGCGGTCGATCTCTGCCGCCATCAGGCGATAGCTGATCGAACGGCCCATGAAGGAGAGCGCCGTGAAGTCGCCCTCGCGGGCTGCGGTGGCGAGCACCGTGGTACTCATGGAGGTATCGCTGTAGGTGAGATGGAATGGCAGGTCGCCATAACTGCTCAACCATGGAGCTTTCAATGTTTCTTCCATTGTTCTTCGGATTTATTTGTCTTCAGATTATCGTTGTCCCTAAGCAAAGGGGTAACAGACTGTCAGTATTCCACCGGTGTATCGATGGGCAGCTCCAGCAGTTCGGGATTTGCGAGGAGCTTACGCAGCAGACGCACGCTGCCGGCGAAGTAGTAGCCGTCGGCGATGCGCTCGTCGATGGTGAGGCCGAGCTTGATGGTGTCGCGCATCTCGTAGGTGCCGTCGGGCTGGAAGAACGGACGCATCTTCTTCTCGTTGATGATGCAGAAGAACGACATGGTACCCTTCTCGAAGAGGTGATGGTAGTCGGCGTTCATCTTGATGCTGCCCAGGTTGGAGATGTAGATGCTGCAGTAGCGGGGGTCGTCGGTCATCAGGAAACGGGGGTAGCGGCCGTGACGCTCCAGACGGTCGAAGATCCAGAAGATGAAGCGCAGCACCCAGTGGGGAAGCTTGCAGAGGATGTTCATCTTGTCCGTCGTACCCTCGACCATGCCCTCCTTGCGCACACCGGTGACAAAGCTGCGCACATAGTTGTACACCTGCTCGATGGCCGAGGCACCGTGAGGATCGATGATGATCTTCGCCATGGCCTCTTCGGACTCATCCTCGAAGGTACGCTTGACGTTGAAGGCGACCTCGATGTTGCGGTGGGCATAGAACCGTCCGTCGCTGGCGATGAATCGGTTCATCTTCGGACGGAGCACAAACACCTTGGCAAGGGCTGCTGCCACCACATGGAACCATGTGTAGCGGAAATCGATGTCGGGGGTATTGCGACGGGCGATGTACTCGTTGATGGCCGTGACGTCGATCACCTCCTCCAGCACGGCCTCGTTGTCGAGGCGACGCGGCATGACGAACGGCATGATGACATGCATGGAGTCAAGGCCTTGCAGACAGATACGGTCCTTGCGGTCGTGGCGGCTCTTGCGGTGTGTGGTTTCGTTTGACATACTTCTTATTTAAAAGTAAAACTTGGCAAAATTACTACTATTATTTCAATATGCAACACTTTTTTTCGTATTTTTGCCATAAACGACACAAAGCATGCCACATTGTGCAAAAAGGGGCGAATAAACAACTGTCGAGGGATGAAAGAGCGCATTGTCGGGACAAAGACTGCCCGGCAGGGGCGAACGGCGGATCAGCGCAGGGTTGTCGTCAGCACCACTTGCTGTCCGGCAGGCACCGTCAGCGTGTAGCCACAGAGCGTGGCGGGGATGGGCGGCTCGTCGTGCGCAAAGGGGGTGTCGTAGTCGGCAGGGTTGCTGCTCCAGGTGGTGTAGCGTAGGGGGCTGCCCAGCGTGCCCTCGGCCCTGGCACGCAACGTCAGGGTGTGTCCGCCCTGGCTCAGACGGATGCTGCGGCGGTTCACCTTGACATCGGCGGGGGTGACGGCGGTGAAGCGCACGGTGGCCTCCCTGTCGGGCAACGCTGCAATGGTATCTGTCACGACGAGATGACGTGCCTGGCGCAGCGTCACGGTGCGCACCACACGCGCTGCCTCGCCGGCAAAGACGCTGCTCATGTCGAACGTTGCACTGACAGTGCCGTCGGAGGCGTCCTCCTGGGTAGCGGTCATCAGGGCTGAGCCCTTCACGCTGTGGCGTGCGCCGTTGATGGTGAGCGTGCTGTGCGCCTCGTTGCAGAAGCGCAGCAGCTGCCAGCGCAGCGACGACTGCGAGAGGTTGAACAGGCTGCCTCCCTCACGTGCCATCAGCACCTCCAGCGTAGCGTACTCCTGGCGGTCAGGGTCCATGATCCAACGCATGCCCCAGGCGTCGTAGACCAGCGTGCCAGCATCCATGTGTCCGTGGGAGCTGCCGGCACTGCCGCCCTTCACGCCCAGATAACGGTCGCCCCAGCGGGGGGAGGTGCTGCGGACAATCATCACCGGCGTGGTGCCACGACCGAAATAGGTCTGCCAGTGCTGTGGTTCGGTTGCCTCTTCCCCACCCCCGGCAAGGCGCGCTGCATAGCAGAGCTGGAAGGTGAGGAAGCGCTCGCTCTCGGCATTCACATACTGTCCGGCATGCAGCACTTCCAACTCGTGGTCGAGCAGCTGCATGTCGCCAAGCTTCCACGCGAAGTACCAGAGGGCGGAGGCGCAATACTCGCGCGAAGAGTTGTCGCCATAGTTGAAGTTCAAGCCCGACGTGCCCACCGTCAGCGTCTCGTAGCGGGCGGTACGGAGGAAACCCTCAGATGAAGACAGTCCGTAGTCGGTGCCTGTGACATCCTCGAGCATCGTGAGCAGCAGTGCCTCGAACATCGTGCCGTAGTTCCAGTAGACCGGTCCTTCGGGGTAGGCACCATCGGGGCTATAGATGCCCTCGAGGGCTTTGCGGTTGCTCTCTACGGCGTTTGCCACGATGCGGTCGGCGGTGGCATCGTCGCCCCGCTGCCACAGGGCGAGAGCAGCAGCTACCACTCCCCCATTGCACACCTGGTTCCAGTTGCCGATGGTGGTGTAGAACCAGTGTGGACGGAGGGCGGGCGTGAAGGCGTAGTCGTGCACGCAGCGACGGCACTGCTGGAGCAGCGTGTCGGGCAGCTCGTCCCACAGCCAGTCGCAGCCCACCGCCACGGCCAGCGCCATCTCGGCAGCATCGAGGAAGTGACGCGGACCATTCCAGTCGGGAAACGCGCACACGGTGGCGAGGTCGGCGAGCACACAGTCGCGGTAGCGGACATCGCCCGTCGTGCGCCAGGCATAGCTGCACGAGGCGATGCGACGGATGGCCGCACGCGACTGATGGAGCAGCCGCAGACCACTCTCGTCGAACGTGTAGGCAGGGGCAGGACCCGTGAGCGCAGCATCGGCCTGCTGCATCACGAGTGCATGCAGGGGCGTGGCATAGGCGTCGGCGGAAGCAAGCTTGGTGCGCAGCACTGCCAGCTGACCGTCGGTCAGGAAGAGCCGCGGATGAACATCAGCGGACTGAGCAACACACAGGAGGGGAAGGGCCACGAAGGAAAGGATGGTGAACAGGCGTTTCATCGGAATGAGCATCTTTGAGGGTTGTTATTGACTGCAAATATAGCCAATCGACTTCGCGTTTGCAACAAAATGGACAAGAAATGATTGTTTTTTCGGTTGTTTGATGCAAAGTGAATGAAAAAAGTGCTATCTTTGCCAAAGTATAAACCTTATTTATATATATGAAAAGAAATCTGTTCAGTGTTTTGGCTGTCCTCGTGGCAGCAGTGTTGCTGTCGGCCTGTGCCGACAAGTGCGGAAAACAGGAAGCAGCCGGCGGCTGTTGTCCGAAAGAGGCTTGCGGTGAGCACTTCGACCGCATACTGCCCGTGGGTGTGCAGCTCTACAGCGTGCGCACCGATCTGGAGAAGGACTTCTACGGTACTCTGAAGGCCATCCGCGAGATGGGCTATGCCGGTGTGGAGTTCTACGGCGAGTACTATGGCAACAGCGTGGTGCAGGTGAAGCAGTGGTGCACCGAGCTGGGACTGATCCCCTTCTCGAACCATGTGCCCTTCCAGCAGATGATCGACGACGTGGACAAGGTGATTGCCGAGAATACCGTGCTGGGCGTGCAGTACATCGTGTTCCCCTACATGGACGAGGCCAGCCGTCCCGGCGTTGACCCCGTGCAGTTCAAGGCCACCGTGGCCAAGCTGGGCGAGATCGGCGAGAAGGTGAAAGCTGCCGGTTTCCAGCTCCTCTACCACAACCACGACTTCGAGTTCGTCACCCTGCCCGACGGCACTGTGGGCTACGACTACATCTTCAGCGCCAACAGCCGTGCCAATCTGCAGAACGAGGTGGATGTGTGCTGGGCCGACTATGCGGGCTTCTGCCCTGCCGAGGTGCTGACGAAATATGCCGGAGGCATTCCCGTGGTACACCTCAAGGATTACTACCTGGAGGGCAAGCTGTCGTCGGCGCCCTATGCCCTCATCGGCATCAGCACAGACAACAGCATGAAGGACGACGGCGGCTGGTTCGAGTACCGTCCGCTGGGCATGGGCCAGGTGGACATCCCTGCCACCATCAAGGCGGCCATCGCCGGAGGCGCACAGTGGCTGTGTGTGGAGCAGGACGAGCCCAACGAGGGATTCACCCGTCTGCAGGGTGTAGCCAAGAGTGTGGAGTACCTGCGCAGCCTGGGCCTGATGTAACAGTCTGCTTTACAGAACAAAAATGCAGCAGGAGGCTCACCGCATGTGAGCCTCCTGCTATCTATGGGGGGAGATTCTTGGCGGGGAACCGGTGAGTTACGCCAGGCTCGTGCGCATTTGCTCGCGCAGGGTGTCGGAGACAGGGACGAGTGGCAGACGGAGCACCTCCTCGCAACGATGTGTGAGGCTCAGCGCAGCTTTCACACCCGAAGGGCTCCCTTCGGCAAAGAGCATGTCGCACCAGGGCAAGAGCCGCCTTTCGATAGCCGCCGCCTCCGCTTCATTGCCCTGCTGCATGGCCCTCGTCATAGCCGCCACCTCGACAGGAAACAGGTTGGAAACCACAGATATGACGCCATCACCACCCATGCGCAGGACCGGACAGGTGAGTTTGTCGTCGCCGCACAGCACGCGGAAACCGGTGGGACGACCGTCGATAATCGCCCGGATCTGTTCAAGGTTGCCCGATGCCTCCTTCACCCCAATCACATTGTGGCAATCGCGGGCAATGCGCAGCGTGGTGTCGGCCGTCATATTCACACCTGTACGTCCCGGCACGTTATAGAGCACCAGTGGCAAGGGCGATGCCTCGCTGATGGCACGGAAGTGGCGATAGAGGCCCTCCTGAGAGGGTTTGTTGTAATAAGGAGCGACGACGAGCAGTGCATCGATGCCCTCAAAGGTGTCTGTCTGCATGCGGCGGATGACATCAGCGGTGCTGTTGCTGCCATAGCCCAGCAGGAGCGGGCGACGACCGTCCACCGTGCGCACCACGATGTCGCGCACACGCTGCTGTTCGTCGGGGGTAAGGGTGGGTGTCTCGGCAGTGGTGCCCAGCACGCACAGGAAATTGATGTTGCCCTCCACCGTGTCGCACACCAATTGGGTGAGACTCTGCTCGTCGATGCTGCCATCGGCATGGAAGGGGGTGATGAGCGCCGTACAGGAGCCCTGTATGCCTATATCGTAGGGATCTTTCATCTTTCGTTACAAAAACGGCGCAAAAGTACTGCTATTTTGTCAAACAGCACGAATGTTTCGATAAAAACCTGCGATTTTCAACCAAAAAGATCCGGTTCGGCAGGTGCCGGTGTCTCGCCGATGAGTTGCAGGAAGGCCTGTTCGTCCACAATGGGTATGCCCAGTGTCTGTGCCTTCTCGAGCTTGGCAGGTCCCATGTTGGTGCCTGCAAGTACGAACGACGTCTTGGACGAGATGGACGACACGTTGGTGCCGCCATGTCGCTCGACGAGCGCCTTGTACTCGTCGCGGCTATGATGGCGGAACACGCCACTGATGACGATGCTCTTGCCAGCCAGTGCTGTGCCCACCGGTTCGTCCGCCGACTCCTCGGCCATGGCGAACTGCAGTCCTTCGGTACGCAGCCGCTCCACCAGTGCGCGGTTCACGTCGTTGGCAAAGAAGCGGCGCACGCTGGCAGCAATCTTCTCGCCTATCTCGTCGACCTGCACGAGCTGTTCCACAGAGGCGTTCATCAGTGCGTCCATGGAACGGAAAGCACGGGCAAGGATCTTGGCCACATTCTCACCCACAAAGCGTATGCCGATGGCGAAGAGCACACGTTCGAAGGGTACCTGTCGCGAAGCGTCTATGCCGTGCACGATATTCAGGGCAGAGCGCTGTCCCATGCGGTCGAGGCGACAGATGTCCGCTGCGCGCAGCCGGTAGAGGTCGGCCACATCGGCAATCAGTCCGGCATTGCACAAGAGGTCCACGGTTTCTCCTCCCAATCCGTCGATATTCATGGCCTTACGTCCCACGAAGTGCTCGATGCGTCCCCGGATCTGCGGTGGACAGGTAGCATCATTGGGGCAGTACCACGCCGCCTCACCCTCCTCGCGCACAAGCAGTGTGCCACACTCGGGGCAACGCTTCACCATCGTCACCTTGTCGCCCAGCAGCATGTCGCGGCTGTCGAGGTCGACGGCCGTGATCTTGGGGATGATCTCGCCTCCCTTTTCCACATACACTTTGTCGCCAATATGGAGATCGAGTGCTTGCACGAAGTCGTCGTTGTGAAGGGTGGCACGGCGCACCATGGTGCCACTGAGCTGTACGGCATCGAAATTGGCTACCGGGGTGACAGTGCCCTGACGACCCACCTGGAACGACACGCTGTTCAGACGTGTCACTGCCTGTTCGGCCTTGAACTTATAGGCGATGGCCCAGCGAGGCACCTTGGCAGTGTAGCCCAGCCGTTCCTGCTGCTGCACGCTGTTGACCTTGAGCACCACGCCGTCAGTAGCCACCGGCAGGTTCTTGCGTTCGACATCCCAGTACGCAATGAAGTCCATCACCTCGTTGAGTGTATGGCACTTGCGCATGGCATCTGAGATCTTGAACCCCCATTGCTGTGCCTTCTGCAGGTTCTCGAGATGTCCGTCCGTGGGGAGTGTATCGCACAGCAGATAATAGAGGTAAGCATCGAGTCCCCGGCGTGCCACCTCGGCAGTATTCTGCAACTTCAGTGTGCCGCTGGCAGCGTTGCGGGGGTTGGCGAAGAGGGGTTCCTCGGCAGCCTCGCGCTCAGCGTTCAGCCGTTCAAAGGATGTCCATGGCAGCAGCACCTCGCCACGTATCTCGAACTCCTCCGGCCAGTCGCCGTCGGGGTTGAGTGTGAGGGGCACCGAGCGTATCGTGCGCACGTTGGCGGTGACGTCATCGCCCCGCACGCCATCGCCGCGTGTCACTGCCCGTACGAGTCGTCCCTCTTCGTAGATGAGCGATATCGACAGACCGTCGAACTTGAGCTCACAGCATATATCAAAAGGTTCGCCCTCCAGTCCGTTTGCCACACGGGTGTAGAACTCCTCCACATCGCTGCGGCTGTAGGTGTTGGCCAGCGAGAGCATGGGACGAGCATGCAGTACCTGCCGGAACTCGCCACCGAGGTCACTGCCCACACGCTGGGTGGGGCTGTTGGGGTCATCGTACTCGGGATGTGCCGCCTCCAACGCCTGCAGATGATGCATCATCTCGTCGAACTCGCGGTCACCGATGGTGGGGGCATTCAGCACGTAGTAGTTGTAGTTGTGCCGATTGAGTTCTGCACGCAGCTGTGTGATTTCCTCTTGTATATTCATGACAGATACTGTTGTTTCGGCAAAAATACATAATATTCTCCACTTTTTCTTCCCCATTCGTCATTTTTTTGTACTTTTGCAGGCAAAAGAGAGAAAAATGCGCATCGATATACTCACTGTACTGCCTGAGATGATTGAAGGGTTCTTCAACTGTTCCATCATGGCACGTGCGAAGAAGAAAGGATTGGCCGACATCGTCATCCACAACATACGCGACTACACTACCGACAAGCATCACAAGACAGACGACTACCCCTTTGGTGGCAGTGCAGGCATGGTGATGAAGATTGAGCCTATCGACCGCCTTATCACCGAGCTCAAGAGTCAGCGCACCTACGATGATGTCATCTTCACTAGTCCTGATGGCGAACGTTTCGACCAGTCGATGGCCAACCAGATGTCCATGCAGCAGAACCTCATCATCCTCTGCGGACACTTCAAGGGTATTGACTACCGCATTCGCGAGCACCTCATCACCCGCGAGATCAGCATCGGCGACTATGTGCTCACGGGAGGTGAGCTGGCGGCTGCAGCCATCGCTGATGCCACCGTGCGTCTCATCCCCGGCGTGCTCAACGACGAGCAGAGTGCCCTCGACGACTCGTTCCAGGATGGGCTTCTCGACCATCCTGTGTATACCCGTCCCGCCGAATACAACGGCTGGAGGGTACCAGAGATTCTACTTTCAGGCAATGAGCGTCTCATCCGCGACTGGGAGCTCAACCAGCAGATTGAGCGCACACGCCAGCTACGGCCAGACCTGCTCAAGTAAGCGTGTGCAAACGGCACAAACAGCAATTGACTCGTGACGAATCCCTAAATCGATAAAAAAAATCATTTGCAGAACCCGCCTTAAAACAAATCTATCGGGTATGCCTTATCTGATGATTTCCAGAGCGTCGGGGTCTATTTTAGCTATGGCCTGCAACAGACCGCAGGGGGCTACGACGATATACTTTTCGTGGCCGACATCAAGCACATTGCCCTCTACACCCTCGAAATCCCCACTGATCACGCGCACCCTGTCGCCTACAGCGACCGGCCGGGAGAGCAGGCGTAACTCCTCTTGTCGGCTTTCAACAACCGTCATAAAATCCTGCATCTGCTTGTCGGGCACAACCATCATCGACTGAGGCTTGCGGGTACGGTCGATGAGGTAGGTGATGGGAAGTCCGTACTCGTTGGCCAAAGCAGTTGCAGTCTGCTTGGTGGCCCTGACAAAGATGAGATTTTTGATTATGGGTCTTTCTGCTTCCTGCTTCTTGCCATCGACACGACAGACAACGATTTTTGTCGGTATGAAATGTTCTATCCCTTGAGATTCCACAAATCGCTTTATCTTCATCTCCTGTCCGGAACGTGAGCGTCCGACATACCATACTATATTAGGATCATTAGGGAGTATATATTCCATAGCGATGTCTTAAAGGATAAATATGTCACATGCATGCTTCTCACAGAAATTGTGCATCAGAGCGTCGAAAGACGGATGAGCATATTCCCAATGTCCGGACTTAGTGCATGAGGATGTGGATTTCAGCCATGTAAGTGAAGTCATGTGTGGTCTTTGATTGATGAAAGAGTTCAACATCGCTGCAAAGGTAGGGCATTTTGTACATATACGCAAACAAGCAGGGAGTTTTTTGCGTTGCGTTTTTACACTGCCAAATCTTGCGGGCCTCGGTCAATCTTTCTCCCGCGGCCATGCCATGAGGGTATCGATGACGGTATCTGTATCGTCGGTAAGGGTAAGGAGGAGATTCTGATAGTGCCCACGGGCGAGCAAGTCCTGCAGAAGAGGATATACCGGAACCTCGCGTGTATAATAATCGGTGCCAAGGAACACCATCGGAGCAGCAGCGCCAAAGGTCTCGTAGTGATTCTGGGCAGCATCCTGGAAGATCTCCTGCAACGTGCCGGCAGAGCCTGGTGTGTATATGATACCACCTCCCGCTATGGTGAGGATGAGGTCCTCGCGGATACTGTTCTGGAAGAATTTGGCAATCTCTGTAGCAAAAGGTGTGGCAGGCTCGTGTCCGTAGAGCCATGTGGGTACGCCCAGACTGTGGTAGCGTGTCTGCGGGAAGCGGCGTCGCACCTCGAAAGCGGTGCGCAACCATCCCGCGTCGTGGAAGGTAGGCACAGGGGCAAGCATGGCAAGTGCTTCGTCGAGTGCATCGTCGGGACGTCCCGCCATCCAAGCGCCCAGATGGGTAGCCTCCATGGCACCCGGGCCACCTCCCGACACCATGAGCTTGCCCCGCTCGGTGAGACGCTTGCTGATGAGTGCAATCTGGCGGAACACAGGATCGGTGCGCTGCAGCCTGTGTCCGCCCATGATGCCGACAACATCGTGCGTGTCGTAGCGATCGAGGAAGTCGCGCATGGCATCGTCGATGGAGTGGTCGTGAAGTGAACGGCCCAGCGTGACACGCACATCGTTGGTGCGCTTGCCCTGGCTGAGGTACTCGGTGTATACACGGGTGTCGAAGCAGGTATCGAGTGTCTCCTCATGTGCAGGGTCAAAACCGGCATACAGCGTATCGCCATTGTACAGACAGGTATTGAAAGCTTTGTAAAGCATGCCCATACGAGGCAGCGCCAAGCACGACTCCATGCGACGATACATACCCGGCACCAGGGTACAGCCAAAGAAGCAACAGTCGATGAAGAGGTTGTCCTCGGTATACCAGGGCACCTCGTTGAAATCAATGTACTGGAACGCATAATGAACGATGATGTTGGTTCCTGCAGCAGGCTCTGGCAGAGCATCGATGCTACTCACTTCACGATAGGGATAGGATTTCATTTGCTTTTTTTTACACGGGTTATAGACAGGTCACCGTTCACGCGTGCGAACGTCTTTCGTTTCATCGTGCCAACCATTTTCTGCCATTCCTGATATATATGCTGCCCGGCAGCGGATATTCGATCTGACGGCCGGTGATATCGTAGAGAAGAGCATTCTCTACACTGACCGGTGATTCCTGACTGACCTCAGCGATGTCCGTCGTCGTCATTATCTCACTGATCTCGTTGCCATCCAAAGCGCGGTTATAATACCGTACATCATCGATATATGCCTTGAGCAACGGCACTGAGGGGTTGAAGGCGCTACGTCCGATATGGTTGAACACAGGGCGTATGTCCGATGACCGCAGAGTGATGGCTGACGTGGAGGCGATGCACTCGCCATCCATGTAGAGCGCTACACTGTCGGCAGATACCGACACAGCCAAATGTCTCCACTTCACGGCAGGAAGCTTCGCGGGCGCATCAAGCCACTGTTCTACACCCTCATGGGCAAACATCAGCCGCATAGTGCTTCCAGCAGACGGAGTGAGGGCGATATAACTGTCGGCAGAGGATGCAAACTCAAACAACCGCTGCCCTGCGCCTGCAGCAGAACCGTACCAGAACACCCACATTGACAGTGTGAAATCGTCCGTGCCAACCAGTCCGTAGGGCAGCTGCACGAACCGGTTACCATCCAGCTTGAGCGATGCGCGGCCCGACACATGGTAAGCATCGCGAGTGCCATAGGCAGCTTCCACCGACGAAGCCGCATCCAAACGGTTGGGAGTACCGTCGGCCAGTGATTCATCAAACTCCCAATGGGCAGTCAGCCCTTCTTCGCCCGATACGGCAGTCCTTATGGATGTGCTCAGGGGGGAGAGGTTGTCGGAGGCATCGATGGCGCGCACGGCATACAGGACATCCTCACCCGCCGGACAGCCGTTGTCGACGAACGACGTGTCGGTGACATGCCGCGCGATGGTGTTCCACTCAGGGTCTGCACCATCGGCCGTCGCAGCAGGAGCACGCAGCACCATGTATCCCGCCACATCATCGGCCTGGGCAGGCGACCATGACAAGCGTACCGATGCTGACTGCGGCACTGCCGACACGTTCTCAGGAGCAGGAGGAGGTACAGCCTCGCATGCAGCGGTCGGCGCAATAATCTTCCACTGTTGCCGGCTGTCGCCACAGAAGGTGGCCTGACGTACGGCGACACCCGCATTCATGCTGCCACCAGCCACCTCCAGGCACAGATTGCTGTAACGACTGCGGATGTAGTAGTACCCTTCCCCAGCATACTGCAGATACCACTGTTCGTTGGTGCCGAGGGAGCCATCGTAGAGACGAACTTCCCCACCCGATTCCAACGACCAGTTCCACACATCGGCGGGATACCCATTGGCATCGTTGAGCAGGGTGTGATAGCTGAAGTCACCACCGATGGTGGAGGTCACCGGCGAAACACGCCATCGTTGGCTGCTGCGTTTGTTGTACACCGCCTGCACAAGACGTGTGCCAGACGTGGTAGCACCCCCTTCCGTAGCCAGCACCTTCAGGCTCTTGCGGTTGACGATGATATACGTGCCGTCGACAGGGGATGGCTGCACGTCAGCCCCCCAGCTGATGTCCACCACACGTTCGGCATTGGTCTGGCCGTTCTGGTATCCGTTACCACCGGGCATCTCCACGAGGAACTCCCTCGTGGGGCCATAGCCATCGAAATAAACATCACGGTCGGCACAAGCGAAATGCCACGACGAGGGCTTTGCCTGACGTTCTGATGTACCTACGAAAGCTTCTATGCGATTGTCAAGCGTGTTGCGATAGACCGCCGCGGCAGCCCATGCGGCACGGTCCTCGGCATAGGCCAGACGATCGCCATAGGAGGCACGGCAGAACTCGCCACGTGCCCTACCGTCGAAGCCCCACCAGATACCGGTCTGCATGCCATATTCGACACCCACGAGAGCCTCCATCACATTATGCAGCTCATCGGCGGTGGCATGATTGCCATCGGCACGTACCTCCTCGAAGAACGATGCATAGTTCTTGAACACCCCGGCGAGCTGGTGCGTACACCCCTCGCTGACGTAAGGTTTCATGTAGTTGTACCAATACGATGCCTGATCGCAGTTTAGGGTGTTGCCGGCTGACAGACGTACATCGGCAAAGTCGTCGGCATAGGCGGTCGTGAGCAAGCGACATATCTCGCGGAAGTCATCGATGCTGCCCTGTCCCCATCCATAGTCGGGTTCGTTGAAGGGAGCCACCGTGCGCACGGTGAGTCCCGCCTTGCGGTAGCGCTGCAGTGTGACGTCGATGAGCTTTGCCCAATGAGCGGCATCAGCCTTGCCTGCCGACGAGGTGAACCATGTGTCGACCTTGCCGTCGGCGGGGTCGCTGTTGATATCCAGCTCGGGAGTGCCGGCCATCTTGGCCAGCCGGATGCGGTTATCCACCGCTTTGCGTTGGTTGAGGGTGAGAGCGGTGTCGCCCACGAGAGCCTCGGTGGGCTGGAAGGAGACGCGCACCACACCGATATTCTCTTTCCCTATGTATGAGATGCCGCGTCGCATGTTTTCGTCGCTCTGCCATGCTGTATCAAGTCCCCATCGCACCGGCAGCTGCACACCGGCGGCCGTGGTAGTGAACACCACCTTTGTACCCGATGCAATGGGTGTGAGCACATCCGATGCTGCGGGCTGCGCTGACAGCCCGAGTACACCGGATGCGAACAACATGAACAGAAGGCGACCTCGCACGATCAGAGGCTGTTGAGCAGTTCCAGCTTGCCGCCATCGACAAGACGGACGACAAGTTCACCGAAGAGCGTGTTTGCCCATGCGAACCACGAGCGGGTGAAGTGGGTAGGATCGTTGACGTCAATCGACTCGTGCATGAATCCAGTACCCGCATCGGTGTTGAGCAATGTGCGCATGCACCATGCCACCTCGGCATCGCCCTCGGCAGTGTCGGGAGCAGTGAAGGCGCGCATCATAATACTCATGGGCCATGCCATGTCGTAGCCCACATGCGGGCCACCGATGCCCTCAGCAGCGGTGCCACGGAAGAAGTACGGGTTATCCTCACTCCATACGAAACGGCGGGTATTCAGATAGATGGGATCATCGGCATCAACCACGCCCAAATAGGACATAGCAAGCAGGCTAGGCACATTGGCATCATCCATCAATAGGGCATTGCCATAGCCATCCACCTCAAAAGCATAGATGGGACCATACTTGGGATGCTGATAGATAGCGTATTCATCAAGCGCATCCTTCACTTCCCCAGCCAGTGCCTTGCACTCCACGGCCAATTCTTTGCCACCTTCTACCTTCACCTTGTTCAGGATCTCTGCAGCCTTGTTAAGCACATTCACGGCGAAGAAGTTCGAAGGCACAAGGAACGAGAATGTCGTAGCATCGTCGGACGGACGGAAGGCGCTGGCGATGAGTCCAACAGGTTTGGCAGGAGCGCCCCATCCATCGTTGCAACGGGTGTCGAGCTGTCGCTCTGTTTGGCGCTGGAAGCGGTAGGTACCACGTCCATCCTTCAGCTGCTGCTCGCGGAAGGTGTTGACGACAGCTGCGATGGCTGTACGCCACTCATCGGTGAGGAACAGACTGTCGTCACCTGTTGCCTTCCAGTAGGCATAAGCCAGACGGATGACATAGCACAGGCTGTCGATTTCCCACTTGCGCTCGTGCAGCTCGGGTTTCATAGCCGTACGGTCCTTCTGCCACTCGCCACCCGTTGGACCCATATTGAACGCATTGGCGTAGGGATCGATGTTGATGCACTTGAGCTGGCGGAGCACCACACCCCGTATCATGCGAGCGAGCTCGGGGTCATCCTTGCAGAGAGCCACATAGGGATATACCTGTGCGCCGCTGTCACGCAGCCACATCGCATGGATGTCACCGGTATAGACGAACGTGTCGTCGTCGTCACCCTGAGCAGGATCGGCGCCGAAGTGCACAGTGGTATCGATGGTGTTGGGATAGCAGTTCTCAAACATCCATGCCAGCTTGCGGTTGGTGAGCACCTTCTTGACAGTTTCGATCTTAGCCTCCACAGCCTGCGATGTGAACAGACGTGCCTCGGGAGCGGGACGGTTGCTGACATAGACAGCATCGGGAGCTTCCACAACAGTTGTGTTACCCACGCCGACAGGGCCATCCGCAGCTGCGGGAGCAGCAGCCGGCTTGCAGCAGCACAGGGCAGCAACTACAGCGGCAGCAAACAAAAAGACAAATGTTTTCTTCATTTCCTTATATATTAATTAAACAATTAGCGTAGTGTCGGCAAAGGTAGTTTTTTTCACAGATTTGTCAAACTGATATTGCAAAAAAATGACGAACACGTACAAAAATCCGGTTCAATACATGAAAAATTCAACGTTCATTCACTTTTTTCTGAAAAACAGATTGCACTTTCAGCACGATTGTGTACCTTTGCCGTGCAAAGAATGTTCACTTATTTAAATAAATTACATCATGACACTTGACCAGTTCAATTTTGCCGGAAAGAAGGCATTTGTACGCGTTGATTTCAACGTGCCCTTGAACGAAAATTTCGAAATCACTGATGACACCCGCATCCGCGCGGCTCTTCCCACATTGAAGAAGATCCTCGCCGATGGCGGTCGTCTCATCATCGCCAGCCACATGGGCCGTCCGAAAAAGAACCCCGATCCCAAATATTCGCTGAAGCACATCCTGCCGCATGTCTCTGAGTGTCTGGGTGTGGACGTGAAGTTCGCTGAGGACTGCCAGAAGGCTCAGGAGCAGGTAGCTGCTCTGAAGGATGGCGAAGCGTTGCTGCTCGAAAACCTCCGTTTCTATGCCGAGGAAGAAGGCAAGCCCAGAGGGCTCGCAGAGGATGCCACCGAAGAGGAGACCAAGGCTGCCAAGAAGGCCGTCAAGGAGAGCCAGAAGGCATTCACGAAGGTGCTCGCCGACTATGCCGACTGCTATGTCAACGATGCCTTTGGCACCGCACACCGCGCACATGCCAGCACGGCCCTTATCGCCGACTACTTCGACACAGACCACAAGATGTTCGGCTACCTGATGAATAAAGAGGTAGTAGCCGTCAACAAGGTGATGAACGATATCCACCGCCCGTTTGTGGCCATCATGGGTGGTTCGAAGGTCAGCACCAAGATCGACATTATCGAGAACCTCCTCGGCAAGGTCGACACGCTGATTCTCGCCGGTGGCATGACCTACACCTTCATGAAGGCACAGGGTGGCAAGATTGGCACCTCCATCTGCGAAGATGACAAGCTGGATCTTGCCCTCGACATCATGAAGAAGGCTGAGGAGAAGGGCGTGAAGCTGCTCCTTGCCACCGACAGCAAGTGTGGCGACGCCTTCAACAACGACTGCAACGCGCAAATCGTCAGCTCCATGGAAATCCCCGACGGTTGGGAAGGTCTGGACATAGGCCCCAAGACCATGCAGCAGTTCGCCGATGCTATCAAGGGTGCACGCACCATCCTGTGGAACGGTCCTACCGGCGTGTTCGAATTCGATAATTTCGCACATGGTAGCAAGGCTGTGGCTGAAGCCATTGTCGAGGCAACGGCTGCCGGAGCATTCTCTCTCATCGGCGGCGGCGACTCCGTGGCGTGCATCAATAAGTTCGGACTGGCCGACAAGGTGAGCTATGTCAGCACCGGTGGCGGTGCCCTCCTTGAAGCTATCGAAGGCAAGGTGCTCCCCGGCATTGCTGCTATCCAGAAGTAACATGCGGAGGTTAACACTCTGACGAAAAATAAGCGCAGAGAATCCTCTGCGCTTATTTTTCATTCATCATTCAAATGGGCGACACACTCACATTGCTCAAGGAGCACCACATGCAGGAAGCCCTTGATGCACTCCGTCCTCTGTTCGCCGATGGAGCACATCAAGAACATGTCGGGGAATACACCGATATCTGCATCACATACCGCTACATGCTCGATTACTTCCGCCAGGGCAGCAATGACCCCCAACGCGAACGGGTATTCACGCAACTGGCGGGACGTCTGCTGTTGCTGAGTGACCGTATGGAGTTGGAGCAACAATTGTGTACACCCGCAGGATTCGGTAACCCCACGCTGTGGACAGTGGCCGATGCCGCCGATGCCACACTGGCATTGCGCTCAGCCACCGTCGGTGTCACCGACAAGTGTCTGTTGTTGAGCAACATGCTACTGAGCAACATGCAAGTGTTTGACCCATTGAAGGTGCCCGTGCTGTGCGAAGCCACTGCCTCACCGTCGTATGAGGTGGCGGTACGTGCCGTCACGGCTCTTAGCCTCCTGCTACGCTGCCATGCCGACCGTCTGCCTTTCTACCCCGATGCGGTTGCACGCATCCGTCAGCTCTCTGCCGACAGCGCCTTCATTGACATGCTCGCCGATGTAGAGCTGCAGCTCTCGCGCTGCCTCGACACTGAACGCATCGAGCGCCAGATGCGCGACGAGATCATCCCTGCGATGTTACGCAGCCCCATGAACCCCTATCGGCATGATGCAGGCACCGACGATGCGCCACACGATGAAAAAAAATCATCGACATTTGCCGACGACATCAGCATCAACCCCGATTGGGAGGAGTGGATGGAGAAGTCGGGCATCGGGGAGAAGATGCGCGAGCTCACCGAGATGCAACTTGATGGCGCGGATGTCTATATGGCCACCTTTGCGAACATGAAGTCTTTCCCGTTCTTCAACGAGATGGAGAACTGGTTCAGACCCTTCGATGCCACGCACCCCGCCGTATGTGAACTCTTCCACGACACTGAGCAAACCTCCCCCACCCTGCAGCGGTTCGTTATGCAGTCCGACACTTTCTGCAACTCCGACAAGTACTCGTTTTGTCTGTCGCTGAATCTGTTGCCTGCCTCGCAGCGCGACCTACTGCGTAACCAGATGAACGAGCAGGCAGAAGCGCTGCGCGATGATGCGCCGACGCTGCAGGAGGCCCTGGCAAGGAAACAGGGGAAGCCCTCCACGCGTACCCTCACACGACAGTACCTGCAGGACCTCTACCGCTTCTTCCATCTCTGTCCCCAACGAGTACGCTTCCACAACCCCTTCGACAGCACGTTCGTGCACTCCACGCTATGTCACATCGCCCACATGCTGAAGCTGCCCTTCGGCACACTCTGTGCACTGGCAGAACTTGACATCCAACGCAAGGACTACGCTGATGCCGGTATATGCTACTTCCTCATCCACAATCAGTACCCTGAGAAGATTGATGCTACCATGTGGCAGAAACTGGGCTACTGCCGTCAGATGAATGGTAAGTACGGTGCCGCCATCGAAGCATTGACGATAGCCGACATGTTGCAGCCCGACCACCTGTGGACACAACACCATCTGGCGCAGTGCTACCGCAAGACAGGACGTGACGACAAGGCACTTGAATACTATACCTATATAGCCAAGCGAAAGCCCGACGATCTGCGTATTCTGTGGCAGCAAGCGCAGCTGCTCATGAAAAGATGGCACGAAGCCGATGCTCTTCCCCTGCTCCAGCGACTGGCATACGAGCAGCCCGAAACATCGTGCGTGCTCAGCTTGCTCGCTGAGGCACATCTTAAGCTCGGCAATATCAGCGGGGCCGTCAAGCAGAGCAACAAGCTGATGGAGCTGCCACGTCAAGGAATCCCTTGCAATGAGCTCTACGCCCCGGCCTGCGCATACTGGCTGGACGGACAACGCAACGAAGCACTGACCCTGTTCCAACAAATTCTCAAAGAGGAGTGCTTCGACGAAAAGCGAGTCCACAGCTTGGGTATTCCCGAAACCGACATTCCCTATCTGCGCGATCTCGCACTCAGCCTGCAGTTCACTTGAACTTGAGAAAAAAATGTGGTTAAAGGGTCGTTGGGATTTGCCGGCGACTCAAAAATACACGTAAATTTTTTCTGTTTTAAGCATTGAAGATGGGCACAGATTAAGCAGCATCATGCAGCGTGTCGAGGTGCGAGACGGGCACGCAACATAGCGAGGCCATGCTCACGATGGATACGAACAGTCTCGGTTGTGATACCCAGCCTGACAGCGATATCCTTGACACGCGTGCACTCTCCATCGAGGCCGAAATACATGCGCAGCACCTGTGCCGTACGTGACGGCAGGTGACGAAGTTCCTCGTGGAGGATATCGTGCATCTCACGGCTAAGGCAGGAATTCTCAATATCGTCGGGGGCAACCACACGATCGGCGATGGTCAAGGGGTCATCGTCATCAGCACCCAAGGAGCAGGCGTCATCAAGGGAGGTGCAGCGTTCGGCGCGCTGGATGTTCATTAGGTCGGCGCTGTCGTGTCCTAGCTCACCGCTGAGGAGCAACGCCAGCGTAGGATCGCTGAGTGTGTGGCCCATCTCCTGCTCCAGACGGCGCCGGCCATCGCGGAGTGTCGAAAGGAGGTTGCACTGGCGGTGTGGAAGTGACATGCCCGATCGCATGCATTCGCAGTAGGCTTGTACGCGTTCCTCTATTTTCCACTTCACATAGCAGAACAGGCGGTTGTCGCAGTCGGGATTGTAGCTGTCGATGCCAAGGATGAGTCCTTCAATGGCAGGACCGATGAGGTCACGTAACGGAGTGCGCTCCGATGTCCAGCGGTTGGCAATATGAACGGCAGCCAGCAGATTGCTCACAATAAGTTCCTCACGAGCCTCGCAATCGCCCTGCCGCATCAGTACTGCCAATTGGCGTTCACGTTCAGGGGTGAGGGTGGGATGTTTGCGTGCCACACGGAAAAGAGCATTCAGAGATTCGTCACTGCTGTTGATGAAATTGGGAATGTAGTTTTTATTCATAATGAAAAGTTGTTTAATGAGTTAATAATAAAATCAGGTTACACAATACGTTTGTTTCTCTGTGGCTGTAGGGATGCGGACAGCGCACAAACCGCTCACCGTACCGGGGATGCCGATGCAGCGTAGATGTGAGGATCAAAAAAGTGTCAGGATAGTGACGAAATCTTGATGTTTGTGCAATGAGTCATGATGTCAAAGATCGGTTATTTCATTTTCCAGGGGTGAAATCCCCCTCCCTGATACAGGGCAATAAATTGTGTCGTAAGGGGGAGGTTGGATCCATCCCTTGCACCATTGTGCATTTATCACTGCAAAAGTACAACGTGTTTTCGGATGCGCAAAAAAAAGCGCCCTCGAAAAAGGGCGCTTTAATCTTCTTTAACGATTCGTTATTTCTTCCCCGTGCGTTCAGCCTGCTGGCGCTGAAGCCGTTCCTGCTCTTCCTGCATAGCCTGCAAACGAGCCATCATGCCCGAGGTACGTTTTGGCGCAGGGTTGGCCTGCTGGCGACGGTAGTTCTCCTCAAGCTCAGCAAGCAGTTTCTTCTCGTCAGTAGTATGCCGCATGATGAACATGATGAGTATGGACATGAGCGATGAGACGCAGTAGTAGAAGTTCAGACCACTGGAATAGTTGTTGAGTGTGAAGAGGAACATCAGCGGCATGAGATACATCATCCATTTCATCATCTTCTGCGAGCTCTGGTCGCCGCCCGTATTGGGCTGCGTCTTCATACTGATGAAGGTGTTGGCCAGGTTCACGAGACAAAACAGCAAGCAGAAGATAGAGATGTGGTTACCGAAGAGCGGTATATTATGGGCGAAGTGAATCACATCGTCGTAACAGCTGAGGTCGCTGGCCCATAGGAAGTGTTCCTGACGCAGTTCGATGGCATTAGGGATGAAGAAGAAGAGAGCCATCCAGATAGGCATCTGTATGAGCATGGGCAGACAGCCGCCCATGGGGCTGACACCATACTTGCTGTATACCTGCATCTGTTCCTGCTGCTTCTGCATGGCATCGGCAGGATCCGGATACTTCCGTTCAATCTCATCAAGGTGTGGCTTTAAAGCCCGCATCTTGGCAGTGGACATGTACTGTTTATGTGTAAAAGGCTGTACGGCCATCTTCACGATGAAGGTGAGCAACAGCAGTACGATGCCCATGTTCAGTCCCCACCCTGCCAAGAAGTCGAACAGATAGACGATGATATAACGGTTGACCAGACGAACGATGGGCCATCCCATGTAGATGAGTTTGTCCAGCTTCAGTTTCTTGCCCATGTCGTCAGAGAGCTGGCGAGAGACAGCGCGGAGCGTCTTGAAATGGTTCGGACCGATGTAGAGAGTGAATGCTGTAGGTTGCTGTCCCGTGGGATCAAAGGGAGCATTCATCACTGCTTCCAGCCGTTTGAGATAGAAGGCGTTGAGAGTATCGCCATCAGCAGTGAAGCGCGCCGACGAATGGTTCTTCTCCTCATAGAGCGACGACGACAATGTGGCACCAGTGAAACCACCCTTGGCAACGAGTGCCGTGGAGAAAAACTGATTCTTGAAGCATGCCCAGTCGAGTGTCTCCAAGGTGCGTGTACGGTTCTTCATCTCAGAGAGATGGTCGGGGTTCTCGCCTCCCTCCTTATAAGATAGGTAGGTATAGCGGTTCTCGAACATGAATCCTTTCTCAAGATGACGCATGCGTTGGTTCCACTTCACCCCCATGGTAGCGGTCTGCGAAGGGAAGAAGCCTTGCATGCCTACAGCCTGCACATCCATATCAACGAGGTAGCTGCCGTTGTGGATGGCATAGCGTATGTCAAGGTAACCGACGCCATTGGTCTGCATGCGCAAGGTAAGCGTGCTGTCGGTAGCATCTACTGCGTTGAAATAACGTTCAGCAGTAACGATGTTGTCGGTCTTGCCGTCAAGCAGGAACGTAAATTGTGCATCGGTAGCATCGAAGAGCTGTACGAGCTGTCCTTGCTGGTCGGTATAGTCAGCAAGTGTGGCCGAGGTGATAGTGCCGCCCTTGCTGCTGACCTCCAATGTGAAAAGGTCGTTGCGAAGCGTATAGATACGATCCTCGCCCGTAGCGGTACCGAAGAGGAGGTTTGTAGAGTCGGCAGCCTGCTCAGCCAAACGACGCTGTGCCTCCATAGCCTCGTAAGCAGCCTGTTCAATACCAGCCTGACGCAGGCTATCCTGCACGGCAGCCATACGCTGTTGCTCAGCAAGCTGTGCCTCAGAAGGTTTGTTGAGGTAGAAAAAGCCTACCATCACGCCGAAGATGAGGATCCATCCAATAATTGAGTATTTCTTGGTGTCCATTATTTATTGGTTTGTATATACTTTAATGATAAATTTTTGTTTATTCCCCCCGTGAGGGTTCGCACGTAAGTTCAACGCCAAGCCGTTTGAAGGTTTTACTATCCACCTCGCTCAACATGACTGTGCTGTGCACCTGACAGCCTCGAAGCTGCGGCAACATAGCGAGTGCGCGCTCGCAGTTGTCGTCAGTGAGCGAGAGCATGGAAAGCGCCACCAGCACCTCATCGGTGTGCAGACGAGGGTTATGGCCATGGAGGTAGTTGACCTTGGTATTCTGGATAGGTTCAATGGTCTTCTGTGGAATGAGCTTCACGCTATGGTCGATACCCGCAAGATGTTTGGTAGCATTGAGCAGCAGCGCAGCACTGGGACCCAGCAGAGGGCTAGAGCCAGCCGTAATGAGCGAGCCGTCGTGGAGTTCGATGGCAGCCGTCTGCTCACCGGAAGCATCACGGCGAGTATGGGCAGCGACGACCGTACGCCGGTCGTCCACCGACAGATGCGCCTGTTTCATAAGCAAGGCAATCTTGCTCACATCATGGCCATCACTCCGTCCTTCGGCATAGTTGCACAAGGCAGCATAGTACCGACGGATAACCTCTTGTCGAGCAGCCTCGCAGCACACCGCATCATCACTGATGCAGGAGGCAATCACATTCACGCCCATATCGGTAGGCGACTTGTAAGGGCTCTCGCCGAAGATGCCCTCGAAAATAGCCTTCAGCACAGGGAAAATTTCTATGTCGCGATTGTAGTTCACCGCCATCACGCCATAGGCCTCCAGATGGAAGGGATCAATCATGTTCACATCGTTGAGGTCGGCAGTAGCTGCCTCGTAGGCAATGTGGATGGGGTGTTTGAGCGGAAGGTCCCACACAGGGAAGGTTTCGAACTTGGCATATCCCGCCTTGATGCCCTGTTGTCCATCCTGATAAAGCTGGCTCAGGCATACGGCCATTTTACCGCTGCCGGGACCGGGAGCAGTGACCACCACCAACGGACGGGATGTCTCAAGGTACTCGTTGCGGCCATAGCCTTCGGACGAGCAGATGAGATCGACATTTGTGGGGTAGCCTTCAATGATATGATGATAACGGACACGGATGCCGATACGCTCAAGTCGCGCACGATAGGCAGCCGCACTGGCCTGACCATTATAGTGGGTAATGATGACACCACTCACCAAGAAGCCGCGACTCAAGAACGCATCGCGCAAACGCAGCACATCCTCGTCGTAGGTGATACCCAAGTCACCGCGCACCTTGTTCGCTTCAATGTCCAGCGCACTGATCACGATGATAATTTCGGCATCATCCTGCAGCTGCATCAGCATCTTGAGCTTGCTGTCGGGCTCAAAACCCGGCAGCACACGGCTGGCGTGATAGTCATCGAAGAGCTTGCCGCCAAACTCCAGATAGAGCTTGTTGCCAAACTGTGCTATACGTTCCTTGATGCGTTCTGACTGCACTTTGACGTACTTCGCATTGTCGTATCCAATCTTCATTCGCGTATATAAATAAGGTAAACGAAAGAGTCTTTTTTCTTAACAAGTTGCAAAAGTACAAACTTTTTATGGAAATAAGCATGTCTGAGGCAAAAAAATCGTTACTTTTGCAAGCGGAAACAATAGAGAAAGAAAAACAGGATATGAAAAAGGCCCAAAAGATGTTTTTCTCCTTCCTTGTAACGGCAGTTTGCATCCTGCCTGCCGCAGGAGGGACGAGTCATGTACTGATGAACGATACTACCACGAGCATCCCAGCAGCAGCCGACACGCTCTCGCTGGAACAGCAGGCAGCTGCGCTGCGTGCTGAGGTCAACAGAGTGCTGGCCGCCGACTCGGCAGTGAACGAGAAATACAAGCAGCTCATCGATGATCTAGTGGCGCGATACCACTCCGATGAAGAGGTGACCACTGCTGACAACCCGCTCTATGTGCGTCTGCTGCCACCACTCACCCTCTACCGCACTCCTCTGAGCACGGCACTGAAGTCCGATGGCGATAGCATAAGTGATGCCGCCGAGACATCGGCTGCACTCCCATGGGACAAGGATCTGGCGCTCATGGATGCTCTCGACAAGGTACTGCTGACGACCTATATCGAAGACCCCACCCGCGTAAAACGAACGGAGGAACAGCTTATGGGCACAAAAGGTGTGAACAATGAGGTCATCAGCAAGGCCACCGAACAGTCAAAGATAAATGTAGCCGTCAGCGGTGCCATAGAGCCCATCACCGCCGCTGCTCCCTCATCGGAGATGGTAGTGACAAAGCCCAACTTCTGGACTACCAAGGGCAGCATGTCCAACCAATGGTCGGAGAGCTATCTCTCAGAGAATTGGTACCAAGGTGGCGTATCAAACCTCAACATCTTATCACTCATCACCTTTGATGCAAACTACAATGACAAGCAGAAGGTATCATGGAGCAACCGACTGGAAGCAAAAGTCGGATTTTACATGAATAACTTCTACAAATCTACAGAGGACGGACGCAGTCAGATACAGTCCAACACCGACCTGCTGCGCTTCACCTCGACACTGAACCTGAAAGCCATCAAGAATTGGAACTACTCAGTGCAGTTGCAAGGATACTCGCAGATGATGAACCAGTACAAGACAAGCGATGAGGAGCAAGTGCTGAAATCGTGTTTCCTGTCGCCCACCTACGCATTGCTTTCCGTAGGTATGAACTACAGCCATACCTTCAAGAACAAGAAAGGTAACGTATCGGTCTTCATAGGCCCCATCACCTACAATGCACGCTATGTAAACAACGACTATGTGATGAACAACTCCGGCTATATTCCCAAGGAACAGCATAAAGGCGAAGAGGAGGCGATGTTCCATCACTACTACGACGACTTCGGTTCAAAGCTCGAGGTAAACCTCAGCTACACACTCGCCAAGAATCTCAGCTACAGCGGACGATTCTTCTACTACACCACACTGAGCTATGTGCAGACAGAGTGGGAAAGCACCTTTACCTTGAAGGCCAACAAATACCTGTCAACCAAGCTCTATCTGCATCCTCGGTTCGATGACAGCCGCACCAAGAACGAGAAGTGGGGATATGCTATGTTCAAGGAACTTCTTTCCGTAGGATTTGACTATACCTGGTAAAAGACCAACAAAAATTATAGTATGAAAAAGAGATCACTACTAATTCTTCTGCTACTTGTATCTGCTTTTACAGTACGAGCCGACGGCAACCTCACGCGCGAAGTACCAGCCGACACCGTGCGCTTTCCCGTTCCCATCATCGACGAGAGCTGGAATCTGGTATGGATGCCTCACAACTGTTCAGACAAAAACGTATATGTGTATAAAGACAAGCACTACGATGAGCTCTTCACCCGTACACTCGGCTGGAACGGAGGCGACGGCGTGCAAACCATACAGTTGCCCGACGGCAACCTGTTCTGGTCGTTCAACGACAGTTTCTACGGACGTGTGACAGCCGGCTCACGCTCACGTGGCAATTGCAACTTCCCCAGGAACACCATAATGGTACAGACTGCCGACAGCACCGGACGGCTGGGCGAAAAAAGCACCAACCTGGTATGGCTCGCTGATTTCGTCAACACCACCAAAGCAAGTGGCTCACGCTACTACCATGCACGCACACATCTGCGTCACCCAAAAGGCGAAAAAAGTGCCCAAGAGATTGCCAATGGTGACATCGACCAGCAATACCTCTATTGGGCAGGCGACGGCACCATTGTAGACGGACAGATGCAGATGTTATGGGCAGGCGTGTATAACGGTACCGAAAACCTCATGAAAAGTGACAACCGAGCACTCGCCATCTACAGCCTTGAGGGAACACCAGGTGATGACAAATACCTGAGCATCGTTTCCGTCGATCACCACTTCTTTGACTACGACCCCATCGGCTACGGACAGACGCTGTGGGAAGACGAAGACGGACATATCTACCTCTACGCCTGCAACCAGTTCAAGAAAAACGAAGGTGACCTACTCAACACCTCCAGCCCCGTAGTAGCACGTACAGCCACACACGACCTCCGCAGCGAGTGGGAATACTATGTGGCCGACGAGAACGGCAACTTCAGCTGGCAGAAGACATATCCAACCACCGAAGAGGTCAACCGTTCGGCCATCAGCTCACGTTCAGTATCCACAGCATGGGTATTCAAGGAGGACGGCTGGTACTACATGACGGCCCAGGGATACGTCTTTGAGAAACAAGTATATATTATGCGTAGCAAGCACCCTTGGGGTCCTTTCGAGCACTGTCACCAGCTCTGGACACTGCCCTATGTACTTGACAAAAAAGGCCGGCGCACCTACCAGAACTATTACATGCCACATCTGCACCAAGGACTTTCACGCACAGGTGAGTTGGTATTCTCCACCAATACCGACGCCAAAGACTGGAACGATAACTTCAACTCCATAGGCAGTGCCGACTTCTACCGACCCTATTTCTTCCGCGTATTCAACTGGAAAGCTGTTTTCGCCGATGATGTGGAAGACGAAGAGTAATCTGTCTGTTTCTCTATTTTTCAACTATTCCATTTTTCATTCAATCATGTCACAACATTCACTCAAGCATACGCACACGGCGAAAGTCCTCGCCGCCCTCTTTATAACGGGGCTGGCTGTCACCTCCTGCTATAAGATCATCCGCACCGAAGTGCCCAAAGAGGTGACGGGTACTGAAACATTTGAAGCCCGCCTAGTGGTAGCCGACGATGGTTCCAGTACACAGAACTTCAGCACCGACTGGTCCGTGGCGGCCATCCGCGTGCCTGAAGGTTGGACGGTGGAAGTGCCCCGCGGCTGTCACCAGCAATATGCCGAAGACTGGGTTTACTACAGCGACGGCACGCAGGTCAACGGTTCGCAGAATATGTCGTACAACGCACACCTCTCCGATATCTATAACACCGCCTCTTCGAAGAAGGGATATAAATGGTGGGCCTTCGTATCGGACAAGATGATACCCAAACATATGACTGCCTGCTGGCGCAACGGGTGCGACTCCATTGCCGTCACCTTCCTCGTCACGCCTAATGGTGTTCCCGGCACCTACCAGATCGACTTCATCGCAGGCGATGAGGAGGATGAAGCAGGAGTGAGCAAATACGAGAGCTATTCACAGGCCGCAGGCACACGGTTGTTCCACGCTGCCACCATCAGCTCTTTCGCCAACAGCAAACGGCCCGACAATGCTGCGGTTAACTATTCACGCAAGGTCATCGTTACCGATGGCAGCGGCATAAAAACTGTAGAAACGCCCGAAGAGCGTTCAACGGCCAACCCCACTGCCATCTACGACCTCAAAGGACGGATGGTGAGCTGTGACGAAACCCATCTGAACGAGCTGCCCGAAGGCATCTACATCATCGGAGGAGAGAAAGTAGCAAACCATAAATAACCCATCAATCATCCATAATGGCAACAACCGACGATAAGAAAATCATCTTTTCCATGGTAGGCGTCTCAAAGACCTATCCAGGAAGTAACAAGACCATACTCAAAGACATCTATCTCAGCTTTTTCTACGGTGCAAAGATAGGTATCATCGGCCTCAACGGTTCAGGAAAATCCACACTGATGAAGATCATTGCCGGTGTAGAAAGCAGTTACCAAGGCAACGTGGTATTCTCGCCGGGCTACAGTGTGGGGTACCTTCCACAAGATCCTATCCTCAACCCTGCAAAGACGGTGAAGGAGGTCGTAATGGAAGGCGTGCAGCCCGTAGTCGATGCGCTCACTGAGTACGAAGAGATCAATCAGAAATTCGGCATGCCAGAATATTATGAGGATGCAGAAAAGATGGATACCCTGTTTACCCGACAAGCTGAGCTTCAGGATATCATTGACGCCACTGACGCGTGGAACCTCGACAGCCGGCTCGAACGTGCCATGGACGCCCTGCGCTGTCCGCCCGATGATCAGCCCGTTGCCCATCTCTCCGGAGGAGAACGACGCCGTGTAGCACTGTGCCGACTTTTGCTACAGAAACCTGACATACTGCTCCTTGACGAGCCTACCAACCACCTCGATGCCGAAAGCATCGACTGGCTCGAACAACACCTCAATCAGTACGAAGGGACCGTCATCGCCATCACGCACGACCGTTATTTCCTTGATAATGTAGCTGGCTGGATTCTGGAGCTGGACCGCGGTGAAGGCATCCCCTGGCAAGGCAATTACTCATCATGGCTGGAACAGAAGACACAACGTCTGGCACTCGAAGAGAAGCAAGCCAGCAAGCGCCGCAAAACCCTGGAGCGCGAACTCGAGTGGGTACATATGGCACCCAAGGCCCGACAGGCCAAAGGAAAAGCGCGACTGAACTCCTACGACAAGATGATGGGCGAGGAGCAGAAAGAACGCGAAGAGAAACTCGAGATATTCATTCCCAATGGCCCACGCCTCGGCAACAAGGTCATCGAAGCGCAGAAGGTGTCGAAAGCCTTTGGCGATAAGCTTCTCTACGAAGGACTTGACTTCGTGTTGCCCCGTGGAGGCATCGTCGGTATCATCGGGCCAAACGGTGCGGGGAAGACCACCTTGTTCCGCCTTATCATGGGCTTGGAGACTGTCGATGCCGGCAGTTTTGACGTGGGCGAAACTGTAAAGATTGCCTATGTGGATCAGCAGCACAAGGATATAGACCCTGAAAAGACCGTTTATCAGGTTGTCAGCCAAGGAAATGAAACATTCCGCATGGGTGGAAGAGAAATCAATGCCCGTGCATGGCTCAGCCGCTTCAACTTCAGCGGCAGTGATCAAGAGAAACTCTGCGGCGTGCTCTCCGGTGGTGAACGCAACCGACTGCAACTCGCCCTGGCGCTGAAGCAGGAAGGAAACGTGCTGCTCCTCGACGAGCCCACCAACGATATCGATGTCAACACCATGCGTGCATTGGAAGAGGGTCTTGAGAACTTCGCCGGATGCGCCGTCGTCATCAGCCACGACCGCTGGTTCCTTGACCGCATCTGCACACACATCTTGGCCTTTGAGGGTGAGAGCCGTGTCTATTTCTATCAAGGAGGATACAGCGACTACGAGGCCGACAAGCAACGTCGGCTGGGATACGAAGAGCCACGGCGCATACGATACCGCGGGTTGGATGCGTAATCGGCTATGGCAGGTTTCCGGCATGTACTCAGAGCCTTGACAGGCAGAGAAGACTATTCTGTCTGGAATACCCTTCGGCTAAACTACATGCTTTTTCCGTCCCCAGTGGCTCGTTGTCTGCCGCTGAAAGTCGGACGGCACATTGACACCAAGGGACTCCATCGCGGGTGCATCGTATTTGACGAAGGGGTGCTACCACACCGGTTTATGCTGCGGCTGGGCATCAGCCCCTGGCCGATCTACAGCAACCGCTCCATGCGCACCTATCTATGGTTCCATTCGGGAGCCAAGATGATTGTGGGTGATGAAGTAGATATCAACAGCGGTGTGCGCATTGTCGTAACCAACGGAGCCACACTCACCCTTGGCAACCATTGTTTCGTCAACCAGAACAGTTTGCTCTACTGCAGCCGCGCCATCACTTTTGGTGAGCACTGCACGCTCGGATGGGATTGTCAGATCTGCGACAGTGACTTTCACTTGCTACACAACGCTGCACGCGCGTCTATTCCCAACCCCACAGCCCCCATCGTCATTGGCAAAGGAGTATGGCTGGCCAACCATGTAAGCGTAGGCAAAGGATGTACCATCGCTTCACATAGCATCGTAGCATCCCACTCTCTGGTATGTAAGGACCTATTGGTAGAAAGAGCACTCTATGCCGGCATTCCGGCTAAGCTCAAGCGCACAGGGGTAACGTTCATCACCGATCACAAAGAAGAGGCCCGTCTGCGCAGGAGGTTCAGTCGGGAGCAATGTCCATCCATCCCATATCATGTCCCAGACATCGAGCACACACATTCACAAGATACAGCACTATAAGCATACCAACCCGCATAATGCTGCCGTTTGTTGATGAAGGACCCAAAAAAATAACAAAAAAAAAACAAATCTTTTGTTAAGAAGAAAAAAAGCAGTACTTTTGCGGCCGATTTAGTCCGTATAGGCTCAAACAAGAGGCAGTAAAAGGCTGCACGCCTGACGGAAAACTTAAAAAGTTTTATATAAATGTACGCAATTGTAGAAATCAACGGACAGCAGTTTAAGGCCGAGGCAGGCAAGAAGTTGTTCGTGCATCACATTCAGAACTGCGAAAACGGCCAGACCGTCGAGTTCGAGAAGGTGCTGCTTGTAGAGAATGAAGGCAACATCACCGTAGGTGCCCCCACCGTAGAAGGTGCAAAGGTCGTTGCCGAAGTAAAAAGTAATCTGGTAAAGGGCGAAAAAGTCCTCGTGTTCCACAAACGCCGCAGAAAAGGCTACCGTAAACTCAACGGCCACCGTCAGCAGTTCAGTGAAATCGTAATCAAGGAAGTCATCGCTTAAACATTAAAAACAGAGTATTATGGCACATAAGAAAGGTGTTGGTAGTTCGAAGAACGGCCGTGAATCCGCCAGTCAGAGATTGGGCGTGAAGATTTGGGGTGGACAGACTTGCAAAGCCGGTAACATCATCGTTCGTCAGAGAGGCACTGTGCATCATCCCGGTGAGAACATGGGTATGGGCAGCGACCACACTCTGTATGCTCTTGTTGATGGCACCGTACAGTTCAAGAAAGGACAGAAGAACAGAAGTTACATATCCATCATCCCTGCAGTAAAAGAAGCTAAAGCATAAGCTTTCGCATACACATACACTGAGGATTAATTACCTTTGGTGTACATAAAAAGAGGTTTGACGATGTCAAACCTCTTTTTTATTTCTATTTATTTTGCTGTTTGACGCAAAAGAGCTACTTTTGCATGCTCTAAAAGCAAGATCAACAAGAGTAGTAAAAAACAACCAATATGCTTACATTAAAGCTTATCACCGAGCAGACCGACAAAGTAATCAAAGGTCTGGAGAAAAAGCACTTCAAAGGTGCACAGGAAACGATAGAAAAAGTACTGGCCTACGACAAGATACGTCGCAATGCCCAAACGACATTAGACAAGAACCTTGCAGATGCCAAGAAACTTGCAGCACAGGTCGGCATGCTGATGAAAGAAGGAAAGCGCGACGAGGCTGAGGCCGTCAAGGCACAGGTGGCAGCCCTCAAGGAGACCAACAAGACATTGCAGAACGATATGGATCAGGCCTCTGCCGACATGCAGAACCTGCTCTACACCATTCCGAACATTCCCTACGATGAAGTACCGGAAGGACTGGCCGCTGAGGATAATGTAGTAGAGAAGATGGGGGGCGTCATACCCGAATTGGGCAACAGTCCCCTATCCCATTGGGACATTGCCAAGAAATACAACCTCATCGACTTTGACCTTGGTGTGAAGATTACCGGTGCGGGATTCCCCGTCTACCGCGGCAAGGGAGCACAGCTGCAGCGTGCACTCATAAACTTTTTCCTTGCCGAAGCTTCAAAAGCCGGATATGAAGAGATTATGCCCCCTACGGTGGTGAATGCAGCCTCTGGCTATGGTACAGGACAGCTGCCCGATAAGGAAGGGCAGATGTACCACTGCGAGGTGGACGACCTCTACCTCATCCCTACCGCAGAAGTGCCTGTAACCAATATCTACCGCGACGTCATTCTTGACGAGAAAGATCTTCCCATCAAGAACACCGCCTACACACAGTGTTTCCGTCGTGAGGCCGGTTCCTACGGCAAGGACGTCCGCGGACTAAACCGTCTGCACGAATTTTCAAAGATTGAAATCGTTCGTATTGACACCCCCGAGCACTCACGTGAGTCACATCAGGAGATGCTCGCACATGTAGAAGGATTGCTCCAGAAACTCGAACTACCCTACCGCATTCTGCGACTCTGCGGTGGTGACATGAGCTTCACAAGCAGCATATGCTTCGACTTTGAAGTGTTCAGCGCCGCCCAGCAGCGTTGGCTTGAGGTATCCTCCGTAAGCAACTTCGACAACTACCAAGCCAACCGTCTGAAATGCCGTTTCCGCCGTACAGAAGACAAGAAGATTGAACTTTGCCATACACTCAATGGCTCCGCTCTCGCACTGCCGCGGATTGTAGCAGCCTTGCTTGAGAACAACCAGACACCGGAAGGCATTCGCATCCCGGCTGCTCTTGTGCCCTATACAGGTTTCGACATCATCAGCTGACGTTTCCCCCCATGTCAGAAAAGGCAGAGACCACGTTTCTTGATTCCGTCGGCGAAATCAGCAAACTGCAAGAATTGCTGTCCGCTGACCAATGGACATTGCTGAAAGAACACCTGCACTACCATCGCTACAAAAAAGATGACATAGTGTACAATGAACATGACAAGCCCGAATGGCTCTATTGTGTGCTTTCAGGGAAGGTAAGAATCTACCGGAAAGGTGTAGGTGGACGCTGTCAGATTATGCGCATGGTGCAGACTGGCGAATATTTCGGTTATCGAGCCTACTTCGCACACGAGTGCTATGTAACCAGTGCCTCGACATCTAGCGATGCTATGCTATGCTTGATGCCGCTGACAGTGATCGACAAGCTGGTAAAAGAGAACAATAAGTTGGCCTATTTCTTCATACAACAGCTGGCACACGATCTGGGGCGTTCAGATGAGCGCACCGTAAACCTTACACAGAAACACACACGCGCACGACTAGCCGAAAACCTCCTGTTCCTCAAGGATACATATGGACTGGAAGAAGATGGTGCCACCATTGGCATATACCTCTCGCGCGAAGATCTTGCCAACCTGTCAAACATGACCACCGCCAATGCCATCCGCACATTGTCGCACTTTGCCGACGAGCATCTCATTGCCGTTGACGGACGAAAGATAAAAATCATTGATGAAACAGGATTGAAATCCATCAGCCAACTTGGATAAATGATGAATATTTGAATCAAAAACAATAAATAATACTACATATGTTTGAAAACTTAAGCGAAAGACTCGAACGATCGTTCAAGATACTGAAAGGCGAAGGAAAAATCACCGAAGTAAATGTGGCTGAAACATTAAAGGACGTTCGCAAAGCCTTGCTTGATGCCGATGTGAACTACAAGGTTGCCAAACAGTTCACCGACACTGTGAAAGAAAAAGCATTGGGGCAAAATGTGCTTACTGCCGTTCGGCCTAGCCAGCTAATGGTGAAGATCGTGCATGACGAGCTCACCGCACTTATGGGAGGCGAAGCTGCAGAAATCAACCTCGGAGGTCACCCGACAGTGATACTTATGAGCGGTCTGCAAGGTTCCGGTAAAACAACCATGAGCGGAAAGCTGGCCCTGATGCTGAAGAACAAACGGCATAAACATCCCTTGCTGACAGCCTGCGATGTGTACCGTCCCGCAGCCATCGAACAACTCTGTGTACTTGGTGAACAGATTGGCGTTCCTGTATACAAAGAACTTGAGAACAAAAACCCCATAGAGATCGCGCAACATGCCATTCATGAAGCTAAAGCCAAAGGCTTTGACACGGTAATCATTGATACCGCCGGCCGCTTGGCTGTAGACGAGATGATGATGCAAGAGATTGCCGCCATCAAGGAGGCCGTCTCACCCGACGAGATACTTTTCGTGGTGGATGCCATGACGGGTCAAGACGCTGTGAACACCGCCAAAGAATTCAACGAAAGGCTTGACTTCGATGGTGTTGTCATGACCAAGCTCGATGGTGACACCCGAGGCGGTGCAGCGCTCTCCATACGCTCGGTCGTGAACAAACCTATCAAATTCATCGGTACAGGGGAGAAACTCGACGCAATCGATGTTTTCCACCCGGCTCGCATGGCCGACCGCATATTGGGCATGGGCGATATCGTGAGCTTTGTAGAACGGGCACAGGAACGCTACGACGAGAAAGAAGCACGCGAGCTGTCGCGCAAATTGGCAAAGAACCAATTTGACTTTAACGATTTCCTTGCGCAGATTGCCCAGATAAAGAAGATGGGCAACATCAAAGACCTCATGGGTATGATTCCTGGCATAGGCAAAGCCATCAAAGATGTGGACATTGATGACGACGCCTTTAAGAGCATCGAAGCCATCATCCACTCGATGACACCCCAAGAGCGCGAACACCCCGAGATCATCAACGGAAGCCGTCGCGACCGCATAGCACGCGGCAGTGGCACCACCATACAAGAGGTGAATCGATTGATGAAGCAGTTTGACGAGATGCGGAAGATGATGAGACAGGTAGCCAATGCCCCACAAGTGAAAGGGAAGAAAAAGGCTAAACGCTGATTCACAAAGTGTCGCTCAGTACAACACCTCTGTAATTCTCAAAAATAGTACGAAACAAATATAAAGACATAATCATGCAAATCATCGACGGAAAAGCCATTGCCGAACAAGTCAAGCAGGAGATAGCCGCTGAAGTAGCCGAACGCATTGCCAAGGGCGAGAAACGTCCACACCTGGCCGCCATCCTTGTCGGACACGATGGAGGCAGCGAAACCTATGTAGCCAACAAAGTGAAAGCCTGCGAGGTATGTGGTTTCAAATCCACGCTCATACGCTACGAAGACGATATCACTGAGGACACCCTCTTGGCAAAAATCGCCGAGTTGAACGCCGACAATGACGTGGACGGATTCATCGTGCAGCTTCCCTTGCCCAAACACATTGACGAACAGCACATCATCGAAGCCATCGATCCTCGCAAAGACGTGGATGGTTTCCATCCACAGAACGTTGGTCGCATGGCTATCGGTCTTCCATGCTTTGTGAGCGCCACCCCTAATGGCATCCTTGAATTGTTTCGCCGCTATAACATCGAGACTTCCGGAAAGAAGTGCGTCGTACTGGGACGCAGCAATATCGTGGGTAAGCCCATGGCCATGCTCATGATGCAAAAGCGATGCCCAGGTGACGCCACGGTAACCGTATGCCATAGCCACTCGGAGAACCTCGTGGAAGAGTGTCGAGAAGCCGACATCATCATTGCCGCTCTCGGCCAGCCTAACTTCGTAAAAGCAGACATGGTGAAGGAAGGAGCAGTCATCATCGACGTGGGCACCACACGCGTGCCCGATGCCACACGAAAGAGTGGGTTCAAACTGACAGGAGACGTGAAGTTCGATGAGGTAGCGCCTAAATGCTCCTACATCACGCCTGTGCCGGGAGGTGTAGGCCCGATGACCATATGCTCCCTGATGATGAACACACTCAAAGCCTGCAAAGGGCTCTGACGGAACATGCAGCTGAGAACAGAAACAACCGATACACGTACAAGAAGGTGCTCCATGTTCCTCTTGGGTGTTTCGTTGTTTCTTTCACAGCACATACCCGCACACGAGATATCGCCGTTCTTCCCTATTCCTCTGCAGGAAGAACAGGAGGGTTTCAAATCGCCCCAACCCATGTGGCAGGAATGTACTTTGCTTTTTGTCGGTGACCTCATGCAACACGGTCCGCAGATCAAACGAGCACAACGACCCGATGGCACCTTCCTCTACGACAGTTGTTTTGCAGATGTCAAAGAACATATCCAGGCGGCAGACTATGCCATAGGCAATCTGGAGGTAACCCTCGGCGGCGAGCCCTACAAAGGGTATCCCTGTTTCAGTGCACCTGATGCTTGGTTGGATGCCCTCAAACGGACAGGGTTTGACATCGTCACCACCTCCAACAACCACTGTCTGGACCGGGGACGATACGGACTGGAACGGACATTGCTGATGACGGACTCTCTCGGCATGCTCGCCATCGGCACCTACAGAGACGATGCTGACAGAACAAGACGTTACCCACTCATAATAGAGAAGAACGGCATACGTATTGCTCTTCTTACATATACGTATGGTATGAATGGCTTCACGGTCAGCGAGCCTAACATCGTCAATACGATCGACACCGTGATGATGAAGAAAGATCTGGAGCAGACCTACAGCCAGCACCCGGATGTAGTCATTGCCATCATGCACTGGGGAACCGAATACCGGCTGACACCCGACAGCTACCAGTTGTTCTACGCCCGATGGCTACTGAATCACGGTGTGGACCACATCATTGGCGGACATCCGCACGTCATCGAGCCCACAGAATGGCGTCCACGCACCGATATCCCAGACTCTCACCTCATCGTATGGTCCCAAGGAAACTTCATTTCCAACATGAGTGCCCCACATACCTTCGATGGTACCATGCTCACACTCACGCTTCGCAAGACGGGTTTTGTGACACGTATCGCCCATACAGAGAGCCATACCGTACGCACGACACGCCCCGATTACCGACTGAAAATCATCAACTGAAACAATGGCACACACACCACTTCTCGACCGGCTCGATGCACTCACCAGCAAGTATGAAGAGACGGAGCTCCTCATCACTGACCCTGCAGTAATTGCCGACATGCCGCGTTTCGTGCGACTCAACAAGGAGTATAAACAACTGAGCGACCTCATGGATGTCAGGAAACGCTACATCGCCCTGCTACAGTCACAGCAAGAGGCGCAGACGCTGCTGGCCGAGGAATCAGACCCCGAGATGCGCGAGATGGCTAAAGAGGAACTGGATACCTGCAGCGCAAAACTCCCTGCCATTGAGGAGGAAATCAAGTTACTCCTCATCCCCTCCGACCCTGAGGACGACAAGAACGTGATCATGGAGATACGGGGAGGCACAGGCGGAGACGAGGCAGCACTCTTTGCCGGAGACCTGTTCAAGATGTATTGCAAGTACTGCGAACAACGGGGATGGAAGACCGAAGTGAGCAGCTGCAGCGAAGGAACAGTCGGCGGATTCAAAGAGATCGTCTTCAGCGTAAGTGGCGAGAAAGTCTACGGGACACTGAAATATGAAAGCGGTGTACATCGTGTGCAGCGTGTTCCTGTCACCGAGACACAGGGACGTATACACACCTCCGCAGCCACCGTAGCTTGTCTGCCAGAGGCAGATGCCTTTGAAGTAGAGATCAACGAAGGAGAGATTCGTTGGGACACCTTCCGTTCGAGCGGTGCTGGCGGACAGAATGTCAACAAGGTGGAGTCCGGTGTACGTCTGCGCTATAATTGGAGGAACCCTGTTACCGGAATTACCGAAGAGATCCTCATCGAGTGCACAGAGACGCGTGACCAACCAAAGAACAAAGAGCGTGCACTGGCTCGTCTGCGCACCTTCATCTACGACAAAGAACATCAGAAATACGTTGACGATATCGCCTCTCGACGCAAGACCATGGTCAGCACAGGTGACCGCAGTGCCAAAATACGAACCTACAACTTTCCCCAAGGACGTATTACCGACCACAGGATCAACTATACCGTGTATAACTTAGCGGCGTTTATGAATGGTGACATCCAGGATTGCATCGACCAACTTACCATTGCTGAAAATGCCGAACGGCTGAAAGAATCCGAACTCTAACAACCACAACATATATGAATCGAAAGGAACTTTTTGAACACATTCGCCAATGCCGTTCATTCCTCTGCGTAGGTCTTGACACCGATATCCGCAAGCTGCCTGCACACCTGATGGAGACGGAAGACGACCCCGTATTTGCTTTCAACCGCGCCATCATTGATGCCACGGCCCCCTATTGTGTTGCCTACAAGCCCAATCTGGCATTCTATGAGTGCAACGGACTGAAAGGATGGCAATCCTACGAAAAGACGTTGAAATACCTGCACACATACTACCCCCGGCATTTCGTCATCGCAGATGCAAAGCGTGGCGACATCGGCAACACGTCACAGATGTATGCCCGCAGCTTTTTTGAAGAGCAAGAGGTGGATGCCGTCACCGTGGCACCATACATGGGCGAAGACAGCGTGCGCCCTTTCCTTGGTTATGAGGACAAATGGGTGGTGTTGCTTGCACTGACATCGAACAAAGGGTCGCACGACTTTCAGCTCACCTGCGACAACGAGGGCGTCCGTCTCTTCGAGAGAGTACTCACGGCATCACAGTCGTGGGGCGACGCAAGCAACATGATGTACGTGGTAGGAGCTACCCAAGGCTCACTGTTTGAAGACGTACGAAGGCTCGTGCCCGATCATTTTCTGCTCGTACCGGGGATTGGTGCCCAGGGAGGTTCGTTGGAGGAAGTGTGCCGCTATGGAATGAACAGCGAGTGTGGGCTATTGGTAAACTCCAGCCGTGCCATCATCTTTGCCGATGCATCGCCCTGCTTTGCCGAAGCAGCCGCAGCCAAGGCGCACGAGGTACAAGCGCAGATGGAGGCTGAGCTCAAGAAGAAAGATATCATCTGACAACAACGAACATTGCCTTTATGAAAGCGGTCAAGATTATCAACGATCCTGTCTTCGGGTTCATCAACATACCCAAAGGACTGCTCTACGATGTGCTCACCCACCCCATCGTGCAACGTCTCTCACGCATCCGCCAGCTCGGTCTGTCGTCGTTCGTCTATCCGGGAGCACAGCACACCCGTTTTCAGCACTCCGTGGGCGCCTTCTACCTCATGAGCGAGGCGATCAGCAATCTGCGAGCCAAAGGAGTGGAGATCAGCGACGACGAGGCCGAAGCAGTAGAGGCCGCCATCCTCATGCACGACCTCGGTCATGGTCCGTTCTCTCATGTGCTTGAACATACCTTGGTGCATGGCATAGACCACGAGGAGATTTCACTGCTGCTCATGAAAAAGATTGACGAAGACCTCGGAGGACGGTTGGCTCTTGCCATCACCATTTTCCAGGACAGCTATCACAAGCGGTTTCTCCATCAACTGGTAAGCAGTCAGCTCGATATGGACCGTCTTGATTACCTCCGGCGCGACAGTTTCTACACAGGTGTCACCGAGGGAAACATCGGATCTGCACGCATCATCAAGATGCTGGGTGTGCACAATGACCATCTTGTCGTTGAACAGAAAGGCATCTACTCCATCGAGAATTTCCTCACTGCCCGCAGGCTCATGTACTGGCAAGTCTATCTCCACAAGACATCCGTAGCTTGCGAGAAGATGCTCATCAACACGCTCACCCGAGCCAAAGAACTGGCTGCTGGCGGCGTTGATTTGTTTGCATCGCCTGCACTCCACTACTTCCTCTACAACGATGTGGCTGGAGAGCAGTTCACGAATGACAGTGCCTGTCTCGACAATTTCATTGAACTTGACGACAACGATATCTGGTGCGCGCTGAAAGTATGGAGCAGCCACGACGACAGCATCCTTTCCACCCTCAGCACAGGCCTCGTACGCCGTAAATTGTTCAAGGTGGAGATTGACGAAAATCCATTCAGCACAATGCACGAGCAGGAAGTAGCAAGCAACATCAGTCAAGCACTCGGCATCTCCATGGAGGAAGTAAAGAAATACATGATTGTCAGCACAACACTTGAAAAAGATATGTACTCTGCCTGCGATGACCACATCGAGATTCTCTATCGCGACGGAACAACACACGATATAGCACTGGCCTCGGACATGTTCAACCTTTCCCTGCTGGAAAAAAAAGTTCGCAAGTATTTCCTTTGCTACGCACGCACTTAAGGAGGGTTCTATAATTGCCATATCCTAATATATTCTAAAAAAAGGAGGATATTCAGCGATTTTTACTACCTTTGCCGCGAAAACTCATCCCAAAAAACAAATCAGCTATGAAAGCAACAAACAAAACAATCTTTACGCTGATTGTAGGGTGCATTGCAGCATCCTCACTGTTGATGGGATGCGTCAAGCAGAAGGACATCTTCGTTGGAGATGTATTGGAGTGTACGAATGAAACAGCGGGCGCACAGGTCTTCGGAGACAGTATCGTGCTCGGAGAACGGCTCAACAATCCCTATTCCATGCAGAACATGCAGGCCGCATACAACCAGGTGATGGCCACACGTGGCGATACCATCGATGAGGTGACGCTGCTATAACATATTGACACGCAAGCAAATATACGATTGCATGACAAGCGATATCAAATCAATAAATGACTTAAAAATTAAATTAAATGCAAAATATCCGAGCAAAAAAGCCATTATCAACATGGCTTTATGAAACAGTACTATTGTACGTTATTGCTTTCACCTTTTTGTCATCTTGCGAAAAAGATGGACTATATGGTATTCTTGTACTACGCAATGCCTCAGGACAAGATTTACTCATTGAAACAAACCTTGATAAAGGACATATTAAAAATTTTGCTGATTTACAAGAACTCCACAATGATTGTTATGCTATTTTATCGACCAGCAACGAGTTCAATATGGATATAGAGAACATTCCCATTAACCTATGGGTAGATGGAATTGACAAAGCTTTTGTCAAAGTATATTCTGATAATGAAAATAGACAAAAGGCATTAATTAAAGAATGGAATTATCATTCTCACACGGATGGAGGACACCAATTGTTTAATTTGGATCAATCAACCGTGGTAAGAGAATCTGATGCAGATGGTAATATAGGCCTCCAATACACCTTCACCATCCTTCCGGAAGACATCGCTGGAGAGGAGGATTAACACACACTTTGAAGAATGGCAAGACTATCACCACGTGGAGATTTGATATACAGACAACCGATTGAAGCCATACAATCATGAAACGATACATTCCTTTTTTTCTACTTTCTCTGCTCGCTGTCTGCACATCATGTGACCCACCAGAAGTCACTGACGTAGAGGGGCCAAAGTCCCTAAGTGTGTTTATCATTAACGAAAGTGGCAGATCTGTCTATGAGAAGGACAACTGGGGACGATGGGAAGGACAACAACTTTATCCGTCAGAACGAGCCATCAAAAATCGCACTCCATGTACTATATGGGCCATTGGCGGCCTTCAGACATGGGAAGAGTTTATCGGCAAACTGGAAGAATCCTGCCCTGATGCCTTTGTGGAGCTCTACGAATATAACGACTCCACGCAAGAGGTCGGAGGGCTGCTGAAGAGGTGGTCTTTGCAGGACAGCATCAGTGGGCGACATTTCTTCAACTTTGAGTCACACAACTATGATCGATCTGACGGCTACGAAGGCTCTCTAGGAGATTTAACTTTCACCCTTCTGCCGGAGGACGTTGCCGAAGAGGGAGATTAAAACCATACCATCATGAAACGAAACATTCATTTTTACTACTTATCATGCTTATTGCCTGCCCATCATGTAGCCCAGAAGAAGTTACTGATATTGAAGGATAAAGCACATAAAGAATCCCAATCAAAAGGACTTGTCCGATGAATGCGTAGATGAATAGGATGTATGAATAACAAGAGAAAAATAAATACCGCGCAGCCAGATTTTTTTTCATTCCAAACACAGGTTTTTACAGGTGATCCGATATTCAGCGATTTTTACTACCTTTGCCACACATTAAAGATAACGAACAGATAATGAACTTCACCGCTAAGGAAATAGCAAACTGCATCGGAGGAACAGTGGAAGGTGACGAGAGCGTCATCGTCAGTTCCTTCGCCAAGATAGAAGAGGCTGGGCCTGGCATGCTCACCTTTCTTTCCAATCCCCAATATACACCGTATATTTATACCACTAAGGCGTCGGCCGTACTTGTGAACAGTGATTTTGTTCCCGAACATCCACTTACTCTCACGCTTATTCGCTGCGCCAACGCCTACGAGAGTCTTGCCAGACTCATGAAGCTCAGCGAAGCAGCACAGCCTCACGAGGCCGTCATCAGTTCGCTGGCCTACATTTCAGAAAGTGCCACCATCGGTCACAACGTCACCATCGAGCCCTTTGCATTTATCGGTGATGATGTGGTCATCGGTGACGACACCATCATCCATGCCCACGTATGCATCTATCCTGGCTGCCGCATCGGCAAACGGTGTATCCTCCACTCGGGGTGTGTGATAGGTGCCGATGGCTTCGGCTTTGCACCTCAAGCTGATGGATATGAGAAAATACCACAAATCGGCATCGTAGTCATTGACGACGATGTAGAGATAGGAGCAAACACCTGCATCGACCGTGCCACCATGGGCGAGACCCATATCTGCCAAGGTGTCAAACTTGACAATATGGTGCAGGTCGCCCACAACGTTGTCATAGGCAAGCACACCGTCATGGCCGCGCAATGTGGTGTGGCCGGTTCCACCAAGGTGGGCGAATGGAGCATGTTTGGCGGGCAAGTAGGTGTAGCAGGTCACGTCACCGTAGGCAACCACGTGCAGGTAGGCGGACATGCCGCCATCACCGGACGTGTGCGCGACGACAAGGTGCTCTTCGGATACCCCGCTATCGAACACCGCAAATTTGCACGGTGCAATGCCGTGTTCCGCAACCTGCCCGAGATGTACAAGGATTTTTACGAACTGAAACGCGAAGTTGAATGTCTCAAGAAAATGCTGGAAGAGAAAGCACATTCAACGGACGATGTAGAGCAATCATAACCCATGTACACACAACCTCAACGAACGCTGGCCGGTTCTTTCACGTTTACAGGGAAAGGATTGCACACGGGACAGATGCTCACCATCTGCTTCAGCCAGGCCCCTGCTGGCTATGGATATAAGATTGAGCGCACCGATGTCCCTGGTGATCATCTCATCGATGTATTGGCCGAGAACGTGCACGAGACACCTCGGGGCACCATCATCGACAATGGCTCCGTGCATGTAAGCACTGTGGAGCATGCGCTGGCTGCACTTTATGCGCTTGGCATTGACAACTGTCATATCCGTGTGGATGGACCAGAATTTCCCATCCTTGATGGAAGCTCAGCTTGCTACGTACAGAAGATGCTGGAAGTGGGAACCATCGAGCAAGCGTTGCCGCGCATGCCACTCGTCATTGACCACGTCACCGAGTACCTTGACGAGCAGACAGGGTCGCGTCTCCGTGTAGAACCCGCTGAAACATTTTCCATCAGCACCGACATATCATTTGAGAACAGCATCATCAGCAATCAGCACGCCGAGCTCTCCTCACTGGATGCTTTCGCCACCGACATTGCCCCTGCCCGCACGTTCGTGTTCGTGCGCGAGCTGGAGCCGCTGCTCAACCAGGGACTGATACGTGGCGGTGATCTTGACAACGCCATCGTCATCTACGAACGCCAATTGCCACAGGAGCAATACGACAAGCTGGCCGACATCCTCGGTGTGCCCCATATGGACGCCACCCGGCTGGGCTTCATCATGCATCGACAGCTCATGTGGGACAACGAACCCGCCCGGCACAAGCTCCTCGATGTCATCGGCGACCTGTCCCTCGTCGGACGTTTCATCCAGGGTCGCATCATAGCCGACAAGCCCGGACATCGTGCGAACAACCTGTTCGCAAGAATGATACGTCAAGAATACAACTTGTTTGCAAATACTTCAAATACGAAATAGAGACATGATCAGCCCCCTAGCATACATCCATCCCGAAGCCGTCATCGGCGACAACTGTGAGATAGGCCCTTTCGCCTACATCGACCGTAATGTGACCATCGGCAACGACAACGTCATCATGCCGCATGCCATCCTGCTCTCCGGCACCCGTATGGGCAACAGGAACAACCTATTTCCCGGTGCTGTCATCGGTGCCATACCGCAAGACCTGAAGTTCAAGGGTGAAGAGACGACGGCTGAGATTGGCGACGACAACAGCATCCGTGAGAACGTCACCATCAACCGGGGGACAGCCTCCAAAGGCAAGACCGTGGTCGGGAATGGCAACCTGTTGATGGAGGGCATGCATGTGGCACACGACTGTGTGGTAGGCAGCCACTGCATCATCGGCAACCAGACCAAACTTGCCGGCGAAGTGGTGGTTGACGACTATGCTACCCTCAGCGCCGCCGTACTCGTACACCAGTTCTGTCACATCGGAGGCTACGTGATGATACAGGGCGGATGCCGCACGACAAAGGATGTGCCGCCGTACATCATCGCTGCCCGCGAGCCAACAGCCTATTACGGCATCAATATCGTCGGACTGCGTCGCCGCGGATTCACACACGAGCAGGTCGATGCCATCCATGCCACCTACCGTGCCATCTACCAGAGTGGGATGAATGTCAGCCAAGCCCTGGCATACATCCGCAGCGAGATGGAGATAACGCCCGAAAGGCAATACATCATTTCGTTCATCGAGAGCGCCACACGAGGCATCCTCAAGAGCGACGATCTGTAACCCTTCCAAAGAAATATACAATTTCATCTTTCACAATAACAATCAATTATTCAAAGCGCCATGACATACCGCTTTACCATCATTTCCGACGAGATCGATCATTTCCTCCGCGAGATACAGATCGATTCCGAAGCTACATTCCTTGAGTTCCACAAAGCCATCATCGCCGCCATGGGCTACCCTGATGATCAAATGACCTCGTTCTTCATCTGCAACGAAAACTGGGAGAAAGAGACTGAAGTAACACTTGAAGACATGTTGGGCAACTCTGACGAAGACAACTGGGTTATGGAGGACACTGTAATCAGCGATCTCGTGGAGGACGAGCACCAGCGTCTCCTCTACGTCTTTGACCCCTTGGCAGACCGCGTGTTCTTCATCGAGCTGAGCGAGATTATCACCGGTAAGAAACTCGACCAAGCCGTGTGTACGAAAAGAATAGGTGATGCCCCTCAGCAAATGTTGGATTTCGACCAGTTGATGAATATCTCGCCTGTATCCTCACTCGATCTGGACGACACCTTCGGCGACGACCAAGGCTTTGACCTTGACGAGCTTGATCCCGAAGGCATGGACTTCATCGACGAAGGTTTCGATGGAAGCACCGATCTCTTCTGACCTGTGGCATGAACAAGCTCGTCGTGCTGCTTGGTCCTACGGGAGTCGGCAAGACAGATCTCAGCTATACGATTGCTGACCATCTGCATTCGCCAGTCATCTCTGCCGACAGCCGACAGCTCTTCCGAGAGTTGCGGATAGGTACCGCTGCGCCTACCGACGAGCAACGTGCTCGGTGTGAGCACCATTTCGTTGGCACGCTCGAGCTGGACGACTATTACAGTGCCGCCTGCTACGAGTCTGCAGTTCTTTCACTCCTGGAGGGACTCTTCCCCCACCATCCGGCACTGCTGCTGACGGGAGGGTCGATGATGTACATCGATGCGGTATGCCATGGCATCGACGACATACCCACGGTGGATGCCGACACACGTGCCATGCTGCTCGACCGCTTTGAGAGCGAAGGGCTTGATGCTCTTGCACAAGAGCTTAAACTTCTTGATCCTGAATACTATCATATCGTCGACATCAAAAACCCCAAACGTGTATTGCACGCGCTGGAGATATGCTATATGACAGGCCAGACCTATACCTCGTTCCGTACGCGTGCCACACGTCCCCGACCCTTTGAATACCTGAAGGTCGGACTCACACGCCCACGCGAAGAGCTCTATGCACGCATCAATGCCCGTGTGGATGCGATGGTCAACGACGGACTCATCAACGAAGCACAAGCCCTATACAACCGCTACCGCAATGCGGGCAAGCCCTTTCCCAACTCCCTTAATACGGTAGGCTACAAGGAGCTCTTCGCCTGCTTCGACGGCACCTGCACACTCGACGAGGCACTCGACAAGATACGTCAGCACAGCCGCATCTACAGCCGCAAACAGATGACATGGTTCAACCGCGACACGTCCATCCGCTGGTTTCACCCCGACGACAAGGAACATATCCTCCAGTGCATAGACGCTTTCATCGGGTGATCCTCCACGAGACGCATAATAAGTTCATCAAAAACAATCATCTACATCAATGAAAAAGATTCTCATCCTTCTCACCGCCTTCCTCGTCATCGTGCCGTCCATGGCAGAGGCAAGGAAGAAAAAAGTCACAAAGAAAAGTCCGAAATACGAGTTGGTGTGGAGTGAGGAATTCGATACGCCGGGTGCTGTCGATGCCGACGACTGGAACTTCGAGCATGGCTTTGTGCGCAATCACGAGCATCAATGGTATCAGGAGGACAATGCCTTCATCTGTGATGGCCGGCTCATCATTGAAGGCCGTCACGAGCAGGTGCCGAATCCCCGCTACCGCAAGCCCGGCGATACAGACACACGGCGACGCTCCGACTGGCGCACCGAACGAGCGTATGCCGAGTACACCTCCGCCTCCATCAACACCCGCGGCAAGCACGAATGGCTCTACGGTCGCTTTGAGGTCCGTGCCAAGATTCCTACCGCACACGGTGCATGGCCTGCCATATGGACCCTCGGTGTGGACCGCCCCTGGCCAGTAAACGGAGAAATCGACATCATGGAGTTCTACCGCATCCAGGAGGTTCCCCACATCCTGGCCAATGCAGCGTGGGCACGGGAGCCCAACCGTGCCATCTGGAATACGGGAGCCATCCCCTACTCCCATTTCACGGAGAACGATCCACAGTGGGCCGAGAAGTTCCACGTATGGCGCATGGACTGGGATGCCGACAGTCTGCGACTCTACCTCGACGATGAACTGCTCAACACGCAGTCCTGCGACGTGAATGCCGATGGCTTCTATCCCTTCCGGCAGCCTCATTACCTGCTGCTCAACCTCGCCCTGGGTGGCGACAATGGCGGTGTGCTGGTACCTGAGGAGTATCCCATCCGTTACGAGATCGATTATGTACGAATTTATCAAGTGAAGAACGTCACCCGATGACTTTATGTTAGGTGTATATCTGGGCAACGATCTGATGTGCAACGACATCCCCTTTGCCCTGCGCGACTGGCTCCGAGCCAACGCGCCCTGGATCAACGTGATTTATTGAACGCTTACGCTGTAGGAGGTCTCACCACTCCAGCACTTCGCCGTCATACGCCAGACCGATGCCTTGCGGAAGCAGGGCATTGGTCTTTTCATGCAGGCCAATGTCGTGGCTGAAGTGGATGAGGCGTGTGGTTCCGGCGCCTACCTTATGGGCAAAACGGATAGCATCCTCCACGGTCTGATGAGCGGGATGGGGCTCGAAGCGCAAGGCATTCACCAGCAGCACATCCACGCCACGCAGCCATGCGGGAACCTGTTCATCACAGCTGCTCATATCGGTGATGTAACCCATCGATGCCCCCGACGGACAGTCGATGCGGTAGCCGAGGATAGGCATCTTGCCATGCATCACCGGCAGTGCTTTGATGTGTGTTGCCCCGATGGTGAACGTCTCATAGGGCTTCACCTCGCACAGCGATATGTGCGCCACACCGGGATAGAGCTGCGAGCGGAAGAAGTAAGGAAGGCGTTCACGCAGATGGTTGGCGGTATAGCTGTCCAGGTACAGCTTCACACTCCCGCCGAAATGGCAGAAGGGACGTAGGTCATCGATGCCCCCCGTGTGGTCGTAATGTTCGTGTGTGATAAGCACGCCATCCAGACGGTCGTACGGCACGCCGAGCATCTGCTGGCGGAAGTCGGGCGTGCAGTCAATGAGGATACGGGCATCTGCCGTCTCCACCAGCGACGAACAGCGCATTCGTTTATCCTTCGCATCGGACGATGTGCACACCGCACACGTGCATCCTATCTGTGGCACTCCTATCGATGTGCCGGAGCCAAGAACCGTTATCTTCATATGCCTGCAATATAATTCACTTCAGGAGCGATGTGAATGCCAAATGTGCGCTCCACATCATGGGTAATCCGTTCTGCCAACGCCATCACCTCCTGTCCCGTGGCGCCACCAAGGTTCACCAGCACCAGCGCCTGCCGTTCATGAACAGCAGCACGGCCCAAGGCGCGGCCTTTCCATCCACACTGTTCGATAAGCCACGCAGCAGGTACCTTCACATGCTGCTCATCCACAGGGTAGCTGGGTATGGAGGGCCACACATCCCTCAGGTGCAGATAATGGTCAAGAGCGATGACGGGGTTCTTGAAGAAGCTGCCCGCGTTGCCGGTCACCGCAGGATCAGGGAGCTTGGCCGCACGTATGGCGGCAATGGCTGCACGCACCTCGGCCAACGAGGGTGCATGTCCCAGGACCTCCGGCCGCAACGTCTCGCGCAGCGGTCCATAGTCGAGAAGTGGGGTATGCTGGCGATGCAGGCACAAGGTCACGTAGGTGACGAACTGCCTACCCTTCTGTTCATTCTTGAAGATACTTTCCCGATAGCCATAGCAGCACTCCTCCCGCATGAACACATGAGGCTGTCCTTCCAGGTCGAGTGTCTCCACCGACACAATCAGTTGGCACACCTCCTGTCCATAGGCGCCGATGTTCTGCACAGCAGCGGCACCCATCTCGCCGGGTATAGCCGTCAGGTTCTCAGCTCCACCCCACCCTTGTTCCACACAATGAGCCACCACATCATCCCACACGCAGCCCGATCCTACCCGCAGGTGCACAGCCTCGCCGTCATCCGCTGTCACCGTCATATCCCCGATAGCGCTATGCACGAGCAGACCGCTGTAGTCCCCTTCGAACAGCAGGTTGCTTCCGGCACCGATGGCTAAATGGTGATGGCGGTAGGGAGCAAAAGAGGGAGAGCGCAAGAAGGCCCGCAACTCTTCCACAGTGCCGTATTCGAAAAAGGCCGAGGCATGCACATCCATGCCGAATGTGTTGTGCCCAAGCAGCGGATAGTTTTCGATGTATCTCATAAAGACAGAATTTTCATGCAAAATTAGACATTTTTTTTCATACCTAAGCAAAAAAGCGCTATCTTTGCAATCTGAAACGGAAATTCAAACACTATGATCGATAAAATCAACGAACTTCTGGCCGAGGTGAACGAACTGAAAGCCAAGAATGCCGACGAGCTGGAGGCATTGCGTATCAAGTACCTGAGTAAGAAAGGCAAGATCACCGAACTGATGGCCGACTTCCGCCTGGTACCTCCCGAGAAGAAGAAAGAGGTAGGTATGAAGATCAACGAGCTCAAGACCACCGCACAAGCCAAGCTGGCAGAGCTGAAAGAGCAGTTCGGCAGCAGCGATGATGCCACCGACGACCTCGACCTCACCCGCACCTCCTACCCCGTACAATTAGGAACGCGCCACCCGTTGACCATCGTAAAGAACGAGATCATCGATATCTTCGCCCGTCTGGGCTTCACGCTTGCCGACGGCCCCGAGGTGGAGGACGACTGGCACGTGTTCTCTTCCATGAACTTCGCCGAGGATCATCCCGCCCGCGACATGCAGGACACCTTCTTCGTAGAGAGTCATCCCGACATCATCCTCCGCACACATACCAGCTCGGTGCAGAGCCGTGTCATGGAGGTACAGCAACCCCCGTTGCGTGTCATCTGTCCGGGCCGCGTCTATCGCAACGAGGCCATCAGCTATCGCGCACACTGCTTCTTCCATCAGGTCGAGGGTCTGTACATCGACAAGGATGTATCGTTCACCGACCTCAAGCAGGTGCTGCTGCTCTTTGCCAAGGAGATGTTCGGTGCCGACACCAAGATACGTCTCCGTCCCTCCTACTTCCCCTTCACCGAGCCCAGCGCCGAGATGGATATCTCGTGCAACATCTGCGGCGGCAAGGGATGCCCGTTCTGCAAAGGCACCGGATGGGTAGAGATCCTGGGATGCGGCATGGTCGACCCCAACGTGTTGGAGCTGAACGGCATCGACAGCACCCAGTACACGGGATACGCCTTCGGCATGGGCATTGAGCGCATCACCAACCTGAAGTATCAGGTCAAGGACCTGCGCATGTTCTCCGAGAACGACACCCGTTTCCTTCGCGAATTCGAAGCCGCCAACTAAGACCTGATGACGCGCCGCGAGCTATACGCCACCGTGCTTGCTCGTTTCCGCGAGGCAATGCCCGTAGCCGAAACGGAGTTGACATACACAACTCCGTTTTCGCTGCTTGTAGCCGTCATGCTCTCCGCGCAATGCACCGACAAGCGTGTCAACCTCGTCACCCCTGCCCTGCTGGCCGCCTATCCCGATGCCTTTGCCATGGCTGCCGCCACCTCCGCCGATCTGCTGCCCTTTGTGCGCAGCGTCTCCTATCCCAACAGCAAGGCCACTCACCTGGCAGGCATGGCACGCATGCTTGTCGAGGAGTATGGTGGCGAGGTGCCCGACACATTGGAAGCGCTGACACGTCTGCCCGGCGTGGGACGCAAGACGGCCAACGTCATGATGGCTGTACTCTGGAACCGTCCCACCATGCCTGTCGACACCCACGTGTTCCGTGTCAGCCACCGCATCGGACTGGTACCCGCCACGGCCACCACACCGCTCAGTGTCGAACAGACACTGGTACGCCACATCCCCGAAGGCGACATCCCTACCGTACACCACCAGCTCATCCTCCACGGACGCTACGTGTGTACAGCACGCACACCCCACTGCAACCAGTGTTTCCTTGCCGACATCTGCAAGGAACATCATCATCCATCAAAACCAAAGAACGTATGAAGACCAAAGCCACACTCATCGCCATCGCCGTCATCGGAATGCTCGCCTCGTCATGCCAGGAGGAAGAGATCAGTTTCGGCCAATATACCGGTACGCAGCGACTCTCCCGGGCCTACTACTACTACACCTATCACCAGATCACCAGCGACAAGCGCACCGGACGCGCGCTCATGGACACCACCTACCAGACGTCCGAGTACCCGTTCAAGCAGTTCGAGTGGAACGGCAACCTGCCGACATCGTTCACCCAATACGACGACGATGGCATCTATTTCACCACCGACTACACCTACGACGGCACCCAGCTGAGCATCCTGAAGGACACCTACGACGATGGCGTTGTCACCATGAAGTTCCACTACACCAAAGGAAAGCTCGCCACTGCCACCAGCGGCAGGAACATGTACTTCGCCGAATACGACGATGCAGGTCGTATCGTCCAGATCACCATCAACCATGCCGACGGTTCAGCGCTGGATGCCAAAGGCTCCACACGGCAGGTCATCACCTATGGCTACGAGGGAGAGAACGTCACGAAACTCGTCCAGACCTCCTACATGGAGGACGACATCACTGAGCAGACAACCAGCACCTACACCTACGACAGCAAGAAGAGTCCCTACAAGGACATCTTCGACAGCTGGGACTCGCCCCTCTGCTTCAGTGCCAACAACATCGTGGAGAAGACCGTGGCTACCTCCGGTGACAATGCCACGACCGTCACCACCCATTACACCTACACCTACACGGGCGATTACCCCTCCACCGTCTACTACGCCGAGACGTACAACACGGTCGATGGGAACTACCTCATCGACATCGAGCGTTTCTTCACCACCCGGTTCGAGTACCTGCCCGCAGCCACCGAATGAAGGTGAAAGGCAGCCAAATCATTTGTTGGTTAAAGAAATCACACGACACCCACGACGAGTCCCATTTCCCATCCCGAAACGCAGGGCGCAGAGAGAAAAAAAAGGCTGAAAGCAAAAAAGTTGGCAAGAAATTTTTCGGGTACACAAAAAAGCACTACCTTTGCCGTCCGTAAAACTGCGATAAGCATTTTTTAGAAGAATAATAATATAAAAAAGATAACTATGGCAAGCAACAAGAAGACCAAAGCACAGGCACAGGCCCAGCAGGCAACCAACGTCGGCGAGGCTGTCAGCCGTACCGAAGAGTACATCGAGAAGAACAAGAAGAAGCTCACCATCATCGCCGCCGCCATCATCGTGGTGATAGTCGGTGCGTGGGCCCTCACCCATTTCTATTTCCAGCCCCGTCAGACCAAGGCTCTCGAAGCACTGAGCACCGGCGAGAGTCTGTTCCAGAAGGGTGAGTTCCAGGCTGCCCTCGACGGCGACAGCTACGACTACGACGGTTTCGATGCCATCATCAAGCAGTTCAAGGGCACCAAGGCCGCCAATCTGGCCCAAGCCTATGCCGGCATCGCCAAGGCACAGCTCGGACAGTATGCCGAGGCTATCCCCTACCTCAAGAAGTTCAAGGGCAACGACCAGATGATCGCTCCCAGCGTGCTGGCAGCTCTGGGCAACTGCTACGCACAGTCTGAGGACTATGCCAAGGCTGCCGCCACCCTGCTGAAGGCCGCCAAGAAAGCCGACAACAACGTGCTCAGCGGCGCCTACCTCGTGCAGGCCGGACAGCTCTTCGAGCAGCTCGGCAACAAGGCCGAGGCACTCAAGGCCTACAAGACCGTGAAGGAGAAGTACTACCAGTCCACACAGGCTGCCGACATCGACAAGTACATCCAGCGCGTCAGCGAGTAAGGCATCCCGCCCATCCCCTTAAGAGAGGCACGTCTCCCATCCTGCGGAGCGTGCCTCTCTCTTTTTTGCACATTTTTTTGTAAAAAAGACCGCACACATTTGGTCGGTACAAAAAAACGCCGTACCTTTGCAGCGCTTTTCAGGAAGCAAGCGTTCTTTGAAGTGGAACAGGAAGGAGATCCCCTCCCCACCCTGTTCTAAATCGGGTGAATTCCAGAGTGGCCAAATGGGGCAGACTGTAAATCTGCTGTCTCTCGACTTCGGTGGTTCGAATCCATCTTCACCCACACCCCCATCCCCACGAGGCAAGCCCCACGCTTGCCTTGTGTTGTTTTTAGACAAAGAGTCTCTGGGGAAAAGGGGGCACCAGCAAAAAAATTTCCTAAAACATAGGGTTTTGCAGGTGAGCCGCAGAGGCTCACCTGTAAAAGCGTGGGGTTGACAGTCCGTCAATTGCGGGTGTATACCGGTCAGAAATCCAGCGCGGGATAATCGCCGTCCACCTTCCAGGTAACCTGGGTGGGAGTGTAGCCGGTGAGTTTCGAATCCTTGATTGCATCCAGTGCGCTGTTCCAGGCGCCGTTAAGGTTGCTTACGAGGCCGGCGGCGTCTTCGGCAGCCTGGTAATGCGTCCCCGCGTTGGGGTACGCGTACGACGGCGTAAGGCGCGTTGCACCCGACATGGCTCCGGTGACGAGTTTCCACCAGTTGTTCACGTGGGCGTACACCTTGCCGCTTATGCCGCCGTAATATAAGTTGCTGGGGTTGTCATTTCCGTAGGCAAGGTCGGCGAGAGCGAAGCTTGCGCCGATTGTGGTGTCTGTGTCATAGCACAGTCCGAGCAGACCACCTATGTAAATGTCGTCTCCGCTGGCGCGGACTGCACCCCGGTTGCAGCAGTTTATGAAACACGGATGCTGGTCGCTGTAGCCGTCGGAATTGTGCTCGCCCACCAGTCCTCCGGCATACGCCGTATAGCTGCTGCCCGAGCTCTTTGCAATAATCTCTCCCCTGTTTTCGGAATTGTAAACGTTCAGGATGCTCTGGGACGAGCCGTCATCATCCACTCCGACAAGACCGCCGGCCCTGGCGTTTTCCCCGGCATAAGCCTCGATTTTGCCGGTGTTCCTGAACTTGTCGACCGTCAGTGTATAGCCGTCCATCCGGCCGATAGAGCCTCCGGCATAGGCATCCTCGCTTGCGGTCGCCTTTACCGCGCCGCTGTTGCTGCAGCCCACGAAGGCATATTCCCATTCGTCGTCATCGAAAATGGCGAAAAAACCGCCGGCGTAACAGGATCCGTCCGTATTTTCGGCAGTGATTTTCCCAAGATTTGACAGCGAGGCGACAGTGCGAGTTCCGGATCCTGCCCCTGAGAGGTCCGCGGCGATTCCGGCGACATACACGTCGCCTTTATTGGCGGTAACAGTGATGTCTGCGCGATTTACGAATGTCCCTTCATAATTGAAATCTGATCCCAATTCCCCGATCAGTCCGCCGACCCTTGCGTAAGACAGAGATTGACAGTCAACGACAATCTTTGCGCCATTCTCCGTGCTGAAATTCGAAATCTTGTCGAACGTGCCGACATGGCCGGCCACGCCTCCGAGACGTAAATTGGTGCATTCCGAATCGACATTAATCGTTCCGCCAAACGACAGGTTGTCAATTGTTCCGCCATGATAGAAGCCGACCACGCCTCCGACATAAGCAGCAGCTGTTTGGAACGTGTATTTCATGGAAATGGTTCCGCTGCAGGAAAGGTTTTCAAGAACGACTTTACCGCTACACTCGCCGACGATGCCCCCGATATATTGCGTCATATCTGACGGCGACATCAACCCAATGTCCGAGTATGAAACGGAAAGATTTCTGATTTCGGCGTTGCTCACCAGATACGGAAACAATCCGAAGTCCAGTACATAAGTTGTTCCCTTCTGACCGCCATACCCCAAAATATACGGATAATCTATGGCGAGCCGGACATTCTTCAGAGTATGACCGCCCCCGTCGTAATGTCCTTTGAAAGGACGGTTATATTGAGTTGGGGTGAGTGGTGCCTTCCAATATACCTTGCCTCCTGCCGTCTTTATGCCGGACGAACAGTCTATGTCGCACACCTGAAGGAAGTGCATGTCGGAAGTGAGTTCTTCGTTGAGCGCCATATCCGCCATCTTGTTCCAATGGTCCACACAGCTGATCTGGTAAGGGTCGGCCTCGGTGCCGGAGCCGTTCCAGTCGGTGCCGGAGGTTTTGATTTCGTAGAAGAGGGAGGAGGAAATGGGGATGGTACCCAGCTGGTTGCGGCCGATGGTCTTTGTGCTCGAGGTGGTTTTCTTGTTGAAGAGGAAGGTGTTGGAGCCGAGTGTGCCGGACATTTCCACGCCAATCTTGCTCTTGGTACCGTCGTCGATCACGGGAACGGTGACGAAGTATGTGGCACTGTTGCCCTTGGCGATGGCGGGACCACCGCTGATGTTGACATTGAGCTCAGTCCTGTCGCCGCTGTTGCCGATATTGCTGGCAAGGATGGCCCAACCGTTGTCCGAGCTGTCGATGTTGCTGCCGTCGGAAAGGTCGCGGGCGCTGCCGGTGGTTCCGTACAGAGATGCAGTCCAATCCGGTCCGTCGCTGGTGGATATTTTAATGTTGGTCGGCGTCAGGTCGGCCTCTTTGTCGTCATTGCTCACCGTCACGGCCATCAGGCCGCAGAGGTTTTTGAATTCGAGGGCGCTTTCGCCGTCGCCGTAAGCTGCCATGGGAAGGGAGAGCACCTGCCTGCCCGCGGCGTCGTAGGTGATGGTCTGGGTCTGAGGAAGGGTGAACTTGACCATCGCCCCGTCGTGACTGTACACCGCCGAGGCAGGGTACACGCAGGCGTAGTT
>R16__coassemble_941_pt1 | contig 62623 bp, 48 predicted proteins | sample R16__metabat2_high_PE_017 | metagenome-assembled genome bin R16 | reverse complement strand
TACGTCCTATTATCTTTTGCATATCGTTCACTCCAAGAAACAAATCGTTTGCAAAGGTAATTTTTTTTTATGAATTAAAAAAAGGAAATGTAAGCTTTTTGTACTTTAACTACCAAAAATATCGATATAAAGTACATTTTGCTCATGTTTTTATCTATTCGGGTCGCCTGCGAAGACCTGTGTTTGGATAAAGAGGAAATGCGACGATCCGAAATGTGTTTGATTTTCATGATGCTTTCGCTTAACGTAAATTATCGTGAATTATTCGCGAATTATCACAAATTTTTCTGCGACAGAAATTTACGAGCATTTACGAATCATTTACGGACATTTGCACAGATCCGCGTTTTAAAAGAAAAGAAAATTTTTGATGAATAAAAATACTGCGTATTTCAGAATCAGTCAATGTATGTCTGACTGAAAGTTCCTTCGACAAGCTCAGGAAAACACTTTCATCAGCCATCCCTTGCCTGTTTCTGGTAATGCTTTGCAGCATTACTTTCTATTTATCAAAAGAAAATATCCCCCTAATGGGGATGAAAATGGAAAAAATGCGCCGAGCCGAAAATGGCTGCGCGATGGTTTCAATAGCCGACTAACCATCTAACCGCCAAACCGGCACCAAAGGTGCCACATTTTCGCTTCGCGGCAATGCTTTAAGTTCCTTTTCTTCTGTCGCGACTCGGCATAATGAATGCTGGGGCATTCCTTCTGCTCTCACTGCTCCATCAGTTCTCGCCTCAGCATAGCTCAAGCAAGCTTGGCTCTGCATTCGGCTCGGCGCATTTTCTTCATTTTCATCCCCCATTGGGGATATTTTCTTCATTTGACTATTTTCTTTTTTATAGTCTTAACTACGTATTTGTCGGATGAACCAAATTTTGGGGAGATTTGGATGGTTGTCTCGCATTTCTTTGTATCTTTGCACCCTGAGATATATAAACAGAACGCTATATGAAAAAACTTTGTGGAACACTTGTCCTGGCGGTGCTGGCATGCATCGCAGCGATCGCCCAGACAGCAGGGCACAGCCCGGCATACCTGCTGGAAATCAGCAGCGAAAGCGGCATCTACGCAAAGGATGAGGCTGCGGTGGTGAAATGCTATGCCGATGCTGATGCTACAGACTCTGTCACAGTGGTGGTGTGGGTGAACAACAAGGCAACGGAGTCATTCGCGCTGTTGCCTGCAAAGGGTGTCAACACCCTGCTCGACAGGAGCTTTGACGAGACCTGCGCCGTGATGGTGGAGCTGCGCACTGGCTCGGGCGATGCCAGCAGCATCGGCTTTGTGGTGGCACCTGAAGGTTTCAGACCCGGCTATGACGAGCCCGCAGACCTTATGGAATACTGGGAAGGACAGAAGAAACAGCTGAAAGCCCTGCCGATGCAGGTCAAGACACAGCCGCTTGAGGTTCCCGGACAGTACAGCGGGAGATACGTCTGCCACGACATCGAAATAAACTGTCTGGGTCCGGCACCGGTGCGTGCCTACATGGCGAAACCTACTGGAGCAAAGAAGCGGTCACTGCCCATCGTCATACTCTGTCGTGCCGCCGGTGTGAGCGGTGACTGGTGCCGGTGTCAGGTCGGCGAGTGTGTGGGAAATGCCGCCATGGGCAACGGTGCCCTGAGCCTCGACCTGAATGCGCACGGTATGCTGAACGGTCAGCCCACGGAATATTACCGCATGCTTGAAGACGGCATGCTCAGCAACTACTACGACCACAATGCTGCTGACCGCGAAACGTATTACTTCAAAGGTATGTACCTGCGCCTTCTGCGCGCCATAGAGTACATGACGCAGCAGCCCGAGTGGGACGGCAAGCGCATCCTGGTGATAGGGGAGAGCCAGGGGGGTGGACAGGCCGTCGCCGCGGCCGGTCTGGACAGCCGTGTGTCGGCCATCGTGCTCAACGTGCCCGCCATACAGGACCTGGGCGGAGTACGCTCAGGGCGCCTCAGCGGATGGCCTCAGCCCATTGAGAACCACCCCGACGTGGATGCCGCGATGCTCGACGCCACCCTGCCTTACTTCGACGGAGCACAGCTGCTGAAGCACTCGAAGGCCGAGATATACTGCGAGATGGGACTTATCGACATAAACTGTCCGCCATCGGGCGTGTGGGCATCGCTGAATGGCGCCAAGGGAAAGAAAACCGTGAACTGCGTACCCTTCCGCGCACATGCATGGCCTTCAGGAGACATACGTCCGCTCTGGGAAGAAAAATATTACCAACCGCGTCTCAAGTTCATCGATGACTATCTGAAGTAAAAAGGAATGAGGAATGTGGAGTGAGGAATGAAACGGGGAGCGAGCTACCCGTCGCAGGCTGCTCGCTCCAAAAATGAAAACTTTTCAAAAATTTATTAATTGCACTGCAAAGGTAGTACTTTTTTCGTAAGCACAAAAAAAATCGAAAAAAATCACGATGTTTTTTCGCGTATTTGGAAAAAAGAGGGTCGACCTCTATTGCAGAGAGGGGTATGGATGTTTTGGGTGACCCCAGAGCATCCAGAGGTGCTAAAGCGGGTGCTATCGCTCTGGTCGCTATCGGTGGCATTGCCGTTGTCGCCAAAGCGGCGATAGATGTGATAGGCCAAGACAGACAAATGGGTTAACTGACACATCATGGGCTTCCCGTAATGTAAACAACGAGTAATAATAGAATAGGTATGGCAATCTACAAAGTGAAAACCAAATGCCGCAAATGCTGCAACGGTGTGATGATAGAGCCGGGGATGGAAGTGCAGGTGGTGACACCGCTCAACAATACGGTTCAGGTGAACAACTGACAATACGTCGAGGAGGCGTTCATGCGTGTGTTCGGCATCTCGCTACGCAAGGCGAATGCCCTGAATATGAGCAACCTCGAAGTGACAAAGCTGAAGTAAACGGTCACTCTACCTCTTCGTAGTGGGCAGTCTCTGCGTCGGAACTGTCGATGACCTTCTTCTTTGGTTCGCCGATGCGTGTGAGGGTGGTGGTGCCTTCCTGCTGGGGGGTGTGCGTGGCTGTGCGGCCGGGGGATGTGTGCTTGGACTGGTTGCTGCGCGATGGCTGGCGGAACAGCCGTACCAGCAGCCAGAGCATCAGGAGGGTGAAGAGTATCTTGAACATGGTGTCAGGGTTTCTGCGGTGTCAGTAACGAGAGGATGACGTAGAGGCCGATGACAGCGCTGAAGGCGGAGAGTGCTCCCACCAGTCCCTGCGTGACGAGCAGCGCGATGAGCAGAACGGCACTGATGCAGATGAATACGATGGCGATTGTATTCGTCGCCCCTCGCTTGAACTTGAGCGAGAACATGGGGATCTCGGCTATCAGCAGCCACGAGAACAGCACGACCAGTGCCAGCACGGTCCACAGACCCCACGCCTGAGCGACGAGGGCATGGCCGCACCCCACGCACAGCCCGCCCCAGAACAGGGCATTGGCGGGTGTGGGCAGGCCGATGAACGATGTCGTCTGCCGTTCGTCGAGGTTGAACTTGGCCAGACGGAGGGCAGAGAAGGCGGCCATCAGATAGGCTACATAGGGGAGCACCTGAGCGATGCCCAGGCAGGAGGTGAACCACCCGGCATGTGCCGCGATGCATTGGTCCAACAGGGCATACACCATGGCCGAGGGGGACAGGCCGAAGGTGATGTCGTCGGCCAGGGAGTCGAGCTCCTTGCCGATGGGCGACGACACGTGGAGAGCACGTGCCGTCAGCCCATCGAAAAAGTCGAATACGGCTCCTATGATGATAAACAGGAAGGCGTGTACGAAATCGCCCTGCAATGCCCAGACGACTGCTATGCATCCTGACAGCAGGTTGCAGCAGGTGATGGCGTTGGGGATATGTCTTCGGATATTCATTCTCTACGCTGGCAGTTTAGCTTGTTGACTTACAGTTCAACGAGGTGGAAGTTCCGCCAGAGCACACGTGCCGCAGGTCCGATCTGCAGCATGAGACGTCCCTGGGCTGCGGCGAGGGGAGCGTCGTGGATGTCGGCCATAGGCTCGCCGTTGAGCCAGGTGCTGATGTGATCACCCTCCACGAGCACGCGCAGGGTGTTCCACTCGCCGGCCTTCAGCACAGCATCCTGCGCGGCGCTGACCTCAGCAATCTTCGTCATGCCTGCTGCGGTGAAGATGCCTCCGTTGTTCCATCCGTGAGGTCCCATCTCCACTTCTCCGCCATGCAGACCGCCCTCTCCGTCGATGAACCCATGAAACCACAGACCGGTGTTCCCATCGGCTGTCTGGCAGAACTCGAACGTGAGGTCGAAGTCCTTGAAGTAGCGGTTGGTGCACAGGTAGGCCGTGCCATCCGTAGTGCCCTCGGTGACCAGGCAGCCCTCGCCATCGACACTGAAGGATGCCTCGCCCACAGGTTCCCAGCCCGTGAGATCTGTGCCGTTGAAGAGGACCTGCTCGCCCAGTGCGCGGTGGGGCAGGGGACGGATCTTGATGTTCTTGAACGATGCCGGATCGCCATGGTCCTGCAGACAGATGACACCCTCGCGGGCCAGTCCGTATTCGGGTGCACCGGCCCACTTGCCGCTGCCCTTCAGCACGAACCACTCGGGGGTCCATGCTTCGAACTCGAGAATCTTCTGTCCGTTGAGCCAGTGCTCTACATGCCCGTTGTCGAAAACGATGTGCGAGTTGTTCCACTCGCCCTGCGGATTGACGTTCATCTTTGTGTAGTCGGGCAGGTGCATGGCGTAGTCGACACCCAGCTTCTGCCATTCGGCGAGCTTATCGGGTGCATACACCTCTTCCCACCCTTCGTTGTCGATGAGCTGGTACTCAGGGCCCGTCACATAGGGGACGGCATAGACAGGGTCCTCCACCACATGATAGATCATGCCGCTGTTGCCTCCGTGGGTGAGCTTCCAGTCCCACGACAGCTCGAAGTCGGCGTACTTCTTCTCCGTGACAATGTATCCCGAGCCGTCGCTGCCGTCGCCAGGGGCTTGTACGCAGCCATCCACAGCCCGCCAGCCATTGTACTCACCCGGCTGGCCGTTGAAGGCCCGCCAGCCGCTCATGTCCTCACCGTTGAAGAGCAGTTCCCAGCCATCGGCAATCTCGGCTTGGGTAAGGGTGTTGTCCTTCGTGTTCTGGCAGGAGCAGAGTGCTCCGCCCATTGCTGAGAGTGTCAGCAGCATAACCATGGATCTTTTCATATGATTTTTTTTGATTAACGATATTTCAGGAATGATGAATACACTATATGATGCGCCGTGCGCCGTGGAAGCGCGCGGTGTAGTAGGGTTCGCTGAACCGCGACACGATGACTCCGCCATGTACGGCGGCATGAATGAAGGTGCCGTCGCGCCCATCGTCGTCGGCGGCGATGACGATGCCCACATGTCCGAGTGCATCGGTGGAGCGCCGACTGCCAAAGAGCACGATGTCGCCCTTCTGCAGCTGCTTGTAATGGCCTGCGCTGCAGGCTACAGGGTATCCTACATGAGCCATAGCGGCCGAGGAGTGCGGCAGGTCATACCCGAAGCGTCCGAACACATGGCGTACGAACCCTGAGCAGTCGAAGGCGGCAGGGCCCAGAGCACCATAGGCATAGGGCGTGTTGAGATGGCGGTACGCCTCTGCCAGCAGGGAGTCGGCGAAGATGGCATCGTTCTGACGGTCAGCCTGTTGCTGAGCAGTGTGGGTGGCAGATGTCCATGCCAGGTCCGGCACGTCGCCCTCTGTGCGGGGCAGGGAGGCGTAGAGCGCCTCGGCTGAGAGGGTAGGCACGGAGGAGGCCTCCACCTGCCGGTGTGTGCCACAGGAGGTGGTGATGCACAGGAGCAGCAAAAGGGAGATGGCTGCCCCGGCTTGTCGGATGCTATGGGCGGATGCTCTCACTCGTCATTCGAAGGGTTTGTTGGCAGTGGCTCTACCTTCTGCTCCGTGAAGAACCCTATGCCACTCGTATACGTGCCGGTAGCGCTGATGGTATGTGCCGCTTCGTCGGCGCGCCACAGGATGTGCACAGCATCGCTCTCGCTGCGCACGATGAATCCTCCGTCGGCCTTCCAGCAGGTGGAGTCAGTGGCCACATCGTTGAGCATGTAGCGTCCCGCCGTCAGTCTGTCGCTGACGATGGCAGCATCCACAGGCACCATCTCGCGGTAGAAAAAGCTGGCGATGGAGTCGCGGATGAAGTAGTGGTGCGCGTTGAGGTTGCCTTCCTTGTCGACGTTGAACCCGTGTCCCTCGCCGGCAAAGGCATGAAAACGGCTGCGCAGTCCCAGCTCGCGTGCCTTCCGGTCGATGCTTGCCGACCCGTACATCTCGCCGAAGAGCCGTCGGCCCATGCCCTCGGCAATATCGCTGAACGGTGTGCCCTTGTCGAAGGGTACTAACTGGTCAGCATCGCCGTGGAAGGAGACGATAGAGGTAGGACTGTTCTTCAGGATGTCGAGGCTGCCTACAGCTCCCCACATGTTGGCTATGGCGCGGATGTGGAAGTCGGCTTCAATGTCGTTGCCGCTCCCCGTGATAGTCCCCAGGTCCTCGTGGCGGTCGCGCTTGAACAACCCGCTCTTCCCTCTGGATGCGTTGGGGCGGTCCTCTTCGCGCATGAAGGCGAGGTTGAGCGCGGTGATGCTTCCGGCGCTGGCTCCTGCAGCATAGATCTCGTCGGTGTTGATGCCGTACTCCTCGGCATGCGCCACCAGGTAACGCATGGCGGCGTGTGCATCCTGGACGGCCATATATCCCGCACGCTCGATGTCGTCGTGCGAAGGCAGGAACCCCATGCGGTAGTTCATGCTGGCGGCCACATACCCCATGGAGGCGAAGTGCCGGCACCAGTCCACGATGGTGTTCTGCTGCTTGTCGCCCACATAGAAGGCCCCTCCGTGGATGAACAGGATGAGGGGATGATGTTCGTTGCGTGTGCCCTCCGGACGGTAGAGGTCAAGGGTAAGCGGGAGGTCGCGCCGGCTGAGGCTCTTGCTGAATCCCTCGGCCACCACCTTGGCATAGCTCTTGTCCTCGTAGCCGAGGATGCTGGTCCAGTAGCCTTCGGCATGGCCGTACACGATGTCGTGGGTCACGGAGATGCCATAGAGTGGCTTGCGGTAGCGCATGTCGCTGATGGCGGTGAAGGGTGGAGCGGCATAAGGCTCAAAGGCGCAGTGGGCAGCGATGTGTTTGCGTGATGTCTTCTCGGCTTTTCCTCCATCAACGGCTGTGCGTACAGCGTACCGTCCGATGGTTGTGGCAAAGGTGTGAGGCATTGCCCATGCCCCATCGGCAGTGGTGTAGTAGCGTCCCTGCGCTTCGTCGGCGGACTGCTCGTCGATAATGACGAAGGCTGTGTGACGGCCATCGGTCGCTGTGCGGTACCATTGTCCGGTGACCAGCATCGGCAGCTGGCTGCCTGCCGCAGGACCCTCCGGGGATGCCTCAGCGTCCGGCTCTCCGGGGATGCCCCCCTCGCGCTGCTTGGGATGGCAAGAAGCCAGTGTGAGCACTGCTATGCCGATGCAGAGGATGGGAATAATTTTGTGCTTGTCGTTTGTCATGTCATCGTTATGTGCCGCGAAGATACGCTTTTTTTGGCTAAATGATGTGGTTTTGTGAAAAAATACGGCCTGTTTGACAAAAAACACCTATCTTTGTCCGTTCAACATACGATATAGCAGCCATATGAACAGGAAAAGTTTGTGGGTGATAGTTGGCGCATTGCTACTGGCTGGAACCATGCAGGCGCAGGAAACAAAGATCTATGCGGGCCCTACCGCTCCGCGAGGTGCATTCAAGGACTATGCTTCTTCGGGCTGGAATGTGGGTGTGAAAACCGGTTTCAAGATGCGCACACATCTGAGCCTGATTGCCTCGGCCGACCTTTTCTACAACCGGCTGACGCCTTATACCGACGATTTGCGGCTATCGACCTCCAACGTCACCATAGCCTCTACTCCTGTGTGTTACAATGTGCCTCTGATGGTGCATGCCAAGTACACCACCAAGTTTTCGGAGAAGCGAAAGCAGACCAAGGATCTCGACTTCTGGGCAGAGGGTGCCATCGGCGTGAACCGCCGTACGATGTCGCAATGCAGTTACTCGTCGGTCTCTTTCGATGCCCTCACGGGTGCCTCCTGTGCAACGAATACGACACTGTCGTTTGATGCCAAGACAACCTTTGCCCACCAATGGGGTGTGGGTGTCACTTATAAGAACCGAATCTCTGTGGCACTCGTGTGGTACAACCTCGGACGTGCCAAACTGTCTGGCACACAGACAGTCAGTCAGGTTACTGCCGATAGCAATATAACCCAGACCACGCCCTTCGAGAACGGACGACTGCGCGAAAAATTGCGTACCTTCCGCATTGGATACACTTTCTGAACGGGTGCAGGTGCATAGTGGCGTGTGTAATATTAAAGGAAATTCTGAATAAAACAATGAGTACGCAAAGAACAAAGAAGGGATGTGGCTGCCTCGTCGTGGGATGGGCACTCATCATCGTTGCAGGCATTGCCTGGTTTTTAGGGGGCGAGGTGCTCTCACAGTATGGAAATCCCGGCTACGTAGCCATCGGTTTTGCCATCGGCGTGGGTGTATGCTGCGTCATCGTGGGCAATATCTACGTCAAGATCCGCAATTGGCTGAAGAGTAAGTTCGGCCGTAACCGCTCCACCACGACCAGCACCTCATCGTCTGCAGGCACGTCCAACCGGCGAATGCCAGAAGGACTTCCGGGGTTCGGAAACAGCAATAGTCAGCAGACCTCCCAGCGTCAGCAGCAACCGCAGCAGCAACAGCAACGTCCGCAGCAACAGCAGCCGTCGCAACAGAGAGGTGGGTTCCCTGACCAAGGCTGGAACCAGCAGAATCAGCAGAACGAGCAGCAGGGCTGTCCCGGGATTGATGGCAATCCGTGGGGTCAGCCTCAGGGCCTCTCGGGGAGCCAGCAAGAAGGACGTGGCGATCGTCCCGGGCCACAGGATGGTGGACGACCTCCTATGGGCGGACCCAGACAAGGTAATCCGCGGCGCTGATGCCGCATTCGTGTGAATGGGTGCAGGGAGAACCGGAAAAGGGTTCTCTCTGCTGCTTTTTCGCGTCGTGGGGATGCATAATGTCATTAAAATGCGGAATAATTTGCAGGAATGGAATAAAAGCGGTACTTTTGCCGATAATTAGGTAAGAAGGCAGGCATTCCTTGCTCTGCGCATTATCATACAAAGGAAATTATCAATAGAGTAAAGAGTTAAACGATATGGATCTCTTAAGCGAAATCATTGCGCGTGCCAAATCCAACAAGCAGCGCATCGTCCTTCCCGAAGGAACGGAAGAACGCACCTTGAAAGCTGCCGACCGCATCCTGGCCGACGAAGTGGCAGACCTCATCATCATTGGTAACCCTGCCGAGATAGCGGAGCTGGCTGCCAAGCATGGCCTGCAGCATATAGGCAAAGCAACCGTCATTGATCCCGCCCACCATGCCAAGAAGGATGCCTATGCCCAGCTCCTTTTCGAACTGCGGCAGAAGAAGGGCATGACGCCAGAGCAGGCACAGCAGCTCGTGCTGGATCCGCTGTACCTCGGCTGTCTCATCATCAAGGCCGGCGATGCTGATGGCCAGCTGGCAGGCGCACGCAATACCACGGGCAACGTGCTGCGTCCCGCCCTGCAGATCATCAAGACAGCGCCGGGTATCACCTGCGTGAGTGGCGCCTTCATCATGATTACCCAGACCCCGCAGTATGGCGAGAATGGCATACTGGTCTGTGGCGACTGTGCGGTGACTCCGATGCCCGATGCGGCACAGCTCAGCCAGATCGCTGTGTGCACGGCCGATACGGCACGTGCGGTAGCCGGCTTCTACGACCCCCGCGTGGCGTTGCTGAGCTTCTCCACCAAGGGCTCTGCGAAGCACGAAGTGGTGGACAAGGTGACCACGGCGCTGGCGCTGGCCAAAGAGCTGCGCCCCAGCCTCAAGATTGACGGAGAGCTGCAGGCGGATGCCGCCCTTGTGCCCTCTGTAGGCGAGAGCAAGGCTCCCGGAAGCACCATTGCCGGACATGCCAACGTGCTGGTGTTCCCCAATCTCGAAGTGGGCAACATCGCTTACAAGCTCGTGCAGAGGCTCGGAGGTGCGGAGGCACTCGGCCCAATCCTGCAGGGCATCGCACGTCCCGTCAACGACCTCAGCCGCGGATGTTCCGTCGAAGATGTGTATAAGATGATTGCAATCACCGCGTGTCAGGCTATTGCTGCCAAACAGTGACAGCAGCATACCCAGTAGCAAGTAAGATGCCCGTGATACGGGAAGTAACTATATATCAAATTCGTTTTTTTTAGCAGATAGAAGACATGAAGATCCTTGTTCTCAACTGTGGAAGCAGTTCCATCAAATATAAACTCTTTGACATGCCCGCTGGCACCGTCGTTGCTCAGGGAGGCATTGAAAAAATCGGCAATCAGGACTCGTTCCTCAAACTCAAGCAGGCCGATGGCTCCAAGGTGACGTTGGTAAAATATATCCCCGAGCATACTGCCGGCGTGCAGTTTGTGTTCGACGTGCTCACCAATAGAGATCTCGGCGTGCTCTCCTCGCTCGATGAGCTGGATGCTGTGGGCCACCGTATGGTGCATGGCGGTGAGCGCTTCAGCCAGTCGGTGCTCCTCAACGAGGAGGTGCTGGAAGCCTTTGCTGCATGCAACGACTTGGCCCCTCTCCATAACCCTGCCAATCTCAAGGGTATACGTGCCGTCAGTGCACTGCTGCCCAATGTCCCGCAGGTGGGCGTGTTCGATACGGCTTTCCACCAGACCATGCCTGCACAGGCATATATGTATGCTATCCCCTATGAGATGTATGAGAAGTACGGCATTCGGCGCTATGGCTTTCACGGCACCAGCCACCGCTACGTGTCGCAGCGTGTCTGCGACTATCTGGGCGTGAACCCTGAAGGCAAGCGCATCATCACTTGCCACATCGGCAATGGTGGCAGCATAGCAGCCGTGAAGGACGGCAAGTGCATCGACACCAGCATGGGACTTACTCCCTTGGAGGGTCTGATGATGGGTACTCGTTCGGGCGACATCGATGGTGGCGCTGTCACCTTCATCATGCAGAAGGAAGGGTTCACCGCTGATGAGGTCTCCACATTCCTTAACAAGCAGTGCGGACTGAAGGGCATCACCGGCATCCCCAGCGGCGATATGCGCGAGACGCGCGAGGGCAAGCTCGCCGGTGATGAACGTTGCCGCTTGGCCATCGACATGTACTGTTACCGCATCAAGAAGTATATAGGTGCCTATACCGCTGCTATGGGAGGTGTGGACATCATCCTCTTCACAGGGGGCGTGGGCGAGAATCAGTTCGACATCCGCGAGGGCGTCATGCGCGGACTGGAGTTCCTCGGCATCGACTTCGACTATGAGAAGAATCTCACCATCCGTGGCGACGAGGCTGTGCTCACAAGGCCCGGCTCAAAGGTCACCGTGTGCGTGATACCTACCGACGAGGAGCTGATGATAGCCTCAGACACGTTGGCTCTCACCAAGTAATGCACCCTAAACAAGTTTCATATGAATACCATCCAATCCCAATTTGCCAGTCTTGACAATGTCACTCTCAACCTTGGAGGCGGTACAGGTCCTGTACTCAGTGTCGTGCTGGCACTTATCATGTTCGGTGTGGCACTGGGCATCAAGGCCGACACACTGAAGAACGTCTTTACCCATCCCAAGTCGGTGCTTACGGGTGTCTGTCTCCAATGGTTCGGACTCCCCATCGTCACGTTCCTGCTCATCCTGCTCTGTAACCGTTGGCTCACGCCTATGGTGGCCTTGGGCATGCTGCTTGTAGCCAGCTGCCCCGGTGGCAACATCTCCAACTTCATGAGCTCGTTTGCCAAGGGCAATGTAGAGCTGTCGGTCAGCATGACGGCGCTTGCCACGGTGTGTGCTCCCGTCATCACGCCGTTGAACTTCCTCCTTTGGGGTAACCTGTACCTTGACTTCGCAGGTAAGGCAGGAACACTTACCATTCCCCAGCTGGTAATCCCCTTCTGGGATATCTTCACCACGGTGTTCATCATCCTGGGCATCCCCATCGTGCTCGGCATGCTCTGTGCCCGTTACTTCCCACGCTTCACCGAGAAGATCAAACGTCCTTTCTCCATCTTCTCCATCGTGGTGTTCATTGTCATGGTGCTGGGTATGTTCGTCCCCAATTGGCAGCTGTTCATCCACTACATTATCTTTATCTTCGTGCTGGTGCTCATCCACAACGCTGCCGCTTTTGCTACAGGCTTCGGTGGCGCCTCCCTCATGCGGCTGCCCCGTCCTGACCGCCGTTCCATTACCATAGAGGTGGGCATCCAGAACTCCGGCCTTGGCTTGACACTCCTTCTTAACCCCGCCATCTTCGACCCGGCCCTGTGGAACGCCGGTGATGTGCACTATGGTGGTATGCTCTTCGTCACGGCATGGTGGGGCATCTGGCATATCGTGTCCGGACTCACTCTGGCTACACTCTTCCGCCATTCAAAAAAGGTGTAATGCCCTAAAAACTCATGGCGCGCAAGCATATCTATGATGATGGGGCAGGCTACACCGCCCTGCGCAGGTACATCACTCCGTTCATCCGTCTCTCTTACCGCTCGTTTCACGTGGTGGGGCTGGACAAGATTCCTACCGACGGATCGTTAATCCTGGTCAGTAACCATACGGGTTCTGTCATGGATCCCTTTGTGCAGCTAGCTGCGTTGCGGCGCAAGGTGGTATTCATGGCCCGTGCGGATGTATTCCGCAAGCCCTTTGTGGCCAAGCTGCTCTACTTCTTTCGCATCCTGCCCGTCTATCGCATCCGCGACGGATTCTCAGCCGTGAAGGGCAACGACAAGATTATTGCCGAAGCTGTGGAGGTGTTGCGCAGCCGTACGCCTCTCGCCCTCTATCCCGAGGGTACCCACCGCACACGTCACTCGCTGCTCCGTCTCAGCAAGGGCGTGTTCCACATTGCCCTGAATGCCGAGCGACAGATCGAAGGGGAGTGGCCCGTGTACATCGTGCCTATGGGCATCGAGTACGGCGACTACTTCCGTTTCCGGCCTACCATGGAGATGGAGGTGGGTGATCCTATCCGAGTGGATCGCTTTGTCAGCGAGTACTATGCAGCGAATGCTGCAGCCGGCGAGGAGCAGAACGAGGCGCGGCTCATCAATGCCTTTCGTGAGCGGCTATGTGAGGCCCTCCAGCCCTTGATTACCTACATCCCCGATGACGAGGATTATGAGGCCATCTGGGAACTCGTCAAGCTGCGCACGTCGCACCGTGTGCCCCTATCGGCAGAGCGCCGCAAGCGTTACAACCAGGAGGAGGTTGCCCGCCTTCTTGTCATGCGTGGACAGCAGCCTGAAGCCTTCGCGGAGCTGGCAGACAGGGCATTGGCCTTCCGCGCTGAGCGAAAGCGGCCACATGTGTCGGTGTTCTCCACTTTCACCACACGTCCGGAAATCATTGCTCCGTGGGCTCTTCTCAAGACGCTCATCCTGCTGCTACTTGCTCCTGCCTACCTCTTCTGTGGCATCGTCAGCGCCCCCACATGGATCATCGGCGCTACGCTGGCTGGAAGGGCCAAGGACGAAACCTGGCGCAACACCTGGCGCTTCGCTCCGCACTTCATACTTACACCTTTGCTCACCCTTCTGGCTGCTGTGTTCACATTCGGCAAACTGCCCTGGGTGGCGGCCCTGTGCTTCACCCTTCTCACACTGTTCGCCATCCCCATCGTCTATGACTGGGCGGAGCAGTTCCGCCGTGTATGCTCCTCATGGGCGTGGCTGTTCCGTCCTCGTCTCCGTCAGCAGTTGAAGACACTTTTGTAAACGATAGGTATCACCCCATTGAGACAGAAAGACGAAAAGCTGGGATAGCGAGCGAAAAAGTACGGCGAAAAGTTTTTTGCACCGACAATTATGCGTACTTTTGCAGCGTTTTTAAGAAAACCTTATCATCCATCCAACAACAATGAGTACCAAAGCTCCGTTCATGGTCTTCTCGGGCACTAAGTCGAGATACCTTGCTGAACAAATCTGCGACGCGCTGGGCTGCACACTGGGCAACATGATTGTCACCCACTTTGCCGATGGCGAGTTTGCTGTGTCGTACGAAGAGTCCGTACGCGGTAAAGACATCTTCCTCGTGCAGTCCACGTTCCCCAACTCGGATAATCTGATGGAGCTCCTCCTGATGATTGATGCCGCCAAGCGTGCCAGTGCACATAGCGTTACTGCCGTTATGCCCTACTTCGGCTGGGCTCGTCAGGATCGCAAGGATAAGCCGCGTGTGTCCATCGCCTCGAAGCTTGTGGCAGACCTCATAAGCACAGCAGGTGCTACGCGCATCATCACCATGGACCTCCATGCCGACCAGATTCAGGGCTTCTTCAATGTCCCTGTTGATCACCTCTATGCCAGCAACGTCTTTGCACCCTATATCCAAAACTTGGGCGTGAACATGGACGATGTGGTCATTGCCACCCCTGACGTGGGTGGCAGCAAGCGTGCAGCCACGTATGCCAAGTACTTCAACGTGCCTCTCGTGCTCTGCAACAAGACGCGTGCGCGTGCTAATGTGGTAGAGTCCATACAGATTATCGGTGACGTGAAGGACAAGAACGTAATGCTCTTTGATGACATTGTGGATACTGCCGGCACTATCTGCCGTGCTGCTGACGAGATGAAGAAGGCTGGTGCTTGCAGTGTGCGTGCCTTCGCCAGCCATTGCGTGATGTCCGGGCCGGCACCCGAGCGTGTCATGGCATCGCAGCTCGAAGAAATTGTTTTCACCAACAGCATCCCCTTTGACAACGAGAACGGTCGTCGCTGCCCCAAGCTAAAGCAGCTCTCCATAGCTCCCTTGTTTGCCGAGGCTATTGAGTGCGTTATTGACAATAAGCCTGTCAGTGAACGCTACCTTATCCAGAAGTATTGATTTTGTAACCATTTATATGAAGAACAACATGAAAAAGAACATTATTGCTATCGCATCAGTCGTCCTGTTGCTGACTGCATGTCAGAGTGGTGGCACCTATACCATCAAGGGTACAGCACCGTTTGCACAAGAAGGCGACTCCATTGAACTTAGCCTTATCAACGGCCGTTCGTTCGACGTCCTCACCAAGGCTCCTATTGAGAATGGCTCTTTCACCATCAAGGGCCAGACCGACAGCTGTCAGGTGGCTGTGCTCGTAGTAGCCGGACGACCCATGGCACAGCTCTTCCTTGAGGAAGGCAACATTGAGGTGAACCTCAGCCAAGAGGAGGCTTCAAATGCCATTGGCACACTGAACAACAACCGTATGGAGGCATTCAACAACCTTCTCAAGGATATCTACGATGAGTATGGCGAACTGGCAGAGAAGGCTGCCGGTGAGGAACTCAGCGAAGAGGATAAGGCCGATCTGCAGAAGCAGATGGAGGCAGTGGAGGAAAAGTTCGAAGAGGCTATCAAAACAAGTGTGGCCGACAATGCCGACAGCCAGTTTGGACTCTACATCCTCAAACAGTACTCCTATAATTTCAAACCTGAGGAACTGGCTCCTATCCTTGAGGCATATGAGGAGAATTTCCCTGGCAATGCTGATCTTGCCAAGATGAAGGAAAACAACGAAAAGTCGCTGCTCACCTCCGTAGGTAAAACATTCATCGACTTTGAAATGCCCGATCCTGAGGGCAATATGGTGAAGCTTTCTGACTTCATTGCACAAAACAAGGTTACCCTTGTTGACTTCTGGGCTAGCTGGTGCGGTCCCTGCCGTGCTGAGATGCCCAATGTGAAGGCTGCTTTTGAGGCTTACAAGGACAAGGGCTTCGGCATCGTGGGTGTCAGCCTCGACAGTGATGGCGACAAATGGAAAGCTGCCATCGAAGAGCTTGGAATCGCTTGGCCGCAGATGTCCGACCTCAAGGGATGGGAGTGTGCAGGTGCCGATCTCTATGGCGTGCGTGCTATCCCCGCTACCGTCCTTGTGGCACAGGATGGTACCATCCTTGCCCGTGACGTGCGCGGTGAAGCCATTACGGAGAAGCTTGCAGAAATACTTGCTGAGTAGTCTGCTTACAAAAATACATCGTCAGGAGGCAAACACATCCAGTGCTTGCCTCTTGATTTTTGGCACATAGGCCTATTTTAACGCAACTATAGCCCATTTTTAACGCAACTATAGCCCATTTTTAACGCAACTACGGTTCATTGACGGCGGTCAGTGCATGGGTTGACGGCGGTCAGTTCGCCCATTGACGGCGGTCAATTTGAACTCGTCCCGAAGCAACTAAGGAGTAAGGGAGCGAGAAATTCTCTTATGCGTATTTTTGTTGCAATATGTGCAAATTCTTAGTTCAATGATTCCACGGTATGCAGGTGAAAGAAAAAACACGAGCCCTGCCGTTTTGTGCGGTAGGGCTCGTGGGAATGGATGCGTACGGGAAGTGTCTGTACAGTATTTGCTGGTCAGCTGCTTGTTCAGTTCTCAGTCATCAGACTGCTGTAGTTGACGATGGGATGCTTGGCAGCAGTGGTGTCATCGGGACGGCCGATAGGAGCGTTGTGAGGCGCGGCATGAAGGATGTCGGGATCTTCTGCAGCCTCAGCGGCTATGCGGTGCATGACATCAATAAAGGCATCCAGCGTCTCCTTGCTCTCTGTCTCAGTGGGCTCTATCATCAATGCCTGGTGGAAGAGTAGCGGGAAATAGATGGTAGGAGCGTGGAAACCGAAGTCGAGCAGACGTTTGGCAACATCAAGCGTGGTGGCTCCAGGTTTGCTGGTGGCCGACCCGTCGTTGATGAGTCCGTCGAACACGAATTCATGCTTGCACACGGTGGGGATGGGGAGCTTATAAGCATCCTTAAGACTCTCCTTTACGTAGTTGGCATTGAGGGTGGCCATGGGACCTACCTCACCCACATGTTGACGTCCCACGATGAGCAGCCAGGCACAGGCGCGCAGGATGACGCCAAAGTTGCCCATGTGTCCGCTGACGCGACCTGCAGAGGTCGCTGTGGACCCAGAGAGTGCGTAGGCACCTTCCTCCATCTCGGTGTGAGGGTAGGGCAGGCAGTCCTTGAGGAAGTCCGCTACGCCCACTGGGCCGCTGCCGGGACCACCGCCACCATGCGGCGTGGAGAACGACTTGTGGAGGTTGAGGTGCATGATGTCGAATCCCATGTCACCGGGGCGTACGCGTCCGATGAGGGGATTCATGTTCGCACCATCGTAGTAGAGCAGACCACCGGCGGCGTGCACGAGAGCGGCAATCTCGCGGATGTCGCGCTCAAAAAGGCCAAGCGTGTTGGGATTGGTCATCATAATACCGGCGAGGTCCGGGCCGAGGAGCGGCTTGAGGTCTTCAACATCGACGAGGCCCTGGGCATTGCTCTTCACTACCACGACCTCCAGACCGCACACAGCGGCAGAGGCGGGGTTGGTGCCGTGGGCACTGTCGGGAACGATGACTTTCGTTCGGGCCAGATCGCCACGGTTACGATGGTAGCTGCGCATGATCATCAGTCCAGTGAGCTCACCGTGGGCTCCTGCACATGGGCTGAAGGTAAAATGTTTCATGCCGGTGACGGCAGCAAGCATCTGCTCCATCTCGGCATAGACGGCTTGCACGCCTTGTACAGTATCAGTGGGCTGAAGTGGATGCAGGACACCGAAGGCGGGCAGCGAGGCAATCTCCTCGTTGATCTTGGGGTTGTACTTCATCGTGCAGCTGCCCAGAGGGTAGAAGCCGGTATCTACACCGAAATTCATCTGTGAAAGGTTGGTGTAATGACGTACTACGTCCACCTCGCTTACTTCGGGCAGTGCTGGGGCATCGTTGCGGAGCAGCGTGTCTGGGATGAGGGTGGCGATGCTGTCGCTGGCGGCAGCGGGACGGGGTAGGGAATAGCCCTGACGACCTTCGCGGGAGAGGTCGAAGATGAGTTTATCGTAGTATTTCATGATCAGGCCTCCTTTACTGTTTGGATGAGACAATCGATTTCAGCGCGTGTGCGTTTCTCGGTGACACAGAAACTGACGAGGTCTGTGCCCGGTACTTCACGTGCAGCAAAGAGACCAGCCTCTTGTAACTTCTGCCGCAGTACTGTGGTATCAGTGCCGGCAGCGGGACGCAACACAAATTCCTTCAGGAAGGGCTTGTCGTATGCCTCAACGAACTTGCCGGTAGCGATGAGCGCATCGTGCAGGTAGTGTGCACCGGCAAAGGAGAGCTCGTTGACCTCGCGCAGTCCGTGAGGACCCATGAGCGATAGGTAAATGGTGACCCATAGGGCCATGAGCGACTCGTTGGAGCAGATGTTGCTGGTGGCTTTGTCGCGACGGATGTGCTGTTCGCGTGCCTGCAGTGTGAGGACGAAACAGCGCTTGCCATCCTTGTCGGTAGTGGCACCTACAATGCGGCCCGGGAGCTTACGCATGACCTCACTCCGACAGGCCATAAAGCCCAGCGTAGGACCTCCGTAGCAGAGGGGGATGCCGAGGCTTTGGCCATCACCGACGGCTACGTCGGCGCCCCACTCGGCAGGCGTTTTGAGAATGGCGAGCGTTGAGGGGTCGCAGTATTCAATGAACATGGCTCCAGCGGCATGTACGGCGTCGGCCATGCCCGTATGATCTTCAATGATACCGAAACAATTTACGGAGGGTACCATCACACCCGCCACGGTACCTGCAGCAAGGGCTTCGGTGAGGGAAGCGAGGGAGGTTTGTCCCTCTTCGGCTGTAATTTCAATGACCTCTGTGCCGGCATAGGAGGCATAGGTCTTCACTACCTCTTTCACCTGTGGCAGCAAGGTGGCAGAGAGGATAACGGCGTTCTTCTTGCGGGCGGAGCTGACAGCCATGCGCACGGCTTCAGCAGCAGCTGTGGGGCCGTCGTACATGGACGCATTGCTGACCTCCAAACCGGTGAGGGCGCAGATCATGCTCTGGTACTCAAAGATGTAGCGGAGTGTGCCCTGACTGATCTCGGGCTGGTAGGGTGTGTAGGCGGTGAGGAACTCGCTGCGCGAGGTGAGGGCAGCGATGACGGCGGGTGTATAGTGGTCGTACCATCCCTGTCCCACAAAGGGCGTGAGACGTGTGTTGCGTGCCGCCAACTGCTCGAAATGGGCGCGCACTTCCTGCTCACTCATGCTGTCGGGGAGGTCATAGTCTCCGCGGTAGAGGAATTCCTCAGGGACATCAGCGTAGAGCTCAGAGAGGTTTTTCATGCCAATCTTGTCGAGCATCTGACGGATGTCTTCATCGGTATGTGGAATGTATTGATTCATTAAGAATGGAGATTGAAATGAAGAATGAAAAGCACGCATGTCCTTCGCCCCAGTGTCCCATAAGTAAACGGAGTCTGAAACAGATAGTCTGTCAATCAAGCACTGTCAGGCGTTGAACCGCACTCGGAATGAGACAGCAGACGAGGACAAAAGGTGAGGAACTACTCGCAGAAAGCCGCGTAGGAATCAGCATCCATGAGGGACTCAAGTTCGGAGGGGTCGCTGAGCTGCACCTTGACCATCCAGTTTTCGTAGGGATCAGCATTGATGAGTTCGGGGGCGTCATCGAGTTTACTGTTAACCTCCACGACGGTTCCACTTACAGGGGCGATGAGGTCGCTGGCAGCCTTGGTGCTCTCAACGGCACCGAACTCCTCACCTTGTGCTATCTGGTCATCTACTGCGGGACAGTCAACGTACACAACATCACCCAGCTCGTGCTGTGCATAGTCGCTGATACCGATGAATGCAAATTCACCTTCTACTTTTACCCACTCGTGTGTCTCGGCATACTTGAAGCCTTCTTTTACTATACTCATAATGATTGATTATTGGTTGATTGATATATTTTTTATTTCTTGTAACTCTTATTGAAGAACTTCTTCTTGACGACTGTTCCAGGGAAGTTTTTTTTACGGATGCGTATCTCTACAGGGGTGTCGAGAGCGGCATAGCGTGCATCGATGAGAGCCATGCAGATGCTCTTGTCTACCGACAGCCCGTGGTAGCCGGTGGTGACCACACCAATCTCCTCGCCATTTACCTCTACAGGATAGCCGTTGCGGGGAATGGCCTTGTCGTGCAGTTCTATGCCGACAACCTTCTTGGTGACTCCTTCTGCCTTCTGCCGGGCGAGGGCTTCCTTGCCGATGAACTCTTCCTTATCAAGCTTTACGAACATGCCGAGACCAGCCATGAGGGGCGAGATTTCGTTGCTGAGTTCGTGACCATAAAGAGGCAGCGCTACTTCGAAACGAAGGGTGTCGCGGCAACCCAGTCCGCAGGGGGCCACTTCGCCGGAACCGACGAGGATGTCCCATACCTTATTTATATAGGTATGCGAACCATAAATCTCAAATCCGTCTTCACCGGTGTAACCTGTGCGACTGACGATGAGCGTTTCGCCATCGGTGGCGATCTCCTTGAAGGTGTAGAAGGTGAGCTCATTCACCTCCAGACCGAGCAGACGCTCAATTTTCTCTTCGGCTTGAGGACCCTGTACGGCCACCTGACCATAGACATCGGACTGGTTGTCGATGACGACATTGTACCCCTCAGCTTGGCTGCGAATCCATGCATCGTCCTTGTCGATGTTGGCGGCATTCACCACCAGCAGGAAAAGATCTCCTTGCATCTTATACACCAGCAGGTCATCAACGCTGCCTCCATGTGGGTAGCACATGATGCCATAGTAAATCTTGCCGTAGGGGGCATTGGCAATGTCGTTGGTGAAGATATGGTTGACGAAGCATTCAGCATCGGGACCGCTGACGAATATTTCTCCCATGTGGCTGACATCGAAGATGCCGGCAGCGGTGCGCACAGCCATGTGCTCATCCTTGATGGTGGAGTACTCGATAGGCATGTCAAAGCCTCCGAAGGGACTGATCTTGGCACCAAGTGCCACATGTTTGTCGTAGAGACATGTTCTTTTGTTTTCTTCCATAGGTCTTTGAAAATGTGTGATGATAGATTGGCATTGGGTTAATAGATAAACTCTCCGTAGGGACTTCGGATGATGAGCTCACGGGGCTTGTTGCTGTCGTAAGACATGGCTTCTACATGTCCTACAGCCTGTGCGTCGATGTTGAACGTACGAGCAATGTCGATGGCTTGCCGTGCATGTTCCGGTGCAAGGTAAATCTCCATACGGTGGCCCATGTTGAATACCTTGTACATCTCGGCCCAGTCGGTGCCGCTCTGTTCCTGAATGGCACGGAACAATGGGGGTAGGGCGAAAAGGTTGTCTTTAACGATGCGCAATCCATCGACGAAGTGTAGTATCTTGGTCTGTGCACCACCCGTGCAGTGTATCATTCCGTGCACGAGGGGACGCATCTCGTCAAGCAGACAACGTATGACGGGGGCATAGGTGCGAGTGGGGGAGAGCACCAAACTGCCGGCATCAATGGGACTGTCCTCAACGGTGTCGGTAAGATGGTAGCTGCCCGAATAGACTAATTCGTCGGGTACGGCATGGTCATAGCTTTCGGGGTACTTTGTTGCAAGGTATTTGGCGAAGACATCGTGGCGGGCACTGGTGAGTCCATTGCTGCCCATGCCTCCGTTGTAGCGATGCTCATAGGTGGCCTGTCCGCTGGACGAGAGCCCTACAATGACATCACCGGGTACGATGTGCGCATTGTCGATGATGTCGGTACGGCGCATCCGGCAGGTGACGGTGCTGTCAACGATAATCGTGCGAACGAGGTCACCCACATCGGCTGTCTCGCCCCCGGTGCCCCATACGCCGACACCCATCTCACGCAATTCGGCGAGCAGTTCGTCGGTACCGCCGATGATGGCACTGATGACCTCACCGGGGATGAGCATCTTGTTGCGACCGATGGTGGATGAAACGAGGATGTTGTCGGTAGCGCCCACGCAGAGTAGATCATCGATATTCATAATGAGGGCATCTTGGGCAATGCCCTTCCATACAGAGAGATCTCCAGTTTCACGCCAGTAAAGGTAGGCAAGTGATGACTTGGTGCCGGCACCATCGGCGTGCATGATATTGCAGTACTCGGGGTCACCACCCAATAGGTCAGGGATGATTTTACAGAAGGCTTTGGGAAATAGGCCCTTGTCGATGTTCTTGATGGCGTTGTGGACGTCCTCTTTGGCTGCCGACACACCGCGCATCATATATCGTTGATTGTCTGTCATGAATAGTGTATATTGATTGATTGAAAGGTATCAGGTCAAAATTCTACCGTGGGTGCTTTCTCACTGCCTGCCTCTGCTTCAAAATAGGGTTTCTTTTCAAAACCGAGCAGATTGGCGAACAATGTCTGCGGAAAACGACGGATGGCGGAGTTGAACTTCTGTACGGTGTCGTTGAAGTTCTTGCGTTCTACGGCTATACGGTTTTCGGTACCTTCGAGTTGCGACTGCAGTTCGAGGAAGTTCTGGTTGGCCTTCAGATCGGGATAACTCTCGCTGACGGCGATGAGTCGGCCAAGGGCTCCTGATACTTGGTTTTGTGCCTCTTGGAACTCTTTTAGTTGTTCGGCTGTCATGCTCTCTGCATCGACACTGATAGAGGTGGCTTTGGCACGTGCCTCTACCACTGCCTGCAACGTCTCTTGCTCGTGGGAGGCATAGCCCTTGACGGTGTTGACAAGATTGGGAATGAGGTCGGCACGGCGTTGGTACTGGTTCTCCACGTTGGCCCATGCTTTGGTGACGTTCTCTTCTTGATTAACAAGTCCGTTGTAGATGCCTACTCCCAAAATGACGAGGGCGGCAATGACAACAATCCAGATGATAGTACTTTTTTTCATTGTTCTTATGCTTTGCTGATAGGTGATTTACTTATGAATGAATTTTTAGAATCTTGACCCGGCTCCTCCCCCTCCGAAGTGTCCTCCACCGTAGCTGCCTCCTATGGAGCCACCTCCACCGAGGACACCACCACCAAAGCCACCGCTGATATTTCCACCATTAGAATCATTGTTGAAGGAGGTGTATGTATCCCTTGTAAACTCATGTCCACAAGCCGTGCAGCGCAAAGTAGTGCGTGTCTTCTTGCCTCTTGCATCCTTGTAAAGCAGTTCTGTCTTCACAGTCTTCAACTTCAGCTTTCCACACTTCGGACATTTCTTGTTCCGCCATTGGATTACAAAGAAGGCTGCTATGGGACAGAGAAACACGAGTAGTGCTGTAACCAGCCCAAAGGTGTCGGAACTTGTCCACTCCTCCTCAGCCGCTAACTCGGGGTTAAGAAGGTATTGCTGCAGGGCTTCCATGCCGGATGTCATACCTTCATCCCAGTTCCCTTCGCGGAAAGATGGAACCATGTATTGTTCCTGGATGCGTTTGCATAGCGCATCGGTGATAATCCCCTCCATCCCGTAGCCTGTAACGAAGCGTATCTCCCTCTGTGATAGGCAGAATAGTACGACTAAGCCGTTGTCCTTGCCACTCTGCCCCACACCGAGAACCTCTCCTACCTGATGGGCAAAATCAAAGCAGTCGTCAGAATTGATACTGTCGAGTACGGCTACATATACCTGTACGCCGGTGCTGTCTTCTGCTACGCGCAGCAAGGCATCAATCTTATCCACGGCACCTTGCGAGAGGATGTTGTCGGGGTTGTTGACATAGCAGTTTCGATTCTGCAGATGGATAATAGGGACGGTCTGCGGGGTGTATACCTTAGCCCCAGTCTGCAGGAAGAAGACCAACAGAAAAAACAGCGTGAGGAGGAAGGCTCTTGCTTTCATTGTGCGTTCCATATCTTCCATGATTCATCGGCTTGGATGTGCAGCATCTGCAAACCGTTGCATACTGTGCATCCCTGTTGTGCAGCGCGCTGCAGAAAGAGTGTTTGGGTGGGATTATAGACAAGGTCATAGCAGTACTGACGGTTGTGAAGGCCTTCATAGGGAATGGATGGCGCTGTGTCCTCAGCTGGGAACATACCCAATGGCGTGCAGTTCACAATGATGTCATAGTCTCCTATTGTGTGAGCGCTCAAGTCGGCATATCCCAATTGCCTGCTCGTCGGGGTGCGCGATACGAATGTGGTGCTTATGCCCAGTTCCTTCAGTGCATAGTCCACGGCCTTGGATGCTCCTCCCGTACCCAAAAGGAGTGCGTTCCGGCAGCTGCCGGGGAGAAGTGCTTGCAAAGAAAGACGGAAACCGATGTGGTCGGTGTTATAACCGAGGAGCAGGGGACGGCTGTTGTTCTCCTCGCGCTGAATCTTTACCACGTTCACTGCTCCGATGGCGGCAGTTGCTTCATCAAGGTGGTCAAGGTAATGGATAACTTGCTGCTTATAGGGGATGGTGACATTGAAACCTCGGAGGGTTGGGTGTGCGGCAATCAGTGCAGGCAGTTCCGTAATGTTGTCCAATTCGAAGGACAGGTAACAGGCATCACGGCCCATCCGCGCAAAATACTCGGTGAAGTATTGTTGCGAAAATGAGTGCCCGAGGGGCTTTCCGATGAGGCCGTACTGTTCCATATTGTTGGGTGGTGGGGGATTTCCGGGCGCTGGGAGAAATGTCCGTTATTTTTTTGGGCGCGATTGGGTTTGGATTTGATTACCGTGTGGCGAGCCAGTTGGTAATGTTTTTTTCTATGCGGGTTTGGATGTCCGTACAGGCATCTTTCTTGAATCCTTCGCCTACAATGTGCTCATAAAGCTCAATGTAACGGTCGGTGACGCTTTGCACGAAGTCATCGGTCATTTCCGGAACCTGTTGTCCGACCTTACCCATGAAGTTGTGGTCGATGAGCCACTGGCGTACAAACTCTTTGGAAAGTTGCCGTTGTGGTTCCCCTTTGGCGAATTTTTCTTCATATCCCTCTGCGTAGAAATAACGCGAAGAATCGGGAGTGTGAATCTCATCAATGAGATAGACCTTACCATCGCGTTTGCCGAACTCATACTTTGTATCTACAAGGATGAGCCCACGTTTGGCTGCAATCTCAGTACCGCGGGCGAAGAGAGCACGGGTATATTGTTCCATTTGTTCGTAGTCCTCCTTCGAGACGATACCTTGAGCGATGATCTCCTCTTTGGAAATATTCTCGTCGTGGCCTTCGTCGGCCTTAGTGGTGGGTGTGATGATGGGCTCGGGGAACCGCTCGTTCTCCTTCATTCCTTCAGGCAAGGGTACGCCGCAGAGACAACGGCATCCTGCCTTGTACTCACGCCATGCACTGCCAGTGAGGTAGCCGCGGATAATCATCTCCACGCGGAACCCCTCGCACTTCAGACCAATGGTGACCATAGGGTCGGGAGTGGCGAGCTTCCAGTTAGGCACGATATCGGAGGTGTCGTCGAGAAATTTGGCGGCAATCTGATTCAGCACTTGGCCCTTGAAGGGAATACCCTTGGGGAGAATGACATCGAAGGCGGAGATGCGGTCGGTAGCGACCATCACCATCAGATCATCGTTGATATTGTACACGTCACGGACTTTGCCGTGGTAAACGCTCTTCTGATTAGGGAAGTTGAAGTCGGTTCTTGTTACAGCCATTGTTGCTAAGTATTATATGTATTTAAGAGTTGTCGGAAAGTATGCTTGACGAAAGAGCATCGGACGTGGTGGTCTCGTCAGAAGATGGTTTCTTTTGGTTTTCCTCGAAGTCGTGCTCGTAGGCTTCGACGATGCGGGTGACGAGCTTGTGGCGGATGATGTCCTTCTTTGTCATTTCAATGATGGCGATGCCCTGTACGTCATGTAGGATGGTGAGGGCATGCGCAAGCCCCGAGCGTTGGCTGGCGGGGAGATCTACCTGCGTGAGATCACCGGTAATGATCATCTTGGTGTTCCAACCCATGCGGGTGAGGAACATCTTGATCTGTGGAATGGTGGTATTCTGTGCCTCATCGAGGATGACGAAAGCATCGTTGAGGGTGCGCCCGCGCATGAAGGCAAGGGGGGCAATCTGGATGATGTTGAGGTCCATGTACTCCTTCAGCTTTGCTGCAGGTATCATGTCTTCAAGAGCATCGTAAAGGGGCTGTAGATAGGGGTCTATCTTATCCTTCATGTCACCCGGAAGGAATCCGAGCTTCTCGCCTGCCTCCACGGCGGGACGACATAGAATGAGCTTTTTGACCTCTTTGTTCTTCAATGCCCGCACGGCAAGGGCAATGGCAGTGTAGGTTTTGCCTGAACCGGCTGGACCTACGGCGAACACCATGTCGTTCTGCTCATAGGCTTTCACCAACCGCAGTTGGTTCTCGGTGCGGGGAGTGATGGGGCGTCCGGTGATGCTGAAGACGATAACGTCACCTTCTTTTTCCACGATGGGGCGATTTCCGTTGAAGATGTCGAGGATGACCTCGTCTTTGAGCGAGTTGTATTTGCTGCAGTAGCTCTGCACCTCGCCCATGAACCGTTCAAAGGACTCGAGCGTCTCATCGTCGCCCATGGCTTTCACTACATTGTCGCGGGCGATGATGCGTAGCTTGGGCCAGAGGGCTTTGACCATCTGCATGTGGCAGTTACCGGTCCCGTAGAAGACTACAGGGTCAATATCTTCCAGTATGATATGTTTCTCGGTCATTTAGTCCTTCTCAATCCAAACAATGGGATCGCCCTTGCGGAGTGTGCTGCCCTGCTTGGCACATACTTCTACAACTTTGCCGTTGAAGGTGGCTTTCACAGGGGCAATCTCGTGCCATGGTGTGGAGAGGTGGCAGATGACATCGCCTTCGGTGAAGTGGGTGCCCACAACTGGCTCGGTGGAGGGACCAGCTATGGACACCTCCCAAAGTACTTGACCATTCTCGGGCGCTGTCAGAGCATCAGCTTTGGCATGTTTGACGGCAAGGATTTCGTCGAGGCTCATGCCTTTCTTTCCCAGAGCTTCATCTTTGGCTTTTTGCAGGTCAGCTTCGAAGCGTTGCTTGGCTACGCCACTGCGGTAGTCGCGATACTGGCGTTCGTGCATGGCGAATTCGAAGAGCTCTTCTTGGTCTTCACCTTCGTCCCAGCCTTCATCCTTCATCATCTGACGGAACTTATCGAGTTCATCGGGATAGTAGCTCTGCGGATCGGCAGTAGTGAACTCGCGTCCCTGTTCCTTAGCAAGCTCCACGATTTCGGGTGCTACCTCACCGGGGAGTTTGCCACTCTTGCCGAGAATCATTCCCCAAATGGCATCGTCCATCATGCTGTAGCGGGGCTTACCCAACGACTCACAAAGAAGGTTCATTAGGGCAATGTTCTTGGTATATTGGCTGAAGGGGGTAACGAGTGGGGGATAGCCTACTTTAGGCCATACGTAAGCCACCTCATTGAAGAGCTTTACCAGGAGCTGATCTTCGCTGTAGGGCTCCTCACCCTTTGTCTGCCGGTTCATATTGATTGCGTCCATCACTCCTTTGAGGTCGGCCATCATAGACCCCATCATGCCACCAGGCAGTCCGCAACCGAGCAGGAGACTTGAGACGTATTTGTTCGATGGGTTCATGAAGTAACCAAGGAAGTCATCGATAAACTCTTGCGTGAGTTTGCGTGCCTGCATGTAGGCGTCCATATTGATGTCGGCCACCTTGAAACCGGCATCCTTGAGCATGGCTTGCACGGAGATGACGTCAGGGTGTACCTTGCCCCAACTGAGGGGCTCGATGGCGGTATCGATGATGTCGGCCCCTGCTTCACATACTTCCAATATGCTAGCCATGGAGAGACCGGGACCGCTGTGCCCATGATACTGGATGAGCACTTCGGGATGCTTGGCCTTGATGTCCTTCACGAGTTCGCCGAGGAAATGGGGACGTCCGATGCCTGCCATATCCTTGAGACAGATTTCGGGTGCTCCTGCCTCAATGAGTTGATCGGCAATGCTGGAGTAATATGCCACGGTGTGTACGGGGCTGTATGTAATGCAGAGGGTGGCTTGTGGAATCATGCCGGCCTCCTTGGCATAATGGATGCTGGGGATGATGTTGCGCACATCGTTCAGACCGCAGAATATGCGGGTGATGTCGGTGCCCTGTGCTTTCTTTACCTTGTACATCAGACGGCGTACATCAGAGGGCACGGGGTTCATACGCAGCGCGTTGAGACCACGGTCGAGCATGTGGGTCTGTATGCCTGCCTCATGGAAGGGCTTGGTGAAGGTTCGGACAGCTTTGTTAGGGTTCTCACCGTAGAGTAGGTTGACCTGCTCAAAAGCACCACCATTGGTTTCAACACGGGCGAAACAGCCCATCTCGATGATGACGGGGGCAATGCGTGCCAGCTGGTCGGCTCTCGGCTGAAATTTACCGGATGACTGGAACATGTCGCGGTAAACCAAACTGAATTTAATCTCCTTTTTCATGCTATGTATTGTTTACTTTTTTATCCTTTTTCAGGCTGGCAAAGATACAGCATTTTTTTTGTTTCAGCAACGCAGAATGCATTATTCTTTTAAAAGTGTATTTTTTTTCTTCTCTTAATGGGTTTCATATGGGTCTGGGTGAAAGAAAAACGACAAGGTCCGGTTTGTGCCGGACCTTGTCGGGACGTGAGATGTGATGAGATTAGCGTATGAGCACCTTTGAGGTTTTTCCGTCGATGACGCGCAGGTAGAGACCATTTTTGGGGTTGACGGTCTGTTTGCCTGTGAGGTCGTAATAGAGCACTTCCTCGGAATCCGCGAGGGTTGTGTCTATATGACTTGTGCCTGCTTCCAGCACCTCGTATTTGGTGACTTCTTTCAAACCTTTTACTCCGAAGTATGCTTTGCTCTTGCCGAGCAGACGCACCTTAGCTTGCCACATGCTATCGTTGTCATATAGGTTTAGTGCTTTACGCACCTCGCCTGAGGGGAGTTGTACAGGGATGAGTGCACTGGGATCCGTGCATAGGGGATCATCGGCGAGCAGGAGGTTCGTCGTGGTGGAATCCTCTTTGAGTGTATAGGCATTGAAGCGGACATTGTCAAACGAGTCGCCTGCCACATAGCCTACTATATAACCGGTTACGTAGTGCAGATTACCGTCATTGTCTTTCGCCATTAGCTCGGCCACGGTGACCTCGTCGGCATCCTCTTCGCCACTATCCTTCTCGCTAACTTCTTTCCCGTCAAGGATGAAGGTGGATACGTTCTTGATTCCCTGCACGCTGAAGTACTTGATGAATTCACCTTCAATGGCAATCTCTTTACCTAGCACATCGGGGTTGGCAGCGAGGTTGACGGCTTTGTAGAATTTGGAGTCTTTGATTACTTGTACAGGGATACAGTAAGTGGCATTGGTGCAGTCGGTCTTGTCGGCGATGAGGATATTGCTGGCATAAACTGAGTCGGTGGTGAGGTCGAAACGGGCTTTGGAGGTCGACCCTGCGAGATAGCCAACGATGTATCCCTTTACCCAGGCTTTGGTAGTGTCGTTCAGACTGACATCATGGAACTTGGACACATTGTACGGATCATCCTTCGTACCACTGCCTAAGGGATCCACCTTGTTGGGATTCTCACCACCGTTGCAGGTGACTTCGGTGGCCATGGTATTGAAGTAGGTGCTGGATGCGGTGCCGATGAAGTATCCTTTCACCGTTACCTCGCAGCCGTCCCAGCTCTTATCGATGAGACCGGTGTTGGGGTAGGCAATGCTGCCGACAGCCGTCTGGCAGTCGGGAATGGAGACATTGTAATAGCTTCCGCTGATGGAGAGCGTACCCGTGTATTGTCCGTACTTTACGATGTTGGTGCCGAGCATATCATCCATGTCGCGCTCGGAGAATTCAATCGAAGGTGTGCTGACGGTGGCGGTGCCGGTCTTGGTGATGGTGGATTCGGCGGGGAACTGTAGCATACCGGCATAGGAAGCGAGAGTTCCTTTTACGGTTACCTGATCGCCCACGGCATAGGATGGTGTGGCGTTTAGAAATACCAGAATGTGACCCGTGCCGTCACTTACAAGGAATCCCTTGCTGTAGGTGGCTACGATGGTACCCTCAATTTGGGCTTTGACGGCTTCGTTGGCTTTTACCAAATCGCCAACCGGACGAGTAACCACTTCGTCCTCGCTTCCTTCGTCACCGGCTACATATTTGTAGATGCTGAGCCAGAGGTAGTCGTCCGTCTTGCTGGAATAGCAGCCCCAGGACTTGTAGCTTTTGCTGAGCCAGATATGCTTCTGCTTGTCTATGTTGACGATGTCGAATGTCCCATCGGTATTGGCATTGACGCTCCAAAGATACGAAACGTTGGCGGTGGTGTTGTTGGAATAGATATTGAAGGAGTTGTAGGTGCCGCTCATGCCAATGTATCGTCCATCGGCATCCTGCAGGTAGTAGCCACCATCTTTTTCCGTGAATGTCACACGGGCGGCATCTGTTTCGGAACATGCGATAATGGCGTCATTTTCGATGTTGAGCGTTGCTACGGGCATGTAGCCATAGGTTTTACCGCTTCCCAATTTTGAGAAGGCTTGGTCCCCGGCGGCCAGAACGTAGGTCCCTTCGCCTCCGAATTCTGTTACCTTGACGTACTTTCCTTTGAAGGCGATATCCGCATTTGCGCCGGCGGCGAGGAGCAGCACGGCAAGAAGAGTAAAGATTTTTTTCATTGGCTTTTATCTGCTTATTGTTAGTTATATTCCAATTTTGGTGCAAAAATACGATGAAATGCGCGAACTGCCAAATTTTTTGCCTAACTTTGCACAGTCTAATTGATTTATAGAAGAATTATGCAGGAAAAGGAAAAAGATAAACGTATCGAATTTCAGGGTGGTAAGGCACGCAAAGGTTTTCAGGGTTTTCCTATATGGGTGTGGCTGGTGCTGCTCTGTGTGGCTGGTGCTGTGTACCTCTTTTTGAGCATGAAATACTGACCCGGTTCTCTGTAAGAAGGCTCGTTTTTTGACAACAATCCTTAAATTATTTGGTCAATACGGCCGGATGCTGTAACTTTGCACTCTACTATGGCACGGATACTGGCAATTGATTACGGAAAGAAACGCACTGGCTTGGCGGTTAGTGACCCTCTGCAGCTTATTGCAGGTGGTTTGACCACAGTATCCACCCCGGAATTGGAGAAATATCTCCTTGATTATGTCTCCCGTGAGGGGGTTGAGCGCATCGTGGTGGGTAAGCCCACGCAGCGCAATGGTGAGGCATCGGAAAATATGTGTCGTGTTGAGCCCTTTGTGAACCGTCTTCGCAAGCTGTTACCCCATATCCCAGTGGATTATTATGATGAACGTTTCACCTCTGTACTCGCTCACCAGACCATGCTTGATAGCGGCTTGAAAAAAAAAGATCGGCAGAACAAGGCGTTGGTGGATGAAATCAGTGCTACCATCATTCTGCAAAGCTATATGGACGCACGACGCATTGCAGCCGAGCGACAATTGTAAACATCAATAAACAATTATAAACACTATGATACTTCCCATCTACACCTATGGTCTTCCCGTGCTGCGCAAGGTGGCAGAAGACATTACTCCCGATTATCCTGAATTGAATCAGCTTATTTCGAACATGCAGGAGACGTTGGTACGTGCAGACGGCGTGGGACTGGCAGCCCCGCAGATTGGCCTTCCCATCCGTGTCGTCATCATCGACCTCCGTCCGTTGGCCGACGATATGCCAGAGTTTGCAGACTTCTGCAAGACCTATATCAATGCGCATGTCCTTGGTACCGATGGTGATGAAGAACAGATGGAGGAGGGCTGCCTCAGTCTGCCTGGCATCCACGAGAAGGTAAGCCGTCCTGCCAAGGTGCACGTACGCTATCTCGATGAGCAATTCGTAGAGCACGATGAATGGGTAGAAGGTTATCTGGCACGTGTCATGCAACATGAGTTTGACCACCTTGAAGGACATATGTTCATCGACCGTCTCTCCCCTCTGCGTCGTCAGATGAACAAGAGCAAGCTCAATGCCCTCGTCGCCGGCAAGGTACGTGCCGACTATAAGGTGAAGACCTTCAAGAAGTAAACTGAAATAGTCACGCTTCTGAGTGCTGGTATCGTGATCCGTTTGTTGAAGAAACTGCCTATTCTGTTGCTGATACTGTTGCCGAACTCGGCTGGGCTTCAGGCACAGATTAATACCGACCACATGATGATGGTGGGAAGGAACGCACTTTATTTCAACGATTATGTGCTCTCTATCCAGTACTTTAATCAGGTCATCAATGCGAAACCTTACCGCTACGATGCCTATTTCTACCGGGGTGTGGCGAAATTCTATCTTGATGACTTTGTAGGTGCGGAGAGTGACTGTACAGCTGCCATTGAACGTAATCCCTTCGTCACCGACAGCTATCAGGTGCGAGGTATGACGCGCATGCGCCTGGGCATGTTCGACGAGGCCATAGCCGATTATCGTTCTGCGTTGGAACTCGACCCCGAGAATCAAGGGCTCTGGCATAATCTGGCACTCTGCTATGGTCATACCGAGCAGCTTGTTGCTGCCATAGGTGTCCTTGATACCCTTCATCGTATAGCTCCTACCTATAGTCCTGCACTCAATATCCGGGCACAGGTACATATCCAGCAGGGCGACACGGCGGCGGCCTATGAGGATATCCACGAGAGTATGGCCATCGACAAATACGATGCCGCTGTCTATTCCATGCGTGCCATTCTCCGTCTTCAGCAAAGCCGTTATGATGAAGCAGAGGAAGACCTTACCTATGCTATCCATCTCATGCCTTCCTCGGGAGACTATGTCAACCGGGCACTGGCTCGTTACCATCAGGATGACTTGCGAGGTGCCATGGCTGATTACGATTTGGCATTGGAACTCGACAAAAACAGCTTCTTGGCTCATTTCAACCGGGGATTGCTGCGCGCTCAGGTGGGTGATGATAACCGTGCTATTGAAGATTTCGATTTCGTCATTACACAGGAACCGGACAATGCCATCGCGGTATTCAACCGTGCGCTTCTCCGGCAGAAAACAGGTGACTATGTTGGTGCCGAGGACGACCTTACGTCAGTACTTGCCGTCTATCCCGATTTCCTCTATGGCTATGAATGCAGGGCCGATGTGCGTGCAAAACTGGGCAAGCGCAAACAGTCGGAGGAAGACCGTCTGGTTGTGCTCAAAGCGCAACTTGATGCTTTTGGTAGTGGCAATGGCAGCAACAATGCTGACCATCGCGATGCCGATGAAGATGATGAGGGCGTGCGCAGTAAATCGGACAAGAACGTGAAGAAGTACAAGCGTATGGTAGTGGCAGATGACAACCTTGCCCTTGAGGGGACGGAATATGCGTCGGAATATCGGGGTAAGGTGCAGAATCGGAATGTTTATGTCGAACTTCTTCCCATGTATGTGCTTACCTATTATGAGCGCAGCAATAAGTTGACAAAGGCTGTTCATTATCACCACGATATCGGTTCCTTGAACGAGGATGGTGCGCTGCCGTTGCCGCTCGTCATCACCTGCATGGAGAAGGCTGTGGATGAGGATGAAATTGCGTTCCATTTTGAGGACATAAATCATCAAACATCCGGTGTGGCCTTCAGTGCTGGTGACGATACTGAGAACATGTCTGCTTCTCATATGGCAGCCCTTCATTGGTTTGCACGAGGGCTCGACTTCTATCTCGTGCAGGATCTTGTGAGCGCTGTGGCCGACTACTCTAGTGCTATAGCTACTGATGGCGCCTTATGGGCTTCCTACCTCAATCGTGCTGTGGCCCGTTACAAACAGGCGCAGATTGATGCCGGTATGGACGAGGCAGAGGAACATGATTCGTCCGTCTCCATCTACCAGCTTTGTGCAGCCGATCTCAGCAAGGTCATAGATCTGGCTCCCGATTTCCCTCAGGCATACTACAATAGAGGTAATGTGTGGTCACAACTTCATGACTACGAAGCCGCGATTGCCGACTATACCGAGGCGGTGCGCCTTGATCCGTCCTTTGCTGAGGCTTACTATAATCGGGGGCTGGCGCGTGTCTATACAGGGCAGAATGCACAGGGCGTAGCAGACTTCAGCAAGGCTGGCGAGCTCGGCATCTACACCGCTTACAATCTTATCAAGCGTTTCGCTGAGTAGAACATCAGCTCCAGCGGGTCACTGTTCATGCCTGTGCCTCGGATATGGCATTGTCTTGTATGCACTGGGTGACGAGTTGGTGCGCAAGGGCGTGGAATGCCTGACCGGTGAGGGTACCTGGATAGAGGGCTACGGGCATGCCGGCATCACCGCCATTGCAGATGCTCTGCACAAGGGGAATCTGACCAAGTAGGGGCACCTTCAGCTCTTCAGCAAGATGGGCGCAACCTCCATTGCCGAAGATGTAGTATTTGTTCTCCGGCAGCTCAGCAGGGGTGAACCATGCCATGTTCTCCACCAGACCGAGGATGGGCACGGAGATTTTCTCATTGACGAACATATCAATGGCTTTTCGGGCATCAGCAAGAGCCACCTCCTGAGGCGTGCTAACGACGATGGCACCGGTGAGGTGCAGCGTCTGCACGGTGGTGAGGTGAATGTCGCTGGTACCGGGAGGAAGGTCGATGAGCAGATAGTCAAGTTCGCCCCACGCGCATTCGGTGATGAGCTGCTTGATGGCACTGCTGGCCATGCCACCGCGCCAGATGGCTGCCTGGCCAGGATCGATGAAAAAACCGATGGAGAGTAGCTTGACTCCGTAGCGCTCGAGGGGGATGATCCACGACTTACCTTCAATCTCTTCAGCATAAGCACGTTCGTTCTCTATAAGGAACATCTTCGGTATGCTGGGACCGAAGATGTCGGCATCGAGCAGACCCACGCGGTGCCCTTGCGCGGCGAGCGCAACGGCGAGATTTGTGGCCACGGTGCTCTTGCCCACACCTCCCTTGCCGGATGCTACGGCGATGATGTTTTTCACGCCGGACAGTACTGGTTCTTCTTCGGCCCTAGGTTGTGCGAGGGTACGGGTAGTGATGGTGACCTCCACCTCCTTGTCTACAAAGGTATGGATGGCTGCTTCGGCGCTTTTGAGGAGCGATTTCATGAAGGGGTCGGTGGGCTTCTCAAAGAGCAGGGTGAAGGAAACCTTCATGCCATCGATGCGCAGGTTGTCTTCCACCATGCCGGCTTCGACGATATTCTTCCCCGTTCCGGGGTAACGCACTGTGGAGAGGGCGTCAAGGATAAGCTTGGGATAGAGTGTCATGGAGTGAATTATTTGGATGTGAGGAGGCTGCTTCGCTTATCGCGGTTGTAGCTGCGGTAGCTGTCAAGTTCAATTTCGATGTCGGGCTCTACAAGTGTGGCATCGGCAGGAAGACGAAAACACAAGTACTTGATGCTAAGACCGCGGGCCAGCCACTGACTCTCGTAATAGGTGCGTATGGAGAGCGCCTCGGAAAGGTCTGAGGGTTGGGTTCCGTAGAGGTTGGGGATGTTGGACTCAACAGGGAGATGGTTGATGGATACCAACGCGTCGGTATAGGTATAGAGGAAGGGACTGTCGGTCTTCAGGTGGATAAGACCATTGGGACGCAGGAAACGTGCATAGCGTGTCAGGAAGGGCGTGGAGGTGAGGCGTTTGGTGTACTTCTTCATCTGTGGGTCGGGGAAAGTGATCCACAGTTCATCTACCTCGCTGGGGGCGAAAAACCGATCAATGATTTCGATGTTTGTGCGCAGGAAAGCCACATTGCTTAATCCTTCATCCAAAGCTTGTGTGGCGCCTGTCCACATGCGGGCGCCCTTGATGTCGATGCCGATGAAGTTCTTCTCCGGACAGAGCCGTCCCAGTCCCACTGTGTACTCGCCTCGTCCGCAGCCCAGTTCGAGTACAATGGGGTAGTCATTGTGGAAATACTGTTCCCGCCACTGACCGCGCATCTCGCATACCGACTCGTCATTGTATTTAAAGGAGTACTCGAACACATTCGGGTACTCCTTCATATCGGCAAACTTGCTTAGTTTGTTCTTTCCCATTACTGCGGTTTGCTGTAGTTCGGTGCTTCGCTGGTGATGGAGACATCGTGGGGATGGCTTTCAAGGATACCGGCATTGGTGATGCGTACAAACTTTGCATCGTGCAACCGCTCAATGGTGGGAGCGCCACAATAGCCCATACCGCTCTTCAAGCCTCCGGCGAGCTGATAGACCACTTCGTAGAGACTGCCCTTGTAGGGCACGCGGGCAGCAATGCCCTCGGGTACGAGTTTCTTGACATCCTTCTGGTCGGCTTGGAAGTAACGGTCCTTGCTGCCGTTCTCCATGGCTTCAAGCGAACCCATGCCGCGGTAGGACTTGAACTTACGTCCGTTGAAGATGATGGTGTCACCGGGACTTTCTTCGGTGCCGGCGACGAGCGAACCGATCATCACGCACCATCCACCGGCGGCGATGGCCTTGGTGACGTCGCCCGAGTAGCGTATGCCGCCATCGGCGATGACAGGGACGCCTGTGCCTTCAAGTTCCTTCGCTACATCGTAGATGGCGGAGAGCTGAGGTACACCTACACCTGCCACCACGCGTGTGGTGCAGATAGAGCCTGGTCCTATACCCACCTTAATACCGTCGGCTCCTGCATCAACGAGCATACGGGCGGCAGCGGCTGTAGCGACGTTGCCCACTACGATGTCGATGTTGGGGAATTCGCGTTTGGCCTCTTTGAGTTTCTCGATGACACCCTTGGAGTGCCCGTGAGCTGTATCAATGACGATGGCGTCGGCACCTGCCTCCACGAGGGCACGCATACGCTGGAGCGTGTCCTTGGTCACACCCACGCCGGCGGCTACGCGCAGACGGCCCTTGCTGTCCTTGCAGGCCATGGGCTTGTCTTGTGCCTTGGTGATATCCTTGTAGGTGATGAGGCCGACGATATGTCCTTCGCCATCTACAACGGGGAGCTTTTCGATCTTGTGCTCCTGAAGGATGCGTGATGCTGCTTCCATGTCCACCTGCTGGTGTGTGGTGATGAGGTTTTCTGATGTCATCACGGTGGCGATGGGTGTGTCGAGTGCCCGCTCGAAGCGGAGGTCGCGGTTGGTGACGATACCTACGAGCTTCTGCTCGTCGTCCACGACGGGAATGCCGCCGATGTGGTACTCAGCCATGATGGCGAGGGCGTCGCGAACAGTAGCATCGCGGTGGATGGTCACGGGGTCGTAAATCATACCGTTCTCGGCGCGCTTGACGATGGCCACCTGATGGGCTTGCTCCTCAATGGACATATTCTTATGGATGACGCCGATGCCGCCTTCGCGAGCGATGGCAATAGCCATCTTCGCCTCAGTAACAGTGTCCATGGCTGCTGTTACGAAGGGAATCTTAAGCTCGATGTTGCGTGAAAACTTGGTCGTGAGCGACACGTTGACCGGAAGAACTTCCGAGTAGGACGGTACGAGGAGCACATCGTCAAAAGTGACGCCGTCCATAATGATCTTATCTGCAACAAATGACATAGCGAAAAAGTATTATTATGCAATTTATTGCGTGCAAAGATACTGCTTTTTTTTTGCTTGGCATAAAAAAACGGCAATTTTTTCAGTCAAGCTGTAAAAACTCCCTCTACAGGGGGTTCGGCACTCCATGCAGAGTCAGAGCGTAGGGAAGGGGTTGTCGTTGGGGCTGGGCGAAAGGAGCGAGGTGTGAATCTTTTTCACCTCGCTGGTCGTAGTACCGATTTCGTTAGTGGCGAAGACGGTGATATAGTAGTCCTTGCCTGCCTCTAGGGAAAGGGTGGCAGTGAAGGTGCCGTCTGCTTCCAGGGTACCCGTGACGTTGCCATCGCATTGCGTGATGGAGGGCACGGCTACTTTTCGGCTGTAGAGGACCCCTTGCTCATCAATTTGCTTTGACTGCATGAGAGCGGTGACGGTGACGATGCCAGCTTCGCTCTCGGTGACTTGCAGGTCGCTGATGACGGGAATGGTAAGCTTCTCGCAGGCGGTGAAGGTGAACACAACAAGAACAGCAAGTATGTAAAGCGTATGGCGTGAAGTGTTGAAGCGCATGATGTTTTCTGTTTTAAGGCGGAACTTAGAGGATAACTTTTTTGCCGGCGATGATGTAGATGCCGTGCGGCAGACCGGATGTGCCCTGCGCTGCAGAGCGGATGCAGCGGCCATCAAGGGTGTATATGGGTCCTTCGTATTCGCTGGTGTCATCATCTTCGTTGTTGTTTACATTGATGAACTGCAGTGGGAATCGGTGAGGTGCGGCATGGGCATTGTGGGGGTGCATATAGGCTCCGAAGGTGCGGAGCGACATGCGGTCGGCGATGAAGGTGCTTCCTGGGAGAGCACCGGCGACGGCCTCGTCGTAGGTGTTCAGCGTATAGATATCGGGAGATTTATAAATCTTCTCATAGACGGGAACAAAATCGTAGTCCTGCCCTGTGACGCCACTGACATCCACTGTGGATTCCACGGTGACATTGTCCGCGCTGAAAACGATGGAGCCCTGTATGCAGTCGTCCGTATTGTAACTCTCGCTGTTAGGGAAGGCAACGATGTAGGGTATGTTGGCTTTCATGGCAGTGGCAGTCGTGAAGGCAGTGCCGTTCCATGCACCGAGCCAGAAGTGCTGTCCAGTTGTATCGCTACCATAGGGTGTGAGTGGTGTTCCGGTATCCTCAATGGACACATGCTGCACATCAAACGGCATCGCGATGGTCTCCCATCCTGCGCATTGGCCGACATAGGTCTTTTGGCTGAAGTCCTTGATGTTTTCAATGTAACGTGCTTGGAAAGCGCGTGGCACCACGAATGGACTGTTGAGGTTTACGGTGATGCTGTCTGCCTGACCGTCACGTATCACGATGACATCTTTCGAGTCCACTACCACATCGCTGTTGACATATACCAGGGTGTTGTATGCCGTGCCGATGAAGTCTGAAGCATCGATGGCGGCTGTGCTCTGCCAGTCCACCCAGGCCAGGTGCTTGCAGCCCTTGAAAATCTTGGCCCCTGCAAACGATACGCTGGATGGGATGATTACGGAGTGTAGGTCTGAACAACCGCGGAATACGCTGTCAGCAAGTTCCCGCACCGTGTAGGTGCCGTTGTGCTGAATGGTTTCCGGCACGATGATGTCACCCTCATAGAGTTGTCCGTTGCGCAGCGGTTGCAATGCCACGGTGCGCATCTCCTCGGAGACGATATCGTAGCACAGGCCATCCACGATAAAGGTTGTGTTTCCTGCTTCCTGCTCGCAGGTGTTGGAGTAGGGTGATGCGGCAGAACCTTGCGTGGCGCGTACGCGGATGCTGTATGTCCCTGTCTCCAGACCGCTGAGCATGTACGTTGTGTCGGTCACAGCTACATATTTCTTCTTTGAGGTGGTGATGCGGAGGGGCTGACTAGCTGGCAATCGGTGGTTTCCTGTTACCGGAGCGGAAAGGATGTCGGATTGTGTGAATGATGAAGAAAGAGAGGATAATGGGGAAGGTGACAATGCGGGTTGCAGACGCTGCGCTCCGGTGAGTCCTTCTATCTCACTGCTCAGGTCTCCCCAGTAGAAGGCGAGGTTGTCCAGACACACGATGGGACTGTCATCGCTGTCAGTCTCGCTGTCGCTGATCCAGGCGATATATGAACTGGTGTCGAGCGGTCCCAGCACACAGTAGTAGTGCTGGTAATCGGTGTTGGTGACGTATGCACCCAGCTGGTCAGTATAGTGCTCAGTGTCAGCATCCGAGGCCAGACAGATGAAGATGATGGGCCGATTGTCTGCTTCGTTGTACTTGCGTACACTGAAGTAGATAGTCACGTAGTCGCTGCTGTGCGGCAGGTAGGGCGTGAGGAGATATCCGTATTCCTCTTTGCTGCCCAGTCGGATCTCTCCACTTCCGGCGTGTACCTGTTGCCCGCGCCAGTCAGGCTGTTCGGTGTAAATGTCCATTACGCGCGATATATCGCCACAGTTGGACTCCACATCGTTGAACTTCTCTTCAAACATCAGCGACCCGTCACCGATGGCTTCATCACCCTTCGCGCGTGTCTGCTCATATTCGATGGTGTATCCTGTTGCTCCTTCCACAGCGCTCCAATGCAGGGAGAGGATGCTGTCAGAAACTACGATGGGCGTGCTGAGCGTGGGCGCAGCCAGTGATGTTTTGTCGTAGCTGCCGGTGGATACCCATACGACATTTGAGGGAGGCGAGAGCAGACCGTCCTTGAGGCAGCGCACACGGTAGCCGTAGAGGTTGTCTGCTTCAAGGTTGGTGATAGTGGTGCTGGTGCCCGTCTTATGGATGGTCTGTATCAGCTCGCCTTGGTCGTTGAGCAGGGCGGCATTCCACTCGTCGCTGTTTGCGGGTATGTCGCCCGTGATGTGGTACACCTCAAGTTTGTAGTCTTCGGTGCGCAGACGTTTCTTCCAGTTGGCGGTGAACGATGTGGCGGTGACGTCAGTGGCGGGGTTGGCTGTGGTGACATCGCCGCAGCCTTTCATGAACGAGAAGGTGATGGTCCCATCTTCTGCTTCGCAGATGTTTGTGATGGGCTGCGAGAAGCTGTTGCCATCGTTGGTGAGTGCTGCCGGTATGGAGGTGTCGCTAAGCTCTGTGTTGGCTGTCGGCCCGGGGTAGAGGTCGCGGGCGGCGCTTGCGTTGGTACGCAGCCACTCGTTGTCGGCAGGTACGATGGTCATGCGCTGGCGGTCGTAGTTGTTGACGGTGTTGCTATACCATGCCGATGACAGGTAATCGACGTGGGTGACGAGCATGCCGTGGGCACGTGCGCCTCGGTTCCAGCCCTTCTGCTGGATGTTCTCCACAACGTAATATTCGTCGGTGTTCTCGCTGCTGATGATGCGGTAACCCTTGCCGCCGCGGTCGGTGGGTGTGAGGGTTACCGTCTGCTCGCTGTCGAGCGTCTCCAGTTCGAGCCAGCCCAGGAAGTCTTTCTCGTAGGCAGTGTAGCTACAGGGCGTGTATTGGTTCTCGTTGTAGGGACCGTAGTCCATGAGACTCCAGCAGAACATACCGTTGTGGTCGCCTTCGGTGTCGTAGAAGTCTGGCAGGCCGAGACTGTGGCTGAACTCATGGCAGAGTGGGCCGATGCCTTCAATGTCGGTGCCGCTATTCCCGTGCCGTTCGTTGCTGCAGGCATAGGAATTGATCTGTACACCATCAAGTTTCAGCGCTGAACCGGTGGCCGAAGAGAGACTCCATTGGTGGGGCCAGATGGCATCTGCAATGCCGGATTGTGCCTCGCCGTAGCCTGCGTAGATGACGTAGCAGAAGTCCACGACGCCATTGTTGTCGTTGTCGTAATCCTTGTAGTTGATGTCTGCATTGGCAAGTTTGATCACCTCGCTCACCAGCTCGCCAGGGGCTTTGTCGTTACCATCATCATCATTGCCGCCATAGTATGCGAGGTTATGGGCTGCAGTGTAAGGACCATAGACGTCGAACTGGGGCGTGAAAATTCCGTTGCTTTGTGCTGTGAAGTAGTCGCGGGCACTGCCGTAGCCTGGCCCGTCGGTATAGTTCTCTTTGTTCAGATGTTGCTTGAAGGCTGCCTGCGGATCATCCTGGGCGAACTTCATGTCGGTGAACTGCGCCAGGATTACCAGCACGCGCTGTGAACCTGTGGGGTGGGATGAACTGCCGACGGTGGCTGTGCGGTGGCTGGGGGCACGGTAGGGAACACTGACGCGGGAAGCGGCGTCGGCGGCACGTTGTGTGGCTGCCTCGGCACGGCGGGCTGCGCTGCGCTCACGGAGCGTAGCCACCTGCCACAGCGTGCTGGGAACGTACATCCCTTCCTCGTTGAGGTGCATGGGTGTACCGTTGCTGTCGGTATAGTAGTGGCCGAACTCATCACCAGTGAGGTAGAGGGTGATGGTGGTGCCATCGGACTGCGTGCACGTCACGGGCACACGACGGGCAGGGAGTGCCGATGCGGGAGGCGTGGCAACAGCTGCGAAAACGATGGCGAAGAGTACGGCAGATATCGTCTGGTGGAGTTCTGAACGTGTCATAACGTTGGTATGGGTGTTTGTTGAATTCTTTTTCTTTGCAGCTGCAAAAGTACTGCATCCTATTGGAATGTGCAAAATATAGTGGCAAAAAAACAAAAACGCGTGCATGCCCGGATTTTTCATGTGGACAAACGACTTATTCTTTTACGCTTTCCTTTTTCGGAAACGTTCGTTTTGCAAACGAGGAAGTCCGTTCTGCCAAGGAAGTTGTTCGTTTATCGGAAATCAAGTGCTTTTTTCAATTTGTTGCTTCTGATATTCTGAAAATGTTTTCAATTTGGCAAAATAGACAGTATATAAAATATGTTCGCGCGCGATATCTGAAACTATCATTCATCTGCCGAGCTGACGAGGTTTGGCACTGATGAATCGTAAGTGACGCGATCGGCGATTTTTTTGTTGGAAAATCAATGAGACATCGGCGATTTTTTATTTTTTTTTGTATTTAGAGCCGTTTTTTTAATTTTTATTTTGAAGGTAAGGTTTTTTGCATTATCTTTGCAACTCGTTATGTTGTGCAGAGACTACAGTAACAAATTATAATTAATGTTTAACTAAAAAAAGTTTTTATGAAAGGAAAATTGATGACGTTCTTTGCTTGCTTCCTGATGGTAGCAGGCATGGTGACGGCTCAAACCCAGAAGGTCACCGGTGTTGTCACCAGTGCATCCGACGGTGAGCCCGTTATCGGTGCATCGGTTGGAGTGAAAGGCACTACGGTAGGTGCCATCACCGATGTCAACGGTAAGTTTGAAATCTCCAGCGTGCCTACGACGGCAAAGGTGCTGGTCGTTTCGTATGTAGGTATGGCTACTAAGGAAGTGGCTGTAAAGCCCTACGTGAAAGTTGAATTGGAGGAAGACTCCGAGGTTCTGGAAGAGGTTATCGTTCAGGCTTTCGGTACAGCGAAGAAGAGCGCCTTCACGGGTTCTGCCGCTGTGGTCGATGCCGACAAGATTGCTGAGAGCCAGGCTACCTCCATCACCGGTGCGCTTGTAGGTAAGGTGGCTGGTGTGCAGTTCACCAGTGCCGATGGTTCGCCCCAGTCTGCGCCTACCCTCCGCGTGCGTGGTTTCAGCTCCATCAATGCCGGTAAGGATCCTCTGATTATCGTCGACGGTGCCCCCTACGATGGTGACATGACCCTCATCAACCAGGCTGATATCGAGAGCATGACCGTGCTGAAGGATGCTGCCTCCAATGCCCTGTATGGTGCCCGCGGTGCCAATGGTGTGATTATGATCACCACCAAGAAGGCCAAGCAGGGTGATGCCATCGTCACCTTCGACGGCAAGTACGGCTGGAACCAGCGTGCCCTCAAGCAGTACAACATCATCAACGACCCCGCCATGTACTACGAGACCCACTATGCCGCCATGCGTAACTACTACGTGAACGAGCTCGGCATGAGTGAGAACGAGGCATGGATCACTGCCAATGCCAATATCTGCGGCGAGGGTGGTGACGGCGGTCTTGGTTACAACGTCTATACCTATCCCGAAGGCGAGATGCTCATCGGTCTGGATGGCAAGCTCAACCCCAATGCTACGCTGGGTCGTGTCATCGAGGGTACCGACTACTATGTGACTCCCGACGACTGGGAGAGCGAAGGCTATCGCACGGGTATCCGTCAGGAATACAATGTGAACGTTTCTTCGTCCAACGAGCGCAGCAGCTTCTACGCTTCTCTCGGTTACCTGAACAACGAAGGTATCACCTACGGTTCTGGTCTGGAGCGTCTGAGCGGCCGTCTGCGTGCCGACTACAAGGCCAACAACTGGTTGAAGGTGGGTGGTAACATGAACTTCACCAAGTACGACAGCGACTTCCTGCTCAATGCCGGTTCATCCACCAGCAGCGGCAACATCTGGGCCTTCACCTCGCAGACCCCCTGCATCTATCCGCTCTACATCCGCAATGCCGACGGTACGCAGAAGTACGACAGCAATGGCTTTGCCATGATGGACTATGGTAATGGCGACATTACCAGCGGTGGTGTTCCGGGCATGACCCGTCAGTACATCAGCGATGCCAACCCCCTCATGGACAACCTGCTCAATACCCACAATAGCGAGGGTAACAGCGCAGGTGCCACCGGCTTCGCCGACATCACCTTCCTGCCTGGCCTCGTGCTGACCCTCAACGGAACGTACAACCTCGACCAGTCTTATACTACCTATGTGTACAACCCCTACTACGGCCAGTTCGACAGCACGGGCGGTACCATCGAGAGCGCAGCCTCCCGCATGTATACCTACAACCTCCAGCAGTTGCTGAACTACACCTTCTCCGCAGGTCTGTACAACAACTTCAACTTCATGCTCGGTCATGAATACTACAACCGCCAGTACACCTATCTCGGCGCCAGCAAGAGCCAGATGTTCTCGCAGGACATCAAGGTGCTCAGCGCTGCCGTTGTGGATGGCCAGAGCGCTTACGGCTACAAGACCTTCTACAACAACGAAGGTTACTTCGGCCGTGTGCAGTACGACTATGACAACCGCTACTTCGCTTCCGCTTCTATCCGTCGCGATGCTTCCAGCCGCTTTGATCCCGAATATCGTTGGGGTACCTTCTGGAGCCTCGGTGGCGCATGGCTGATGAACAAGGAAAGTTGGTTCGATGCCAAGTGGGTCGATGAACTCAAACTGAAAGCTTCTATCGGTTCGCAGGGTAACGACAACATCAGCAACTTCATGTACACCGACCAGTACTCTATCAGCAACTCGGCAGGCAAGCCCGCTACCAGCTTCAGCAGCAAGGGTACGCGCGACATCACCTGGGAGACCAACACCAACTTCAACGCTGGTGTCGAGTTCGGCTTCTTCAAGAGACTGAGCGGAGGTCTGGAGTACTTCCGTCGTACAACCACCGACATGCTCTTCTCGTTCACCGTGGCTCCTTCACTGGGCTACAGCAGCTACTACGACAACGTGGGTGACCTCTACAACGAAGGTCTCGAGCTTGAGCTCAACTACAACATCATCAACCGCAAGAACTTCCAGTGGGATGTGAACTTCAATGCCACCACACTGAAGAACCGCATCACCATGCTTCACGAGGATAAGAAGACTGCTCACTACTATGACCTGGAAGGCAACCGCTACGACGGTTATGCCAGCGGTAGTAACTTCATCAGCGAAGGCCTCAGCATGTACACCTGGCGCTTGAAAGAGTACGCTGGTGTGGCTACGGGCGACGAGGTCGATCCTATCACCGGCAAGTCGCTGGAGTTTAGCCCCGGTGAGTCTCTTTGGTACTACAACAAGCCTGTCTATCAGGGATACAGCTACGATGCTGAGACCGAGACCGAGACTACCGTTTATTATGCTCTCTATGACGAGGCCAGCGGTACCGGTAACTATATAGAGGATGACGAGGACTATAAGTTCCTCACCGAGAATGGCAACCTCGTACAGGTGTACGAGTGGTCGAATGGCAGCTACTATAACTATGAGGAAGGTAAGGTTCCCGCTGGTGAAACAGCCAAGAAGTACGACTCTGTACAGCAGTTCCAGACTGGTCATACCGTAGAGAAGACCAACAGCTGGTCCACCGGTTCGTACTATGTGAACAACAAGACCGCTATCCCCGACCTCTACGGTGGCTTCGGCACCAGCATCAAGGCCTACGGCTTCGACCTCAGTGTCAACTTCACCTATCAGCTCGGCGGCTACCAGTATGACAATACCTATGCCACCTTCATGAGCTGCCCCACCACCAGCACGCTGGGTTACAACTACCATGCTGACGTGCTGAATGCTTGGTCTCCCGAGAACACCACCAGCAACATCCCCCGCTGGCAGCTCGGCGACACCTACAGCGCAGCTTCTTCCACTCGCTTCCTCACCAAGGGCAGCTATCTGAACCTGCAGAATATCACCTTCGGTTACACCCTGCCGGCTTCTCTTACCCGCAAGGCTCAGATCAACAGCCTGCGTGTGTATGCCGCTGCTGAGAACCTGTGGTATCTCTCCGCTCGTCAGGGCTTCGATCCCCGTCAGGGCTATGGCGGCACCAACGCCACCTACTACTCGCCCATGCGTACGATTTCCGTCGGTCTGACCATCGTTCCCGCCGCCGGCAAGGAGACCAAGGCTGCTTCTGTCATCGTTCCGCAGACCTTCCAGACCGAACCGCAGATCGTCGAGAAGATCGTCGAGAAGGAAGTCATCAAGGAAGTTCCTGTTACCGTGAATGCCAATGCTGTCACCAGCGGTAACGACAACCTCTACTTCGTCATCGGCAAGACCGAACTCCGTCCCGGTGAAGCCTTCAAGCTCGGCCAGCTCTGCCAGATCCTGAAGGAGAACCCCAGTGCCAAGATCTCCATCGCCGGCTATGCCGACGCTGCTACCGGTACTCCCGCCATCAACGACCGTCTGTCACAGGCTCGTGCCAAGGTGGTTGCTGATACCCTCATCGAGGCCGGCATCGATCCCAGCCGCATCACTACCTCCGCTGCCATCGCTGATGACCGCGTAGCTGTCTGCATCGTCAAGTAATCATCGATGTTCAATCCTTAAAAGATACAACAATATGAAAAATATAACGAAGATTTTCACACTGCTTGCTCTCACCGGCATGGCGTTTGCGAGCTGCATCGAGGAGACCTTCCCCGAGTCCAGCACTGTCACCTCCGAGCAGGTAGGTGCTTCTGCTGCCGCACTGGATGCTTCCATGAGTGGCGTCCCCTCCCAGATGTGCCAGGGTTATCTGATTTATGGCTCTCAGGAACACGAGGCCGATATGGCTTATCCTGCCCTCAAGATTATGCAGACCGAGATGCTCGGCGATATGTACCCCGAAGGCTCCAATTCCGGATACGACTGGTATCGTAACTGGAACACCGGCGCCGCCTCCTGCGGTCCTACCGGATGGGTGGGCTGGCTGCCTTGGCGTACCCAGTACATGTTCGTGAAGAGTGCCAACGACATCATCAGCGCTGTTGACACCGAAAGCGAGAGCTGCACCGATGAGATGAAGGGCTATGCCGGTATGGCTTATGTATGCCGTGCATTCGCTTACTACAACCTGATGACGCTCTATGAGCCCAAGGATAATATCTACACCAATTGCAAGGACGTGCTCGGCCTGACCGTTCCCAAGGTTACCGAGAATACTACCGGCGAGGAAGCCAAGAACAATCCCCGTCTGCCCCATGACGAGATGATAGAGTTCATCAACAGCGACCTCGACAAGGCTTTCGACCTGCTTGCCAACTATACTCCCTCCACCAAGCTCTATCCCAGTCTGGCTGTTGCCTATGGCGTACGTGCCAAGGTCGCCCTTTGGGACGAGAACTATGCTGAGGCTGGCGAGTATGCACGCAAGGCTATTGAGACCTTTGACGGCACTCCTGTCACTCGCGCTCAGTGGCTCGACCTGAACACCGGTTTCAACACCGCCAACCAGGCCTGGATGTGGCATGTGCACTATGATGCTGAGAACATGGGTAACCTCTGCAACTGGACCGGTTGGATGGGTTCTGAGGCTGACTGGGGTTACAGCTCCCTTACTTATCCCAGCATCGACCGCAGCCTCTACGACCGTATCGGTGACAATGACTTCCGCAAGTACACCTTCATCGATCCTGCCAAGCGCGACTTCTATCCTTATGAGAGCGTACGCGACGATGAGTGGTTCAATAGCACCCCCGACTACCTGAACCTCAAGTTCCGCTGCGTAGGTGGCGACTGGGAGACCTACAGCGTAGGTGGTGTGTGCGATGTGCCCATCATGCGTATTGAGGAAATGTACCTCATCGATGCTGAGGCTACCGGTGCCACCCAGGGCGTTTCTGCCGGCGTGGCTAAGCTGAACGATTTCGTGAAGACCTACCGCGATGAAGAATACTCCTGCGAAGCAGCCACGCTCCGTGACTTCCAGCTCGAGTGCATGTGGCAGAAGCGTATCGAGTTCTGGGGCGAGGGCGAAGGCTGGGCCGATGCCAAGCGTCTCGAGGCTGGCTCCATGCAGTACTATACCGGTACCAATGCTCCCGCTGCCATCTTCTACGTCAATGCGAAGGGCATCAAGCCTCACTGGAACTTTGTGATTCCCGACACGGAGAGTCAGTCCAATAAGGCCCTCCTCACTACCAACAACCCCGATCCTACCAACGTGATCCAGGGTGCAAAGGCTACCATCAACGAGTACTATCCCAGTACCCTCTAATCAACGTGCAAACAACGGTATAAACAATAAGTAAAAAAGACAAATATATGAAGACAATGAAAAATATATTCAGTGTCATGCTTGCCACCGTTGCCGTCATCGGTCTCTTCTCCTGCGAGGAGGAGAGCCCGGTGTACGAGCCGGCGCAGCAGGAGAGTGGCGCTCAGGTGTACTTCTCTCAGGATGTTGTGGCTGTCACCAGCTATAACATCAGAGGTGTTGAAAGCCTGCCTATTCAGGTCAACCGTGCCAACACGGCTTCCGATGTGACTGTAGCCATCAACGCTACTTGCGAGAATGCGGCTGTTAAATTGCCCACTGAGGTACATTTCGCTGCAGGTGAATCTACTACAAGCTATGTCATCACCTTTGACCAGTCTGGCATTGTGGAGAATACCAATTATGGCGTGTCCCTGAAGATTGGTAACGATACAACCCTGTATGGTGTCTCTCAGTATGATTTCACCGTGGCTGCTCAGCTTCCTTGGAACAAGTTCGCTAAGGGTCATTTCACCGAGGAATGGTGGGGTGAGGAAGAGGATGAAACTCTCTACTATCAGCAGATTAGCGATACCGAGCGCTACTGCTACATCAGCAACTGCTTCGATACCGAAGGTAGTGCTGATCCTACCAATTTCTATTTCTACTGGAACACCGAAACCAACAAGATTCGTGTTCCTCACCAGTACATGGGCTACACGAGCAGCAGCTATGGTCAGGTATTCGTTGGTGACGTAGCCAGCGGCTATATCGACTACTTTGGCTATTCCGACTATACTCCCGAATGGTTCTGGGAGAATGGTTATCCCCAGTCCTACTATGATGGAAACGGTGGCTTCTACTTCTATAACTGCTACTATGTAAGCGCTGGCTGGTACACTCGCGACAACCTTGATGTGTTCATTGCCGAGGGCTTTGTCCGCAAGGACTTCACCGCTACTGTTGCTTATGCAGGCACCTATACCGATGCTTCGGGCAATCTGGGTGTCCTCGCTGTCGTAACGCCTGCTGCCGATGTCGAGAGCATGAAGGTGGGCGTCTGCGCCGAAGGTGCTGAGGAAACATGTCTTGCTGGCATCATCGATGGCAGCTGGGTAAGTGTCGAGGCTACTGCTGAGGGTACCGTGCAGGTTCCCTTCGTTGAGAAACCCATCGATGGCAAGTACACCATCGTAGCTGTTACTTATGGTGACGACGAGGTTCAGGAAACGGCTACTGCTACCTTCAAGTACGAGGCTCCCTCATCCGATGAGGAGACCTGGACGCTTGTCGGCACGGGTGACTATACCTATACGCTTTGCTTCACCAATGACGATGGCACGCCTTACGTAGATGCTGGCCTTGAGCTCTACCAGTGCGATCAGGACAAGACTCAGTACAAGATTACTCATTGGGGCTACGATGTGGACTTCAAGTTCACCATGCTTTCCACAGGTGCTGTGTATGTTCCTGAGCAGGAAACGGGTTGCAACTCCTCTTATGGCATGATCAGTGTTGTAGAGAACGTTGACTATGTGGGTAGCACCAAGTATGGCACCAGCTCTTATGATGCTGAGTCGGACACTTTCACGTTCTGCGTTAGCTATATCGTCAGTGCAGGTTACTTTGGCATTGCCAACTACAATGATGCCGCTCCTGAGACCTTCGTATTGAAGGGTGAGGAAGAAGCTGCTGCAGCTCCTGCACGTCGCGCTCAGAACTTCGTACAGGCTCCTGCCAAGAAGACTGGCATGTTCAAGAGCTATTTCCTCATGGAGGAATAAGTGCCGATATCCCTTCGACTGAAAAGTCGTAACAATAAAAGAGGCAGACCTAAGGGTTTGCCTCTTTTATTGTTATGGTATGCAAGACCGTATGTGCCGTGCCTTCCGCAGCAGATTGCTAGGTGCAGTGGATCAGAATCTGTTTCCACGCCTTCTCCTGCCGCTAAGGTGCGGTCTTCCTTGCTTTCAGGTAGTATTGCGTGTATCTGCCTTTTGCTTGCTTTTTTGTGTTGGGATCAGCCAGCAGCAGGGCTTCGCGGTAGTGCGTGGGAACCGTCTCTCCCTCGGCATGGGGAATCGTATTCCATAGTTGCACGAAATGCTCGAGGTCGCGTCGTGCCAGCATGCCGCAGAGTGAGCGATGGAGCAACGTAGGTGACGATGCCCCGTCGGAGAGCATGGCGGTGACGTTATAGAACCATTCATCGTGTACAACAGGAGCTTGTGCCGACTTTTGAGCTCCTTGTTCGGCATCGAAAGTATGGGCAGCATTGCTTCTTGGATAGGTTCCCTGAGGATGGCTGGCATGCAATGTGCTCTTGCCAAGCAGATAGAGGTATTTGTCGGCAAGGGTATCGTTGCCCTGCAGCCGGTTAAGGGTGGCCAGGCGGCGCAAGATGCCGAACGAAGTGCCGTGTGGTAGGGCATCGCCGGCTTGCATGGTGAGGTGTATGGCTTCGTTGAGGCTTCCCATGCGTTCGTAGAGCATGCTGCCAAACAGCAGCTGGCTGCAACTGTACCATGACTTTGGAAAGAAGTCATCGATGCTTTCGATTGGATACGTGAACATCCTGTCGGCAAGCGCTCCGGTCTCGGTGAGTGCCAGCAGGGCATAGGGAAGGAGCGTACGGTCCTCGCTGACGGCTTCGGGCGTGGCAGTGTGGAGGATGGTCTGCCAGTCGTAGTGCAGTGTGGCGTATTCCACTTTGCAAAGTCTCTCTCGTGCTTGTATGTGTCCTGTACAGAGCAGATAGGTGCCGATAACCAGCAGCGCAAATGTGGTGCACCATGCAGCCATTGTCTGCCGCCGCTTACGAAAGGGAAGGGTACACAGCCAGACGATGAACGTGACCAGCAGCGACAGCACGAGTGGGCCACCCCAGGAGTAGTGGAAGAACTGCAAGAGCATGTTGGCAACAATGTGGGTCAGGGGCCACGGAGAGGTGAAGGTGTCGCGCAGCCAGTCGGGCGTGCATAGGAACAGTGCAAAGGTCTCCTGCAGCATCAGCATGTGTGGAATGGCAAGACGGAACAGAAGGAACGCGGCTGCAAAGCAGACAAGGTATGGGAGAAATCTTTTCATTGGACTACGTACATCACTTAAACATTTTCTTTACTTGTCGTTGCAGAGGAGGTATCTCACTTTGCACGAACTCCGGAATGTTGTACGACTGCATGCGGAGCGTGTTATGGTCAGGACGATGCTGCGGAAGCAGGAACGGCTTGGAAAAATGCCCGGCACCATCGTGATGAGCAATGAAAAGACGGGTATATCGGCCATCAAGGCGCCGGGAGGAGAACACTATCCATCGTCCGTTGGATGACCAGCTGTGGTAACTCTCCGTGTCAGGGCTGTTGAGCTCTGTACAAGGACGATGCCGACCTGTCTCCAGATCAAGCATCCATAGGTCTGCCTCGCGGTGCCAGATAGGAAAGGTGCCATAGGCCGCCAGCGTATAAAGCAGCCACCGTCCATCGGGAGAAATGCGCGGCAACGACACCGAGCACTCATTGGACGGGAAGGGCAGGGATAGTGTGTCGGGCGCTGCATCGAATGTGCCGGATGTGGCATCAAAACCGATGCGCAGCAACCGATAATGCAGACGCGAGCGGTCGTAGGGCATGGGAAGGACACTGTCGGCGGCACAGTAGTAGAGCGTACGTCCATCGGGCGCCCATGTTGGGAAGGTCTCCCAGATTTCTTCCGTATTCAGGTGGCTTGGGGCGATGATACTGTCATTGTTAAGATCCATGAGGATGATGTCGGACGCGACATCGTACACCTCCACGGCTTGTGGGTCACCGAGAGGAAAGCACTGGTGGGTGTTGTTGGATGAGAATACCACCCAACATCCATTGGGATGGCAGGCTGGATAGACACCTTGTTTGCCGGGTCCGCACTCCTTAAGGTTGATGAGATGCGTATCGTCCCCTTCAATAAACACGGTGCCGCCGCCAGCACCGCGGGCATGGAAGAGCATCCGGTCACGATGACTCGGGTCGAAGGTGTGGCAGTTGATGCATCCGCGGTTATTGGCACGGTTGGTGACGATGGGCGTCTCGCGGTATGAGGCCAGCTCGCGCTGGTAGATGCCCATGTCGCACCAGCTCTCATAACCCGGCTCGATGAGTCGGTAGGCAAGGTATGCATCGATGGGATCGTGAGATATATATACAGGGAAGGGACGGTAGATTGTGCCTATCTTAGCCCCCTTGTTCCAGGCTTTCACCGCATACCAGATGGTGTCGCCCTGCTGCCATCGCTCCTGCTCGCATTTCCTGCCATCGGCCATGGCGAAGGTGAGGGGTGCAAGGCCTTCGGGAATCGTGACACCGATGTAGTCGGGAAAGATATCGGGGTATTCGTCTGCCGGGGTAAACGTGCTGGGACGATGGCATGCCGACAAGAGTAGCAGGGGCAGCAGAGATGCCAGAGTCTTTTTCATATTATTTCCTTTTAAGCCGTTTCAGCAAGGGGATGCTGGCCAATGGAAGATCTTTCTTCAGAATGTAAGCACAGAAGAGGAGGATGAGGATGGTGTTGGCGGTCAATTGCCACCCGATGCGCATCCGTGCGGTGACGAGTGAGCAGCAGAACAGGGCGATGGTGAGCAACACGTAGATACCTATTTCCTTCAGCGGATAAGCAATGGGGTATTTCTTCTGTCCGATAAAGAAACTCAGCAGCATACTTACGGCATAACCGCCGAAGATCCCCCAGGCGCAGGCCATGTACCCGATACGGGGCACGAACAGCACGTTGATACCGATCATTACGGCGGCCCCGACGGCACTCATGATGGCCCCCCACCAGGTCTGGTCGGTGAGCTTATACCAGAACGAGAGATTGAAATAGACACCCATGAAGATTTCGCCTGCCATCACGATGGGTACCACGCGCAGCCCCTCCCAATAGGAGTGGTTGGCAACGAGGTACTTCAGTAACGGCATGTAGAACACCACGGCAAGAAAGGCCAGCAGCGTGAAGATGAGGAAGTACTTCATGCCGGCAGCGAGCATCTCCGGGGAGTTCTTATCCTTGGCACCACCGAAAACGAACGGTTCGTAGGCATAGCGGAAGGCCTGGGTGAGCATGCTCATGATCATGGCAATCTTGGCACAGGCACCATAGATGCCGAGCTGCACGAATCCTTCTTCGCCAGGTACCAGACGGGGAAAAATCATCTTATCAAACACCTGTCCGAGGATTCCCACCAACCCCAACAGCAGAATGGGCCAGGCATAACGCAGCATGCGCCGTGCCAGCTTGCCATCGAAACCGTAGGTGATGCCCTTCAGCTCCTTCAGGAAACCGAACGTGACGATGAACGTGCAGAACAGATTGGCAAAGAAGATGAGTCCTACGCCGTAGTTGAAACGCTCGTAGAAAGCCTGCACGGTGGGGAACTTGTTGAAGAATAACGGCAGGACCAGGAAGATCACGAGGTTGAGGAGAATGTTGACAATGATGAACAACATCTTCAGTGCCATGAACTTCAGCGGTCGATGTTGCTGACGCAGACGACCGAACATGATGGCCTGGAAGGCATCGAGTGCCCCGATGACGGCAAAGCAGGCAATGTATTCGGGATGTGCCGCGTACCCCATGGCGCCCGAGATGGGTCGCAGCAGACAAAGTATCAGGAGGATAAAGACCACGCCGACACTTCCCACGAGACGTAGCGCAGTGCTGTAGACCATCCGCTCATCCTCTCCTTCCTTGTTGGCAAAACGGAAGAAGGTGGTCTCCATGCCGAAGGTGAGCAGCACAAAGAGTAACGCAGACCAGGCGTAGAGGTTGCTGACGATGCCGTAACCTCCACTCTCGGCTGAGATTTTCCAGGTGTGGAGGGGCACGAGGCAGTAGTTGAGAAAGCGGCCGACAATGCTGCTCAGCCCATAGATGGCGGTGTCCTTGGCGAGAGTCTTCAGATTAGCCATAAATCAATTTTTTTCATTTTCATTCACACTGACGTTCAGCTGCGAGAAGGTGGCGCGGAACTCAGGGGCATAGAGGCACTGCAGGGTGACGGTGCCTGAGAGGAACTCGCCGGGAGTGGTCACGAAGTAGTCCATCTCGATGGTGTAGTCGCCTTTCCGCAGATAGTCGATGTAGAGTGATGTGGAAGCATCGTCCACGGCGAGGTAGTAGGAGATGCCTCCGTTCCATTGCCTTCCCGAACGAGTGCTCAGGGGTTCGAAACAGGCAGGACGCAATGCCTTCACCTGCACATATTCAAGGTCGCGGTCCACAGTGAAGCGCAACCGTACCTTTACCTTGTCGCCCACCTGCAGCGGTCCGTCAACGATGTGCAGGCTGCCATCGTCCAGATACTGGTAGTACTGGGCCGTGACGGTGAAGCCCTGTTCGCTGTGTGCCACCTTATCCATGTCCTCGAAGTACTGCCAGTAGAGGGCGCCCCACGAGCAGGAGGGATTCTTCGTGTTGTCGATGGTGATGCGCGCCAGCGCTGGATGTATCTCTTCGGGTTCCCAGTCGTGTCGGAAATACCCCGTGCCTGCCTCTTTATTTGTAGGTCGCAACTTCTTGCCACCCACCGTGAGGGTGGCCTGCGGCACATCGGCAGCAAGTTGTGCACTGCCGCCACCCAGCAGTAAGGCATAGACGGCGTGGGCGGTGGCCACATCGGTGTCCCAATGGGTGGTCTGTTTCTGCTTTAGCAGCCATTGCTGCATGAGGGGAAGGACAGATGTGCTGGGGTCGCACTCGTAGAATGCTTGGATGAGCAGGGCTTGTGTTTCGATAGGAGCGTTGTACCAGTACCATCCGGCCTGGTTGTCGCGCCAGTACATGCCCATCTCGTCGCTGGTGAGAGCTGTTTCGCGGAGCTGATCAAGGAGATTTGCTGCCAACGCATGGTCGCCATTGCGCTCAAAGGTAAGCGCCGTGAGCGCTTTCGCCATAAGACCGTCGCCGATGTGACTGACACGCTGGAGGGCATGGTAGAAATAGTCATGGGACGTCTTGGCATTATCCCTGAAAGCAATGTCTTTCCATCCACTGCGGACGAAGAGGTAGTTTGTGCAGATAGGGGTGAACGTCTGCTTCTTCCAGAACGTGCTGTTCTCCTTTTCCCGTTTGACCCATTCAAGATACTCCTGATAGTACTCTCCATCCACATAGTCTATGGCACGGTGGATGGATGTGGCCAGCTCCGTATCTTCGTCAAGGTCAATGCACCCTTCCTGCTGGAGCTCGCTGAAGCCGCGGAGGAGTGCAAGGGTAATATATGTGCTGCTGGGGTAGTCGGGCATCCAGCTCCAGCCACCATCGGTGTTTTGCCGGTCGAGGAGCAGCTGACGCAGCGTAGCAAGCATCGCTGCGGTACGCTCGGCATCAAAGAAGTTTGCGATGCGTCGGCGGTCGGCCGTCTCGCTCCGTGCCTCCAGCAACCAGGGCGTCTCAGAGAGAACAATCTGCTTCAGGTCGTTGTTCTTCTCCAGCTTGGAGAGGAAGGCATCGGGAGTCTCTTCAGCCCATTGGCGAAATACCTCCTCAATCCGTGGATAGCGCTTCAATAGCCCTGCGGAGAGGCTGTTGGCGAAATAGCGGTGGAAAAGTTGGAGGTTCGAAGGGTCGGTGGGCTCGTCCAGCGCGGGCAGCGCCTGGATGGCATACCAGATGGGCGTGGAGGTGTACTCAAGTGCCAGCTTGTGGTGTGTGAGGGTGGGAGAGACGTTGCTTGCCAGCGACTCCAACGTGTACGCTTTCTTCTCACCGGGGTTGGCATAAAGGGCCAGCGACTCGGTGACCAGTGTGCGGTTGGTGAGCACAGGGATGATGCCCTGTTCGCCATCGGAGTGCTCTGCTCCCTCGGCTGTGATCCGGTAGGTGCAGGCAAAGACTTCCTCGGGCATGGTCACGGGGAAGCTCACGGTTTTCACCTCTCCGGCAGCTAGGTGAATGGTCTGGGCCTGCTCCTTGTTGAAGGTGCTCAGGGGCTCGTCCGTGCGGGCATCGGTGAGGGTGAGACGGACAAGCACGTCCATCTCCTTGTCGGATACGTTCGATACCTTGGCGGTGAAGGCCATGCTGTCACCCTGGCGGAGAAAACGCGGCACGTTGGGCTGCACCATCAGCTCCTTGCGAGTGATGGCAGACTGTGTGAGGGCACCTGCACAGAGGTCCTTGGTGAAAGCGAGGTTTTGGAAGTGCCACTCGGTGAGCAGGTCAGGGACAGTGAAGGTGATGTCCACGTTGCCCTCCTTGTCGGTGTGCAGACAAGGCATGAAGAAAGCCGTGTGACGCAGGTCTTCGCGAATATAGACATCCGCAGCCGCGTTTTCTGCAGACCCATCTTCTTGCGCTTCCCGTGTACCTACGGGCGCTTCGGCCAGCTCTAGAGCTTCGTCGGGCATGCTGTTAGCAGCCATGGCAAGATAGCTGTTCGTCGTGCCCTCCGCTTCCTCAGTAATGGCCATGCTGTAGAGGATTCCATCTTCATCAGGTGCGGCGGATTTTGTCATCAGTCGGCGTAAACCACGGGGCTGCCTGTAGGAGATGTTGAAGAAGTCCTTCAGTGAGGGGTAAGAGGGATCCTCTACGTTCAGGTAGGGGGTGTCCGGCTCAAAGCCTGTGGAATGGACATTATGGGGCGATGTTCCCAGATGGTTGGTCATGCAGAAGGTATGCCAGGGTGCCAACTGCCAGGGATTCTTTCCATAGACGTCCAGGGCTGCGTCGTAGAGTGTCGAGAGCAGCCGGGCTTGTGCCGGTGCACCATCGTGGGCGGCAATGTGGAGCGTCCATGTCTCGGGTTGTCCGGGTGTGAGACGATCGCGGAAGGTGACGAGGGTGAGTGCAAGCTGACGGTCATGATCGGGAATCTCCCATGTGTAGGCCAGCTCCTCCATCTTGTTCTCATGATAGGTCACCATGCGCAACGTGGCCTGTGTGCCTCGCCAATCCTCGGTGGCAGGGAGCGTCCATTGCCGTTGTTCATCGGAGAGGTTCCATACGCCCTTGTCCACCACCTCGTAACCGCGTTCGAGGAACCATACCACGCACACATCCTGCTGGCGTGTGCCCCACTGCAGACGGAGCGTATCGCCAAGTTCTATGGTCTTGTCGGACTGGTGCCCCCATAAGAGTGCATTCTCGGGCATGATGTCCGGGCGTTGTTCTTCTATTTCGGGTTCGTAGGGCTTGCCGATGCGCACCGAGGTGGACTGACTCTGCGTCTCCCCGTCGATGGCGGTGATATCGACGCTGATGTGGTAGCGGTAGCAACGGTCCTTGAGCCGCTTGTTCTCCTGCGTGTAGAGGGGAGGGATATCGATGGCAAAGGTGCCGTCGGCGTTTGTGGTAAGGGTTCCGCGTGCCACCGTCTTCTCGTTGCCATAACCATACCACCAGCGCCATGAGGGCTGTTCGGCACGGGTGATGCGATAGGTGATGCGGGCATCCTGCACCGGTACTGCCGTGTAGGAGATGGCAGCACCTAGCACATGGACACTGTCGGTGAGGGCGATATCCTTTGGGAAGGACTCGAAACGGATGGCAAACGTGGGTTGTTTGTAGGCCTCGAGATTGAGATAGCGCGTGCAGCGTGCAGCCTCATCGGCAGTCTTGGCATAGAGACGGATGTCGCCGGGCAGCATATTCTCGCCCAGTGTGAACGTGCCGGTCAGACAGCCGTATGCATCGGTGATGCCCTCAATGGTCTGCACGGTCTGGTTGTTCACATCGCGCAGCTCTACCTTCATCTCCTTCTCGGGGACGACATGGAAGTGGTTCACATCCTCCTCTTCGTACACAAGTGCGCTGAACTGTACCTCGTCGCCCGGACGGTAGCTCTGTCGGTCGGTGAAGAGCTGGCAACGGGTAGCGTAGCTGAACTCCCATGGGGAACATCGCCGGATGGAGAGCTCTGTCTTGGATGAGCCGTCGGTGGCCTTCAGCGTGAGGTGATATTCATCTTGTGGTGGAAGGGTGAAGAAACCATCATCGGCGATGTCAATGTCGGTCACCTTGTGTTGCAGATACTTCCCTTTCTCCCAAGTGTCCTTCCACAGGCTGACGTCACAGTCGGGAACGGGCTGTCCGGTCTTGCGGTTGACGACGATGCCCACGCGTTCCCCCTTCATCTCGTCGCACTCGGTGTAGAGGGTGAGCGCGGAGACGTTAAGGTCAACCCACACGATGTTTCCCTTGAGGTCGTAGTCCGGCGTGGACGATGCCAGCAGCAGGTAGTTCCCGGGATAAAGGGCAGGCAGGGTGGCAAGTGTGTCGTGGGAGATGTAGTCGTGGGTGTCTTCGACGGTCATATCCCAGTGGCTGAGGACAGGTTGTTTGAGAAATTCCTTGATTTCTTCTTTGTCGAAGTAGATCTCGTTCGTCTGCTTTTGGATGATGCGGAACCAGACGTGTGTGAGATTGCTGTGGCTGACGATGGATGGACATTCTTCTTCAGGGATGAGTGTCTCGGGCACGTTGATGGACAACGTGGGCTGGGTGAGCCGTGCCTTCAGGTTCTGGCACGATGCATAGGCTTCGCTGTTCTTGGGAGCCACGGCGAGACCTTTGTTGCACAGGTTGTATGCGGTGACGTTGTGTCGGGGGGTGTACTCCTCGTCTCTTTCTGTCAGTTGATTCCAGTAGCATGCCTGCCGATAGTACCAATGGCCCCGTTCAGCGGTCTCGCTTCTGTGCCGGTAGGCTTCTGCAAGCTGTTCCAGCCCTTCGCGGAAGAGGATCACGTCGCAGAGCTTGCTGTTCTCGATAAGCTGGATGCGTTGCTCATCGAGCGCGCACCGGATGGCAGCATCATCTGAGGCATGGAAACGGGTGAGCTCCTGCAGCAGACGGAGGTTGCGCAGCAGCGGTATATCGTCACCCTCGGGGAGCGTCAGCATGCCGAATGCCTCTGACGGACCATAGAGCGCGGGGTTGTCGAGGAGTGCCTGTGCTTGCTCATCGTCGTTGTCGGAGGCGTCAGACTCTAGGATATCCTGCACGATGACGTCGTAGAGCGTGGGTCGTTGTGCCCACCCTCCGGCATCACCTTCGGTGAGCATGTCGGCATATCCTTTACTCGTCGTCTTCTTCAGGATGTCGCTGTGGACAAGTGCCTTCGCTTGCAAGGCACGGATGGTATCTTTGAACAGTTGCTCGTCCCAGGTGGCTATATCGTCGGTGGGCTTTTCCAGAGGAACATTCTGTCGAATGCTCCAACGGTTCAGGGCCAGATAGCGTTGGTACACCTTGCTCTCGAAGAGCATCAGCAGAGCCCGGTCGGCAGTCTCCAGCTCAGACTCAATGGCGCGGTAGCGTATCAGCGCTTGGGTGAGGGGCTCTTCTGCATACTGGTTATCGATTTGCTGGAGCATAAGGGCTCCGTAGAGTGTGTAGTAGCTGTTGTGCTTTTCGCGGGCTGCGTTGAAGAGGTCTCCGGCTTTGACGCGGGCTGTCGTCATGCTGCCCTTCTCGATGAGCTGCGCTACTTGTTCCCACTCCTTGCTGTAGTTTGTGGCAGAAAGTTTGGACATAGCGGTCGTGAATAGGATGACAAATAAGTATAGGATACGTTTCATAGTGCCGTTATGTGTACTATTGCGGAAGGTCACCGGAACAGGTCATCCATGTCGGATGCTCCGGTGCTGAAGCGGCTCTTGCCGAGATGGCGGTAGGCGAGGTCGGTGACCTCCCGTCCGCGGGGGGTACGCTTGATGAAGCCCTCCATGATGAGGAACGGCTCATACACCTCCTCCAGTGTGCCTGCATCCTCGCCGAGAGCGGTGGCGATGGTGCCCAGACCCACGGGACCGCCCTTGAACTTGTCGATGATGGTGCAGAGGATCTTGTTGTCGATCTCGTCGAGGCCGTACTTGTCGATGTTGAGCGCCTCGAGTGCGAAGCGGGCGATGTCGAGGGTGATGGTGCCATTGCCGCGCACCTGGGCGAAGTCGCGCACGCGGCGCAGCAGGGCGTTGGCCACACGGGGCGTGCCGCGGCTGCGGCGGGCAATCTCGTAGAGCGCCTCCTCCTCGGCAGGCACGTCCAGCAGGCGTGCCGAGCGGCGGAGGATGGTGGCCAGCACCTCCGCATCGTAGTACTCGAGGTGCATGTTGATGCCGAAGCGGGCACGGAGCGGAGCGGTGAGCATGCCGCTGCGCGTGGTGGCGCCGATGAGGGTGAACGGCGCGAGGTCGAGCTGGATGCTGCGTGCAGAGGGACCCTTGTCGATCATGATGTCGATGCGGTAGTCCTCCATGGCACTGTAGAGATACTCCTCGACGACGGGGTTCAGACGGTGTATCTCGTCGATGAACAGTACGTCGTTGCGCTCCAGCGATGTGAGGATGCCGGCGAGGTCGCCGGGCTTGTCGAGCACAGGACCCGACGTGACCTTGAACCCCACGCCGAGCTCGTTGGCGATGATGTTCGACAGCGTCGTCTTGCCCAGTCCGGGAGGACCGTGGAGCAGCGTGTGGTCCAGTGACTCGCCCCGCTGGCGCGCCGCCTGCACGAAGATGCGCAGGTTGCCCACCACCTTGTCCTGCCCGCTGAAGTCATCGAAGCAGAGCGGACGGAGCGCGTTCTCGTAGTCTTTATCTTTGCCGGAGGTCTGCTGAGCCCGGATATCGAAGGAATCGTCCATAAAACATGTCATTGTCAGTGCAAATATAGTACTTTTTCGTGAAAGTGCGGGCAATAAGCCGATTTTTTTATATTTTTGTGGGCGAAAACGAATGTCTCTTATACTGCTTTCATCAAATGGTGCTCAATTATATATGGATAGCCTTCTTTCTCGTGGCCTTTGTGGTGGCGCTGGCGAAGTTGGTGTTCTGCGGCGATGTTATGGTGTTTCCGGAGATCATGTCGTCCACGTTCGCCTCGGCGAAGACTGCCTTTGAGATCTCGTTGGGCCTGACGGGTGTACTGTCGCTGTGGATGGGTGTGATGAAGATAGGCGAGCGCGGTGGCGTGGTTGACCGTTTTGCACGGCTATTGAGTCCGGTGCTGACGAAAATCTTTCCCGAGATACCCTCCGGCCATCCCGTGATGGGCACGATGTTCATGAACATCGCGGCGAACATGCTCGGCCTCGACAATGCGGCTACACCCATGGGGCTGAAAGCCATGGAGCAGCTGCAGGAGCTGAACCCGAAGAAGGATACAGCATCGAATGCGATGATCATGTTTCTTGTGCTGAACACCAGTGGCCTGACATTGATCCCCGTGGGGGTGATGGTGTACCGAGCGCAGTGCGGAGCGGCGCAGCCTACCGATATTTTTGTGCCCATACTGCTGGCCACGTTCTTCAGTACCCTTGTGGGGTTGCTGGTGACCTGTGCCGTGCAGCGGGTGAACCTCTTCCAACGCACGTTGCTGCTGTTTATCGGTGGGTTGTGTGTGCTGGTGGCACTCGTCATCTGGGGCTTCAGCCGGATGTCGTCCGAGACAATGGACACAGTGTCGTCGCTGGTGGCCAACATCCTGCTGTTCACCGTCATCGTGGGATTCATCGTGGCGGGCATGCGGCAGAAGATCAATGTCTATGATGCCTTCATCGAAGGTGCCAAGGAGGGGTTCGGCACTGCCGTGCGTATCATCCCCTATCTGGTGGCCATTCTGGTGGCCATTGGCGTGTTCCGCGCCTCAGGTGCCATGGATGCCATCGTTGATGGCGTGGCATGGGGACTGGAGCGGTGCGGATTGAACACCGACTTTGTGGGGGCGTTGCCTACTGCCCTGATGAAACCCCTGAGCGGCAGCGGTGCCCGTGGCATGATGGTCGATGCCATGACGACCTATGGCGCCGACTCGTTCGTGGGACGCATGGCATGCGTGTTCCAAGGCAGCACGGACACTACGTTCTATATACTCGCTGTCTATTTCGGCTCTGTCAGCATTCGCAAGACGCGTCATGCTGTGGGCTGCGGCTTGTTGGCAGACCTGGCAGGTATCGTGGCGGCAATATGCATGTGTTATCTCTTTTTCTGAAGTCCAATGATTACGTTTTCCACAGATGGGGTGTCGATGCCTCCTATTGACAAGGACAAAGTCCGTCGCTGGATATGCGATGTTGTGGCGACCTACGGACGCACCGTGGGCACGCTCGGCTATGTGTTCTGCAGCGACGAAAAGATCTTGGAGGTGAACAACCGTTTCCTCGGTCACGACTACTACACCGACATCATCACCTTCGACTACTGTCACCACGCAGTGGTCAGCGGCGATATGTACATCAGTCTCGACACCGTGCGTACCAATGCTGAGCAGTTCGCTGCAGCGTACGACACATCGCGTTTCGCCTCGCCCTACGAGGCCGAGCTGCACCGCGTGATCATACATGGCGTGCTGCACCTCTGCGGCATCAACGACAAAGGACCCGGCGAACGCGAAATCATGGAAGCGCATGAGGAAAAGGCACTGAAAATGCAGCACAAAGAGTGATGCTCTCCAGAGCTAAACTCTGGCATCGTAGAGTTAAACTCTGAGCTCGCGAAGTTAAACTTTAAATTTTTAGAGTTAAACTCTACGGCGCGGAAGTTAAACTCTGCGCTCACAGAGTCCTTTTAAGTCTCACTCGCCTCACATAACCCATGCCAGCATGGTTCTGT
>R16__coassemble_932_pt1 | contig 68323 bp, 58 predicted proteins | sample R16__metabat2_high_PE_017 | metagenome-assembled genome bin R16 | reverse complement strand
AAAAGCGATAAACATAGATTGATTTGGCCACCTCAGCAAAAAGAAATATCTTTGCCAACGAAAAAAATGGAAATAGACTATGCACAACAGACATTTTGAAATGGTTCTTGTCGTCATGCTCACAGGCCTCCTGTTTGCAGGGTGTCAGAACGATGAACGTGAATATCGGCTGGCCGTGCGACAGCTCAATGGCCAGATAGCCCAGATAGCCCCTACCCTGCCCATGCAGCTCAATGAGTACACGCAGCTGACCTCTATGAGTTATGATGACGAACGTCGCCAGATACGCTATGGATACACCATCAACGAAACGATGTCACCCATCCTCAACGCGGAAGGGCGCGAAGAGATATACAGCGGCATACTGCACTCACTGCACGCCCAACTGCCACAGTCAAGGGAGTTCACAACCACCATGCAGCGATTCGGCATCATCTACCGCTACACCTACACGTCTGTCTCGGGAGAGATGCTCTTCTCGTTCACCATCACGCCCGAAGAGGTACTCACCGGTGTGAGCACGGGGGCAGTGGAACTACCCACGACAAGAATCCTATAGGCAACAATGAAGGGTATCCAAAGCCTACGCTTCACCTAAGGAAGATCGAGGGAAGCCACACGAACGATGTGCAGATGTCAACCCATCGTATAGCAGAGTGTGTAGACGAAGCGTTTGGAGCGTTTGACCTCTGTAGCAAGCAGCAAATCCGATGGCAAAGTAGCCTCCAGCACATGAGGAAGACTGTCGTTGATGCCCTCACCGTAATACTTCAGCAATGCCTCCTTTTGTGTCCAGAGGCTGGTGAACTCCACCTCGGGCTGTGCGCTGTGAAGCACCATTTGCCGTTCTTGCTCATTGCAGGCAAGATGGAGCAGCTGCTCATCGGGCAGAGTAAATGATTCCACATCACACCCCACCGGATGATCATCGTCAACGATGCACAACACAGCCTCAGCACAATGACTGAGGGAGAAATGGATATCAGGGAAGTCACGCAGCACGGGCTTTCCTTTAGGGAGGTAGTCAAAAGCAGGCGGTTCGGTCAGCCCATATTCCTCGTGCAACAAGTCCATCAAGAGCATATATGCCTGTGCACATTGCCACTGGCCAAGCGGTGTGCGCATGCGGAGTGTCTGCTGTCGGCGCCATTCAGGCAAGAATGGTAGCAGATGGTTTATCTGCTGAACCAAGTAATCCTGAGAGGGTATAAAACACAGACGGTGTATCATGCAAATGGTTTACCAGACAAATGTAATAGATGTAATTACACCTTCAAGAATACCCGCTTGCGGTAGAGGAAGAACAAGAAGAGCCAGCTGACAATGAGATAGGCGGCAAGCAGGATAATCTCGCTCCACGGAGCATCACAGAACGAAGCGGCGCCTCCGAAAAAGAAACGCGCGATTCCATGGAAGTCGATGATGCGCTGAGCGAGGTATATGGTGATGGAGTTCATACCGATGACACGTAAGGGGAATGCCCATTTGCGCCACCCTTTAACATCAATCAGCCAATAGAACAGCGCGAATAGCAAAAGCGAATAACCTGCCAGCACGCACACAAAGCTGCTTGTCCAAAGCATCTTATTGATGGGGAACACCATGTTCCAGGCATAGCCGACAGCCGTGAAGCCAACACCTGCGACTGCCATCCAGAGAGCTTTCTTACCTCCAGCCACCGTTTCCTCGGGAAGGCGCACGAATGAACCTGTGAGCATACCGAAGAGTGCAGTAGCAATGGCAGGGATGGTACTCAGGAGCCCTTCGGGGTCGAACCAGCCACTCTCAAGTCCCATGGCAGGATTGCCATAGAGAAGACGTCCCGGCAGCAAAGCGCGATCCACGACGCCCACAAGATTGTCCTGTAACGAGTATGGGTCTGCGGAGCCAGGTACCAGCCACATCACCAGCCAGTAGCCGATGAGGATGATGACAGCAAACAATGCCGATGTACGAGGCTTACACCAGAGATACAGAAGAGCGGCAAGCATCCATGCCAGACCAATGCGGCCCAGTACGCTGGCACAGCGCAACGAGCTGAAGTCCAAGCGGAAGAAGCCATTGTACACCATACCCAGAAAGACCAGGATGAGTCCACGGCGCACAGCCTTCCAGGCAATCTGTTGTCGGGTACGTCCCTTTGCCATACTGCTGGCCATAGAAAAGGGGAAGGAGACGCCTGCCAGGAAGAGGAAGAGTGGAAAGATGGTGTCGTGATGGCGCAATCCATGCCACTCAACATGCTCCATCTGTCCGGCTATCCACTGAGCAACGGTGCTATCCGGCCAGAGGCTGCAGATGCTGATGACAAGAGCAGCAAAACCCATAATGAACAACATGTCAAAGCCCCGCAACGCATCCAGCGACTGCAAGCGGGCTGGAGATTCTTTCGTACTCATGGTGAACTAAGACAAAGAATAGTCAATGATGATCAATGGAACAGTTTCTGCGAGAACTCGGTGAGGTAGATGCGCCAGTTGCGCCAGATGTGCCCCCCGTCGGTCTCTACATACTCATACTTGTAGCCACCGTCATCGAGGCGTTTGCGCCACTCCACATTTGCCTGATAGAGGAAGTCGTCACGGCCAATGCCAATCCAGTAGAGTTGCGGTTTAGCAGCGAACTGTCGAGCCAGTCGTCCCTCGATGTCGGCATAAACCGGACTATCGGCATTCGGTCCCGGCTCAATAGCTGCAGAGAACAGGCCCACATAGTCGAACGTGCCCGGGTAATACTTTGAGATGTGCAACGAGTGGAAGCCACCCATGGAGAGCCCGGCTATCGCGCGGGAGCTGCCCTTGCGGATGGTGCGGTAATGGCTGTCAACGTAGTTCACTACATCCATGAACGACTCCTCAAAGGCGCCGTTCTTGCTTCCCTGTCCGCCCCATACGGGCTGTACCAGCCCCTCGTCGCTCTCACCTGGGGCTGCAGCAAAGGCTGCATTGCCGTTGGTCATCACCACAATCATCGGCTCTGCCTTACCAGCAGCGATGAGGTTGTCAAGGATCTGTGCCGCACGTCCGAGCGATATCCAAGCTTCTTCATCGCCGCCCATTCCGTGCAACAAGTAGAAGACGGGGTAACGTTTGCTGCCCTCGTTGTAAGCGGCAGGTGTATAGACGGTGAGCCGCCGTTGCATACGCAACGAAGGGCTATCGTACCACACACGGCTGACATTGCCATGGGGTACATCGTGGACGCCATACATGCCGCCTCGGTCTTCATCATCAGCGCTGACGATGAAAATGCTGAAGGTGGACATCACGTCACGGATCATGTGGACGTTGGAGGGATCCTGTATTTTCAGACCATCGACCACAAAGTTATACATATACAGTTCAGGGGCGAGCACATCGGTGGTGTACTCCCATACGCCATCGTGTTCCTCCATGGAAGCCCATCCCTGTGTATTGAAATCACCAGTGACCTCGACCTTGACAGCTTTGGGAGCATGGAGGCGGAAAGTCACCGTGCCATCGGCATGTACATCGGGTGACACCACGGGACGTGTATTCCACAGCGACTGCTGGGCAGAAAGTGTGCTGCAGAGCACCAGCACGGAGAATAGAGTGAGATTTTTTTTCATCGGAGGGATATTTAAAATTAATTATTGAATCGGTATCAATGGTGGAAGAGGAACACCGCTGCCACGACAAAGCATGCAAGAGCCAACAGTATGTTGAGCCAAAGCTGGAAACGACTGAATGAGTGTTCAAAACGTTCAAGGCGATTTTCGCCCTTCTCGAACAAGAATGCCATGAGCACCACGGGCAACGCAGCAGCGACGGCGAACAACAGTGGCACGAGCCATCCTCCGATGCCCGATGCCGTACCGAGCGGCACCATCATACCGAAGTACATCACAGCACTCTCGGGACAAAACAGAAATGCGGTGGCCAGCCCCAGCACCAAGGTACCACCCTTGGCGCTGCGGCGGATAGTGCTGCCGCTATGATGACAGTGCTCGTCGTGCACATGGCAATGGCGGTGATGGAGTGCGCGGTAGATGAGCCAGATGCCCAGGGCTATCAGCAGCCAGGGCAACACTTTTTCTCCCTTAGAGAGCCATGTCTGCACAGCATCGATGGCCAAGCCGCACTTGAGAAGTGCCATCAGCAGCCATCCGAGCGATGTGTAGGTAAGCGTGCGTCCAAGCACATATACCATACCATCGTGCAGCAAGCGGTGTTCGCCAGGACGTTTATTGAGCCAGGTGAGTGCCGAAATATTGATAGCCAACTGGCAAGGGTTCAGTGCCACCAGCAGGCCGAGGAGCAAGGCAGAGAGCAGGTACATGGTATCGTCAGCGTACGCGTATGCCGTGTTCCTTCACAAAAGAATCGAATGCCTCCTCAGTACAGAGTTTGCCAGTGCAATCGGCCAATATCGACACTTTTGGTCCGTACCCGCCAGCGATAAGATTCAGTACCGTTTCGTTCACACAATATCCTGCGGCAAGTCCGCACACGTCAATCACGTCACTAGCATCGAAGTACGCACGAGGTTCGTTACCCTCAAAGAGGCGTTGCTGGGATGCATCCGTCAGTTCGGCGAATGCGCCATACTCCTCCATGTCAGGAGAATAGGCCTTTTTATAAAAGGTGACATTCTTGCCCAATGCGGCTGCCGTGGTTACCAGTTGCGGAGCGATGCCAGCACCGACAGTGTACTGCACGCAGTGCACAGGCCAAGGACCGCCATTCTCAGTGAAGCTGCAGTGGTTAGCGGGATGCCAATCAAAGGTGAACACGATATTGTCGTACGCAGGCATCAGCGCTGCGATACGTTCCATGAACTCCTCGCCATGTTCCACATGCAAGGAGCCTGCGGGGTCATAGAAGTCAAACTGATAGTCTACGATAACCAAAGTTTTCATAAGCGATACAATATAATACTACACCAAACAATATCTGATGATGTTGTTATTTCACCAGCCGTTTCTGCCCGTTCACAATGTATATGCCAGGCTGTAAACCCTCCACCGACTGCAGACGTCTGCCGGACAGGTCCCATACGCCCTCGTCATGTGTATCAGCATCGTCATCGGCTGTGGGCAAAAAGATTCCGTTGGAGTTATCAATAGGTTCAAACACCCATTCCACATGATACGCATCGCTCTTGTCGGGATAGAGCGCACTGCCGGCTGTGGTGGCATCAAGTCCCACGAATTTTGTGGGATGGTAGGCGCAAGTGAGCGAGTAGTGACCATTGCCAAGGTCGTTGACGAGGAAGCGGAAACGGTTGTTACCCAGCACGTTCTTCGTGGCGATCATGTCCCACGTATTGGTTGTGCCAAGAGCCATATAGTAGCCGTTCTCGCTGCATATATAGTACTCACCGGCATAGCTGGAAGGCACGAAGTGGACACGTTGGTACTTGCTGGTCTCACTCTTCTTCTGTATGCGTACCTTGCTTGACGAGAGGTCGAGCCAAAGGTTTGCATCAACGTTCATCAGGCGGAAGTACTGCGATTCGTCGCAGGCATCGAAGTCGACGGTGCCCGGGTAGAGCAATTGCCAGAGTGCCGCATAGGCGGTGCGCAGGGCAGCCAATGCGGCGGTGAGCTCATCTGCCTGAGCGCCAGCCTTGTTGACATTCTTAGCATCGGTAACAGCCGTCTGTGCCTCAGCACGTTCAGTGCTCTCCTCAGCGGCATCAATGAGTGTTGTCGTCTTGCCCGTCATACGGGTGAGCGCCTCACGCAACGAGGTAACCTCAGCACTTTGCACCTCTTCCATATACCAATTGGTAGCATCCGTATCGCCCCAGCCAACAACCTTGTAGCTGTCGTTGGAGGCTGAGTGCAAGCCCGTGTTGCCGCCCTTCGTAGAGATGATGGCAAACGTGCCGTTGCTCTTGGCAGTGAAGACGAACTGCAGTCCATCGGACTCATTGGCACTGTTACAGGTAGCCTGTGTGCTGGTGGAAATGGAGTTGATGAAGTTGCCACTCTGCGAAGCAATGCGATAGGTATTGTCGGTTCCGGTCTCGTACATACGCCACCACTGGCTGACCTCGGTCTTTGAGGTTGACACCTTGGTGGTAACCTTCTTGGAAGCGTAGTTCATGTAACGTGTGGAGTAGGCATAATTGCGCAGGCGGTAGTAGGCCCCAGTCACGATGGGTGTGCGCGAGGATGCGTTACTCTCCAACTGCGACATTTCACTCTGTAGCTGTTCGTTAAGGGTGCCATACGAGGCAATGGACTTATCAGCAATGGCCTGTTCAGCTTGTGCGACGAGCTCCTTCAGAGTGACCAGTGCAGCAGTGGTGTAGAAGCCGGGGTGTGTGCCATCAGTATCCTCGATCTTCATCATCGTCTGTGCTGCAGAGAGAGTGGTCTTGAGTGTATTGGTGCTGGCCTCATCGGGGTCGAATCCCGTGATCTCCTGCACGGCCTGCTTGCTGCCGATGGCGATAAGGGTGATATCGCCACCATTGTAATCGGAGGGAAGTGTCAGCGAGGTGGCATTGGTGAAGGCGAGCAGGGTACCTTCAGCATCATATACCATAAATCCCACAGCGCCCGTTCCTCCTGCGAAAGTGAGCTTTGAGCCATTCTGCTTCAGTGTGTAACCGTTGGGTGTGGTACCCTCACCTTCATACTCGGTATAACTGCCTGTCTTGTAGCCGAGGCTGGCGGTAGGATGTTCGCTGTGATCCTTCTTGTTCCCCTTGCCTCCTTCAGCCTTATAGAGGCCGGTAACGGGAACATCCTGCGAACGGTCATCGATGAAGAGTACCGAGCGATTCTCAGGGTATTCTTTTGACTTCACACGACGTATGGAAGCCTCTATGGACGCCTTGGTGGAGGTAACATAATGATTGGAATAATCCTCTACATAGAGCAGGTTCATCGGTTCAAAGAAGCCGTAGGCGCGGAAGAAATCGGTAAGATCCTCGCCAGCCGTCTGACAGCATTTCTCGTAGAATTTGAGGTGCATATTCTGTCCCAGCGTCGGATTGCTCTTGCTGCCTGCGGTACCCCAGACGAGCCCATCCTTACGCAGCGCCTCGAAGAGTCGCGGGTAGAAGGTAATGTCGTTCTTGGCGGCATGATAATAGAGGAAGAGATGGTAGTACATGCGCGTCTGCGCCCAGATATCGAAGTCGTACCAAGGGGTGCGTGCGGCATAGTAATCGGTGACATCAAGGTTCGTGTTACCGCGGCTGTCGCCATAGCCCACCATGAAGTTGACGACGTTGGAGAAGAGGTTGTTGGTGACCTCGGTGGCGCCAGGCATATTGAAGACGCCCTGGTTGGTGTGGCCAATCTCGTGAGCGGGACCCCATGAAGAGCAAGTACCGCCGTAGAACATATTTTGTTTGGAAAGCAGTCCCGACCAGGTGCTCCGTGCATAGTGCGTACGCCACCAGGTGGCATCCATGTATCCGGTGTTATCGCTCCAGGCGAGGTGATAGCTATTGTAGTACGTCGGATAGACAATGGTGCGGAGCCCTTCGGAGGAGATGTATTCGGAAGTCACGGCATCATCAGTATCCCAGAGGAGTCCCAAAAGTGCCAGTTCCCATTTGACGACATAATCCCAGGCTTCGATGCCGCCATCGATGGTGGCAGCCTTGGCATAGTTGCGGAACTCCTCGGTATAGATATCAAGTAGGGTGTAACGGCCCTTGAGTTGTATCATGTCGTGCTTATGATTCTTGACAAGCCAGTTAAATACGTCCGTGCCAGCTCCCATCTCGTAGTATCCATCCACCTGTCCGCCCTCGATGTGTACACGCATATCGGGATAGTCGGCCACAGGGAGGTATGATCCTCCGTTGTAGGTATTTGCACTGTACATCATGCAGTACCAGTTGTCATCGCTGGTGACAGGCACCATATTGAGACCTTTATGAAGCTTGGTACCTGCGGTAGGACTGCTGAGATAGCCCAATGCGCAAGGGGTGAGGTAGAGGTTAGCACCGGATGGAATATCACTATCCACCATCACGTAGAGCATATCACGGTTGGAAGCGATGATGCCGGTGGGATTCTTCATGTTCGATTGGGCATTCTGGTTGGTCCACGTTGTCCACTCATTGGCGCTGGCGCACACCTCATAGTCCTGTACACGGAAGCGCTGTTCGCACTGTGCCCACGTGTTTTTCTTCACCTTTAAGGCCATCTGCTGCAATTCATCAGGCAGACCAGCCGCGACGAGAGAGTCAGCAAAAGCCTCATCGGAAAGAGCAAGCCAGGTATCCTGCAGCTGTGTGCAGGCGCCATCAGCGAAAAATGTCTGCAACGCTGTGTCGTAAGCCGTTGCATTGTCCATCTGCCCCATAAAGGTATCGTAGGCAGCACGCGCGGCGTCAATATCCACACCTTCGACAGAGGTAAAATAGAAGGTATTGGCAGCAGCCTCAGGGGTATTCCACCCTACGAGCCAATAGCTCTGGCTGCTGGCGCAGTGAGCAGGCATGGTGCCAGTGAGTGTCCATCCCTTGCTGTCGTAAGCTGCAGTGGCCAGGGTGAGCGAAGAGGAGGAGGTTGTTGTCGTCATCTGCTGCGAGGTACTGATGCTGCTGCTGATATAGTGGCCGGTAAACACATTCTGCAGCGTGTACTTGCTGCCGGAGGTGCGGGTAACAATCCACAACTGCTCCCAATCATCGGCACTCGTGCCCACAGTAGCTGTTGTGGTAATCTTGCGATTGAGGTAGTCCTCGGTGACGGCACGGTTGTAGGCAGCATTGACGATGCGGTAGAGGCCATCATCAAGCGTGGCAGCACGCGACAAAGTGGGCAGAGAAGCCAGACATACCGCCATGGCCACTATCTGCAATAGGATGCGGGGGGTTAGTGTTTTCATACGGTGCATATTTTGATTACTTTTTCCGTGCAAAGATACAACAATTCTGCAAAACGCATTCATGCGGGGCATTTTTTTATAAAAAAACAACGACTGACATCTGGCTAACTTTGCTTTGCTGATATAGAATAACGGACCTTGTCATATCTTGAACACTGATAGCGAAGGCAAGGAATTGTGAATTTACAATGGGATAATTTGGATTTTAACATAAAGGTGCGTATCTTTGCAAGCAGTAAACCAAAGCAAGCATCATCATGAAAACATCCATGAGAATTCTCTGCACAGTCGCTGTCCTGCTAGGATGTGCAGCGGCAAATGCAAAAACATCAAAACAGGTATCTTATGGCACTACGTTGAACATTGAAGGGCAGATGGTAAAAATTGAGTTCTATGCCCCCTCCATCGTCAGGGTAACGAAGGCGCCGGGCACATTGCCGCAGAAGGGCAGCTACAGCGTGATTCTCACCCCAGGCGAAGGCATGAATGAAGCAGTCATCGAGGGACGGACAGACAATACACAAACGCTATCGTCATCGCTTCTCAGCGTGGCCATCGATGAACAGACAGGACAAATCATATTCTGCAACCACGAAGGCAAAAAGCTGATTGTGGACAAAGGCACAACATTTGCACCCTGTCAGCACGAGGTGGACAAGGGAAAATACAGCATTGAGCAGCACTTCACCATCGGTAAGGACGAAGCCCTCTTCGGACTGGGGCAGTTACGCGACAAAGCCATGAACCAGCGCGGCCGCGACATAGATATATGGAACAGCAATACCTACATTTCCATCCCTTATTTCACAAGCGAACAGGGCTACGGCATCTATTGGGATAATGCCGGAAAATCGCGTTTCTCATCACCGGAACTGGGCGAAGAGGGACCGGTAATATTCACCAGCGAAGTGGGCGTATGTGCTGACTACTACGTCATCTACAAGGATGGCACACAGGATGGTGTCATCGCCGGCATACGCCAACTGACGGGACAAGCCACAATGTTTCCTCTTTGGGCCATGGGGCACTGGCAATGCCGTGAGCGTTACAAGACAAGCGATGAGCTGGCCGACGTACTCGATACATACCGAGAACTGCAGATCCCACTTGACGCCATCGTGCAGGACTGGCAATACTGGGGATGTGACTCCAACTGGAACGCCATGCGGTTCATGAACCCATACTACATCAATAAGGTGGGGGACCCAGCATGGGAAAAATACCTGCCAGGGGACATGAAAAACATGAACGCGCAGGCGAATCCACGGCTGAAGTCACCCGAAGAAATGGTGCGATACGTACATGACCATCATGCCCACCTGATGATCTCCATCTGGCCAGACTTCGGCCCTTGGACGGAGCAGCATGCCAAACTGAAGGAGATGCAAGCCCTGCTGCCTTTCGACACATGGCCCATGAATGCTGGAGCACAGATTTACGATGTCTTTAACCCTGCGGCCCGTGGTCTCTACTGGCAATACCTTACCCACCTCTACGACATGGGGTTCGATGCCTGGTGGACTGACTCCACCGAGCCCGATGAATTCTATGAGGAAGAACACAACGACTACGACTACATGACATACGATGGCAGCTGGCGTAGTGTAAAGAACGCTTTCCCTCTGCTGCACAATCAATCGATTTACGAACGCCAGCGCGCCATGAAGGGAGGCAATGCCCGCCGCTCGGTGCAGATGACACGTTCGGGAGCTCTGGGGCTGCAGCACTACGGCACTTTTTCGTGGAGTGGCGACATCATAGCCTCATGGGACGAGATGAAACAGCAGATTCCTTCAGGACTGAACTACACGCTCTGCGGCATTCCATTTTGGAACACTGATTTGGGAGGCTTCTTCTATTGGGAATTTATACAAGACCCTAAGAACCCTGCCATCCAGGAACTGCAGACGCGCTGGATGGAATGGGGCGCCTTCATGCCACTGATGCGCAACCACTGTTCATCACCCATGGTGAGCGAGATCTATCGGATGGGCAAAGAGGGCGACTGGTGTTACGATGCCATAAAGGCCTTCATCCAACTCCGCTACCGTCTGCTGCCTTACATATACAGCACCGCAGGTGACTGTGTGCAGAATAGCGGCAGCATGATGCGGCCCTTCGTCATGGACTTCGCGACAGACAGAAAAGCCCTCTTACTAAACGATGAGTACATGTTCGGACGCTCACTCCTCGTCAAGCCCGTCACCGATGCCATGTACACATGGAAGGACGAGAACAAATGGGGTCATGAGACATATCCCGACATCCGCCAGGCGAGCTGCGCCACTCCAGTTTATCTGCCACAAGGAACGCAATGGTACGACTTTTGGACGAACGAACTTCTTGAGGGCGGACGGTCGCTGATGCGTCCCTGCCCCATCGACATCATCCCAGTCTATGTCAAAGCGGGGAGCATCCTTCCCTTCGGACCCGACGTGCAGTACTCCGACGAAAAAACGTGGGATGACCTGGAGATACGCGTTTATCCCGGAGCAGACGGAGCGTTCACCCTCTACGAAGACGAGGGCGACAACTACAACTATGAGAAGGGCCGCTTCACACAGATACCCTTCATCTACGACGATACCACCTCTACCCTCACCATCGGCACACGTCGCGGCTCCTATAAGGGTATGCTCACCCACCGCACATTCCGCATCGTCCTCGTTGACAAAAACTCCGGCAGCGGACATCAACCGATGACAGGAGGCAAATCTGTGCAGTACAACGGAAAGGAGATACAGCTGAAACTGCGATAAGATATGGCAAAACAATATAGAACCGATTTATCATGAAGAAGAAAGTGATTTTTATTCTGGTGGCATTGTTACCAATAGCAGCATGGGGGCAAACCATGGATGCAATTTCGCAAATCAATGCAGACAGCCGCAAGGCATACGGCAACGACTATCCGTACCTCTTTGATCAACCTGCGCTCACCCCATCGCCCAAAGGCTATAAGCCGTTTTACATCAGCCATTACGGCCGTCACGGGTCACGTTACTACTGGTCGAATAATCTGTACAGGGATATCGATTCGCTGCTGACAAAAGCACACAGGCTGCAATTGTTGACTCCTGAGGGAGAAGCATTTCGAGACCGTTTCGAAGAGACCATGCCAGAGCTGAAAGCACGATGGGGCGAACTATCAGAACTGGGTTGGAAGCAGCATCAGGGCATTGCCAATACGATGTACCACCGCTTCCGGAAACTATTCACCAAAGGAGCTCACGTCACAGCCATCTCATCGCTTTCCGGGCGATGTGTGATGAGTATGTCGGCATTCTGCCTTGAACTGCAACAACAATGCCCAAGTTTGGAGATACGCGAGGAATCATCACGAACGACACTTGATGGTGTGGTGCCCTACGACAGCCAGAACCCCCACCAGCACCACTGTGCCACATTGCGTCCCCGCTACGAATCGAACATGGCATCGTTTCATCGCGACACAGCATATGCCACGCGTGTCGTAGGCCGTCTGCTGACAAGTACTGACGGGCTGGACCGTTCAGATGCACAGATTGCGGCCGACCTGAAGAATCTCTACACATCACTGCCCAGTATCGGTCATGAGGGAATGATGGAGGGTATATACTCCGATGATGACGTGGTGAGCCAATGGGAACTGTCCAATCTGGATTCGTACTCATGGGTTTTTGAGTCACAATTGGAGGCCATTCCCATCCTTGAAGATATCCTTGATAAAGCGCAAAAAGCCATTGATGGCACAAACGGAAGTGTGGCAGACCTCCGGTTCGGGCATGACAGTTGTCTCGGCCCTCTTACCGTGCTGATGGGCATCAATGGTGCCGACCTTGATCCTGCAGATCCTTACGAAGTAAAGAACTGCTATCAGAATTTCGAGACCTGCAAGGCTTCGAACATACAACTGATATTCTATCGTAACCGCAAAGACGATATTCTCGTGAAATGCTTGCTGAATGGTTTGGAGGCATCCCTACCCATACCTTCCGACATCAGGCCTTACTACCACTGGCAAGACGTGTCGAAGTATTATGAGCAACACATCAACCAGGATTATCCACGGGATTAAGTTTCAAAGCAACTAAAAGCAACCCCGTCCAAGGAGAAGGACGGGGTTGTTTTATAGGTAAAAATGGCTTTCAGGTCTTACTTGATGACACCGAGTTCACGGCCTACCCTCACGAAGGCGGCAATGCACTTGTCGAGGTGTGAACGCTCGTGAGCAGCGGATAGCTGCACACGAATGCGAGCCTGTCCCTTTGGTACCACGGGATAGTAGAAGCCGGTTACATAGATGCCCTCCTCGGCCATACGGGCAGCGAACTCCTGTGAGAGCTTGGCATCGTAGAGCATCACGGCACAGATAGCACTCTGTGTGGGTTTGATGTCGAAGCCTGCTGCAAGCATGCGGTCACGGAAGTACACGACGTTCTCCTGCTGACGGGTATGGAGAGCATCGCTTTCCTTCAGCATCTTAAACACTTCAAGGCTGGCACCTACCACCTCTGGAGGCAGAGAGTTGGAGAAGAGATATGGACGACTGCGCTGGCGGAGCATGTCGATAATCTCCTTCCGTCCGGTGGTGAAACCACCGATGGCACCACCGAAGGCTTTGCCGAGGGTACCAGTATGGATATCAATGCGCCCGTAGCAGTTGAACTGCTCAGCCACACCATATCCGTGCTCACCCACCACACCGGCACTATGGCACTCATCAACCATCACCAAGGCGTCATATTTCTCGGCTAAGTCGCAAATCTTATCCATAGGCGCCACGTTGCCATCCATGGAGAAGACGCCATCGGTGCAGATTATACGGAAACGCTGTTCCTGCGCCTCCTGCAGACAGCGTTCAAGGTCAGCCATGTCAGCATTGGCATAGCGATAACGCTTTGCCTTGCAGAGTCGAACACCATCGATAATGCTAGCGTGGTTGAGGGCATCGGAGATAATGGCATCATCTTCGCCAAGCAGAGGCTCAAACACACCACCGTTAGCATCGAAACAACTAGCATAAAGGATAGTGTCTTCGGTGTGGAAGTACTCGGCGATGGCAGCCTCGAGTTCTTTGTGCAAGTCCTGCGTGCCGCAGATGAAACGAACGCTCGACATGCCGTAGCCGCGCTCGTCCATGGCCTGCTTAGCTGCAGTTATGAGACGAGGGTTGTCGGATAAGCCAAGGTAATTGTTGGCGCAGAAATTGAGCACCTCGCTGCCATCAGAAAGTCGGATGGCAGCACGCTGCGGGGTTGCGATGATACGTTCGGACTTGTAAAGTCCAGCTTCCCGGATGTTCTGCAGTTCGGTCTGCAGGTATTGCTGAATCTTTCCGTACATGATATAAACTGATTATATGAATTAACTATTCTTGGAGTAACGTGCCCGCAGACAGCGGAACATATCCTCAGACATACTGTGAAGGTCGTAGGTAGGGCACCAGTCCCATTCAGCTCGTGCACAGCTGTCATCCATATTGTCTGGCCAGCTGGCAGCGATGGCTTTACGGATGGGGTCATCAACATAATGCATGCGAAAGTCAGGTTCAAAGCGCAGGATTTCGGCACGAAGCTCCTCGGGTTCAAAACTCATGGAGGCTATGTTGAATGCATTGCGGTGAATGAGCCGCGATGGGTCAGCTTCCATTATCTGAATGGCAGCATGCAACGCATCAGGCATATACATCATATCCATGTATGTGCCGGGAGGAATGGGACAGGCAAAATCCTCGCCTTTGACAGCCGCATAGTAGATTTCCACAGCATAATCGGTGGTGCCTCCACCAGGCAGGGTAACGTTGGAGATGAGTCCCGGGAAGCGCACGGAGCGCGTATCGACACCATACTTATGGTAATAGTAATCGGAGAGCAGTTCTGTGCCTACCTTGGTAACACCATACATCGTCTGCGGGCGTTGTATAGTATCCTGTGGCGTATCCTTGTGCGGGGTATTGGGTCCGAAGGAGCCGATAGAACTGGGGGTAAATACGGCACAATGTTTTTCGCGGGCTATTTCGAGAATGTTCAGCAGACCATCCATCTGGATGTGCCACGCCAGCAGGGGCTTTGCCTCAGCAACGGCAGAGAGCAGTGCGGCCAGATTGTAGATGGTGTCAATATGATATTTATCCACCACAGCGGCCAACTGGGAGGCATTGGTAACATCGGCCAGCTCAGCCGGACCGCTTTCAAGTAGGATGCCCTTGGGTTCAGCGCCGGGGATATAGCCTGCAACAACAGTGGAGCCGGAAATCTCGTGTCGCAGTTTCATGGTGAGTTCAGACCCTATCTGGCCCGTAGAACCTATGACGAGTATGTTCTTCATTTTATTTCTTCATAAGATTGTTGCTGCAAAGTTACGTCAAGCAAACGAGATAACAAATTTATTGACGTTTTTTTTAAAAAAGAAGGGAGGAAGCAAGTGCTTCCCCCTACTTAATGTCTGCGCAGACGATGGCCACGCAAGTTAATTCACATTTATCAGAACCAGCGCACGTAGCAGAAATCCTGGCGATGAGCCAAGTCAGCATGCTTGGGATACATGCGGTAGCTGGTCTTGAAAGAGCCGGCATTGTTCATCTCATGATAGCCTTCGAATGTATAGCGATTACCATCACGTCCCACAAGGTTAAGAGGCTCAACACTGTAGATATGATCATGCCCTTCAGCATCGGTGGTGACAGTGACAAGTTCCACGCCGATAGCATCATCAAGACCGCGTTCATCGATGACCGCTTGTACCTTGTTCGTCTTTCCACTCACGATGCCCTCCTGCATCTCATTGAGACGGGTACAGGACACTATCTCGATGCTATCCCAACGTTCTGCCACCGTCTCTTTCCATGATGCGAGAGCACGTGCCTTGGCATTATCCTCAGCAGCAAGAGCACGGAAACGCTTTGCAAGCGGACAATAAAGTTTGCTGTAGTAATCATCAAGCTGACGTTTCATGGTGTAGTGAGGAGCAATCTGGGCAATGCTGTTCTTGATAACACGTACCCAGCGCTCGCTGTAGCCACGGGCATTCTTGTCGTAGTACAGCGGAAGAATTTCGTTTTCGAGGATACCATAGATAGTAGCAGCATCCAGCTGATCCTGATAATCTTGATTGGCATACGTGCGGCGTTCGGTAAGTGCCCAACCAGCCCCTTCACGATAGCCCTCATACCACCAGCCATCCTTAACGGAGAAGTTGATGACACCATTCATGAGTGCCTTCTCGCCACTAGTGCCGGAAGCTTCCTGCGGACGTGTGGGAGTATTGAGCCATATATCCACACCAGATACAAGGCGACGGGCGAGGTTCATGTCATAGTTTTCAAGGAAGATGATCTTTCCGAGGAACTCAGGGCGACGACTGATATCGATAATGCGTTTGATGAGTCCCTGCCCTGCCCCATCGTGAGGGTGAGCCTTACCGGTGAAGATAAACTGCACGGGGTATTGTTCGTTGTTGACAATCTTTGACAGACGATCAAGGTCCGTGAACAGCAGGTGGGCACGCTTGTAGGTGGCAAAGCGGCGGCCAAAGCCAATAAGCAAAGCGTTGGGGTTAATCTTGTTCATAAGGCTGACAACACGGCTGGGATCGCCCTGATTCTTGAGCCAGCTGGCACGGAACTCCTCACGGATAAACTCCACAAGTTTAACCTTAAGGCCCATGCGCGTCTTCCATATTTCCTCATCAGATACCTTATAAATGCCTTCCCAAATAGCTTGATTAGACTGATCGTGCATGAACGACTTATCAAAATACTTCTTGTAGAGCGTGCGCCACTCCGTAGCTACCCAAGTCGGGAAGTGCACACCGTTAGTGACATAGTTCACATGGTTCTCCTCAGGGAAGTAGCCCTTCCAGATGCCATTGAACATCTGCTTGGAGACGCCCCCGTGTATCAAACTAACACCATTGACCTCGGCACAGGTATTGCAAGCAAAGGTAGACATGCAGAATCGCTCGCTGGCATCACCAGGATTGGTGCGTCCCATATCCATGAGTTCAGGCCACGTGATACCGAGTTGCTGGGCATAGCCGCTCATGTACTTTCCGAATAGTCCTTCATCAAAGTAATCGTGACCGGCAGGTACAGGAGTGTGCACAGTATAGAGACCACTGGCACGCACCAGCTCGACAGCCTGTCCAAAGGTAAGACCTTCCTTTACATACTCGCACAAGCGATAGAGGTTGCAGAGGGCAGCATGCCCTTCATTGCAGTGGTAAACATCCTTGGTGATGCCCAGCTGGCGGAGTGCGATCATACCGCCAATGCCAAGCAGAATCTCTTGTTTAAGACGGTTTTCCCAGTCGCCACCATAGAGTTGATAGGTGATGGGGCGGTCAAACTCACTATTGAGTTCGTTGTCGGTGTCAAGCAGGTAAAGAGGCACACGGCCCACCTGAGCTTTCCAGACGTAGGCATAAACGTGGTAGTTGATATAGGGTACCTCTACCACCATAGGCTGGCCATCGGCACCATACACACGCTCCACTGGAAGTTGGTTGAAGTTGCTTGGTTCATAGGTTGCGATCTGCTGTCCATCCATGGACAAACTTTGTGTGAAGTAACCATAGCGATAGAGAAATCCGACGGCACACATATCAACATTGCTATCGGAAGCCTCCTTAAGGTAGTCACCAGCCAGCACGCCCAGGCCGCCGCTATAGATACGCAGACAAGCATTCAGACCATACTCCATACAGAAATAAGCCACAGAGGGACGCGAGGCGTCAGGCTTTACGCTCATGTACTTGTGGAATTTGTCACACACGGTGCGTATGGATGCCAGCACATCCTCATCGGAAGCTAACTGCTGCATTTTCTCATAACTGAGGCGTTCAAGCATGAGTACAGGATTCTTTCCACAGGACTTCCATAGTTCTGCATCGAAGCTTTTGAAGAGTTCGCGTGCCTCGGGGTTCCACGCCCACCATAAGTTATGGGCCAGTTCATTAAGATCATTCAGTTCCTCAGGAAGAAGAGACTTCACATTGATTTCCGTCCAATTGGGATGGTTACTGTTACTTGTTTGCAGTTTCATATTGCATTCATTGTTTGTTGTTCAATCTACTACGTCAGCTGGTAACCGCCAGCCACTGTTTGCGGAAAGACGGGGATTCGAACCCCGGAAACCCTTTAGGAGTTTACACGCTTTCCAGGCGTGCCTCTTCAGCCACTCGAGCATCTTTCCAAAAAAAATCCAGCCCATGATGGGCTTTCACTTCCAATCAGCACCCTGAAGGGAATAGGAATTATTCAGCGCCGTTGCAAGCATCAGTCCTCCGCAGTGCGATATCATAAGCCTTGCAGTATTGCACGATAAACTCGCTCCACAGGGCGCGCTTCGCTATGGAAGCAGCACTTGCACGCATTGCCTTTATCTTTTCGGGGGCCGAGAGCGCAAACTCGCGTATGCACCATACAAGGCGGTCGACGGCCTCATCGAAGTTGCTGTCTGTTCGGTGTATGACCTCCACCCCGAAGTTATTGTTTGCCATCTGACGGCTGTCGCCCTCACGCGCAGTCTTCACCCACAAGCCAAAACCTGCCAAGTCGGTAGTGATGGTGGGGACATGGAAAGCCACACTCTCTAAGGGTGTATAACCCCACGGTTCGTAGTACGACGGATAGATACCGATATCATTGCCTATAAGGAGGTCATAATAGTTGAGGTTAAAGGTGCCATCGTTGCCATCAAGGTAACAAGGTACGAAGAGAATATTAACCTTATCAAGGACCTCAGGCCAAGCATGCCATGAAGGAACATTGATAAAGGCCACAACCTCACGTCCAGCGCCTCCACTCTCGCCCAGGCGACGTAATGCATGGAGCAACAAGTCAAAACCTTTGTTGCGCATCTCGAAGCGTCCTCCCGTACCGATGATAAGTGCATCATCAGGCAGATGCTTACCCAGCAAGTGAGAGGCTTTGTCAAGCATCACACGACGGGCCTGACGACGACGTGCGGTAAAGGCAACGCCCTTGGGTACAAAATCATCCTCGAAGCCATTCATCAGCACCACATCAGCTGCTTTGTCAAGCAGCTGGGCGCACTCACGGTTGGTGATATCACTCACAGTGGTAAAACAGCCAGAACGATGCGCGGCTTGTTTCTCGACAGAGTGTTTGGACTCCATATTGAGCTCACGCGCCATCTGGTCACCGTTGTACCCTGACATACAGTCGTAAAGAGGTTTTCCATTACCAGCAATGCTGCGGCCAATGCTAGTGGCATGGGTAGTGAATACGGTGGCAATGCCTGGCTCATAGTAACCGAGGAAGAGCATGCCCATGGCAGTCATCCACTCATGAGCCTGATAGACAACATGAGGCTTCGAGCAAGAAACGTCACGAAGTATTTCGTAACGATAGAAATCTCCCGCCACAAGGGCTGCAGCACACGAGAACATGGAGGCTTCATCGTAGTCGCCATAAGCATGGAGCGAATCCACGCCAAACAACTCCCACGCACGGCTAAAAAGGGTATTACGGAGGTGGAAGAGGGGTTGGAAATCAACGAGAATGGCAACAGGAGTTCCAGGAATGTTCCACCGCCCTACACGAACAGTGAGTGCTGCCTGAGAGGCAGCCATCGCAGCGAAGTGTGTAGCCCAATCAGCATAGAGGCTCGCATCGGGGAGGAAGAGGGGATTATCCTTACCTTTCCAAAAGTCAGGTCCGATGAAGATGAGATGGTTGCAAACAGTCTCCTGCATAGTCTTTGCATGGGTGGAGAGCACAGTATATATGCCGCCTACCTTGTTGCATACTTCCCAACTGGACTCTATGACCCAATCAGGTGTCAGGAAGGTGTTCTTAGTATTCTTTTTCATCTCTCTCTTTTCGTCCGTATCGTCATTGCAGACAGGCACGTGAACGATGTCGTTACACAGTAGTACTGACTGCACCTGCAATTTTGCGGGTGCAAAGGTACGCTTTTATATTTAAAAAGGGAAGAAAAAGAACGATTAAATGAAAAAAGAACCAAAAAAGAAAGGATTCCATTACGAAACCCTTCCTTTTTCAGTACCTACTCAGTCCACATCAAAGAGCTGCAGCTTGTCCCATGAGGAACACGCCAGCCAAAGCTACGATAGCGTAGAGTTCAGGGAATACAGCAAGGATAAGTGTTTTGCTGAACACATCATGACCCTGAGCAATGCCAGCGATACCATTGGCGCAGACCTGACCCTGACGGATAGCCGAGAACAGGCCCACAAGGCCCAGTGCTAATCCGCCACCGAGAACAGTAGCAGCCTGGAAGGTAGTAATCTCAGGAGTGAGCAGGCCGCTCATGTTGGCGAAGATGAAGTATCCGGCAAAGCCGTACAAGCCCTGTGTGCCGGGAAGAGCGGTGAGAACGATGAAGTTACCGAACTTGTTCACCTTCTTCAGAGCGCCCACAGCAGCGTTACCCGTGATGGTAACACCGAAAGCACTGCCAATACCTGAAAGACCAATCATCAGGGCTACGCCCAGATAAGCTAAAACTAAATTAAGTGTCATAATTGAAATGATTTATTGATTGTTAATGATTTCTATTGTTATAATGTTTTTCTATACTAGTCCTGCGCATGGCCAGCGCCAAAAGGCTTGTACTCTTCGCCACCGCCGGTATAACCCGCATTCTTGAAGAATTCCACAAAAGTGAGTCGCATAGGGTGAACGACAGCACCAAGGATATTCATAAAGATGTTGAGGGCATGACCGACACAGAAGATAAGTGCCGTGACCAAGAAGCCAATGACGGGTGTCTTTGGACTCATGCCGACAGCCATATTATTGAACACGTTGGCTAGAATGCCACCAGAGAGTCCAAGAGCGAACAAGCGGACGTACGAAAGGACGTCACCAAGCAGACCGGTAGCCATGTTGTATGTATCCCAAAGAGCTAATCCAACATTCAGCAGTGGATTCTTGCCAGGACTCTGGAAGAACAGTATGCCGATAGCAGCCACGCACAGCAACGCGATGATGACAGGATGGTTGAAGGGCACCTTGCAGAGCACCGACACGATGACAGTGACGAGCAGTACGAACCAGCCAAGCGTGCTGAGTGCATACTTGAAGCCACACTGGATGGTAAGGTTAATAGCCTTCAACACCATACCGAAGAGAATCTGCACGACACCGATACACAGCGACACAGTGAACATTGTAGAGTTATCGGTGTAGAGTAACGATTTCATCTTCTGCACGAACGGAATGTCAAGGTCGTAGAGGCTGAAGCCAAAGAACGAGCCCGACAGCGTACCACACAGGATGGTGCTGGCGCCAAACAGCACGACGAGCCATTTGGAGAAATCTGGATTGATGAGCTTGAACAGTTTGGTAAAGATGGGCAATGCCACAATCATCAGCAGGCCATAGCCCATGTCGCCCAGACAGAGTCCGAAGAACAACATGAAGAACGGTGCGAAGAACAGCGTGAGGTCAAGTTCGTTGTATTGCGGCAACATGTAGAGCCGGGTAAGTGGCTCAAACAAACGAGCGAAACGGCCATTGCTGAGCTGGATGGGTATCTCGTCGTCAGGTGTAGGGTCGTCAATCTCGTAGAATTCGCCGTTAGCATCCAAATCGGCACGTATGCCGTCCATGCTTGCAGCAGGAGCCCAGCCCTGCAGCAGGATGAGTTTCTCAGCAGCAACAGGTTCACCGGCAAGGCGCACACGTGCGAAGTCGATGTGGTCGTTGAGTTCGGCCTGTGCCTTCTGCAACAAGGGGACATGGGCGGCAGCAAAAGCATCCAAGCGCTCCTCGAAGGACTGCAGATGTGCCTCCTGAGCCTTCACCTGTGATTCGATATCGCTCAGCGACACCTCAGGCAGGTGGCATCGTTCGGCATCCAGTTCGGGCTCGCTGCCAGGAGCGGTGACGGTGATGAAGTTCACCTTCTGCTTATCCTGACTGATGATGATGGCATGGAAGGTTTCTTCCCAAGCTGCATCGTAGGCACGCAGCGGGCAGGTGAAGAAATTCATCTCATACCCAGCCTCAGCCAGCCGTTTCACCTGTGCAGGTTCGAAGTCGCCCCACGGCAGCAGTGCAGCCTGTTCCTTACGGAGTGCAGCCAACCGCTGTTCCGTCTCAGCCTTCTCGACAAGCAAAGCATCGTAGGCATCAAGTACCCCATTCAGCTCATCGGCTCTGGGCGCTGCAGACAGTGCGTTGTCCTTTCCGGCAAGCGGTCCGAGCGCATTCAATGCCGCATTGCAGCGTCCAAGAAGTTGCACGTCACCCTGCAAGGTTGCATCGGTAATCTGTCCCTGCTGGGCAGTCTGCACATGGATGACCCCCATGTCGTGCAAACGCTGCAGGAAGGTCTCGTAATCCTTATAAAACACCAGGAAGGTGAGTTTTTTCATTTTTGTAATCATGCCTCGTCCTCCTTTTCCTCTTCATTATCGGCTTCACGTTTCTCAAGGATGGTCTTCAATATCTTCTGCGATGACTTGGAGAGGTTTTCCTCGTCCTCCATGAAGCGTTTGATTTTACGGATAGCATCGGCATAACCGGGTATCTGTACCTTCTCGAAAAGGTTCACCTTCTGCGTTGTTTTCTTTCGAGCATGTTCAAGCAGATCAAGTTTGGCCTGCGTAAACTCGCACTCGATGGCATTGCGTGCCAGTCCTTGAAGAAGTCCGATGCCATCGTAGTACCACTTCGGGCTGGAGAACAGGCTGAAGGGTTTGACATCGAAATCCACGCTGCCCAGTACGGGCACGCGGACACCGGCAATCTTCTTCACATCGAGCTGCACGTCCTTCACACTCACGAGCGAGGGATCGAATTCGTTCCAAAGCGCAAACATGTACTCGTAGGCCTGAATCTGTTGCTCCAGGTCGGCGCGCAGCGTCTGCACCTCGGCTTTGCATCGCTTCACCTCCATGCGCAGGGCACTCTCCTTGTTTTTGATAATAGGGAGCGTGCGCTGGCGCACCTTGAGCTGTTTCTCGAGTTGCTGCAACGACGTCTTGTTATATTGGAATTTTATTGCCATGAATAATTTTCTCTTTGCTTCTGTAAACAGTAGAGTGCAGATGTTTTATTCTGCGGGCCAAAATTCATCGACGAGTGTCTTCTTGATGTTGACCTCTTCGGGTTTGAAGTACTGTCCGAAGAGTTCCCAAGTGACGTCAAGCATTTCTGTAGTGTTGAGGTTGACATCAATGGCAAGGAGCTTATCGGAATAATCGCGTGCGAAAGCCAGTGTACGTTCGTCATAGTCGGTGAGGTCGAAACCATTCTCCATCTTCGTCTTGGCATTGGCAGCATCAGCATAAAGGCGCACAGCAGCATTCATCACCTGCGGGTGGTCTTTACGAGTTTTCTTGCCACTGACAAGCTGTTTCAGACGGCTCAGCGAGCGGAACGGGTCAACGATGACCTTACCGATATCGCTGTCGCGGCGCAGGAAGAGCTGTCCCTCCGTAATGTAACCTGTATTATCAGGCACAGCGTGAGTGATATCACCTCCGGAAAGCGTGGTGACGGCAATGATGGTGATGGAGCCTCCTGCAGGGAACTGCACAGCCTTCTCGTAGATCTTGGCCAGATCGCTGTAGAGTGAGCCAGGCATGGAGTCCTTTGAAGGAATCTGATCCATACGGTTGCTGACGATGGAGAGCGCGTCGGCATAGCTTGTCATGTCGGTGAGGAGCACCAGCACCTTTTCGTTCTTCTCCACAGCGAAGTACTCGGCAGCGGTGAGTGCCATGTCGGGCACCAGCAGACGCTCTACGGCAGGATCCTCAGTGGTGTTCACGAAGGAGATGATGCGGTCGAGAGCTCCCGCATTGGAGAATACATTTTTAAAGTACAGGTAGTCGTCGTTTGTCATACCCATGCCACCCAGTATGATTTTGTCTGTCTGTGCACGCAGCGCCACGTTGGCCATCACCTGATTGAAGGGTTGGTCGGGGTCGGCGAAGAAAGGAATCTTCTGTCCGGAGACGAGGGTATTGTTGAGGTCGATGCCGGCGATACCGGTAGCGATGAGCTCGGAAGGCTGTTTGCGGCGTACGGGATTCACGCTGGGGCCGCCAATCTCCACCTCACGGCCTTCGATCTGGGGGCCGCCGTCGATGGGGGCGCCATACGCATTGAAGAAACGTCCGGAAAGCTGATCGCTGACCTTCAACGTGGGTGCTGTACCCAAGAATACCACCTCGGCATTGGTGGGAATGCCACCCGTACCTTCAAACACCTGCAGAGTGACATCGTCACCCATGATTTTTACCACCTGGGCCAACTTGCCGTCAATGGTGGCCAGTTCATCGTAGCCCACACCGGTAGCTTTTAGCGAACAAGTGGCCTTTGTGATCTGGCTGATCTTCGTATATATCTTTTGAAATGCGGTTGTTGCCATAATCATTTTACTTTTTATGGGTTACTTCTTCGTGGCGATAAGAGCATCAAGCTCGGCGCGGAACTTATTATAATCATCGGACTGGAACGGGCTGTAGTTTATCTGCTTGCAGAGGTTGATAACCTTCTTGAAGAAGTCGGTAACTTCAAGGAAGTTATTGAACTCAAAATCGGTATGGCAGATATCCATGACCATGTTGACGATCTCCTCTTGACGCTCGAGCGGAGTGATGGCATCCACATCGTCAAAAGCATCCTGCTGAAGCACGACATAGTCAATGAGCTCACTCTTCCAGAAGATGACATGATACTCGACAGGCACGCCATCATCGCCGAGGATGTTGATCTGCTCAGCAATCTCCTTGCCACGCAGCATACGCGTCTTCATCTCGTTCACCTTAGCAATCCACTCGCCGTTGATGCGCTGTTCGATGTACTGTTCGAACTCGGGATACTCGAGATACTTTGAATAAGAGTCGATGGGGTTCACAGCGGGATAGCGTTTCTTGTCGGCACGCTCCTGTTCCAGAGCATAGAAGCAGCGAGCGACCTTCTTGGTATTCTCGGTCACAGGTTCCTTAAGGTTACCACCCGCCGGTGAAACGGTGCCGATGAAGGTGATGGAGCCTTTCTCGCCATTGCCCAGGACGACCATGCCGGCACGACCGTAGAAATTGGCGATGATGGAACTGATATCCATAGGGAAGGCGTCGGGTCCAGGGAGCTCTTCCATACGGTTCGACATTTCGCGCAATGCCTGTGCCCAACGGCTGGTTGAGTCTGCCATGAGCATCACGCGCAGACCCATGGCACGATAGTACTCAGCTAGGGTCATTGCGGTATAGACCGATGCCTCACGGGCAGCAACAGGCATGTTGGAGGTGTTGGCTATGATGATGGTACGTTCCATGAGCTTACGGCCAGTGTGGGCATCGACGAGCTCGGGGAACTCGGTGAAGATTTCCACGACCTCGTTGGCACGTTCACCGCAGGCAGCCATAATCACGATGTCGGCAGCCGCTTGTTTGGAGATAGCATGCTGAAGAACGGTCTTTCCCGTACCAAAGGGACCAGGGATGAAACCCGTTCCACCCTCAACGATGGGGTTGAACGTATCTATGGTACGCACGCCCGTTTCGAGCAGTTTGTAGGGGCGGAGTTTCTCGGTGTAGGCGGTGAGGGGCACCTTCACGGGCCAGTGCTGTACCATGTCCACCTCCACATCGTTGCCCTGCTCATCAGTGAGCACGGCAATGGTGGTGTGTATGGTGTAGTCGCCCTCAGGGACCACCGACTTCACGGTGCTGATGCCCTTCTGACGGAAGGGAGCCATCATCTTCAGCGGTTGGAAGTTCTCTTCCACCTCGCCCAACCAGTCACCAGCCTTCACCTTGTCGCCCACCTTCACGATGGGTTTGAAGTGCCACAGCTTATCCTCATCGAGGGGTTGGGTGTACTGACCGCGACGGAGGAACACGCCATCCATCTTGTCGAGGTCGTTCTGCAGACCATCATAGTTCTTCGACAACATGCCGGGGCCGAGTTGTACCTCAAGCATGTGACCCGTGAACTCGGCCTCAGCACCCACCTTCAGTCCGCGAGTGCTCTCGAACACCTGAACGTACACGTTGCTGCCTACCACTTTGATAACCTCGGCCATGAGGCGGACGCCATCGAGCAGGATGTAGCAGATTTCATTCTGTGCTACAGGACCATCGACAGCGAGCGTTACCATATTGGCAATTACGCCACTAACTTTTCCTTTTGTCATCTTTTGAATATCTGTTTTTTTGTTTTGTTTACTTGGTCTTGAACTCACCGGGCACGTCAACCTCCTTCATCTGGGCAATCATCGTGCGCAACATCTCGCCACCTATGGAGGCATCAAGCTTCATCCAGCGCTCCACGATCTGATTTTTCACGAGGAAGCCGAAAAGTTTCTCTATGCCGAAGTAGTCGAAGAACGACTCTTCATCGAGCCAGTTCCAGCGCAGGGAATCAATCTTATGCTCGCGCTCTACCAGATTCACCGTTTCGGCAATATGCTGGATCTCCTCCATGCGGTCAAAGGTACCGGAGAGCCCGAAGTCGCGGCTGCTGTTCGTGCGCAATGCCTCTGCCACCTCGCCATTGCCAATCACAACCTCTGCCACAGGCAGATGATATTTGCGGGCCGTAATGGCAGCAAGGATATTATTGAGATCAAGGTTGAACTGAAACCAACGGTTCACAAAGACATTGTCAACGCCCGAGGCATAACGGTAGTAATGTGCGGCCAAACGGTCAACCGGCATGACGGGACCATCCTCATCCGCATCAAGTTCATGGATAAAGTCACGGAAGTACACGGGGAGACAAGCATCCCACTTCTCCTCCTCGCGAGTCCTGCGGATCGCTTCGCGCAAATCGTCGGCCGTGCAGAGTCCCTCTTCGGCCAGAACGGCATCCTTGTCGGCAAGCAGTGCCAGCAGGTTGTGGTTATCACGTTCCAGGCTCAGCAGGTCTACCAGCCTCCGGTCTTCGGCCGACAGCTGCGGATAGTACTCAGCGCGAAACGACTCCAGCGAACAGGCCGTCTTCGTATCGTCCATGCCGATATCAGGCAGGCCGGCAATGAGATAATAGTAATTGCAGCTCATCTCTACGATCAGGCGAACAACATTTCCACAAGCTGGGGACGAAGGAAGGACTTGAAGAAGTTTTCAAATTCCTCTTTGCCGAAGTTCATCTTGAAGGAACCGTCCGCAGGTTCAATGGTGAAGAGAGCCTTCTGACCATTCACCTCATTGATGGTGACACCCTTATTCAAGAGATCGGCAGCCTTCTTGGCGAAGCAAGCCTTCAGGCTCTCCGCATCGGCTGTGCTGATGACAGCACCCTTCTCGCCGAACTGCTGAGCCATGCCGATGATGAACTGAGCCATCACGTCCTTGTCGGAAGTGACATTACCGACAGCCTCCTTCACCACACTGTCGGTGACGAGCGTAGTGATTTCAGACTTCAGTGCACTCATGGCCTGACCGGCAAAGAGGCGGAGCTCCGAACGGGTATTGGTATTCAGTTCATCCGCGGCCTTCTGTGCAGCAGCCTTGGTGGCCTCAGCCTCCTTATGGGCGGCAGCAACAATGGTTTCAGCCTGCGCCTTAGCTTCGGCAACAATGCGGTCGGCCTCGGCCTGTCCTTTCTCTACTCCGTCGCGGAACATCTTTTCCGTTAGCTCTTGAATATTCTTCTCCATTGATTTATAATGATTTAATTAAAATACAAACAATTTCGCTGCAAAGGTACAAAAAAAGGATTGACTTAACAAATATTTAGGCTTATAAATTTTTCATTCCTGGAGTTTAGCAAAGGCTGGTACATCTATTGGGAACACATCTTCTTTTTGCAAGCGAAGAAACCAAAATTGCTGGACAAATACACGATTTCACAGGTGGTTCTTTTTATTGTTTTTGGGATTCGCAACACAAAGATAAGTGAGGCTGGCGGTTGCACGAATGCCCATTGTGTCCATTGTGTCCATTGTCCATTTTGTCCATAACCTATGCCTTCAAAAGGAAATATAATATAATATAGTAATAATAATATATAATCAATGAATTAAACATAATCCCTTTTGCAGTTACAGAATGGTGGTTCATGGACATTATGGACATTGGACACTTTGGACAGCACACGGGGTGCAGGAAGGACGGCGAAGGTGGTGGCATCCCCCGCTCCGCATGTTTGGTCTGCGACGGCGTCGTCGCGGAGGAAGTGCAGTGTTTGTCGCAAGGACCTTCAGCATCGTCACAAGGAAATCCGGCATCGTCACAAGGAAATCCGGCGTTGTTACGAGGAAATCCGGCGTTGTTACGAGGAAGATTATCATCATTGCAAGGAAATTTTCTGTTGCTGCAAAGAAATATTTCTTTGCTTCCAATGGCTGGTTCGTTGCTTCCGGTGTCTGGCTGCATTCAGAAAAGAGGAAAAATGCAAGCCGGATATTAAGAAAACAGACGAAAGAAACGGTAGTTTTCTGAATTTTGTGTACTTTTGCCGCCGATGATACTCAAGAGACTTTCCATCGTCAATTACCGGAACATTGAGCAGGCCGATATTGAGCTATCGCCCAAGTTCAACTGTTTAACGGGACGCAACGGCATGGGGAAGACGAATCTTCTCGATGCCGTGTACTACCTGTCGTTCTGCAAGAGTGCCACCAACCCCATTGACTCACAGGTGATGCGGCACGGCAGCGACTACAGTGTTGTGCAGGGCATCTACACCTCCGACAACGGGGACGACATCGATGTCTTCTGCGGCATGAAGCGTGGCCAGCGCAAGCAGGTGAAGTACAACGGAAAGGCTTACGCCAGGTACTCCGAGCACTTCGGGCGCATCCCGCTTGTGATCATCTCGCCCTCGGATGCCGAGCTCATTGCCGGCGGCAGCGAAGAGCGTCGCCGATTCATGGACGTTGCCATCTCGCAATACGACCATGCCTACCTCAACCAGCTCAGCCGTTACAACCAAGCGCTGGAGCAGCGCAATGCCTTACTGCGCGCCGAGGAGGAGCCTGACTGGGAGGTGATGGCCCTGTGGGAGGAGATGATGGCCGAGACGGGACGTACCATCTACGAGGGGCGCCGCGCCTTCATCGAAGCCTTCACACCGGTATTTGGTGATCTCTACGAACAGATTGCACAGAACGGCGAATGTGTGTCGCTCACCTATACCTCGCATGGCGAGCGAGGAGAACTGCTTGACGTGATACGTGCCGGCAGGGAGAAGGAGCGGATAGTGGGCTACAGCCTGCACGGCACGCACAAGGACGACCTTGTGATGAGCCTTGGTGGATACCCCATGAAACGCGAAGGGTCGCAGGGACAGAACAAGACGTACCTCATCGCCCTCAAGCTGGCACAGTTCGAGTTTCTCAAACGCACCAGCCACCGCACCCCTCTTCTGCTGCTCGACGACATCTTCGACCGGCTCGACGCCTCACGTGTGGAACAGATCGTGCGCTTGGTGTCAGAGGACCGTTTCGGCCAGATATTCATCACCGACGTCAACCGCGGGAACATGGACCGCATGCTGGCTTCGGCAGGAGGCGACTACAAACTGTTCACTGTGGATGACGGCTGCATCACCCTAACGAATGCCAGGACATGAAACGCAAAAAAGCAGAACCCGTAGGTGATGTAGTGATGTCACTTCTCCGTCAGCAGGGTCTAGAGGCTCCACTCAACGAATATCGTCTCGTGCAGGCTTGGACAGATGTGATGGGACCCGCCATTGAACGCTACACACGCAACGTATATATACGAAATCAAACACTTTTTGTGCAGTTATCCAGTGCGGTGCTCCGGCAAGAGCTCTCCATGCAGAAAGCAAATCTCATACAGCGCCTCAACCTGCACGTAAGGGCACAAGTTATCACGGACATTCTCTTTCTATAGCCTACACCTGCGGCACATCCGCCGAGTGCTTGATAAACCTCGTAAAAAACAAGAACAATGAAAAAAGTTTCCATCGACTTCATGATTCTGGGCATACTATTCTGTGTATGTCTGGTGGTGTCCAACTTTTTTGAGACAAAGCTCGTACAAGCCGGTCCATTGACGCTTACCGCCGGGCTGCTCGTTTTCCCCATTTCGTACATCATCAACGATTGCATCGCCGAAGTGTGGGGGTTCCGGAAGGCACGGTTCATCATTTGGGTGGGTTTCGCCGTCAACTTTGCTGTACTCCTGCTCGGAGCCCTTGCTGTTGTCTTGCCATCACCCGATTATTGGCAGGGAGGCGATTCGTTCAACTTTGTCTTCGGACTGGCCCCCCGCATCACGTTAGCCAGCATGGCCGCATTCCTAGTGGGCTCGCTGCTCAACGCATACGTCATGAGCCGCATGAAACGAGCTTCACAAGGGCGTCGTTTCTCACTGCGCGCCATCGTCTCATCTCTCATTGGAGAGTGCGCAGACTCACTCATCTTCTTTCCCATTGCCTTCGCTGGACTGATGCCCCTCTCCGAGCTGCTGCAGATGATGTTCCTGCAGGCTGCCATCAAAACGATATACGAAGTATTGGTACTCCCGCTGACCATCCGTGTTGTGCATGCCATCAAGGCACGCAACAACACAGATGTCATCGACGAAGATGGAGCTTACTCCTTCTGGAGAATCACCGATCTATAAGCTATCGTTTCCAAGATGTCTTAACCTTTCCGCATCTCAGACCATCTGCAGATGCCCAAAGCGTAGCATTGCCTGAAGAGCCATCGTTCTGCAACACTACCAAGCACTTGCCATGGAAAGCATGTCGGAAAGGAGCCTTAAAACTCTCCATTGACGTCTGTAAGCCATTGTCAACACCTGCGATAAAGCAAGGGCCTGTCACCGAGAAATCAACACGGCAATCTGCCCATGGACACAAATTACCATCGGCATCTACCACCTCAACAGTGACAAACGACAGGTCACGGCCATCGGCAGCAAGCACACGGCGGTCTGCAGTAAGACGGAGAGCTGCAGGAGCACCAGCGGTGCGTATGGTCTCATCACAGACCATACGTCCCTCCTTGCGCGTAACCGCGCGTAGTTCGCCTGGCTCATAACGTACACGCCATGCAGCATGGAAGGCATCGCCCTGCGTAGCTGTCCCCTGCGAGACACCATTAATGAAGAGTTCCACCTCATCGGCATGGTTGAAATAGGCCCACACATCAATGGAGTCATTGGCAGGAAGACAACTCTCAGACACGTTCGCAACGTTCCACGTCCAATGCGGAAAGACATGAAGTACATCTTCATCTGTCCATAGACTTTTATAAAGCCAGTACACATCCTTTGGGAAGCCTGCCAAGTCGACGATGCCGAAATAGCTGCTGCGGGCAGGCCATCCATAGGGAGTGGGTTCGCCGAGATAGTCAAAGCCCGTCCATATGAACTGTCCGGCGATGAAGTCGCGTCGCTCGGTAAAGCTGAGATTACGCTCGTGGGTACTGCTCCAGGGCGCATGACAGTTGTCATAGGCGCTACACATAAAAGTGCTGTCCACAAACGGACGATCCCAACGCTGTGGCCATATGTATTCATGGTCGGAGGGCATACGGTAATGGCCACGCGTATGAAGCGATGACACGCTCTCGCTGACGATGAAGGGTTTACCTGGGAACCAAGAGGGTACACTGTCGAAATGCTGTTCATGGTAGTTAAAGCCGATGATATCAATAGCACCGGAACGGAACAGCAAGTTTCCCGCGCTAGTCTCGTTACAGCCCGCAGTGATGGGACGTGAGGTATCGCTGCGGCGGACGATATCGCACATGTGGCGTGTGAGCAGGCTGTTGAAATGTGTCTCGCCTTCAGGTAAGTCAACCACCTCGTGACCAGCGTTGAGGATGAGGTTAGCATCTTCAAGGGTAAGGCCATCGGTGTCGGCCGAGTGCCACTGTTCAAGAATCTCGTTGCCGATGCTCCACATGATGATGGACGGGTGGTTGCGGTCGCGGGTGATCAGGTCGGTGAGGTCGCGCTCGTGCCACTCGTCGAAGAACCGTGCATAGTCGCGCTGCGTCTTACGGCGGCGCCACATGTCGAAGGCCTCATCCATCACCAGGAAGCCCATTTCGTCGCAGAGATCAAGCAGTTCCACCGAAGGAGGATTATGGCTGCAGCGTACTGCATTCACGCCCATGCCGCGCATAATCTCGAGTTGCCGCTGGATAGCCCGACGGTTGACAGCTGAGCCTAAGCAGCCGAGGTCGTGATGGTTGCACACGCCGTTAAGTTTCATCGGTAGGCCATTGAGCGAGAAGCCCCTATCGGGGTCAAAGCGGAAGGAACGGAAGCCCATGCGGAAGGCATAGTCATCAAGCAACGACGTCTTGGCAGCATCCGCATAGAGGTGGATGCTGACGGTGTACAGATAAGGGTTGTCCACGCTCCAGAGGACAGGGTCGTTCAACGTGAACGTGCACGCTTTTTCAGTAACGGCATCCTTGCCACACGATGTCACCGCCATTTCCTGCTGTGATACGATTGTGCCTTCAGCATCCATCAGCATCACTTCTAACAAGCGTTCGGTGCCCACGGGAGCCTCATCGACAAACCCCACAACCACACCGTCTGCAGCGCTGTAGCTGTAAGGGGCATCAGCAGAGGGTACTGTAATATGTGTAGCAGCGGGCACAATATGCGTACGATTGACAGAGGTTATATAAACACTGCGGAAGATACCGCAGCCACTATACCAACGGCTGTTGGGCTGGTCGCTGTTATCAACACGTACAGCCAGCACATTGTCACCATCGCTGTTCAAATAGGGTGTAAGATCGTATTCAAAAGATATATAGCCATACGGACGGGTGCCCAATTCGTTTCCATTAATCCATACGGTGGAGTTCATGTATACACCATCAAAACGAATAATGTAGCGATGATTCTCATCATATGCGAAGCCCAAGTCGGCAAGCGTGAAGTGCTTACGGTACCAGCCGATCCCCCCAGGAAGAGCCCCTCCCCCTGTACCCGATGGATGGGCAGCAGAGAACTCGCCCTCTATGGCCCAGTCGTGCGGCACATCTAAGGGTCGCCACGAAGCATCATCAAAGGCCTGCATAGCCAAACTCGAAGTATCCTGCACGCCCGTAGAAGGATAAGGCATAGAAGGATAGTCGGTGAGGGTAAACAGCCAGCCACGGTCGATATTAACAACAGAACGACCAGTTTGTTGTTCAGTAGATACTGGCATGCATGCAAAGCAGAATGACAGCACAAGTACAGCGACAAAGAAGGGGAAAAGCGGAAAACGTTTCATGATATATGAAGGATTAATCATCTGGGATAAGATTTTCAGGGTCAATGATATGCAATTCAATAGCACGTACTACGAGACGGGTAGAGTTAATAGTTCGGCCATCGTTGTCAGGAAAGAGACGAGAGGTGAGGTCGGTCTGCCGCTTTTCAAGCGACTTGGTACTGAAGGGCATTGTACGCAACGAGGCAATCATATCCTTGGTATATCCCAACGCCAAGTGACGCAGAAACCGCTCGTCATACTCGTCAATATCGTATGTGATGACCGCTTTACGACGTGCCGTTTCGGCATTCACAAATTGCCGGAAACGGGCAACGATCTTCTCAAGGATGGGTTGGTTGAACACCCACTGTTTTCCTTCCATGACACGCTGCACCTCACCGCGAGTAAGCAGCTCGCCCGTTTTCAGCACGATGCCGCAAGCACCGGCGTCGAGAGCATCCACCCATAGTTTCTCATTGAGTACTTCACCGGTGAAGATGAGTACCTTCACAGACGGATAGCGCTTTCGTACTTTCCGGCATACCTCCACGCCGATAGTAGTGGAGCCTCCCAGCCCCAGGTCCAACAACAGCATGTCGGGTGTCTGTTGCTCAATGAGGGGCCAAAACTCGTCCTCCGTCATGGCCGTACCGATGACCTCCGCGTCGGGGATTTCGCTGCGGAATATCTCTACTGTACCTTTCAGTTCAAGGCGTACATCTTCAACAATAATTACTTTCCAGGACATAGTTTTCTTTCATTATGATTTTCGTTCGGGAAGGCTGAATGTAAGGCAGATACCTGCAGGATCGGCAGGGTGCACCTCCATGCGGCAACCGGGATGATTGTAATATTCGTCATGTTCGCGTATAATCTGCCGCATGACGATATGGGAATGCGAGGGCGAAGGGCTGAAATAGTCCTGCAACGCTTCACGGGTGAGCGTAGGCCGAGGGTCTGCAAACGTGAATCGCACAAAACCGCCCTCGGCCTTTGCGCAGAGGGTCAGCACATCAGCGTTGCAAGGTTCCTGCGTCAAAGCAGTCTCCATCAGCATCTCCATGAGAAAGACCAGCAGTGTGCGGTCACCACTTACGATGCGGTCCGAGGGCTGCACTTCAAGTGTCAGTCCAGGGCAGCGCTGCAGAACCTTTCTCCCGAAATAATCTTTTGCAGCATTCATCAACTCGTTCACCGGCACAGCTGAAGGGCGGAAGGTGTTTTCTTCGAGCTGACGGGCAGCACATGCCGCCAATGTACAGTATACCTCGCTATAGTAGTCGACCAGCTCGGGCAACTGCTGCGTATGTCCCAACGACAACAGATGATGGATGCGGGCAGGATAGCTGAGTGTCTCGTGCTTGATGGTAGAAAGACAGTTGTCGAGCACTTGGTTCTGCACATAGAGCCGAGCCTCCTCATATTCTATGCGATGCAGCTCACTGCTCTCCTCCAGATCAAGAGCCAGTTGGCGCTTGCGCTCTTCTTCACGCTGATGCATACGCTTCCGGGGACGCAGCGAAAGGAAATAATACCCCAGAAAAAACAACGATGCCAACAGTACGCCCAACACAATGAGACCCGTCAGCACATGAGTAGAGCGTCGCATGCTGCGGCAGTAATCAAGAAGGGTGTCGTCCTCAGAGAGCAGCTTGTACAACTCAGTATAGGCACCATTGTTGTAGCGGTAGTCTGCCCAACGATGAAGTGCCAGTGAAGCTACCGCCAACTCATTGCGCAGGTCAAGTAAGGTATGGTAGTCGGTAGCGAAGTCGCTCATCCACCATTCGCGTTCCAACGGCTTTCCTTTACCTGTAGCAGTGAGAGTGGGCAGAGGTTGCTGCGCATATTTTATCCGGTAACGTTCCAGGCAGAGAAAAGCGCTGTCGGCATAGAGGAAAGCATCCTCATAGCATTGACTGACATTACTCTCATAGACTTTGTCGGCATAGTCAGAGGCCATATCCAGCAGGGGGTCGTAAGCCGATGCCTGCGGCAGGCTGTCGTTCTGTGCAGGCAAGGTCTGAGACAGAAGGCAACAAGTAACAATGAGCAATGCACGGCGCACCGCCTTCGGCAGCCGGAACCAGAAGCGGCTACCCTTTCCCCGTTCGCTCTCGATGCCGAGGCAACACACAGAAAAGAGGTCTTCGGTCTTGCGATACTTCTCGATGATGCCCTTACAGCCCATCAGGCCAAAGCCGCTGCCCTTCTGCGCAACGATGTCGGCATCATTCTCACAGCCGATGCGAGACGCATCGTACACTTTCCCGTTGAGAATGAGGGCTACATCCTCAGCAGAAAGGCCCACACCGGTATCGCACACCGACAGTTCCACATAGTCGTCGCACAAATCCGCGCGCACGCTGACGCTGCCTCCCTGAGGTGTATACTTACGGGCATTGTCGGCCATTGTGTTGAGCATGAACAGAGTCAGTGCGCGATCGGCTTTTACTATGCCTTCCGTAGGCTGCACATGGAATGTCAAGCCGCGGTCGGCAAACGAATGGCTGTTCTTCGCCAGCAGGTCGAAGAGTTCCTGCAGGGCAAACGTTTCGATATGCAGGTTCACCATGCCCTGGCGAGTCTGTATCCATTCAGTAAGCACAGCATTCTGTCGGTCGATTTCGAGCGCGAGCTCATCAACATATGCATAATCAAATGATTCAATGTCATCAGATGCAGCAGCGCGATGTACCTCGCGCCGCATACGTCCAATGAGCGGGAGTATGCCGGTGATGATAGAGAGCGATGCTCTCCGCATCACATTTTCACGCATGCCCTGTTCTATCTGCAACGCGTGCACAGCATACTGTTCCTCACGTCGCAGGCGGTCATCTTCCATCTGCTCATCGATCTGCTGCATCAGCAGGCGGCTCCTACGATACCATCTCTTTGCCACAATGAAGAACACAACGGCAACCACAGCCATACCCAGTGCTGTATATACCGACAAGCGACGAAGCGATGCCCACTGGGTCTCCAGTTCACTTTTGCGCAATGGCAATTCCTTATCCTCCCGTATGTCATACAGGAGGTCAAGATAGCGGTTGCGGTACTCATCGGACAGTTGTTTTTCATCGAGCCCAGCATGCGCTACACTCATTTGCTCATACACGCGGCACAGCATCTCCGGCCATCCGGCATTCATCACGAACTGTTCGGATCGGGTCAATGTATCCAGTGCGGCCGCATACTCTCCCGCATCGGTAAGCAGCGAGGCATCTATGAGCGCAGCCTCCATGCACCAGTAGTCATCGTCCTCTGCCAGCCGGCGAACTACGGCCTGGCATTGCCGTATGCCCAGGCGTCCATCGTCGGGACCATAGCCATAATAGCCGCTCAGATAGCGATATATCAGCCACTGGCGAGTATCAGATGCCGCGGGGTTATCCTCGTCAATCGCCTGCATGACATGCTCGGCACGTCCCCTCTGCCCCATCATGTAGTAATAATGCGCCTGCAGAAGCTGACATTGTGTGACGGAATGCGCCAAGCGCTCGGCATGCGTTGATGAGTGCAACAGCGGAAAGCAACGCAGGTGTGCAATCTCTTTCTGTACGGTCTGCTGGCAGCGGTAGAAAGCAAGGTTGTCCGCCTCACGCCGGCACTGTTCCATCTCCGTCAGTTCCCGTTCCAGCCTCACCCATGCAGGCGACTGTGCGCAACCTGACAACACGAGGCTGATCAGCACACAGAGCAATAGCGCAGGACGAGAAAGGGGGCTCATTGAAGCTTATGCTGGTTTAACGTCACAAAGGTCCGGTTGTTTTTCATAAACGCACGACATCAGGCTTACTTTTTTGTGTTTCGCTTTCGTCGACTCAATCATCGCGCAACAGGACGAATCGAAAAGCCGTAGTAGCGGCTATAATAATCGTAGTACGAAGGATAGGTGCGTGACTCATCAAAGTAAGAGCACCATGCGCTGTACATGTATTTTCCATGTAGCGTAGATGTCCAGTAGTAGCCCATTGAACCTGCGTCATCGACGCTCTCGTCTTCACGGCGGCCAGCTGCCGGAAGGAAAATAAAACGGCCATTTCGTTTGCTCGTCACCTTGCAACCGTTGTGTCCTTCCATTTCTGTCCATGTCCATATACAGTTGTCGAACAGTTCTTCCCATTCGGCATGTGTGGGCATGCGGCCACCATCGCCGCAGTTGGCAACAGCCGCATCATCAGAAGATTCAAGGACAGTTTTGTTGTCAACAGTCCCATACGAGCTTTTGGTGACATATTTTGAAAAGCTCTCGCCCGCTTTGTCGTTGCAATACTTCAATGTGCTCCAACTGTAATCGGATTTGGCAATCGTCTCGCCCCAAGCGAAGTAGTCGCCGTAGTCCTCAGGTTTTTCTGCTCCCACATTGCACGTTGCCCAGAGGAGACCACTCGGCAGACCCAGGTCAACATATGCATCTTCCGATGTGCCATCACCGTTGCCTGTAGTAAGGGTTCGGTCATTTCTCGTCAATACACCCATCACGCTTGCAGTCTCACTCTCCTTCACTTCCACATCGGAGGTGTAAGTCACGTAGCCTTCGCGCAGGAGCTGTATCTGATGCCGGCCCACGGCAACCTTTGGGAGAATGTCGGGGGTGATGCCCATCACCGTTCCGTCCAGCCGTATCTCACACTCAGAAGGATCGCTGTCGATGCTCAGACGGCCATACAAGGGTTCCAAACTGTCCAGCTCAATACAGAGCGACTGTTCCTTGGTGATCTCAAACGATTTGAGGCTGGGTCGATACCCCGCCTTTCGGGCCTCTGCCTTGTAAGAGCCGGGTAAAGCCGGACCCTTCCAGAGCCCCTTTCCGACCCATTCTCCATTCAGGTAAAGGTCGGCATCCGCCATGGAAATAGACAGTGTAATGGTATACGTTGACAGGGCCAGCTCGACATTCTTTGTTACCTTGGTGTCGCCAATCTCCACCACCCCTGTATCGGTCACGTAGCCTGGAGCCTGCACCTGGTAGGTATGCGTTCCCTTCGTGAGCAGCAACGACACAGTGCCGTCGCTTTTCAGCGGTTTGTATTCATTGTCGATGATGACCGCAGCATGGGTCGGCAAGACTTTCAGTAACAGGAAGTTCACCTCCACGCCGCCTTGTGCAGCCACCCTACCGACAACACACATCAGCAGCGCCAGCAATACCAATACGCATTTCGAAACCCGGCCTCTCCGACACATTGCCGACCTATCACACGGCACAAGATAGTTTATAGAAATCCTATCGTATGAAGCAAGAGACTGTGTGCAATGTTTCTCAAAGACATTCAATTCGCTATCATTTAACATCGTATGATTTACCGTGCAGATTATGATATTATTAATGCCGCAAAAATACTACAAGAAATTCCAACAACAAAATTTTGAATAAAAAAAGTACCTGGAATGTCCATTTTGTCCATGAACGCATCCTGACAAACTGATACATTCCCGTTTTTTTCAGCCATAAGCCTTAGAGCAAACTAACTATGCATCATTCTGATTCGTCCGGCAGGAAAATCACAGACTGATTTCTCTCAAGCGTTTGGAAAATAACATTTTTCTACAAAAAAATTGGTTACACAGATAAAAAGTTTTATCTTTGCAAAATAAAATCAGCATACACAGTCAACAGTATGCTCCAAAAGAATGAAACGAAACACGATACACAGTTTTTGCCTCTTGGCGATGATTGCAAGTCTTGCCACAGCCAGCGAGACCAACGACACGCTGTTTGTCTGCCTGACAAACGGATGTGTGGATGCCTATCCCATGCAATACGTCCAGACCATCGATACCTCCAAGTCCTACACCACCGTGCTGACACTCGTGAACGACAGCACGGTGACCTATGCCAGCACTGAGTACGATTCACTGTCGTACCACGGACCGGCGCTTCCCACAATCACATCCTTCAAGTTCAACGATAAATTCAACGAGCAGCTCATCGATGATGCGGATGGTGTCATTGACGGGAACAACATCACGGTTGAAGTTGCCGCCATAGGCAAGAACCTTACGCCCTCGTTCAAGACCAGCGACGATCGGGCCCGCGTGCATATTGATGGCATAGAGCAGACCTCCAAGGTATCACGTCAGCGTTTTGCCGACGATGTGACCTACACCGTATCACTGCCCGGTAACCGTCTGTTCACCCGCACACTGGTGAACGACGAAATCTGGAGTGAGCCACAGGACGAAGGATGGGTTGACGTTGCGCTCACCGCCGACGGGCTCTCTACAAACATGCCTTCCAACTACCCCGACAGCGAAGGGCTGTTCACGTTGCTCGACGGCGACCCCGCCACCTACTTCCAGAGCACATGGGGAAGCGGTGCCTATACACAGAAGTCGGAATATGCATACATCGACATCGCACTGCCCTACTCACTGAAAGAGTTCCGGTTCGTCATCCAAGGGCGTGACATCGGCAGCTACAATGCAACAAAGATTGATGTATATACTTCAGAAAACGGAAGCAGCTGGACACATGCCACACAAGTCACCACCGCGGACGGCCTGCCCACGGGCGGAGGGGGACAGTCCTTCACATCCGATGCCATCTGCAGCAACATTGCCTTCAATTACATACGGCTGAAGGTCACGGAGGCAGAGCACTACAAGAAACAATCCGATGGCTTTCTGCTCTATTACATCTCATGGGCTGAGTTACGCATACAGGAATACCATGCTACCCACGAAGACCCCCAACTGTTACAGCCTGCCATATATAGTTACGGGATGAAGCCTTACGGCAATGACTACAACGTGCACGTTCGCTGGCTGGCAGATGAACAAACCTGCGTGCCATGCATCGAGATCACAACCGATAATGGCCGTATGCCCGACCATAACAAGAGCAACAAGGCGGCCGACAAACTGCTCTGGCAAACCGCACACTTCAAGCTGACCGGCAATGGTATGTACGAGGATATGGAGGAGGACATACTCATCAAAGGACGAGGCAACAGTAGCTGGGCCGGCACCACTGGCAAGAGCCCGTACAACATCAAGTTCTACGAGAAGAAGAAGCCCTTCGGACTCACCAACGGCAAGAACTGGGTGTTGCTGGCGAACAAACAGACCAACTCCATGCTCAGCAACGCCATCGGCATGAAGGCTGCACGCCTCGTAGATGCTACCTGTGCCAACCACATCATCCCCGTTGACCTCTACATCAACGGCGACTACCGCGGCAGTTATAACTTCACCGAAAAGGTAGGCATCAGCAACAACAGTGTTGATATCGACGAGACTACCGGCGTGCTCATTGAACTCGACAGCTATTACGATGAAACGTACCGTTACACATCGGCGCCCTTGTCCCAGCCGGTGAACATCAAGGATCCCGACCTCAGCGAGGAGCCCTTTGCTTCCTTGGCTTCGGAGTATATGGCAGGATACAAGAAGGATTTCAATGCTTTCTGCAATGCTATACGCAACAGCAGCGGCTATGAGGAGATGATGGACGTAGAGTCGTTCGCCCGTTTTCTTATGGTCAACGACCTCATCCTCAATTGGGAGATAGCGCATCCAAAGAGCACCTATATCTTCAAGGAAGAGACAGGAAATGCCGACGCTCCTTTCCGTTTCGGCCCCATCTGGGACCTTGACTGGGGATATGGGTACGAGGAGAGCAGCAGCTACTATCTCACCAATGCCAAGTCATCCATCTTCGCAAAGACGGGCTCGGGATGGGTAGGCACCAATTTTTTCAAGCCCCTGCTGCAGAACAGCGACATAGTAAAGAAGGAGTACTACCGTGTGTGGTATAACTTCACCCAAAAGGGAGGTCTTGACGAGCTGCTCGACTATGTGCAGGATTATTTCGATTATGCAGAGCCCTCATTGATAAAGAATGCCAACAAGTGGGGTGATGGCAACAACTACGAAGCTACCCTGCCGAACATCCGAAAATGGCTGACCACCCGCGCCACTCACATCATGGACAACATCGAGGTGTATAACCTTGAGGAGGATAATCCCCAGCGCTACGGCGATATCAATGGAGACGGACTGTTGACGGCAGCCGATGTCGTGTGCCTGCTCAACTACATACTGGGCATCGTAGATGACGATTTCGACTTCACACGTGCAGACCTTGATGCCAACAACGAAATCAGCATCAACGACTTGGTGCTCGTCATCTGCGCCGTGCTCAATGAAGGTGGCAAGGCCACCCCACGCCGGCAGCAGGCAGCCACCATGCAGTTCGTCCTTGCCGACTTCGAGGCACCTTTAGGAGAAGAGTGCAAAACCGCGCTGGCAGTGGCTCCTATGGAGGATGAAGGAACCGGGACATTCACTGCCTGCGAGTACACGCTGACGCTACCCGAAGGGATGATGCTGGTACACGCCACTGCCGCACCCGCATGTATGCTCTCCACACATGCCATCGATGAGCGGCACATTCGCATGCTGGTGTATTCGCCGGACGGACATCCCCTGCCCACGGGTGACCCTTTTGCTACCCTCACCCTACAGGCCAACGGCATAGCAGAGAGTGAGGACCCACGTCTTACCTTCACTCAGGCCAACATCGTCACCCCCGGGGGCGATGAGCAACGGCTGCATACAGCATCTGCGACCGTCACGTTCACCACAGGGCTCAGCAACGAGCTCAGCACCTTCCGTGCCGTAGGCGGCGATGACCTTACCATCCATGCGTTGGATGACATGCATATCGACATCTTCGCTGCCGACGGACGCCTTGTGCGTTCCTGTGCTGTTTCTGCAGGCACCACACACATCGCTTTGCCCAACGGCATCTACATCGTAGGCGGCACAAAAGTCGTCATCAAATAACAAACCATGTTTCTGTGTAACAACGTCAAACAGACAAATCAATGATACATCTCAATAAAAACGTTAAGGTCACCTTGCTGCTTCTGCTGTTTGGCTGCTCCGTCTGTCCCCTGCACGCACAGGGGCTGCCCAGGACGTTCGATCGAAGCGACGGACTCTGCGACCATCTCGAATTCAGCAGCGAAGATTGGAAGAATCACTACTTCTACACCTCCCCCCTTATCTCCATCGGCCACCCAACCGAAAAACTGCGCTTCACAGTCACCGAGACCACCTCTGGTGATGCCGGAGGTGGCTATCCCTGCTTTGCCATTGCCGAATTCTACCTGTACGATACGGATATGCATGCCATCACCCTCACTGCAGCCGACTACGCCACCAATGCGCAAGAACCGAGTGAAGGTCCCATGGAGTACATCTGTGATGGGGATTACGCGACCTTCTTCCATAGTCTGTGGTCGCAGTACGACGAAACGACCGGCGAACATTACATCGAGGTCACATTGCCCCAGCCTCTAGAAGCCTTCGCCTTCGGATATGTCAGCCGCTATGAGAACGTGGCACCCACATCCATCACCGTCTCAGACCCGCTCTGGGAGGAACCGGAGCCACTCGACCCGGCAGAGAACGATGTACTGACTCTCAACGCCACCGAGACTGCAGCTGGAGAAGAATGGGTAATCACCATAACACTCGACACAGAAGTGGACTACACAGCTTTTCAGTTGGACATTGCGCTACCCGAAGTCTTTACTTCCAGCACGACATTTGAGTTATTCATGACTGACGGGAGGGCCAGCAACACGCATACACTCACCTCCTCATGGCCACGAATCAATACCCTGCGCGTAGTAAGCTACTCCTCCGATGCCTCACCGTACGCCTCCCGTAGCGGCGACCTGCTCTATATAGTAGCAACGGCACATACCGAAGTGCCACAAGGCGATTACATGCTGCAAGCAGGAAACCTGCGGTTCTCCACGCCACAGGGAAAGGAATATAAAAAGGAAGGACTTGTGGCTGACCTTCACGTCTCTCCTTCTAGCGGATACTCGCATGTCAAGAGCGAGAGCAGTTACATCCCAACGCCATGGACTCTAAAAGGTACACGGTGCTCCTCATCCCAAGGCATACAGATTGGAAAAGGTATCAAACGACTGCTCAGATAAACGAGTATCGCCCACCTTCTTGTTTTCAGGAATCAGAATAAGCGGGTACGATGGGCACGAGCCTCATCGAGCGTGAGCAGAGGCTGAGCGGCTTGACGCTGTGCAAACTCCTCGCGCAGTTGTTGCTGACGTACGACGAGCTCCGCCACATAGGCATCGTGCGTGGCGGCATTAAGCAAACGGGCGGCCACCAAGCTATTCTGCGAAGCATCACGCACATACACCACAGGGGCGCTGCTCGCAGGGGCGATACGCAGTGCAGTGTGCATCTCGCTGGTGGTAGCACCGCCAATCATCACGGGGATATGTAAGTCCGCATCACGAAGAGCCGTCACCACAGCCACCATCTCGGCTAACGAGGGGGTGATGAGCCCAGACAGTCCAATGATATCGGGCTGCACCTCCAGTGCCTTTGCTACGATGTCCTCGGCAGGCACCATCACGCCCATGTCGATAACCTCGTACCCGTTGCATGCCATCACGATGGCAACGATGTTCTTGCCAATGTCGTGCACGTCACCCTTCACCGTAGCCAGCAGCACGCGATGTCGGCGGTTATCCGTGCTGCATGCCGCGCAGTCGCAGCCGGCAGGATGGGCCCGGCGAGCATCGATGTAGGGTTGCAGGAAGGCCACAGCCTCCTTCATGGTACGGGCTGTCTTTACGACCTGAGGCAAGAACATCTTCCCTTCCCCAAACTGTTCACCCACAGCATTCATACCCTCCATGAGTGGACCTTCAATAATATCCACAGGGTTAGGATAGCGTGTCAGCGCTTCAGTGAGAAGTGACGACAGGCAGGAATCATCACCACGCATGAGTGCTTGCGTCAACTGCTGCTCCACGGTAGCTGCGGAAGTGTCAGCTGATACAGTCTTCAAGGCCATACCATCGCCGACAGCAAACGCCACGCCGGCTGCGATAGCCTCCGTCAGCCGAGCAGCGGCATCGGACCGACGGCAGAGCACCACATCCTCCAGCAACTCCAGTTCGTGAGCAGTGATGTCGGCATACTGTACCGACGTGGCGGGATTGATAATAGCCATGTCCATACCAGCATGCATCGCATGGTATAGAAAGACAGCATGCATTGCCTCGCGTAAACGGTTGTTGCCACGGAAGGCAAACGACAGATTGCTCACGCCACCACTGACATGACAGCCGGGCAGGTTCTCACGTATCCAGTGCGTAGCCTCGATGAAATCAAGAGCATAGCGGTCGTGCGCCTCGATGCCTGTAGCCACAGCGAGTATGTTAGGATCGAAGATGATGTCAGTTGGGGGCATGCCCACCTCGTTCACAAGCAAATGGTATGCACGTTCGCACACAGCAATTTTACGGGCGAAGGTATCGGCCTGTCCCTCTTCGTCGAAGGCCATCACCACCACAGCCGCGCCGTAGCTACGCAATTCACGGGCACGAGCGACGAACAGCGTTTCGCCTTCCTTCAGCGAGAGACTGTTGACCACAGCCTTACCCTGCACGCAGCGCAAGGCTGCGATGATAACAGACCAGTCCGACGAGTCAATCATGAAGGGTACACGGGATACATCGGGCTCGGCTGCCAGAAGATTGAGGAAGTGAGTCATCTCGTACTCCGCATCGAGCAAGCCGTCGTCCATGTTAATGTCAAGCATCTGTGCACCATTCTCCACTTGCTGGCGAGCGATGCTGACAGCTTCGTCATAATGTTTTTCGTTGACTAGACGGAGAAATTTGCGGGAGCCGGCAACATTGCACCGTTCGCCGATACTCACGAACCGCGAGCCATCCACTGCTGACTCCGTGTTATCTATACGCAATCGTTCCAGCCCCGACAAGCAGAGGGCATCGTCAAACTCATGTGCGGAACGCACCTTGTTCAACGAGGCCCCACCGTTGGCATTCAGTATGTGGTGCAAAGCGGCAATATACTCGTCAGTCGTGCCACAGCAGCCACCCACGATATTCGCCAATCCCTCATCGACATAACTTTTCACTTCGGCAGCCCACTCGTCGGGTAGCGTGTCGTACCCGCCCAATGCATTCGGTAATCCGGCATTGGGATAACAAGAGACGAGACAGGGAGCCTCAGCAGCGATACGACGCAGGAAAGGCTTCATGTCTTCTGCGCCAAAGGAACAGTTCAGTCCGATGGAGAACAGACAGACATGCGACACGGAGGTAAGAAAGGCCTCCAAGGTCTGTCCGGAGAGAGTACGGCCCGCCTTGTCACTCACGGTCACCGAGAGCATAAGAGGGACTCTACGGCCCGTCTGATGGAACGCAGTCTCGGCAGCCTTCAATGCAGCCTTGGCATTCAGTGTGTCAAACACAGTCTCAATGAGCAACGCATCTACGCCACCCTCAAGGAGAGCGGTCATTTGTTCTACATACGCATCGTGCAGTTCACCAAAGGTAAGAGTGCGATAGGCAGGATCAGCAATATCAGGACTCATGGAGAGTGTCTTGCCGGTGGGTCCCACTGACCCCGCGACAAAACGGGGGTGAGAGGGGGTGGAGAAGGCATCGGCACAACGGCGGGCAATGGTAGCAGCAGCGAGGTTGATGGCGCGCACCTGCACTTCCTGACCGGTCTCAGCCATGGAGATGCGTTGGGCATTGAATGTACAAGTCTCGATGATGTCAGCACCTGCACGCAGGTAGCGGTTATGGATGTCCTCCACAATCTCAGGATGGGTAAGAGATAGCAGGTCGTTGTTTCCAGTGGCCAAACCATACTGCTGCACCATGGTACCGGTGGCGCCGTCGAGAAGCAGCACACGCTCCGCGGCCATTTGCTGAAGACTCTTCATTCGTTTATTTTTTGAACATACGGTCCATCTCACGCTGGTCCTCTTTCGATTTGATAGATTGTCTCTTATCGTATTCTTTCTTTCCCTTGGCAAGGGCAATCACTAGCTTAGCCAATCCATTCTCGTTGATAAACATGCGTACAGGTACGATGGTAAAGCCAGGGTTCTTCTCCGCCTGCAACAGTTGTCGCAGTTCTTTCTTCTGCAATAGCAGCTTTCGGTCGCGACGAGCATTGTGGTTATTGTACGAGCCATAGAAATACTCTGCGATGTTCATGTTCTTCACCCACAGTTCACCGCCTGCAAAGTAACAATAAGTATCAACGAGACTCACCTTGCCCTGACGAACAGACTTAATTTCGGTACCTGTAAGCACGATGCCCGCCGTATAAGTTTCAACAAAGGCATAGTCAAACGATGCCTTCTTGTTCTTGATATTTATAGCAGGTTGTTTTTTGTCCATTAAAAAAACAGTTGTCTATAGTTTGTTGAAGATGAAACTGATGATGAATGGCACAATCAGGAACACCTTGCAGAAGTCAGCGGGCACAGCGGCTTACTTGTTGGGGTTGAAACGGAAATATGCCGTGGGTACGGTGGCCTTGATAATGGTGTCGGTGGCCATATAATCAGCCCACACGCATACCATCACCGAGTCGTTGCCGTTGTTCAGACGGTCGGTCATCTCCTTCATCCACGGACGGAACTGGGGATCAGCAGATGCCGTATCGAGCAGGTTTCGCAGATCATAACATGCATACTCGCCACGATAACTGCTGCCCTCCTCATAACTCATGTATAGGTTGAATTTCAGCGTGTCACCGTTCACACCCGCAGGAGCCAGATAGTGCTTGGCTGCTACATCGGAAAGCACCACAGGGATAAGATTGAGATAGCCATCGCTCACCCATCCGTAAGGGTACGACCAGCTGGACTCTACCTGCAATTGGTCAAAGCCATATACGGGACCATACGTCTTGTCATTCGGCAATGCTTTGCACCAGAGATCGATAGGTTCGATGACACTGCCAGTATTCAGGGTTATAATATTCTCGTAATAGTTAGCCTTGTAATCAAAATAGACAAGCGCACGCTTGGCTTCTTCCAGGCCGTAAGCAGCAAGGTCATCGTCGGTAGTTACATTTCCACATTCGATAAGCTCATTCGTGTAGTCGCAACAGAATCGTATGGGATCACTGCTGTGGTCAATGGTCACGATACGGGCAAAGGTACCAGAATAAGCATACCCATCGTCTTCAAGACAGGATGTCAGCAACAATACCAGCGCCGACAACATCAATACAGTTCTTTTCATCATATTCATTTTTATATTTTCAACTATTTGATGATTACTCTATCTCAATTATTTACTCTTCATTTCCCAAGAATGTTTCAATATGCTCGTCCACATAATAAGCAATGGCTGCAGTAATTTCCTCCTCGTTCTCTACATACCAGTCTTCGGGATCATCGAAGTCGGGATACTGTTCGTACATCGCCATAAATTCCTCATCGCTACGGTCACGAATGAGGTCCTCTTTGTGTGCATCATACACCTTTTTGGCCTTGTAAAGCATCTTGGAGAAGTCGTTCAGGCCCATTAAACGCATTGACTTGGCAAACGGGTTGTCAAAGATGTAAGGGCCGTACCCGTTCTGTATCAACTGGCAGAAACCACCGTCCATCACTTCCTCCTGAAAGAAACGGTAGCCAAGCAACGCATGCTGCCATCCAGTGAGCAAAGCCATGCTATCAGCCGTCAACTCACCACCCACGCCATCCAGATAGGCATCGGTAAACAAATGCAGGAAAGCGTCCATACCTTCTGCTGCCGCATTCGCAAACGTTTCATCGCTTATTTCAATCTTCATACTACACACAATTTGCGGCAAAAGTAGTACATATCCATGATTTATGCAAATAAGAAAGGAGCTGATGAACTATTTTACGTCAAAAATTTCGTCTCTAGCCGAAAAACATATAACTTTGCACCTCAAAATTGAAAAAGGTATGAAAAAAGCTCTTGCAACAGCAATGCTGGCCGTAACGCTCTGTCTGCTGACAGCATGCGATGATTCCGACCAATACGGCAAGGTCAACTACCAACTGGGAGCATCAGCGCTCAAGCTGTACTCCTCCGAAAGTCTGAAGCGTTGGGAGAAGATTGAGAAGTACTACAAGACGGCGCTCGCCGAAATTGATGGAGCCACAGTGCTCGATGGCGGTACATCGATACAGATGGAAGGCGTTTACACCAAGACCGATGCCGCCGTAAAGGCGGCTTGTGAAAAGGCCGAAAAGGACGCTTCCAGCATCACCATTTCCGATGGCTACATCGTGATGGAGGTATCAGCCACCTACTGGTCAGGCGCAACGCGCGAAGTCATCTACACCCACACTTTCGGTCAACCGTAATGGATGGGGTGAGAGACATACGCATCGCCGACTACGACTATCCGCTTCCAGACGACCGCATAGCCCGTTTCCCGCTGGCCGAGCGCGACAGTTCCAAACTGCTCGTCTATCGACAGGGCCACATCAGCGAAGAACGCTTTGCCTGTCTCCCTGAGCAGTTACCAACAGGAGCGCTGATGGTGTTCAACAACACCCGTGTGATCCGCGCCCGTCTGCACTTCCTGAAGGTCTCCGGTGCACGCATCGAGGTTTTCTGCCTTGAGCCATTGGCCCCCCGCGAGTATGTATCGATGTTCGATGCCCGGGGCGAGTGCACCTGGCTCTGCATGGTAGGTAACCTGAAGAAGTGGAAGGAGGGAAGCCTCACACGCACCATTGCCGTCGCGGGCATGGATGTCACGCTAAGCGTGGAGCGCGCAAACTCGGAGAACGTCAAGCACAACACCTCCGGTGCACCTGAGTTCGCTGTCACCTTCCGTTGGACAGGCGACGTCACCTTCGCCGAAGTGTTGGAAGCCTGCGGTGAGCTGCCCATACCGCCCTATTTGGGACGCGAAACACAAGAGAGCGACCTGTGCACCTACCAAACCGTTTACTCAAAAGTTGAAGGCAGTGTGGCTGCACCTACGGCTGGCCTGCACTTCACCGAGCGTGTGCTGCAGGCACTGGACGCCCACGGCATCGAACGGGAGGAAGTAACGCTGCATGTTGGCGCTGGCACTTTCAAGCCCGTGAAGAGCGAGCACATTGCTGAACACGAGATGCACGCCGAGTACATTATTGTACGGCGCACGACCATCGAACGGCTCATCGCACACGGCGGTGAGGCCATCGCCGTTGGCACCACCTCAGTACGAACATTGGAGAGCCTGTATTACATCGGCTGCATCCTCCTACAGCACCCTGAGGCATCCGAAGAGGATCTGCGCGTTCCACAGTGGATGCCTTACGATAACACGACCGATGAAGTCAGTACAATCGATGCTCTCAGTGCCATCCGCGACTGGCTGAAGCGCAACGGACTGCGGGCTTTGCACACCACCACGCGCATCATCATCGCTCCCGGCTACCGCTATCACATTGTACGCGCCATGATAACCAACTTTCACCAACCCAAAAGCACGTTGCTCCTGTTGGTGTCAGCTTTCCTAGGAAACAAGCCTGACGGCACACCGGCTTGGCACGACATCTACGATTTCGCCCTCAGCCATGGTTTCCGGTTCCTTTCCTACGGAGACTCGTCGCTACTGATGCCCTGAAAAGAAAAAAATCCAAACAAACGGACACGTTACAAAAATCTTCGTTACCTTTGCAATCGAAAATTGTTCAACCTATCCCATAAAGCAATGAAAAAACTGTTCACACTGGTGCTCGCAGCATTTCTCGCCGGGAACATGTCGGCACAGCTCATCGAGCCCGAGATGACATTCAAGAAAAAGATACACGACTTTGGTATCGTATCTCAGGACACCTGTGTGGTGACCTGCACATTCAAGTTCAAGAACACCGGCAACGGACCACTCATCATTCACCAGGCCGCCACCTCATGCGGATGCACCGTGCCCGAATATACCGAAGAGCCCATTGCTCCGGGAGCCACAGGCACCATCAAGGTTACCTACAACGGCAAGACCAAGCGTCCCGGTGTGTTCAAGAAGAGCATCACTCTGCACTCTAATGCCAAGAACACCCCTGTGCGCCTATATATACAAGGTGAGATGATTGTCTCCGGTGACATCGAGGACGTACTGGAAGGGACCGATGCAATGCCCATCATTCAGGACAATCTGGATCCAGAAGAGTTGCGACCCATTGCGACAGAGAAAAGCATGAGCGACACGAAGGCCAGCAAGGCCACAAAGTCAAATAAGAAAACTGCCAAGAAAAACAGCAAGAAGAAATAGTCTTCAACTGCCTTCATGAAGAATATCACACAGGAAGGTAACACCTGAGCTGACAGAAAAAAGGGAATCCATAACCACAACGGATAAGTTCCACACGTGGAACTTATCCGTTGGTTTTTATGAAACCCTACTACGTTCCCAATCGCTTACTGGATAGACACAAGCCATGCAGCATACAAGCCGTATAGTATAAGGTAGACAACGGCATCGGCACGGTCGAGCTTGTTGCGACGGAAGCACCAAGCCGCGGTGAGCAGCAAGATGCTCGATAGCACAAACAACCCTAGGTCAACCTTCGTGAGCGTAACCACATGGAGCGGGGTGACGGTGGCACTCACGCCGATGATGAGCAAGATATTAAAAATGTTGGATCCAATGATATTGCCAAGCGCCAGGTCGTTGTGTTTCTTGACTGCTGCCACTATGCATGTGGCCAACTCCGGCACCGATGTGCCAAAGGCCATGACGGTAACGGCGATGAAGGCGTCTGACACATGCAGTGCCTGGGCCACGCTGACGGTATTGTTCACAAAGATGCGTCCTCCGACAATAAGCCCCGCTATGCCGAATGCAGAGAGAAGTACCGACTTCCACAGCGGCATGAGAGGTTTTCCATCGGCATCTGCATCCGGTGCGTCAGCTGCCGGAACCTCTTTTCCCGTTTTAAACGAATACATCATAAAGGCCGCAAAGCATACGAGAAGAGCGATGCCGTCCCAGCGCGTCACGGTCGATAACTCGCCACGGGGATTCCATCCGAGCACCATCAGCGACAACAGGGCAGTGGCAGCCATGCAGATGGGGATGTCGCGCCGGACATTGTTATGTGAGTAACTTAGAGGGAAGATGAGGGCAGTAATACCGAGAATAAGAAGCGTGTTACAGATATTCGAGCCCGTGACATTGCCGATGGCCATGTCACCATGACCCTCAAGGGCCGAGAACAAGCTCGACACAAGCTCAGGCATGGAAGTGCCAAAGCCCACCACGGTCATACCGATAACAAACTCCGTGACGCCCGCCCTGCGAGCAATGCCAGACGCACCGTCAACCAACCAGTCTGAGGCCAGTGTTATCAGCACCAGTCCCAACAGCAGCAGCAATATACTTGTCCACATAATTCGTTCCTTCAATCATTCAATAAATAACCTTCTTTCCAAAAGGCAGCAATGCCAGCACAGCCAGTTTGAAGTGTTGTTTACCGAAGGGTATGCCAACAATGGTAACACATAGGATCAGTCCTATCATGGCATGGGTCATGGCTGTTTCCACGCCCCCAAATACAATCCAAAGCACATTGAGCAGCAGATGCCACAGGCTCATGGGGTCGGGGTTGTCGGTCACCTTGGCGCCGAACGGGTACAGCGACAGTTTGGCCATCTTGAACGCCTGCACACCGACAGGGATGCCAACGAGGGTGATGCAGTACGCGACACCAAGCACGAAATAAATCACGGCCATCAGCAGTCCGCCAAGCACAATCCACAGGAGATTTCCGATAAAGTTCATTTCATTACTTTGCTTTTGGAACCGCAAAGGTATGCTCTATTTTTCATTCAAACAAGAAAAACTGTTTTTATCGTTTTATGAGTCCTCGATTATTTCGCAGATAGTCCCTACATGACATATTTCGGACAGATTTCTTCTTTAGACATATTTTTATGGCAAAAGATTTTCTTATCTCAAAAGATTGCAGTACCTTTGCAGCGCAAAACGGAACGAGCAGAGGAGCACACTGCTGCTTTCCGAAACGCGCCAAGGTCGGTTCAGTAGCTCAGCTGGATAGAGCAGCTGCCTTCTAAGCAGCAGGCCGAGCGTTCGAGTCGCTCCTGAATCACCCCTTACGTGAAGAGAGGCAAGCATGTCTCTCTTCACTTCTTTTCACACCCTTCACGCCGCTTTTCGTCCATCGACCGGACAAAACAGCCCATATTACCGGTCTTTTTTTGCATACAAAGCCATTAATTTCAAAAAAAACACTACTTTTGCGCCCAAAATAAGAATTTCTCATTTCACGTCCTATGAAAAAGGCCCTTTTTCCCCTTACAGTCCTCTGCATGTTGCTCCCCGTATGCGCCATGGCGCAGAATGCTTCCGATGACGAACAGAGCAAATCCTTTTCATTCGAACTCAGCGATGAGGGCATCAGCACTTCATACCTCTGGCGTGGCCAGGAAGCTTGCGGACTGAATGCACAGGGCGACCTCTCGCTCAACTGGGAGAAGAACGACTTCTGCGCCTTCGCCGGCACATGGTACATCTACGGCTTTCAGGAGTCCATATACGGTCCCTTCAAGACCAATGCCGGTCAGGAGTGGGACCTCTATCTGGGCTTGGGTTACAAAGGTTTCACGTTCACCCTGTCCGATGACATGAGCACCCCATACTTTTCGAAAGGTACCTACAAGGCGGAAATCGGTGACGGCGTCTACGAAGACATTGAAACCGACAACCGCACCCTGAAGGGCGACGGTCATGTCATTGAAGCCTCTCTCGAATACTACATCAGCGACGATATTCCCCTCACACTGGTATGGAACACTGCCATTGCCGGTGGCGGCGATGTAGAGATGGACGAGACAGGCAACACCTATCATCGTTCCTTCTCCACCTACATCGAGGCTTTCTACGACTTTAACATCGGCAACCTCCCCGTGGACTTCACTGCCAGCGCTGGCTTCATCCCCTGGATGTCCCCATACATCGACGATGTTGAGGGTGCCCACGTTGCTTGGCTGGGTTTGCGCGCCGGATACGATGTGCCCATCTACAAATCCCACACCCTTCCTATAAGCCTCACAGCAGGTTTCAACCCTACCGCTGCCACGTTCCTTTGGAGCTTCGCCATCGGTTTCTGATTCTAGCATACTGACTGCCCACCTCTCGGTCATGGAGTATCGCACCTTTCTCTGTTGTCTGGGGTACATGACCATAACGGAGGATGACGGTTACATCGTTGGCATACGACTGTCCCCGACTGACAGTTCCTCCGCCAATAACGTTTCCTCACCGCTATTGCTGGAGACTGAGCGGCAATTGTGCGAGTACCTCGGCGGTTGTCGTCGTTCCTTTGAGTTCCCCGTGCGACTCACTGGCACACCCTTTCAAGTCGCCGTATGGGAAGCATTGCGTACCATCCCCTATGGTCAGACCTGCACCTACGGCGAGGTGGCAACCCTCATCGGCCGTCCGGGAGCCGCCCGTGCTGTGGGGAGTGCCTGTCATCGCAATCCCCTGCTCATCGTTGTGCCCTGTCATCGTGTGGTGGGTTCCGGCGGAGCACTCACAGGCTTTGCCTGCGGACTCGAGAGCAAGCGCCTACTGCTCAAAATAGAGCAAAAATGAGAAACTTTTGCCCTTTCCCGCAAAAAACAATCGTAATCTTTTGCCCATCTTACGAATAAAGCGTACCTTCGCGCCGAATTTGCGTAAACTCTTTATGTTGTATTACCTTGTAATAAAGTACGGCATTGGCTGAACAGAAGAAAGAACCTGGTGGTCACATCATCGATTTGAAGCACATATCCAAGTGGTTCGGGGAGAAACAGGTGCTGGATGACGTGAACTTGTATGTACGTAAGGGAGAATTTGTCACCATCCTCGGTCCCTCAGGATGCGGTAAGACAACCCTGCTTCGTATTCTGGCCGGATTTGAGACGGCTACCGAGGGCGAGATTCTACTGAACGGAGACGACATCGCGCAGACTCCGCCGCACAAGCGGCCCATGAACACCGTATTCCAGCGCTATGCTCTCTTCCCACACCTCAACGTTTTCGACAACGTTGCCTTTGGTCTGAAACTCAAGAAGACCAGTACAGACGAGATGGAGACAGCCGTCCACAAAGCCCTCAAAATGGTTGGCATGACAGACTATGAACATCGCGACGTGAACAGTCTTTCGGGCGGACAGCAGCAACGCGTGGCCATCGCCCGCGCCATCGTCAACAAGCCGCAGGTGCTGCTTCTCGACGAGCCTCTCGCAGCCCTTGACCTGAAAATGCGCAAGGATATGCAAATGGAGCTCAAGGACATGCATAAGACGCTGGGCATCACGTTCATATACGTCACCCACGATCAAGAGGAAGCGCTGACACTCAGCGACACCATCGTAGTGATGAACGAGGGCGTGATACAGCAGATAGGCACACCCACCGATATCTACAACGAGCCAAAGAACTGCTTTGTAGCCGACTTCATTGGAGAGAGCAATATCCTCGAAGGCAACATGATTGAGGACTGCCGCGTGACATTCATGGGTAAGGAGTTCAAGTGCGTCGATACTGGATTCGTTCCCAACGAGCCCGTCGACGTGGTATTGCGGCCCGAAGACATCTTCATCATGAACCGCAACGAGCAAGCCGAACAATTCCATGGCATCGTGGCCAGCTGCATCTTCAAGGGCGTGCACTATGAGATGACCGTCAACACCCCTGATGGTTACGAGATCATGATACAAGACTACAATGCCTTCGAGCCCGGTACCGACGTGAGCCTCATCGTCAAGCCATTCGACATCCACGTGATGCACAAGGAGCGACTCTGCAACACCTTCGACGGAGTTGTCGTCGACACCACGCATGTAGAGGTGCTCGGCGGTGAGTTCGAGTGCCCCGCCACCGACCTACCCGAGGGCACCGAGGTACGCGTGGAGGTGAACTTCGGCGCCATCGACCTGCAAGACGACCAGGAGGACGGCATCCTTGAAGGCATGATACGCCAGATCTACTATAAGGGCGACCACTATCACCTCGTCATAGGCACCGACGACGATGAACTGCTCTACGCCGACACCAACGATGTGTGGGACGACGGCGACCTCGTGGGAATCAACTTCATTCCTTCGGGAATGCGCATCTACCGCAAGGAACAGCCATGAGCCGACTGTCCCGTTTCTTCTCCCGCCGCAGCAGCTGGGCTGTCCCCTACGTTCTCTTCCTGCTGCTATTTGTTGTGCTGCCGCTGGTGCTCATCGTGGTCTACGCCTTCCGCGACAATCAGGGTCACTTCACGCTGGCGAACTTCATACAGTTCGTACAGCAGAAAGAAGCACTGAACACGTTCGTCTACTCCGTAGGCATCGCCATCGTCACCACGCTACTCTGCATCCTCTTCGGCTACCCCGCCGCCTACATCCTCAGCAACCGCGAGTACAACCGGTCGAAGGTCACCGTGCTGCTGTTCATTCTGCCCATGTGGGTCAACTTCCTTATCCGCACGCTGGCCACCGTCACGTTGTTTGACATCACCGGTCTGCCGCTCGGTCAGGGAGCGCTGATGTTCGGCCTCACCTACGACTTTCTGCCCTTCATGATTTACCCCATCTACAATACGATGATGAAGATCGACAAAAACCTCATCGAGGCCGCACAGGATCTGGGAGCCGGACGCCGGAAGGTATTCACGAAGGTTATCTTCCCCCTGAGCCTGCCCGGCGTGCTCAGCGGCATACTGATGGTGTTCCTGCCTACCATATCGACCTTCGCTATCTCGGAGCTGCTGACGATGAATAACATCCAGCTCTTTGGCTCGGTCATCCAGACCTATATCATGCAGAGCGACACCATGAACTACGGTGCAGCTTTGTCACTCATCATGCTGCTCATCATCGGCATCACCTCGCTTTTTACAGGCGACGATGCCGAGAACGAGTCGGCCGGCATCATCTAACGACGCAAGGATCAGGACATGAAAGTGAACATCAGCAAAATCATCGCAAAGGGCTACCTGTGGCTGCTGCTACTCGTGCTCTATACACCCATTGCAATCATCGCCATCTTTTCGTTTACCGAGACGAAGGTGCTGGGCAATTGGACAGGGTTCTCGCTGAACCTCTATAAGAATATGTTCGTGGGCGACTCCAGCGGTCCCATGCTTGCCGCCATCAAGAACACCCTCATCATCGCCGTCATCGCCGCTGCCGTGGCCACCGCTCTCGGCAGTCTGTCTGCCATCGGCATCTACAACCTGCGCAACCGACAGCGCAAAGCCATCACGTTCCTCAACAACATCCCGATGATTAACCCCGATATCATCACCGGCATATCGTTATTCTTGTTGTTCGTATGGTTGGGCGTCAGCCAAGGCTACGTGACGGTCATTCTGGCACACATCACCTTCTGCACGCCTTACGTGGTGCTCAGCGTGATGCCCCGTCTAACGGGCATGAACCCCAACATCTACGAAGCGGCTCTCGACCTCGGCGCCACACCATTCCAAGCTCTCACCAAGGTCATTCTGCCCGAGGTCAAGCCCGGCATCGTCAGCGGCTTCATCCTGTCGTTTACACTCTCCATCGATGACTTCGCCGTGAGCCTCTTCACAAAGGGCAACATCGGTCTCGAGACACTCTCTACCTACATCTACTCCGATGCGCGCAAGGGCGGACTGACGCCCGAGTTGCGTGCACTCTCGACACTGGTCTTCGTAGTAGTACTCGTGCTGCTGCTCGTCATCAACATGCGCAGTGAACGGCAGGCACGCAAAGATCGGCACAGGGCGGCCGTACTCAACCCAAACAAGTAGTCCTTCATAAGATAAATTTCACACAACAAATAATCTTTTTCCAAATCTACCGAAATGAAGAAAGTTTTCCGTATCGTTTTTCTGGCAACACTGCTGCTAGGTTTCGTTCCCAACCTTCATGCCCTCGACCGCGAGCACACACTGAAGATTTACAACTGGGCCGACTACATCGATGAGGCACTGCTTGACGAGTTCAAGGACTGGTACCTGCAGCAGACCGGCGAAGAGGTGGACATCATCTACCAGCTTTTCGACATCAACGAAGTGATGCTGGCCAAGATCGAGACCGGTCACGAGGACTTCGACGTGGTATGTCCCTCGGAGTATATTATCGACCGCATGCTGGCCAAGGACCTTATCCAGCCGCTCGACCGTCACTTCGGAACGACCCCCGACTACACCCAGCTCGTATCGCCCTTCATGACTGGCATGATATCACACTTCGACAAGCCGGGCAAAAAGGCCAACGATTATGCCGTGCCTTACATGTGGGGAACCACAGGATGGCTCTATAACCCACAATACGTCAGCGACGAGCAAGCCTCCACATGGGCTCTGTTGTGGGACAGCACCTTTGTCAACCGCGTCCTCGTGAAGGACGCCGTGCACGACGTTTCCGGCGCTATGCTCATCTATGCCCACCATCAGGACATCCTCGACGGCAAGGTCACCCGTGCACAACTCATCAACGACAGCAGTGACGCGGCCATCGCCACCGTTGAGCAGATGATGAAAGAGGCCAAGGCCATCGGCACCATCGCCGGATGGGAGGTTGACTTCGGCAAGGAGATGATGACCAAGGGCAAGATATGGCTTGACCTCAGCTGGAGCGGTGACGCACAGTGGGCCATCGATCAGGCTGAAGAGGTGGGTCTGGAGCTCCGCTATCAGGTACCCGCCGAAGGATCCAACGTGTGGTGCGATGGATGGGTCATTCCCGTCTATGCCAAGAATACCAAGGCCGCCAACTACTTCATCAACTATATGTGCATGCCCGAGAATGCACTGCGCAACATGGATGCCATCGGCTACGTCAGCGCCATCGCCTCACCGGAGATTCTCGATGTCAAGCAGGACAGTACTCTTTACCCCGTCACCGATGTCACCTACTTCTTCGGCGAGGGCTACGACAGCATCTGCATCAACAACGTACAATACCCCGACGCCTCCGTCATCGCACGCTGCGACATCATGTCCGACTACGGAGAGCGCACGAAGGACATGCTTGAGATGTGGAACCGCATCAAGGGCGACAATATGAGCGTATGGGTATATGTCGTCATTGGCATCGTGCTGCTCGCCGCCATCGCAGCAGCCGTCAGCTCCAAGAAGAAGAACAGCAAAAAGGCTAAGAAGAACAAGAAACGCGCCCGTTGAGCCCTCACCAGCTGATGAGGAAGACGCATGTTATCTTTTGGCAGACTGTCCTGCACAACCGATAACAGACCGTTCCACCCACTACCGATAACAGGCAACCGCAGCCCTACCTTTTTATAAATAAGCAGTCATACAATCAACCATTCACACCATGCCAGCATCCGACAGCATCGTCATCATCCCGACCTATAATGAAAAGGAGAATATCGAGAATATCATCCGGGCTGTATATGCTCTGGAGAAAGAATTTCATATCCTAGTCATCGAGGACGGTAGTCCCGATGGCACAGCCGACATCGTGCGCCGGCTGCAGGATGAGTTCCCCGAGCGGTTGTTCATGGTGGAGCGTGCCGGCAAGCAAGGTCTCGGCACAGCCTATATCTGCGGTTTCCAGTGGGGACTGGCACACGGCTACGACTACATCTTCGAGATGGATGCCGACTTCTCGCATGCGCCGTCCGACCTGCCCCGGCTCTACGCTGCCTGCGCCGACGAAGGAAACGACCTCGCCATCGGCAGCCGCTATGTGAGCGGTGTGAACGTCGTCAACTGGCCCATGGGACGTGTGCTGATGTCATACTTTGCCAGTCGCTACGTGCACTTCGTCACCGGCATCCCCGTACGCGATACCACAGCAGGCTTCAAGTGCTACCGCCGGCGCGTACTCGAGACCATTGACCTCAATGCCATACGGTTCAAGGGTTACGCCTTCCAGATTGAGATGAAGTACACCGCCTGGAAGTGCGGCTTCCGCATCAAGGAGGTGCCCGTAGTATTCGTTAACCGCGAACTCGGTACCAGCAAGATGAACAGCAGCATCTTCGGGGAAGCTGTCTTCGGCGTACTGCGCCTGCGCTGGGACGGATGGTTCCGCAAATACCCGAAGGCGGAAGGGAGTGAGAATAAAGGTTAGAGATTAGAGGTTAGAGATATGCGCACCGTCATCCATAATGCCACACTCGTCAACGAGGGCCGCACGTTCGTGGGCTCGCTGGTGATGGCAGATGACCTCATCGAGTGCATTGTCGAAGGGACATCGTTGTTGGAAGACATCCGCGCCCTTTGCGGCACGCTCGATGCTGTAGTGGAAGCTGACGGCCGATACTTATTGCCAGGCGTCATCGATGAGCATGTCCACTTCCGCGAGCCCGGCATGACGCATAAGGCCACCATTGCCAGCGAGAGCCGCAAGGCCGTGGCGGGTGGTGTGACATCGTTCATGGAGATGCCCAACTGCATCCCGCCCACCACCACCCTCGACCTGTTGGAGCAGAAGTATGCCATCGCAGCCGACTGCAGTCCAGCGAACTATGCGTTCTATCTTGGTGCCACAGCAGACAATATCGCGGCCATTGAGGCACTCGATCCTTTCCGCCACTGCGGCATCAAAGTGTTCATGGGCAGCAGCACGGGCGGCATGTTGCTTGATGACGACGAAGCGCTGCGACGTGTGTTCAGCAGCACCCCACTGCCCATCGCCCTGCACTGCGAAGATCAACGCATTATCGCTGCCAACAGTGCCCTGCTGCGTACGCGCTACGGCGATGACCCTCCCATCCGTTGCCACCCACTCATACGCAGCGAGGAGGCCTGCTACCGTTCATCGGCACGTGCCGTGGAATTGGCCGAGCAGACCGGCGCAGACATTCACATTCTCCACATCAGCACGGCGCGCGAGCTCACGCTCTTCACGTCGGGACCCGTTACCGACAAGCATGTCACCGCTGAAGTATGCACACCTCACCTGCTCTACACCGATGCCGACTACGACCGGCTGGGCACTGCCATCAAGTGCAACCCAGCCATCAAGACCATCGAAGACCGCTATGCACTGCGGTGTGCCGTGCACGACCAGCGCATCGATACCATCGCCACCGACCATGCGCCGCACACCCCTTCCGACAAGGTGGGCGGAGCGCTGAAGGCAGCCTCCGGCATCGCCACCCTGCCCCACTCGCTCACCGACATGTTGGCACTCACCGACGAGGAGGTGTTCACTGTAGAGGATGTGGTGCGAACGATGTGCCACAACCCCGCCCTGCGCTACCGCGTCAGCCGGCGCGGTTTCCTGCGCCCTGGCTACAAGGCCGACCTTGTGCTGGCACAGCACGGCGATTGGAATGTCGTGCATACATGGGTCAACGGCCAGTTGGTCTACGACGGACATGCCGTCAGCAACGACATGCGTGGCGAACGCCTTCTCTTCGACCGCTGACCGCCATGCTGTACCGCTACGACACGTCTTCACTGCTTCCTTATATCGATTGGAGCTACTACCATCATGCCTGGATGGTGAAGGGAGGCACGCCCGAGGCAGAGGCCTTGCAGGCCGAAGCACTGGAATGGCTCCACGCACACGACACAGCAATCACTGTACAAGCCCTATGCCAGCCGTTTGAGGCACATAGCGAGGGCGATGACATCATTATCTACGGCGGAGAAGGCAACAGCAAAACATTCCCCATGCGGCTTCCCATGCTTCGCCAACAGCAGACAGGTGCCGATGGCTACACACTGTCCGTGGCGGACTTCATCCGTCCCGACAACGACACGCTCCATCTCTTCGCCACTGCCGCTCATACCGCCGACGACAGTCTCATGGCGCAGACGCTGGCCGTGCGGCTGGCCGAGGCTGCCGCCGAGAAGCTTGACCACGACCTCCATCACGTCGTTCCCGGTATGTCCCATAGTGGACTGCGTCCCGCAGTGGGCTACCCCTGTATGCCCGACCTCTCCATCAACCATCTCATCAATCAACTGCTCGGCTTCGATGCCATTGGCATCCGTCTCACCGAGCATGGCGCCATGCTGCCGCAGGCCAGCGTGTCGGGACTGCTCATCGACGAGCCCCGTGCGCGCTACTTCGCCATAGGGCCCATCACCGAGGAACAGCTCGCCGACTATGCCCGCCGGCGCGGACTTTCCGCCGACACGCTGCGGCCCTATCTCCGTCATGTAATCCCTTAATACCATCATCCTATGAAAGTACTCTATCTCATCTATCAGTACTGCATTGCACTGCCTATCCTCCTGGTGGCCACCATTCTCTGTGCGCTCACCGTCATCATCATGGCCCCGATCTTCGGCGATCGTTTCTGGGGCCAGTGGCCGCCACGCATCTGGGGACGCATCATCTGTCGCGTACTGTTGCTGCCTGTGAAGGTCGAGGGGCGTGAGAAACTTTCCAACGACCGCTCCTACATCTTCGTAGCAAATCATCAGAGTTTCTTCGACGTGTTCCTGATGCTGGGTTTCCTGGGACACGAGTTCCGATGGATGATGAAGAAGGAATTGGCACGCATCCCGCTCGTGGGCTTCGCCTGCAAGTGTGCAGGGTTCATCTACGTCAATCGCACCAGCAGCAAGGACATCGCCTCGTCGATGCGTCAGGCCGACAAGATCCTGCGTGAGCAGAAGTCGCTGGCAATCTTCGCCGAGGGCACTCGCACACGCGATGGTCGTGTCGGAATGTTCAAGCGTGGAGCGTTTAAGCTCGCCCAGGAACTCGGCATGCCGATTGTGCCCATCAGCCTTAACGGCTGCTACGAGGTGATGCCAAAGGGACGCTACTGCGTGCGGCGTTACCCCGTGCGCATGGTCATCCACGATGTCATTGAGTCGCAGAGCGACCAGCCGAAGGACCTGCAGCAATTGATGGAGGAGACACGCAACGCTATACTCTCCGGTTTGGACGAACAGTACAAGTAAGAACGCAGAACTGGAGAGTTAAGAACACTGTGATAGAGCTGTTAAACGATGTGATGGAGCACAGGCTCTCCGTTCAGGAGAAAGAGAAAGGAGTTACCAAGCGGCAACCGTGCCAGTGAATGTGCTGTTCTGATGAGCAATTTGCACAAAGCGCTTCACCAACGGATCGTTTTTGAAACAATCGGGAGCAACATCTAACATGTCCTGTATCATGGGAGTGATCGAGGGCGCAGGCATACCGTTGGAGAGCAGTGAGAAGCCGCAGACTCCCAGCACATTGTTAAAGTTTGTGGTGATGAAATCCGTCACCAGCTGTTCCATGGCATCTGACAGGTCCACATAGGCCGAATCAACGTAGTGCGCGATATAGGCTTCAGGCACTCCTTTCACTGCCATGCGCTGTTCCTCACGCATCAAGTCCGCCACACGGTTGTCGATGCGGGTCTTCTGTGCGATGAACGTATAGAGGCGGTCGTTGAGTCGTGTACCGCGCGCCTGCAGGTCGGTATTGTTGAGGGTGAGCTCGATATGTCCCGGCTCAACGATTACCGGCATCAGCGGCTGGTGCTCCACGAACACCGTGGCCATCACAATCGAGTCTACCACGCCACGCATATCAAAGGCGCCATGACAGATCTCGCAAGAGTCGAGGGTGCGCCAGTTGCCGAAGGAGTCCATCATCTTCAGCGATAGACGCCTGCCCTCAATCTGGAACGCATCCGTCGTACCATGTATGTGGTAGCTTTTCTGACAGGAGTACAGCGAAACAACTATACAAAAGGTTGCCAGCGAAAGGATAAATCTGCTCATCTTGCTCTGAAGAAACATTTCAAAACGATGCAAATTTACGCCGCTCGCGCGAAAGGTCGAAATGTTTTATCTTTATTTAAAACTTCCGCCCATTTTTTAAGATTTATTGAGAAGCCTCCAGTACATGCGTCTCACCTGCTGCACTGAAACTTATTTTTCTTTGCAGGCCCCAACTGCCCTTTTATTCTCTCCTCTCCTCCTGAGGGATGCGAAAGGCAGTGTAGAGTTCGAAGACGACAGCTATGGTCAGACACACAATCCACTCGTTGTGATGGGTGCAGAACATCAACACACCGGCGACGATGAACAACAGTGATGCTACCACCTGCTGCACGCGCAGCCGTCGCAGCACGGCATTGCTGCCACGATAGCGGTCCATAATCTGCATCGCGCCGAAGAGCACGGCACCCACGGTATAGGTCCAGGGGGCACCCTTCCAGCCCGTTATCATCAGGCAGGCGCCGGCGAGGAGCAGCAAGCCCCCCACCACAGAAAGAATATTGGCAAAGGTCTTCATATCAGTGCTTGTCTTCAATGATGAACACTTCCTCATTGTCGTTGTGCATGCCGTACTGCACACGGGCGATGGTCTCCAACGCCTTGCCTCCGGCATCCACCGCTTCAAGCTGCAAGCGAAGCGAGTCGGTGAGGGCTCGGTAGTGCTCCACCTGCTCCTGCAGATCGCTGAGCTGGTGCTTGTACTTCAAACGCACGAACACATTGTTGCTGTCGAAGAACATCAGCAGGAGGACGAAAGCAATGAGCGTCACAAGGTACTTGTGCTGCCCCATCGTATGCCACAGTTTTTTCACAAATTCCATAATCGGTCTGTTTTCATCGGCAAAGGTAGTACATTCCCGCCGAAAGCAAAAGCCTTTTCGCGGATTTTTTGCATGAGACGCTTCGTTTATTACGATAAAATCCCTGAAATGTTTGTCGCAGCAGAAAGATTGTCGTATCTTTGCGCAAACAATCACATACCCTAAGAAAGAAAGTGGAGAATTTCATCGTTTCAGCCCGTAAGTACCGTCCCATGACGTTTGACACAGTGGTAGGCCAGCGTGGTCTTGTCACGACGTTGAAGAATGCCATCCAGGAGCATAAGTTGGCGCATGCCTACCTGTTCTGCGGTCCGCGCGGTGTCGGCAAGACGACCTGCGCCCGTATCTTTGCCAAGACCATCAACTGCGAGCACCTCACGCCGGAGGGCGAGGCGTGCGACCAGTGCGAGTCGTGCCGTGCCTTCAACGAGGGTCGGTCCTATAGCATCCACGAGCTGGATGCCGCCAGCAACAACTCTGTGGAGAATATCCGCAGCCTCATCGAGCAGGTGCGCATTCCGCCGCAGGTCGGTCAGTACAAGGTATTCATCATCGACGAGGTGCACATGCTGTCCACACAGGCCTTCAACGCGTTCCTCAAGACGCTTGAGGAGCCGCCCGTCTATGCGAAATTCATCCTCGCCACCACCGAGCGCCACAAGGTGCTTCCCACCATCCTCAGCCGCTGCCAGGTGTACGACTTCTACCGCATCAGCATGGCCGACATCATCGGTCACCTGCGCAACGTGGCCGAACGCGAACACGTGGACGTAGAGGACGAGGCGCTCTCCGTCATCGCACAGAAGGCCGACGGTGGCATGCGCGACGCGCTCTCGCTCTTCGACCAGATGGTAAGCTACTGCCAGGGACACGTCACCTACAAGGGCGTCATCGACAGCCTTAACATCCTTGATTACGACTACTACTTCCGTTTTACCGACCTGTTCCTTGAGCACAACGTGCCTCAGTGCATGCTGCTGTTCAACGAGGTACTGCAGCACGGCTTTGACGGCGGCAATTTCATCGGCGGACTGGCCTCGCACTTCCGCGACCTGCTGGTGAGCAGCGATGCCGTAACGCTACCGTTGCTCGACGTGAGCGACAACATGCGCACACGCTACCAGCAGCAGGCAGCACGCTGCACAGCCCGTTACCTCTATCGTGCCATCCGTCTCTGCACACAGTGCGACCTGAACTATAAGACGAGCCGCAACAAACGGCTCTCCGTGGAGCTCACGCTCATCCAGCTGGCCCAGTGCCCGCCGGAGGGCGACGACGGCGACTGTGCGGGGCGCCCGCCCCGCAGATTGAACCCCCTTTTCGGGACGGTGACCGTCCCGTCCGGCCGACCGAATAACAGTACGTCTGCCGCCCCCGTTGCACCTGCTGTCTCCTCGCAGCCCGCAGCACAGTCCGTAGCTCAGCAGCCCATAGCATCCCAGCCCGTTACCCCGCAGCCTGTTGCGCAGCAGTCCGTGGCACAACCCATAGCACAGCCCGTCGCCCCACAGCCAGCTGCACCGTTGCGACGCCGCCCGCGCACGGTGTCGATTCATAGCGGATTGGCCACGTCAGCAGCCGTTCCTGCCATGGAGCCCGTCACCGGCGACACAACCACCTTGGCACCGGCTCCGCAGGCAGCCACGAACCGCCAGCACCTCGCACCAGAGGACGTGGTGGTGGCATGGAACACCTTTGCCGCGTCGCTGCCTCACGAAGACATCGCCACCGCCGAACGCATGCGCACACTGCATCCTACACTGAACGCTGATGGTACAACGTTCACCGTCAGCGTGCCCAACAAGCTCGTCGAACAGGACCTCCAGCAACTGCGCCAACGCATCGAAGCCTATATGCGCAACACGCTCCGCAACGATGCTCTCACCATGGTGCTCACCGTGCAGGACGCCCCAGAGACGGTACGCTTCCTCACCCCCCGCGAACAATACGCCGAACTGCTCAAGCAGCACGACATGCTCAAGCAGTTCACACAGGCCTTCGATCTCGACCTCAACTGACGAGTGACCTTTATCAAAAACGCGAGGCGCACTTCTTGTAAGAGGTGCGCCTCAGCTGTATGTAGATGGAATGTATTTACTTCTTGATGTACTCCTGTACCTTCTCGGCGGGTACCATCTCCTCCTGGAAGATGTAAGCACCGGTCTTGGGGGATTTCACCATCTTGACGACCTTGGCATAGGCACTGGCCTTACCGGTCTGGAGAGTAGCGACTGCTTTCTTTGCCATTGTATGTTGTTGTTAAGAGGGGTTATTACTTGATTTCCTTGTGCACGGTCATGCGCTTCAGATAGGGATTGTACTTCTTCAGCTCCAGACGTTCGGTAGTATTCTTGCGGTTCTTGGTAGTGATGTAGCGCGACATGCCGGGAACGCCGCTGGCCTTCTGCTCGGTGCACTCGAGGATAACCTGTACTCTATTGCCTTTAACTTTCTTTGCCATAATATGTGTCCTCCTGAATCGTTAATCCAATACCTTGATTTCCTTCCAATCGCAGTAGCCATTGGCAACAGCCTCGGTGAGTGCTGCATCCAAGCCCTTCTTGTTGATGATACGCAGACCAGCGGCGCTCAAGCGCAGCTGAATCCAACAACCCTGCTCTACATAGTAGAACTTCTTCGTGAACAGATTCACATCGAACGAACGTTTGGTTCTTCTCTTTGAATGTGAAACGTTGTTGCCAACCATGGCCTTCTTACCGGTAATTTGACAAATCTTCGACATTTCTATCTAATTTTTATTTTAATTATCTTCTGTTTCGGCCTCCTTCAACGCTGGGCTTAGCACTTAGCATCCAATGCATTGCTGTACGTTTCGTAAGGTCCCGTCTCAAGCCTTCTCAAAATCAGCGTGCAAAGTAACTGCTTTTTTTTGGAACCATCAAATCTTTTGCTGATAATTTTTTCAAAATCTTCATTTTTCTTCGTTTTCGAGGTATTCACCGAGCATCTCAAGTGCTTTGCGTATGGCGTGGCGTGTGTTGGCAGCGCGCCCCTCGTCGGGTGCGGAGTAACGGCAGGTGAGGGCCCGTCCGTCACGTCCGGCGACGGCTATCCACACGGTGCATACGGGGTTCTCTTCGGTGCCTCCGGTGGGCCCGGTGACGCCCGAGGTGGCAACGGCCACGTCGGCCTGCAGAGCCCGGCAGGCTCCATCGGCCATGGCCAGCACCACAGGTTCGCTCACCACACCGCAGCTCTCGATGGTAGCAGCAGGCACCGCCAGCAGTTGCATCTTCACGTCATTGCAGTACGCCACGATGCCGCCCTTCACCCAGGCCGAGCTGCCGCTCACCGATGTCAGTGCCGCTGCTATGCCGCCACCCGTACAGCTCTCGGCAGTGGCCACGGTAACCTCCCGCTGCTGCAGCAAGGAGAGAATCTTACGAGGAGTAGTTGTTGCCATAACAAGGAAGGTCTTTTATTTTATCGTGACCCGTGAGAAGGCGGGTTGGTCGATGGAGCAGAAGTCGCCGTCGAGGTACTTGTAGTAGCCGGTGATGGCAATCATGGCGGCGTTGTCGGTGGTGAAGCCGAACTTCGGCACGAAGGTCTTGGCATGGTAGCGGCGAGCATAGTCAGCAAAGGCAGCGCGCAGGGCAGTATTGGCGCTGACGCCTCCTGCCACAGCCACCTGGTGGATGTTGAGATCCTTGGCAGCGCGACGGAGCTTCTTCATCAGGATGTCGACGATGGTGGCCTCAAGGGAGGCGCAAAGGTCCTCCTTGTGATGCTCGATGAAGTCGGGATCGTCCTGCACCTGGTCGCGCAGGAAGTAGAGGAACGATGTTTTCAGCCCGCTGAAGCTGTAGTCGTAGCCAGCGATGGCGGGCTTGGCGAAGGTGTATGCCTTTGGATTGCCCTGACGTGCCAGACGGTCGATGACGGGTCCGCCAGGATAGCCGAAGCCCATCACCTTCGAGCACTTGTCCATCGCCTCGCCGGCGGCATCGTCGATGGTCTGCCCGATGACCTCCATGTCGTTATAGGCACGCACGAGCACAATCTGCGAGTTGCCGCCACTCACCAGCAGGCACAGGAAAGGGAACGTGGGCTTATCGCGCTCCACGCCAGGCTCATCGATGAAGTGCGCAAGCACGTGACCTTGCAGGTGGTTGACGTCCACCATGGGTATGCCCAATGCACGGGCGAAACCCTTGGCGAAGGAGACACCCACGAGCAACGACCCCATGAGGCCAGGGCCGCGCGTGAAAGCCACGGCCGAGAGCCGACTCTTGTCCACGCCGGCGCGCTGCAGCGCCTGGTCCACCACCGGCACGATGTTCTGCTCGTGGGCACGTGACGCGAGCTCGGGCACCACGCCGCCGTAACTCTCGTGTACGGCCTGACTGGCGGTGACGTTTGACAGCAGCACACCATTGTGGATGACGGCGGCCGACGTATCGTCGCACGACGATTCGATGCCCAGTATATAGATGTCTTTCGCTGTTTCCATAGCCGTATATTGATATTTTTCGGCAAAGGTACGGCAAAAAACAAAAATTGGCCGTATCTTTGCCGAAAATTTTGCGATAATGAAGTACTGGAACGAGAAAATGGAGTGTATGGAGCCCTCGGCGATGCGTGCGCTGCAGAGCGAGCGGCTGCGTGCCATCGTCCGCTACACCTACGACCGTGTGCCCTTCTACCGCCGGCGCATGGACGAGGCGGGCGTGAGCCCCTCCGACATCCGCGGCATCGATGATCTGGCGCGTCTGCCGTTCATGCAGAAGCAGGACCTGCGCGACAACTACCCCGTAGGGATGTTCGCCGCCCCGCTCACCGACATCGTGCGTTTCCATGCTTCCAGCGGCACCACGGGCAAGCCCATCGTGGCGGGCTACACGCGTGCCGACCTCGACCATTGGAGCGAGGGCATCGCCCGCTGTTTCACCGCCTACGGCGTGACGTGCGACGACATCGCGCAGATCTCCTACGGCTACGGACTGTTCACTGGCGGTCTGGGCGTCCACGAGGGTGCCACGAAGGTGGGCTGCAGCGTGCTCCCCGCCTCCACGGGCAACACCGCCAAGCAGAT
>R16__coassemble_925_pt1 | contig 72209 bp, 54 predicted proteins | sample R16__metabat2_high_PE_017 | metagenome-assembled genome bin R16 | reverse complement strand
ATCGACGAGAAACGTCTGGCCGAGTATGCACAACAAATAAAAGAGGTTCACGACATGGGTGTGCAGATAGGCATCGTCATCGGCGGTGGAAACATCTTCCGCGGTCTTACCGGTGCCGGCAAGGGCTTCGACCGTGTGAAGGGCGACCAGATGGGCATGCTGGCTACCGTAATCAACAGCCTCGGATTGTGCAGCTACCTGAATGCTGCTGGTTGTCCGGCACGGGTGCTGACGGCCATCCGCATGGAACCCATCGGCGAATTCTATACGAAATGGAAAGCCATAGAAGCCATGGAGAACGGCGAGGTAGCCATCTTCAGCGCAGGTACGGGAAATCCCTACTTCACCACCGACACCGGCAGTTCCCTGCGTGGCATAGAGATAGAAGCCGACGTAATGCTCAAGGGTACCCGTGTGGATGGTATCTACACCGCAGACCCAGAAAAGGATCCTACTGCTACGAAGTTCGAGGATATCACCTACGACGAGATATACAATCGCGGACTGAAGGTGATGGATCTCACCGCAACCACTATGTGCAAAGAGAATGGACTTCCCATCTATGTGTTCAACATGGATGTTGTGGGCAACCTCAAGAAGGTGATGGAAGGCGAGAACATCGGCACGTTGGTACACTTATAAAAAAGTTAAGGCGCAGAGATCATGCGCCATGATGAAGGCCAGTTTCTTCCTTCATTTTTTATATTCACAATCTGGGAATACCTATCGTCTGTAGACATCGGTATTCCCTGTGCTTTTGATGTCCGCTGTAAAAAATTCGGTTTCATTTCAAGTTCTCTTATTTTCTGCAGATTCATCTCGTTCCTACATGAGTAGAAAATGAATAAGGTTATCTATTGCAGGCTTCGAATGCTCATTATCTACATAGATAATAATTGTGAATTGAATGTGGAAAAGTTGTGAATGAAAGTAGATAAAGGGTGAAAAAATTATGAAAAAAAAATTTGGAATTTCTAATGGGAGAAAGAAATATAAAAATGGAACGAACAACAAATTTTTTGAAGAAGTTTTTTGTCACCTTCTTTTCCGATGCTTTTCCACACTGCTTTTACGAGAGAATAATAAATTCGTTTTGCACACTATGTGCGGGGGGTTATAGTTATAATAGACGGATAAAGATACATAACTGTTTCAAGCAGAAGTTTTTTAAGCTCTTTCGCTTAAAGTGAATTAAAATTATAAATGGGTGAATATTGTGTGAATAAAGATATACTCAGTGTGGATAAGTTTTGTGCAAATAAAAATAAAATATTTTATCAACACTATTCACACCGTATTATTATCATCAAATAGAATTTTAAAAAATAAAATATGAAAATATTTATGAAATGTGAAGAAAGCTGTGTAAAGAGGGAATGTATCAGTGCACGAAGAGAATCTTCGTGACGATGCCATCGCGACCTTCTTCGTCGGTAGCGAGGACGAAATAGACTCCTGTGGGAGCACGTTGTCCATCAGGGGTGCGACCGTCCCAGGTGAAGCTGCCTCCGAGCGATGTACCTGCAGTCATGGTGCTGCCTCCTGTACTGATGATTTTTACGCTGCTGGATGCTTTTAGCCCTACGATGGTGATAACTCCGTTGTAGTCGGGGGTGACGGGATTTGGGAAGGCGTAAACGGCATTTTTGTTATATTCGTCGGCAGCTGTGGTGGCATCGCTACGATAGGAGACGAGTCCGCAATCGGTGCCTACGAACACTTCGCCGGTGGTGCCGCAGATGGCAATGTCCTTGATGTTATCTGATGGGAGGGGACTGTCGGCAGCGGTAAAATGGTGAATGGTCTCGTAACCGTCGGCACTGAGCAGGTAGAGACCATTGGACAAAGTGCCTATCCACTTGCGGTTGGCAGCATCGATGGCTATGCAAGTGGTATACACACCATCGAGGAGATAGTCGGCATAGCCGCTACCATCGTTGCGGGGAACTTTAATTTTGGTGAAGTGAAAGTTGTCGGAAAAGAAGTCGAAGGGAGCGCGCATGACGTAGGGTCCTTGGTTGGTAAGTACCCAGATGTCGCCTTGCTGATCTTCGGCAATGTCGTAGATGTAGTCGATGGTAGTGGCATTGCCGTCCTGATCGGTAAAGCGGGGTGAGAGGAAACGGGTGCGGTCGTCGTTGACATCGTAGGGAGTACCGCCGTCGTTGATGCAGAAAAGTCCGGCATCGCTACGCATGACGATGACCCAGGTGAGTCCGTTGCTGTCGAAGAGGATGTCGGTGACGGTGGGCTGCTCACGCAATTCGTCGTAGTAAAGGTCTATGAGCTTACCTTCTCTAGTGAGAATTTTTAGAGGCGAGATTGCATGGCTGTTTGTAATCCATAGATTGCCTTGTTTGTCGTATTTGAGACGGCTGATGCGCGTAAAATGGCTTAATCCTTCAATGGCTGTTTCAAGCGTGCTGTTGGAGCTGTTGAGATTGCTGACATATCTGCCGTTGCGGAACTCGTAGATACCTCCTCCGTAGGCTGAGGCATAGTGGTGGGTAGCATCAGTGGGGTCCTGAACGACGCTGGTGACATTGTTGTAACCAAGGGTGAGGCCAGTGGCTTCTTCAATGCCGGACTCCTGAAAGATTGTCCAATTATTGTCTTTGAACATCTCCACGGTGCCTTCATAGCGTGTGGTACCAAGATAGTCAAGGCATCCTCCTGCCACAAGAAGAGTGTTGTCATCGGTGAAGTGGAGATAGTCACAATGGTTGCGTATAGGACTGTTTGGTATAATGCTGGAGGTGGTGAGGGTGAGGGTGGTGCCATCGCCAATCCTATATCCGCGCAGTCCGTTGGTGCCCTCTGCAGTCCAGAGATTGTTTCCGTCAAAGGCAGCACACAGCACATCACCGTCGGTGGTGTAGATGGTGGGGCTGTCGGGAATGGTGGTCCAGACATAGAGCTGATGATCCTTGCAAGCGATGAGTCGTCCGTCAGCGGTATATACGGTGGTGAACTTCTCGCTAGTGAAGCGCTGAAGACGGAAATCTTCGGTGAAGGTACACATACCGTATCCGCGTGACCAGGCAACGTACTTATCATCGACATAGAAAACCTTGTTGAACTGGTTGGTGTTCATTTGGTGCCATGTAGAGGGATCAAGAAGATTGTCATCAAGACTGCCCTGAAAGATGCCTTTGTCGGTAGCTGCGAGGATGGTATGTCCATCAGAAGCTGCACTGAGAACGTTCTGTTTTACGGGATAGGTGCCCCCGAACTCCTTTTTTGTGAGGTTGAGGGTGACAATACCAAATGTGGTAGCCAGATAGGCGGTGCTGCCGGTGATGGTGACATCGTTGATGGTGGGGTCGTAGTTTGTGCTCTCGGCAAAGTCGGGCAAATTGCATATTTTATTGTCGGGCATGAGCAGGTCTATGTTGGCATCTTCATATACAATGCAGAGAATATTCTCATCGGCACATTTGACCATATATTGTATGCCCTTGTCGCTCATGCAGGTTGATTTATCGAGTATCTCCACATAAGCATCACCAGGTGTGTAGCTGTAGAGAGAACCGTCGGAGAGTACGAAGATATGACCGTCCATCAGTTCACAGCGGATGGCATCATGATAGGCATAGTGGCTACGCCACTCCCCTACCCCAATTTGTGCCGACAGTAGCAGAAGATTGGCGGCAAATAGGGTAATAAGGGTGAGAAGGCGTTTCATAGTGCTATATTATTATTTGTTCTTGAGAAAGTCGGTGAGCTTTGCTATGGCCAGTGCGCGGTGACTAATGTGGTTTTTTTCGTTGCCCATCTGAGCAAACGATACATCATAGCCATCGGGTTGAAAAAGTGGGTCATAACCGAATCCTTCCACACCGTGCTTCTCGGTGAGAATGGTACCATTGACGATTCCCTCGAAAAGGTGTGTTTCGCCATCTTTGATGAGGGCGATGACGGTGCGGAAACGTGCCTTGCGATTGTTAATACCCTCGAGTGCAGCGAGGAGCTTGCGGTTGTTGGCATCAAAATTGTGTCCTTCCGTGGCATATCGTGCGGAGTGCACGCCAGGCTCACCGCCAAGGGCTTCCACCTCAAGACCGGTATCGTCGGCAAAGCAGTCCACACCGTAGTGCTCGTGCACATACTGTGCCTTGAGCAATGCATTGCCTTCGAGGGTATCGGCCGTCTCGGGAATGTCATCGTGACAACCCAGTTCATTCAGCGACAGCACCTCATAGGTATCGCCCAGTATGGCGCGTACCTCAGTGAGTTTATGTGCGTTATTGGTAGCAAAGATGAGTTTCATGGGTTGTTTGTTTGTTTGTTTGTTTTCAATTCTTTTGCCTTAATCTTGTCAAATCCCTCGCCATAAACACCCTTGACGTATGCCATGGAGACGAAAGCCTGTGGATCGATTTGCTTGATGCCGCGCAGCAGATAGCCCGAGTCGCGTTTTTTGGCGAGCACGAAGAGCATTTTGCGATTGTTCTTGCTGTACCATCCCATACCGTCGATTATGGTGACTCCACGGTGCACTTGATTATTGATGAAGTCGGCGAGTTCCTCGTGTTTGCGGGAGATGATGAAGAGCTGGATAGACTGGCGGGTGGTGTTTACATAATAGTCGAGCACCATGCTCATAATGAAGAGGGCTACATAGCCGAACAGCACGCGACGGATGTCGTGAAACACCAAGTAGTTGCACCCGATAATGACGATGTCGCTGAACATCACAATGCTGCCGAGTGATACCTCGCGGTACTTGTTGACGATGGCGGCAATGATGTCGGTACCTCCTGTGCTGCCATTGTTGGCAAAGCACATGCCTACGCCGAGTCCGCAGAGACAAGCTCCAACGACGCACGACATGAAGTGTTCACCTTCGCCCAGCAAGAAGGGATTGTCAAGCGAGCCTATCACATCTTGGCCGACCTGCAAAAACAATGTGAGCAGTACAACCGCTACGATAGTGCGGGTACAGAACTTGAAACCAAGTATGCGCAGTGCAGCCACAAGGAGCATACCATTGATGATGAAGTAGGTTATCTGCAGGGGAATGTGAAACGATGATCCTTCGGTTGCGAAGTCCACTAGGGCTGCGATACCGGTGACACCGCCCAATGTGATACCATAGGGGAGCATGAACACCGTCCACCCTACCGCATATGCCATCAGCCCTATGGCAATGGCCATATATTCCTTTATCTCGTTAAAGATAAACTTTTTGGAAACTTTCTCCATAGAAAGGGATTGATGACAATGATTTCAATTGTAATATGTATTTTATGCAACCACGATGTTGACAATTTTGCGCGGCACGATGATGACCTTGCGTATTGTTTTGCCATCGATCCACTTCTGTGATTGTTCGTTGGCGAGCACCATCTGCTCGATGGTGGCATTGTCGGCATCTGCAGCAATGTCGAGGGTGTAGCGCATCTTGCCGTTGAAGGAGATACTGTAGGTGACGGTGCTTTCCTTGAGATACTCCTCGTTGTAAGCTGGCCACTGGGCATCGCAAACGCTGCCATCAAGACCGAGCAGGGTATGGAGTTCTTCGGCAATGTGCGGGGCGAAGGGAGCAATGGCTATTACAATGGGTGTGAGAATACTGCGTTTGTTGCACTTCAACTGGGTGAGCTCATTGACACAAATCATGAAGGCACTAATGGAGGTGTTGTAGGAGAAGACCTCAATGTCTTGTGTGACCTTCTTGATCAGTTTGTGCAGGCTCTTAAGTTCATCGGCATTGGGCTCGGCATCACTAACGCAGAAATTGCCTTCTGCATCGAAAAAGAGGTTCCAGAACTTCTTAAGGAAACGGAAACAGCCGTCGATGCCGTTGGTATCCCAAGGCTTGCTCTGCTCGACAGGACCGAGGAACATCTCGTACATACGCAGCGTGTCGGCACCATAGCGCTCGACAATCATATCGGGGTTGACGACGTTGTACATCGACTTTGACATCTTCTCCACAGCCCATCCGCAGATGTACTTACCCTCCTCGAGAATGAATTCGGCAGTGGCATACTCGGGTCGCCATGCCTTGAAGGCCTCAATGTCGAGCACGTCGGCAGAGACGATGTTCACATCCACATGGATGGGAGTGACGTCGTACTGCTTGCGCAGACCATAGGAGACGAAGGTGTTGGTGTCCTTGATACGATAGACAAAGTTGCTGCGGCCTTGTATCATGCCTTGATTGACAAGTTTCTGGAAGGGTTCCTCGGCCACGCTGTAACCATAATCGTGAAGGAACTTGTTCCAGAAACGGCTGTAGATAAGGTGTCCGGTGGCATGTTCAGAACCTCCTACATAGAGATCGACACTCTGCCAATAGTTGTCGGCAGTGTTGCCCACGAGTGCCTTGTCGTTGTGTGGATCCATGTAGCGGAGATAATATGCCGAACTACCGGCAAAGCCTGGCATGGTGTTGAGTTCAAGGGGAAAAACGGTGGTGCCATCGATGCGCGTGTTGGGTACGATGGTCTTGCTTACGGTATCCCATGCCCACACTTCGGCATGGCCAAGTGGAGGCTCACCCGTCTCAGTGGGTTTAAAGTCCTTCACCTCGGGGAGTTCAATGGGAAGGCACTCCTCGGGTATCATGCAGGGCATGCCATCCTTGTAATAGACGGGGAAAGGCTCGCCCCAGTAACGCTGACGGCTGAAGATAGCATCGCGCAGACGATAATTGACTTTTACCTTTCCGATGCCTTTCTCGCTGATGTACTTCTTCATGGCGGCAATGCTCTCCTTGACGGTGAGACCGTTGAGGGAGATGTCGGCATTGGCACTGTTCATCATGATGCCTTCTTTGGCATCGAAGCTCTCTTCGCTAACGTCAGCGCCTTCGATGAGGGGAATGATGGGGAGATTGAAGTGACGGGCAAAAGCATAGTCACGGCTGTCGTGGGCAGGCACAGCCATGATGGCTCCTGTGCCGTAACCGGCAAGCACATAGTCGCTGATCCAAATGGGGATATTTTCGCCAGTAAGGGGGTTGATGGCGTATGAGCCGCTGAATACACCGCTAACCTTCTTGTCGGCAATGCGTTCGCGCTCGGTGCGCTTCTTAGTGGCATCGAGATAGGCATCAACGGATGCTTTCTGTTCGGGAGTGGTGAGCAGGGCCACATATTCGCTTTCGGGTGCCAGCACCATGAAGGTGACACCGAATACGGTGTCGGCGCGGGTGGTAAAGATGGTGAATGATACATCACTGTCCTTTACCTTGAACATCATTTCAGCACCTTCACTGCGACCTATCCAGTTGCGCTGTGTCTCCTTGATACTGTCGCTCCAGGATATGGTGTCGAGCCCATCCAATAGGCGCTGTGCATAGGCGCTGACACGCAGGCACCATTGCTTCATCTTCTTTTGCACCACGGGGAACCCGCCACGCTCGCTCACACCATCGACTACTTCGTCGTTGGCAAGCACGGTGCCCAGCTGCGGACACCAGTTAACCATCGTTTCGCCCAGATAGGCGATGCGGTAGTTCATGAGTACCTCCTGCTGGCGGTGTTCGTCCCAGCTATTCCACTCTTCGGCAGTGAAGGTGAGAGGCTCGCTGCAGGCTACATCCCAGTTGCCTGTACCCTCTTGGGCAAAGTGCTCGACAAGCAGTTCGATGGGCTGTGCTTTCTGACACTTGTTGCAATAAAAACTGCCGAACATCTTCTGGAATGCCCACTGGGTCCAATGGTAATAGCCCGGTTCGCAGGTGCGCACCTCACGCTCCCAGTCGAAGGAAAAACCAATCTTGTCGAGCTGTTGACGGTAGCGGGCGATATTCTGATTGGTGGTGATGGCTGGGTGCTGACCCGTCTGGATGGCATATTGTTCAGCAGGCAGGCCATAGCTGTCATAACCCATTGGATTGAGTACATTGAAACCTTGCAAACGCTTGTAACGAGCATAGATGTCGCTGGCGATGTAACCGAGAGGATGACCTACATGAAGCCCCGCACCGCTGGGATAGGGAAACATGTTAAGCACGTAATACTTCGGTCTTTTCTCGTCTTCTACTACGCGGTAGGTATGGTTCTCTACCCAATACTTTTGCCAGCGCTGTTCGATTTCTCTGAAATTGTATTCCATATTGATGTAATGTTGAATTTTCAAAATAGCAAATTTGGGTGCAAAGGTAGTGAATATTGCATGACTTTCAAAATGAAAAGTATGTTTTCGTTTTTTTATTCGCCTTTCGTGCCGCAAAAACGGCAAAAAAAATGTATCTTTGCCGTGCAAAACAAGATAGTGACTACGATATGACAGATTTGAAGGAAACTCCGATGATTAAGCAGTTCATGGATCTCAAGGCCAAGCACCCTGATGCGATATTGCTGTTCCGCTGCGGAGATTTCTATGAGACATATTCTACGGATGCGGTGATAGCCAGCGAGATACTTGGCATCACACTTACCAAACGTAACAATGGTAAGAATGGCGCCATGCAGTCGCTGGAGATGGCGGGTTTTCCCCATCATGCGCTCGACACGTATCTGCCGAAACTCATCCGAGCAGGCAAGCGCGTCGCTATATGCGATCAGCTGGAGGATCCGAAGATGACGAAGAAACTAGTGAAGCGTGGTATCACCGAACTGGTGACACCGGGTGTGACCATCTCCGACACGGTGCTCAACTATAAGGAAAACAACTTCCTTGCTGCCATACACTTTGGTAAGGGTGCCTGCGGCATATCGTTCATGGACATCTCCACAGGTGAGTACTTGGTGGCAGAGGGTACTTTTGAATATGTGGAGAAACTGTTGACAAACTTCTCACCCAAGGAGGTGCTGTTTCAAAGGGGTATGCGTGAACAGTTCGAGAATGTGTTCGGCAACAAGCTATGTACGTTTGAACTGGATGATTGGGTGTTCACCGAACAGTTTGCCCGCGAAAAACTGCTCAAGCACTTTCAGACGAAGAACCTCAAGGGATTCGGCATAGAGCACCTCAAGAACGGTATTGTTGCTTCAGGAGCCATCCTGCACTACATGGATGTGACGCTTCACTACAATATACGCCATGTCACCCATATCTCACGCATCGAGGAGGAACGCTATGTGCGGCTTGACAAATACACTGTACGCAGCCTCGAGCTTCTCAGTCCCATGTACGAGGGCGGGGTGTCGCTGCTCAACGTCATTGATAAAACTATAAGCCCGATGGGCGGTCGTCTGCTGCGTCGGTGGATCACCTTCCCGCTCAAGGACATACGTGCCATCAACGAACGGTTGGATGTGGTGGAGTGTTTCTTCCGCGATCCTGCCTTCCGCGAGGTGATAGAGGATAACCTGCATCGCATAGGCGACTTGGAACGCATCATCTCGAAGGTGGCGGTGGGACGCGTATCACCCCGCGAGGTGGTGCAACTCAAGTATGCCCTACAGGCCATAGAACCCATTAAACAGGCATGTTGCGAGTCGGACAATGAGAACCTGCGTCACATAGGCGAACAGCTTAATGAGTGTGCCACCATGCGCGATCGCATAGCACGCGAACTGGTCAACGACCCACCACTGATGGTGAACAAGGGCGGGGTGATGGCACGCGGCATCAACGCCGAACTGGACGAGCTGCGCGACATGGCATACACTGGAAAAGACTATCTGCTGAAAATGCAGCAAAGGGAGATTGAGGCTACTGGCATCAGTAGCCTGAAGATTGCCTATAATAATGTGTTCGGCTATTACATTGAGGTGCGTAACACCTTCAAGGACAAGGTGCCGCCCGAATGGATACGCAAACAGACACTGGTGAGCGCCGAGCGATACATCACACAGGAACTGAAGGAATATGAGGAGAAAATTCTGGGTGCCGAGGAACGCATATTGGCGCTGGAAACCAAACTGTTCAATGATTTGGTGTATGCCTTAAATGAATATATTCCTGCCATACAGATTGATGCCAATCAGGTGGCCAAGCTTGATTGCTTGCTATCGTTTGCTAATGTGGCGCAGACCAACCGCTATATACGACCGGTCATCGATGACAGTCTCACCATCGATATCCGCCAGGGTCGTCATCCAGTCATCGAGCAACAGTTGCCTATCGGTGAACAGTACATTGCCAATGACGTGCTGCTTGACAGCGACAAGCAACAGATTATCATCATCACCGGTCCCAACATGGCAGGTAAGTCGGCATTGTTGCGACAGACGGCCCTTATCACGCTGATGGCGCAGATGGGATGCTTCGTACCTGCTGAAGCGGCCACCATCGGGTGGGTGGACAAGATTTTCACCCGCGTAGGTGCCAGCGACAACATATCGGTGGGCGAATCGACCTTCATGGTGGAAATGACGGAGGCTTCGGACATCCTCAACAACCTTACGGGACGCAGCCTGGTGCTGTTCGACGAACTGGGACGTGGTACCAGTACCTACGACGGCATATCCATTGCATGGGCCATCGTGGAATATATCCATGAACATGCTAAGGGACATGCCCGTACGCTGTTTGCTACACATTACCACGAACTGAACGAGATGGCACGCTCCTTCCCACGTATTAAGAACTTCAATGTGGCGGTACGGGAGGTGGATAACAAGGTGATCTTCCTGCGTAAGTTGCAGGAGGGTGGCAGCGAGCACTCTTTCGGTATTCATGTGGCTGCTATGGCAGGCATGCCCAAGAGCATTGTTCGGAGGGCAGAGAGCATCCTGAAGCAGATGGAGGAGAATTCGGGCAGAGAGAATATATCCAACCCCGTAGAATCAATTGCACAGAACCGCGAGGGCTTCCAGATGAACTTCTTCCAACTAGACGATCCTGTTCTCTGTCAGATACGCGACGAGATACTGGGCATAGATGTCAATAACCTAACCCCTCTCGAAGCACTCAACAAACTCAACGATATAAAGAAAATCGTAAAAGGAAAATAAACAGTGTGAAATACACAAATGAGCAGCATGGTTTTCTTGGCCATGCTGCTCTTTTTAGCAAAGTATCAGTTGTTTATTATCAAATAGAACTAGATAGTTGCTGCTTTAGTCATTGATGTGTGATGCCTTTGACTTTTTTGTTTTCCACAGGTAGAAGAGACCCGCGGAAAGGAGGAACGCTGCAATGGCAAGGTAGATGGCCCAGCTATCGGGAAGATTGAACCCGATGTGGGATACGCAGATGTAACTGAAGCAAACGGCCGTCATGAAGCATACCGGGATGAGGGTGATGAGATAACTCGCCCCATTGCGGCTCTCGGCAAGCCATACTGTGACAGCCCAGAGAGTAAAGATGGAGAGTGTTTGATTGGCCCACCCGAAGTAACGCCACACGGTATTGAAACCTTCGCTATTGCTGATGTTGAACCAGGTGAGCAGGCCAGTGACGATGATGAGAGGTATGGTGACGATGAGGCGGTTGCTCCATGTCTTCTGGTCAAGTTTAAGGGCATCGGCAACGATGAGTCGGGCACTGCGCATGGCTGTATCGCCGGTGGTGATGGGGGCTGCCACCACACCGAGAATGGCGAGGATGCCGCCAAAGATGCCAAGCCAGTTCTTGGAGACAAGTGTCACGACGGCAGGGGCCGACGATGAGATGGTGCCCCCTACCTCGGCTGCCCCACCATCGAAGAAGAACCACGATGAGACGGTGGCCCAAATGAGGGCGATTATACCTTCGGTAATCATGGATCCGTAGAACACGGGACGACCGAGGCGCTCGTTCTTCATGCAACGGGCCATCAGGGGCGACTGTGTAGCATGAAATCCGCTGATGGCTCCACAGGCAATGGTAATGAACAAGCAGGGGAATATTTCCTGGCCCGTAACTCCCAGCGAGGGACCTTTATTGCCCAACCCTTGCCATACCTCAGGCAGCGAGGGCCACTTGAGGATGAGGCATACCATGAGGGAGATGGCCATGAAGATAAGTGCTATGGCAAACAAGGGGTATATCTTGCCGATGATCTTATCAATTGGAAGAAAGGTGGCGATGATGTAGTAGATAAAAACGATGATGGCCCAAATGAGCACACTGGTCTGCGAGCCGTTGCCTGCGACGTCGCCAAGGATAATGGCGGGGCTATAGGCGAACACGGCAACGACTAGTATAAGCATCAGCACGGTGAAGGCGAGCATCACGCTCTTGGTACGCCGCCCCAGATAGTGGCCGATGATGTCGGGCAACCCTACCCCACCGTGGCGCAGCGAGAGCATGCCGCTGAGGTAGTCGTGGACAGCGCCGGCGAAGATGCAGCCAAACACAATCCACAAGTAACACGAGGGACCGAACTTAGCTCCCATGATGGCGCCGAAAATCGGACCGGTGCCAGCAATGTTGAGGAACTGTATCATGAATACCTTCCATGTGGGCATAGCGATGTAGTCCACACCATCGGCTTTGGTGATGGCGGGGGTGGCACGGGCAGGATCAGGGTTGAACACCTTTTCAATGAATCGTCCGTAGAACAGATAACCCAGAACGAGTACACAGATGCTGATAAGAAACGAATACATAGTGATGGATGAAACAGCCAATGAATGGCAGTGACCTTATTTTTTGTTTTTTGTCTTGGCATTTACTGCCAGATTTTTTGCTTTGTCAAAGATGGCGGGATTGTCGGGCTTTTTCTTATGTACAAAGCTGTAGATGAGGGTTGCCACACCAAGCAGGGCGTAGGGGATGCTGGCCCACTGTGCCTTGTCGCTGTTGATGCCGCCGGAGAGTCGGAACTGTCCGCCTTTGCTGAACTCCACGAACATGCGGAAAATAAAGATTGCGGCCAGACAAAGACCGAAATAGAAGCCCGTACCAACCTTCTCCTCGTGGTGACGATATATCCACAACCCAATGAAGAAGAGTAGCAGGTAGGCGATGGCTTCGTAGAGTTGTGATGGGTGACGGGGCAGGTTATCTATCTGGCTGAAGATAAAGCCCCAATCGGTGCCGGTAGGAAGTCCTATGATCTCGCTGTTCATGAGGTTACCCAGACGGATGGCACAGCAGGTGGTGGGGGTGGCGATGGCTACATTGTCGAGCACACGCCATACGGTGACTTTATACTTGCGGCAATAGAGCAAAAGGGCAACGATGAGACCGATGGTACCACCATGGGAGGCCAGTCCTTGATAACCGGTGAGCACCATGCCGGAGAAACCACCCTTGGTGAACTTTACAGGGAGTAACATCTCCACGAAGTGTGGAAATGAACTGAGGTAATAGTCAGCTTCGTAGATGAGGCAGTGACCACAACGACAACCAATGAGGATGCCGACGAAACAGTAGAGGAACAGGGGGTCAAAAAGTTCGTCCTTGATATGCTGCTGTCGATAGAGCTTCTTCACAATGAAATATGCGGCAGCCAATCCGATGATCCACAATAGGGAGTAGTAACGGATGGGGCCCAGCTTGATGGGGGGATTCCAGACGATGGCAAGAAAAGCATCCATATTGATAAACTGATGATTTTACGGTTGTTGAACTGTTATCTACTGATTCTTCATCCGGAAGGGATATTATATTATATTTAGCCTGAAAAACATTCAGTTATCCACATCCTGACGGTATTCTATTCAAATATATTTTGCTCTACACATTGAAACGGAAGTGCATGATGTCACCATCCTGCACTACATATTCTTTGCCTTCAACACCCATCTTGCCGGCTTCCTTTACGGCAGCTTCGGAGCCAAGAGCGATGTAGTCGTCGTACTTGATGACTTCGGCACGGATGAACCCTTTCTCGAAGTCGGTGTGGATGACGCCGGCGCATTGGGGAGCTTTCCAGCCCTTACGGTAGGTCCAGGCCTTCACCTCCATCTCTCCGGCGGTGATGAAGGTCTCGAGGTTGAGCAGACGGAAGGCGGCTTTGATGAGGCGGTTCACACCGCTCTCTTCTAGCCCTACTTCGGCGAGGAACATCTGACGGTCGTCGTAGTTATCAAGCTCTGCAATGTCAGCCTCGGTCTTGGCGGCAAGCACCAGCACCTCAGCATCTTCGTCCTTAACAGCTTGGCGTACAGCCTCCACGTAAGCATTACCGGTGACAGCGCTGCCCTCATCGACGTTGCAGACGTAAAGCACGGGCTTGGAGGTGAGGAGGAATAGTTCGCGGGCGGCTTTCTGTTCGTCCTTGCTGTCGAAGGTCACGGTACGGGCACTCTCCCCCTTCACGAGGGCTTCGTGGTAGGCTTGCAGCACGCCCAACATCAGCTTGGCTTGCTTGTCGCCACCGGTGATGGCTTGCTTCTCTACACGGCGTATGCGTTCCTCCACGCTCTCGAGGTCACGCAGCTGAAGCTCGGTGTCGATAATCTCCTTGTCGCGCACAGGATCCACACTGCCATCTACATGAGTCACATTGTCGTCGTCAAAGCAGCGCAACACGTGGATTATAGCATCACACTCGCGGATATTGGCCAGAAACTTATTGCCCAGTCCTTCGCCTTTGGAGGCTCCTTTCACAAGTCCGGCAATGTCCACAATCTCCACCGTGGCGGGCACGATGCGACCCGGGTGGACGAGTTCGGCGAGACGGTTCAAGCGTTCGTCAGGCACGGTCACTACACCCACGTTGGGCTCAATGGTACAGAAGGGGAAGTTGGCTGCCTGTGCCTTGGCGCTGGACAGACAGTTGAACAGTGTTGACTTGCCTACGTTGGGCAGTCCTACGATGCCGCATTGAAGTGCCATATCTTATTTTTTCTTAAACGTATTGTTCGTTCTATTCTGTTATAGGTATATTTGGCCGCGAAGTTACGGATTTTTTTGTACAACCGGTCAAATATTCCTTTTTTTTGCGCTTTTCTACCTTCTCAACGTTCATCTCCACCCTCTTCTATACGCACAGCAGTATCATTATTTGTGCCGAGAGAACGCGCAGGAAGGTGGTGAGAGGATAGACGGTGGAGTAGGCTACGGGAATCTGGTTGTTGTCGCACCCTTCGAGGGCATAGGCCATGGAAGGGGCATTGGTCATAGCTCCGCTCAGCATACCGACGATGGAGAAGTAACTGAGATGGAACTTCCACCGTGCCAGCAGGGCGGTGAGCAGGCAGGGCACGAAGGTGATGATGAAACCGTACAGTACCCACCAGTAGCCTCCTGTGGCCACGGTGTGGAGGAACCCGTCGCCAGCTCCTATCCCTACGGTGGCAAGGAAAATGCTCAGACCCACGCTGCGCAGCATATGGTTGGCCGAGGTGGTTGTATAGGTGACAATCTTCAGGTTAGGTCCGAAACGTCCCATGAGGATAGCCACGATGAGGGGCCCTCCTGCAAGTCCGAGCTTCACAGGTACGGGCATGCCAGGAAAGGCGATGGGCAATGACCCTGCCAACACACCCAGCACGATGCCGAGGAAGTAGGGTATGAGGTTGGGCTCGCTGAGTTTCTTCACGCTGTTGCCCATCATGCTGGCCAGCTTGTCCACACTCTTCTGCTTGCCTACCACTGTCACGGTGTCGCCCAGCTGGAGCAGCAGGTGAGGGGTGGCGATGAGCTCAATACCTGCACGGCGTATGCGGGTGATGGTGACATTAAACGTTTGTCGCAGACCGAGATCGCCAAGACGCTTGCCGTTGAAGGTGGGGTTGGAGATAATGAATTTGGCTGATACGAGATGGTTGGCTTCCATGGCATCCCACTGATGTTCATCCATTTGCGTTATGCGAGGTCCGATGAGCAGGGTGAGGGCTTCGAGTTCGGCAGGTACTGCCACCATGAAGAGGCGGTCGCCCAGTTGCAGGGTGGTCTGGGCATTCACCAACTCGATGTCGTGGGTGGCGCGATGGAGGATGCGGGTGACCACACACTTGCGTCCGAAGATGCGTTCAATGTCGCTGAGGGTCTTGCCGCACACGGCATCGTTGGTCACCTCCAGGGTGGCAGCTTCCACGGTCTCAGCGCATTGGCTGTTGCCGCGCTGGAGGATTTCCTCTTCGTGCTTGTAGTCCACACGGAACAATTTGCGCAGAGTGATCATGCAGAGCATCACGCCGATGACTCCCAGCGGGTAGGCCACGGCATAGCCCTGTGCCAGGGTAGGGTCGGCGGTGGCAGTCATGTCGCTGAGGGTCTGCTGTGCTGCACCCAATGCTGGGGTGCTGGTGACTGCGCCGCTCATCACGCCGATGAGGGTGGCCAAGCTCTCACCCGTGCACCAGTGGAGCACGAGGGTGGTGACACAGCCCAGTATCACCACGATGGCAGCAAGCATGTTCAGTGTGAGACCTCCCTTGCGGAACGAGGCAAAGAAGCCAGGGCCCACCTCCATGCCGATAGAATAGACGAATAGTATCAGACCAAATTCCTTGGCAAACTGTGCTACGGGAGCATCTACTTGCCAGCCGAGCTGTCCTGCTACAATGCCGGCAAACAGTATCCACGTCACACCCAACGAGAGGGTGCCTACCTTGACCTTGCCCAATAGCAACCCCACTACTACCACCAGAGCGATGATGAAGATGGAGTGTGCCGTGCCTGTGCCTGCAAAAAGTCCTACGAACCAGTTCATTGCGAAATGTTCATTAATCGTTGTTCGTTTTGTGCTGCAAAAGTACACTTTTTAGAAGAATGCTGCAAGCTGAATGAAAAATAACGCTCTTTCAGGGTAGAAAGGCAGTATCTGCTTCTGCCTCTAAATAGATGTACCCTTTGATGGACAAATTCAGTACAAATGTGCTTGAAAAGGAGTAAACAGGGTGGTTTTACAAAAAATTCTTTTGGTTTTTCAACTTTCCATCTCGTTGGTTTTTCCCTCGAGCGTGATGGGATGCAAACTGATGTACTTGGAAAATCTGTTTTAATGTTCTTTTTGGCTTTTTTCTGGTCCTATTTCAGCAAATACCTTATTAAACATAGTGCGGTAGGATTCGACTTTTGCCTCGAAGGCAAGGGGATAGGCACGTGAGGAGCTTGGCAGGCGCCAGAGGTGTATGCTCTCCCCTACCCCATTCTTCATGTTTGGGATGGGGAGGGAGGTGCTGGGCTTGGGAAGGGTGCTGATGCCGAATAGGGTGCACAGCGTGGCGCATGCTTTCTCGCCCGTGGTGACAAGGGCCCTGCATTGTGGCAACTGAGCCAGCAATGCCTGCACGTCGGTAGCTTCTACCACCTCAAGGAATGCATCCGAAGCATTGTCCTTCAACCGTTTGACTGTTTTTGCCGTGTCGTAGTAAGCGATACCCTTCTCTTGCAGGAAGGCCGTGATAACTTCCTTTTTGAAACGCTTGGCTGCAGCATCCACGAAGTGCTGTTTGTCGTTAAAGAATATATCGCCCACGATTCTCCAATGGTCATTGATGAAGTTGGGGTAGTAGAACTCCATGCACCATCGTTTCTTCGGTGGTGGGAAACTCCCAAGAAACAGCACTTTGGCTCCTTCCGGAAGAAATGGTTCCAGCGGATGACGTTCGACTTCCATTCTTCTTCGTCCTGTTTCTTCCCTACTCTTCCCTTCTTTCTCTGTTTACTTTATGAATCAGTGCTTAGTGTGCTTCCAGCCAGTTTGTGCCCCAACCGCTGTCGGCGATGAGGGGTACTGACAGTTGTGCAGCATGTTGCATGGCGGTGATGACGATGTCTTCTACCCTCCCCTTCTCCTCAGGCAGCACGCTGAAGTTCAGTTCGTCGTGCACCTGCAGTATCATCTTTGACCGGATGCCCTCTTCACAGAAACGACGGTGTATCTCGTTCATGGCTACCTTGATGATGTCTGCTGCCGTGCCTTGTATAGGGGCATTGATGGCATTGCGTTCGGCATAACCCCGTACGGTGGCATTGTGGCTGTTGATGTCCGGCAGGTAGCGTTTGCGGTGAAAGAGTGTCTCTATGAATCCCTTATCGCGTGCCTTGGCAATGCTCTCATCCATATACCGGCGCACATCGGGGTAGGTGAGGAAGTAGTTTTCAATGAGTTCCTTCGCTTCGCCGCGTGATACTCCCATACGTTCGGCGAGACCGAATGCAGAGATTCCGTAGATGATACCGAAATTGGCGGTCTTTGCCTTCGAACGCTCTTCGCGTGTGACCTCCGAGAGGGGTTTCTTGAACACTTTGGCAGCTGTGGCGGCATGGATATCTTCCCCCATGCGGAATGCCTCAATGAGATTCTTGTCGCCGCTGAGGTGGGCCATGATGCGCAGTTCAATCTGGCTATAGTCGGCAGAGAAGAACAGACACCCTTCGTCAGGGATGAAGGCACGGCGTATCTCTTTGCCATCGTCATCGCGCACAGGGATATTCTGTAGGTTAGGATTGCTGGATGACAGACGACCTGTTGCGGTAACAGTTTGGTTGAAAGAGGTATGGATGTGTCCTGTGCGTGCGTTGATGAGAGAGGGGAGAGGTTCGACGTAGGTGCCCACGAGTTTCTTCAGTCCGCGGTGGGCGAGGATCTTCTCTATGATGGGATGCTTGGTACGTAGGCTCTCCAACACATCTTCTGAAGTCACATACTGTCCCGTTTTTGTCTTCTTCGGTTTGTCCACAATCTTCAGCTTCTCGAAAAGCACTTCACCTACTTGCTTGGGGGAGGCGATGTTGAACGTGCATCCGGCTAATGTGTAGACCTCTTTTTCAATCTGCTTCATCCGCTCTGTGAAGTGCACCGCTGTCTCATGGAGGGAGTTGGTATCTACGCGAGCGCCATTCAGCTCCATGTCGGCAAGCACACGCACTAGCGGCATCTCTATGTGGTAGAACAGTTCTTCCACGTTGCCTTTTTTTATTTCCTTTTCCAAAACGTTTTTTAGACGGAGCGTTACATCGGCATCTTCGCAGGCATAGTCGCAGACGAGGGTGGGGGAGAGGTCGCGCATCGTAACCTGTCCCTGACCCTTTCCGCCGATGAGTGACTCGATGGGAATGGTGCGGTAGGCAAGGTATACCTCGGCAAGGTAGTCCATGCCGTGGTGAAGCTCGGGTTGCAGAATGTAGTGTGCAATCATGGTGTCAAAGAGCGGCCCTTCGATGGTGATGCCGTAGTTCTTCATCACCATGTAGTCGTACTTGATGTTTTGTCCAATCTTCAACGAGTGTGGATTGCGGAGTAGGGGAGCGATATCGTCGATGATGGCTGTTGCCTCATCCTCTTCGGCGGGCACAGGGAGGTAGAAGGCTTCACCTTCGTCCTTGGCGAAGCTCATTCCCACCAGATGGGCATCAATGGCGTTCACATTGTCGGTTTCAGTGTCAAAGGCAAAAAATTTCGTGTCAGAAAATTTTGCCAAAAATTCTTTTCTTTTCTCTTTTGTATCAACGAGTTGGTAATTGTGAGGCACGTCATTTAACCCTCTGAGATTTGAAAAAAATCCATCGCTCGGTACTTCGGCCGGGATTTTTTGATTCTCATCGGGTCTTTTTCCGTTCGTTTCGTTCATGCAGCTGAAGAGATCGCCTTGCACTGGATTGCCAGTACCTTTTGCCGAGGAACTGTTCACTGCAACTTGTTCAAACAGGGTTCCGCTGAAGAGGTCTGGCTCGGTCACTGATGGGGTAGGGGAGGAGAGGTTGCTAACATCCGACCGGTTGGGCTCATTGGTGTTCCGCTTACCGAGCATCGAGCGGAACTCAAGCTCGGTGAACAACTGTTTTAGTTTTTCTGCATCGGGTTCTTTTCTTCGCAATGCTGCTAAGTCGAGTTCTATGGGGACATCTTTCTTGATAGTGGCAAGAAAGTAGCTCAGTCGAATCTGTTCCACGCTCTTCTCCACTTTTTCCTTCATAGCACCCTTCAGTTCGCCGCTTCGGGCAATCAGCTCTTCAACACTGCCGAATTGTGCAATGAGTTTCTTGGCGGTTTTCTCGCCTACTCCCGGACATCCGGGTATATTGTCGGATGCATCTCCCATCAGTCCAAGTAAGTCTATCACCTGAAGAGGAGAGGTAAGCTCATATTTGGTGCATACTTTCTCAGGATCCAAAATCTCGCTGACCTTGTCGCCAATACGCGGACGAAAGATATGTACATGCTCCGTTACCAATTGTGCATAGTCTTTGTCAGGGGTCATCATATAACAGAAAAGTCCCTTTTCATCGGCTTTTTGCGACAGTGTGCCAATCACATCATCTGCTTCATAGCCAGGCACCTCCAGGATAGGGATGCGGTAAGCGTTGATAATCTCCTTGATGATGGGTACAGAGCGACGGATATCTTCGGGAGTCTCTTCGCGCTGTGCTTTATAGGCTGGGTATATTTGGTGGCGGAAGGTACCTCCGGCAGGATCGAAAGCAACACCGATATAGTCTGGCTTCTCTTTCGTCAGTACTTCCTCCAACGTGTTTACAAAGCCGAAAATCGCTGAAGTGTTCATTCCTTTGGAATTGTAGCGTGGGGCACGAATCAGCGCATAATATGCCCTGAAGATAAGGGCATAGGCATCGAGAAGAAACAGTTTTTCCATCGTTGTTATCTTATTTTGGTGTAAAAGTACGAAAAAATCATAACATATCATTCTTTTTTTGTAATTTTGCAAACCAAAAGTTGAAAATGGTTTCTCTTGATATTATAAAACGGCCCATCGTAAAAGAGTTTGAACACTTTCAAAGGTTGTTTGAAGACTTTGCCGTCACCGAAAATCCTTTGCTCAGTAAAGTGCTCCATCATGTTGTCCGGTCCAAGGGAAAACAGATGCGTCCACTCATGACGCTCCTTTTTGCAAAACTTTACGGTGAAATCGAAGATTCTGCCTACTATGCAGCCCTCTCCCTTGAGCTTCTCCATACGGCGAGTCTCATACACGACGATATTGTGGACGAGAGTGCTGAACGTCGTGGCCAGCCTTCAGTGAATGCACTATTTGGAAATAAGGTTTCCGTACTCGTCGGCGACTATCTTCTTGCCACCAGCCTCAATTACATGCTGCTGGCGGACAATAATAAGATGAATCAAGTGGTGGCTCCTCTTGCTATGATCTTGTCTGATGGTGAGCTTTTTCAGCTGTCTCAGTGTTGTGAGGATGAGATTTCTGAGGATGCTTATTTCCATATTATCAAGAAGAAAACAGCTTCGCTCTTCTCCGCTTGTGCACAAGTAGGTGCTCTCTCGTCTCATGCGTCCGATGAAGAGGTCGGAAAGGCAGCCCTCTTCGGAGAATATGCGGGTATTTGCTTCCAGATTCGCGATGATATATTTGACTATTATACTTCAACTGAAATAGGAAAACCTACGGGAAATGATATTCGCGAGGGAAAGCTTACCTTACCTATCATATATGCTGTGCAACATCATGGAAATGACCATATTCTGGCACTTGTTAATAAGACTAAAGAGGGAGTAATCTCCGCTACTGAGGTTGAAGAACTCATCAATTTTGCCAAGGATAACGGCGGTATCGATTATGCTACGCGTGTGATGAAAGAGTATAAGGAGAAAGCTTTCGCATTGCTTCCTGAGAACGGCAATGAAGAGGTTGTGGATGCTATAAAGGCTCATGTGGACTATGTCATTGGACGCTCCCGTTGAGTGTGCTTTCCGATAAACAACAATCGGGCTCCTTACTGCAGGAGCCCGATTTGTTTATGTCCGTCGTTATCAGAAGAACTTGGTTTCCTCGCCTAATATCTCCGATAATATGAGGTTTGCCAGACGGCTGGTACCCAGACGGAAGCTTCCGTTGTTCAACCATTCCTCTCCCAACACTTCCTTTACTATGGTATAGTAGATAATTGCGTCGCGCACGGTATTGATCCCACCTGCTGGCTTGAATCCTACTTTACGTCCGGTTTTTGCGTAGTATTCCTTTATGGCTTTGCACATTACATATGCTGCTTCAGGTGTTGCCGCGGGCTCCTGCTTGCCAGTGGATGTCTTGATGAAATCTGCTCCGCTGTACATGGCCAGCAAAGATGCTTTCTTGATGTTTGCTGCATTTCCAAGTGCACCTGTTTCTAATATCACCTTCATATGGTGGTCACCGCAGACAGCTTTCAGCTCTTCGATTTCATCGCACATCCCTTCGTAATCTCCACTTAGGAACTTGCCTACGCTGATGACGATGTCGATTTCTGTTGCGCCATCTTTCAGAGCCAGACTTGTTTCTGCAATCTTTATCTCTGGAAAGGTCTGTGATGAAGGAAATCCTGCTGATACACAAGCAATTCCAACCTCTTCTACCTCCAGTGATTGGCTGACGATTTGAGCGAAGCAAGGGTACACACAAATGGCTGCAACATTGGGAAGATCAGGGTATGTATCTTCAAAGGCATTAACGCGCTCCGTGAACTTCAGTACGCTCTCTTCGCTGTCTGTGGTCTTCAGTGTAGTAAGGTCTATACATTTGAATAATGTTTTTTTGACTTCCAACGTATTGTTTTCAGGAACCTTCTGCTCGATAATCTTAGCTACTGCAGCCTTTACTTCATCATCGCTCAGATGTGTATCGTACTCATCCAATGCGATTTCATACTTACTTTTCTCGCTGTATTCCATGATGTCATCTTCGTAGTTTTCAATACGTTTCAATTCGTTTTCCATTTTATCTCAATTTAGGGTTGTTGATATGTCTTTCTTTATCTCTGTTCGTCTTCTTCTCGATGTTTTTTTTCCATGCCTCTGTCAGGTCTACACCCGTCTGGTTGGCCAAACAGATGAGAACCCATAGTATATCCGCCATTTCATCGGCTAAATCAGCTGTTTCTCCTTCCTTAAACGACTGTTCTCCATATACCCTGGCCATTACCTTAGCTAGTTCTCCCACTTCTTCGGTGAGTATTGCCATATTGGTAAGTTCGCTGAAGTAGCGTACACCGATAGTACGAATCCACTCATCCACTTGTTTTTGCATTCCCTCCAGTTCCATTTTTGTGTGCCTATTTTTTATCAATAATTCGGTATATGACAATCATTTGCTATCTTCTATTCTTTTGTTTTGGAATCAATGATGATAGTAACGGGTCCATCGTTTATTAAGGACACTTCCATGTCAGCACCGAACGTGCCTGTTTTTACTGGTTTCGCAAGCGCTGTGGATAAATCCCGGCAGAAAGTCTCATATAAAGGCGCTGCTACTTCTGGACGGGCTGCTTTTATATAAGATGGTCTGTTTCCCTTTTTCGTGGAGGCATAGAGAGTGAACTGGCTTACTAGCAATATATCACCTCCAACCTCCAATATGCTAAGGTTCATGATACCCATTTCATCGGGAAAAATCCGTAAATTGACGATCTTTTTACACAACCAGGAGATATCTTCCCTTGTGTCGCTGTCCTCAATTCCCAAGAGGATCAACATGCCCATTCCGATGGTTGACTTCAGCTCTCCTTCAATTTCAACTGAGGCTTTTTTGACTCTCTGTATTATGATTCTCATTTTTCTACATTCCTTTGCAGGTACAAAGGTAGTGCTATATTGTTATTCGTGAAGAAATTCTTTCAATTTTTTTGCTTTCGAAATACCTATTATCGCTTCAATTTCTTCAATATCAGCTTCTTTAATTCTTTTTAGGCTTTTAAACTTCTTCAGTAATGCCTCTTTGCTCTTTGCTCCTATTCCCGGAATATGGTCCAAAACGGATGATGTCTGGCGCATACTGCGTTTATTGCGATGAAAGGTGATGGCAAAACGATGCACTTCGTCCTGTATCTGCACCAGCATATGGAAAAGGGCACTATCTTGCTTCATGCCAATGGTGATGGCGGGAAATCCGTAGAGCAATTCGTTGGTGCGGTGTTTGCCGTCTTTTGCCAGTCCTGCTATGGGAATATGAATGCCTAGTTCGTCCTCAATAACTTCTCGCACTACCTCCATTTGTCCTCTTCCTCCATCAGTAATAATGAGGTCTGGTAGTTCTTTTTCTTCTTCCATAAGTCTTGAGTAACGGCGTCGCACGACCTCTTTCATAGATGCATAGTCATCGGGACCTGTTACGGTGCGGATATTGTATTTCCGGTACTCTTTTTTCGAAGGTTTGCCGTTACGGAAAACGATGCAGGCGGCCACGGCATCACTTCCCGATATATTTGAATTATCGAAACACTCAATATGCAAAGGAATGCGCTCTAGTTTCAGAAGCCCTTGAATCTCTTTCAAGACGCGTGTCGTTCGTTGTTCTGGGTTGAGCTTTTCTGTTTGCTTCAGTCGGTCGAGTTTGTATTGACGTACATTCAATGCAGAGAGTTCTAGCAATTTTTTCTTATCTCCTCTCTGTGGTATGGTGAAGGTTACATCGCCCAGATCCAGTTCTACATCAAAGGGCACGATGATTTCTCTTGAGCAGCTCTTATATCGTTCTCGCATCTCTGCGATGCCGAGGCAGAGTATTTCTGCATCAGTTTCTGCCATTTTCTTTCGATATTCAAAGGTGAAGGCTTGGTTAATGGCTCCGTTGGTAATGTGTAGGTAGTTCACAAATGCGTTCTTCTCGTCACTATCTACATTGAAGACATCAACATTGTGAATGGTATTGCTCACCACCTCGCTTTTGTTTTGAAGCTCTTCCAGGGCGAGGTATCTTTTTTTGATTTCCTCTGCCTCTTCAAACTTCATTTCCTCTGCCTTTTGCTTCATCTGGTCCATCAACATCTTCATTAGTTCTCCTGTATTCCCTTTCAGGACCTGTTCTATTTCGCGTATCTGTTGGATGTATTCATCGTGTGTTTGAATGCCAATACAAGGTGCGCAACAGCGGTGGATATGATATTCAAGGCAAGGCTTAAACTTCCCATTGTTTATTCCATCCTCTGTTAAGGTGAGGTTGCAAGTTCGTACTTTATACTGTTCGCGGATGAACTTCAGCAAGTCGTTCATGGTTGCTACGTGGCTGTATGGACCGTAATATTTTCCGACACCTTTTGCAATGTTTCTTGTTTTGAAAACTTTTGGAAAGGGCTCATTGCTTACGCAAATCGACGGATATGTCTTATCGTCTTTCAGAAGCACATTGTATCTGGGTTTGTATTTTTTGATTAGGCTGTTTTCAAGTAGCAGCGCATCCGCTTCTGTTTTAACTACCACATATCGTATATCTGCTATCAGACTTACCAATACCCGCGTTTTGCCAATTTGCTCCTTGCTGAAATATGAGCTTACGCGTCTTTTTAGGTTTTTGGCTTTTCCTACGTAGATAATAACTCCTTCTTTATTCAAATATTGATAGCATCCAGGCCCCTCTGGAAGGTTTTCGACAATCCCTCTCAGGTAATCATTTTTCTTGAGTACGCTTTCAAACATTTTTGCGTTCTTTTTTATAGGGTGTTCCACGTGGAACGCTTTCTTTTCTATCTCCCAAGGAGCACGAGAAGAACGTTGATGTCGTTAGGTGAAACGCCGGGTATACGTTGGGCTTGAGCAAGTGTCTCGGGGTCAATGCGGGTGAGCTTCTGGCGTGCTTCGGTCGACAGAGATTGTAGTGTATTGTAGTCAAAGCGTCCGCGTATGCGGATGTTTTCCAGCCGTTGGATTTTACTTGCTATGGTACGTTCGCGTTCGATGTATCCGCCGTACTTAATCTGTATTTCGGCTGCTTCGATGACCTCTTCTTTACGCTCTTTTACTTCATCGAGAACCTTTGCAAGGGCTTGGATATGGGGTGCGAGATTCTCAAGCGTCAGCTGGGGCCGGCTCACGAGATCGATGAGCTTGCAACCATGCTGGAGTGGGGTAGTGCCGAGTGCCTTGATGGCATCGTTGATGAGTGAGGCTTTGATGGAGTAGTTGTGTGTAAAGTCAAGGATGCGACCAATTTGTGCACGTTTACGGCAGAGCAGGTCGTATCGTTCGCGGCTGGCGAGGCCGAGGTGGTAAGACTTTTCTGTGAGTCGCATATCGGCATCATCCTGTCGGAGCAGGATGCGGTATTCGGCTCTGGATGTGAACATACGATAAGGCTCGTCTACACCCTTTGTCACCAAATCATCGATGAGAACGCCAATGTAGGCTTCATCGCGTCCCAGCGTGAAGGGTTCAGCACCTATGCAGTGGTTGTGTGCATTGATGCCGGCCACGATGCCTTGTCCGGCAGCCTCTTCATACCCTGTCGTTCCATTGACTTGTCCGGCAAGGAAGAATCCCGCAATTATTTTTGATTCAAGGGTGTTGCGCAACTGCGTAGGATCAAAGAAATCATATTCAATGGCATATCCGGGACGATATATGTTGATATGGCGGAATGCAGGAATCTCCTTGAGAGCCTGCAACTGGATTTCCATGGGCAATGACGATGAAAACCCATTGAGATACAGTTCGTTGGTTGTTTCTCCTTCAGGTTCGAGGAAGAGTTGGTGCTGGTTCTTGTCGGGGAAGGTGACGATTTTCGTTTCAATGCTGGGGCAGTAACGTGGCCCGATACTCTTAATCTGTCCATTGAACAAAGGGGATTGCGGTAGTCCCTGGCGTAGCACCTCATGGCAGGCATCGTTGGTGAAGCATGTCCAACAGCTAAGCTGTTGAAGTTTTCGAGGCTTGCTGATGAAGGAGAAGCGGTGGAAGTCGTTTTCTCCCTCTTGGGTGTCCAGTTGGCTGAAGTCCACGCTGCGTTTGTCAATGCGTACTGGGGTGCCGGTCTTCATCCTTGCCTGCCGGATACCGTGCCGGGTGATAGATTCGGTCAGCTGGTATGCTGCGGGTTCTGCCACCCTTCCACCAGGTATCTGCACGGAACCAAAATGGAGCAATCCGTTGAGGAAGGTGCCTGCCGTCAGCACCACGCTTCTTGCGTGGAACACCACACCCAGTTGTGTCTTTACACCACAGACCTCCTTTTGTGCGTGCCCATGGTTGTTGGTGTTTTCTTCCACTAACAGTTCGGTGACGGCATCTTGCCAGATGGAAAGGTTGCTGATGTTGTCAAGTACCTCGCGCCAGGCCCATATATATTTGCCCCGGTCGCATTGGGCGCGTGGGCTCCACATAGCAGGTCCTTTCGAACGGTTTAGCATGCGGAACTGGATGGCTGTGCGATCAGTAACGATGCCCATGTAACCGCCAAGAGCGTCAATCTCTCTGACTATCTGACCTTTGGCGATACCTCCAATGGCCGGATTGCAGCTCATCTGGCCAATCTTGTTCATATCCATGGTGATTAGGCAGGTCTTTGAACCAAGATTGGCGGCAGCAGCTGCCGCTTCGCATCCGGCATGTCCGGCACCTATCACTATCACATCATAAGTAAACTCCATCAACATTCTGTTTATAGATGCTTATTTTCAAAACGAATGGCAAAGGTAGTGTAATTATTTGGATAAGTATGTCGTTTTTGCATTTTTAAGACATGTAGTATATCAAAATCCGAAACTTTGTGCTACCTTTGCACGCTAATTATATTAGGTTTTGAAATGCAGACCACATTGATAAAAATGTTTCTGACTCCGCGAGTTCAGAAAATCAGTGATTACGATACGCAAGCCGAGGCTTTGCAGCATAAGGTGCTGATGCAGCTTGTAGAGAAAGCCGCAAAGACCGAATGGGGCAAGAAGTATGGCTATAATGATTTTCAATGCTATGATGATTTTGCCCGCGCGGTGCCGGTTTCAGACTACGATGGACTGAAGGATTATATCGACCGCATGCGTCATGGCGGCAAGGATATCCTATGGCCGGGACAGGTGAAGTGGTATGCCAAGTCATCAGGCACCACCAACGATAAGAGCAAGTTCATCCCCGTGTCCGAAGAAGGACTGAAAGATGTGCACTATCGTGGTGGTACCGATTCGGTGGCTCTCTATCTTCGCAATAACCCCTCGAGTAACATGTTCTCGGGCAAGGGCCTTATACTGGGTGGCAGTCACGCCCCGAATTTCAACCTGCCCCATAGTTTGGTGGGCGATCTCAGCGCCATTCTCATCGAGAATGTGAACCCTGCAGTCAACCTCTTTCGAGTGCCCAGCAAGGAGATTGCCTTGCTCAGCGATTTTGAGGAGAAGATGGAACGCATCGCGCAGAATATCAAAGATGTGAATTTGACCAACTTGTCAGGTGTACCTTCGTGGATGATGGCTGTTCTCAAGCATACGCTCGACATCACGGGCAAGAACAATGCGCTGGAGCTGTGGCCCAATATGGAAGTGTTCTTTCATGGCGGCGTAGCGTTTACGCCCTATCGCGAGAGGTACAAGCAGCTCTTCCCCAGTGCCGACATGCACTATATGGAGACCTATAATGCCAGTGAAGGTTTCTTCGGTATCCAGAGTGATCCTACTGATCCAGCCATGTTGCTGATGATCGACTATGGTGTGTTCTACGAGTTTATCCCCATGGACGAGTTCTGTAAGGAGTCGCCCAAGCTGGTCCCTCTCTGGGATGTGCAGGTAGGCAAAAACTATGCCATGGTCATCAGCACATCGTGCGGATTGTGGCGGTATATCATCGGCGATACCGTCAAGTTCACACAGAAGGACCCGTATAAATTTATCATCACGGGACGTACGAAACATTTCATCAATGCTTTCGGTGAAGAACTTGTGGTGGACAATGCTGAGAAAGGTCTTCACAAGGCATGTGAATTGACAGGTGCTATGGTAAAGGAATATACAGCAGCTCCCGTCTTCATGGATGGTGATGCCAAGTGCCGCCACCAATGGCTCATTGAGTTTGCACGCAAGCCCCAGGATGTGGATGAGTTTGCCATGGTGCTCGACAAGGCCCTTCAGGAGATCAATTCCGACTATGAGGCCAAGCGCTACAAAGACATCACCTTGCAGCACCTTGAGGTTATCCCTGCCCGTGAATACCTCTTCCGTGATTGGCTCAAGAGCAAGGGAAAGCTGGGTGGTCAACACAAAGTGCCGAGGCTGAGCAATTCACGCGAACATATCGATGAACTGCTGGCAATGAACAATGAATAATGCATGGTGTTCAACGTTTGTAAATCACTATTCAGCCAGACACTGTATCGTCGTTGTCAGATGTGCGTTTTGATGGAGGCTTGATGTCTCAAACTATATAGAATCCGTAACGTCAAGGATATGTTGGTAAAGGTTTTTGGAGCAGCCGTGCAGGGCATAGATGCCACGATGGTCACCATTGAGGTGAACATCACGCGCGGCGTGCAGTTCTTCCTTGTGGGGCTTCCCGACAATGCCGTCAAGGAGAGCCACGAGCGCATTGTCTCTGCCGTGGAGCACAATGGACTGCGCTTTCCTCGTTCGCAGGTGGTTGTGAATATGGCTCCTGCGGATATCAAGAAGGAAGGTTCTGCCTACGACCTTCCGCTTGCCATTGGCATCCTGGCTGCCGACGGACAGATTGATATACAACGGCTCGGCCGTTTCGTACTGATGGGCGAGATGGGTCTTGATGGCAATCTTATGCCCATCAAAGGTGCGTTGCCTATTGCCATCAAGGCGCGTGAGCTTGGGTATGAGGGACTCATCCTACCTATGCAGAATGCCCGCGAAGCTGCTGTAGTGAACAACTTGAAGGTGTATGGCGTGGACAACATGATGCAGGTGGTGCGGTTCTTCAATGGCGAAGAAGAGCTGTCCCCTGTGGAGGTGGACACGCGGGCAGAGTTCTATGCCCACCAGGACAGCTTTGAGTTCGACTTCGCCGATGTGAAAGGGCAGGAGAATGTGAAGCGTGCTTTTGAGGTAGCAGCCAGCGGTTCGCACAACATTATCCTCATCGGCCCTCCGGGGTCTGGAAAGTCCATGATGGCCAAGAGACTCCCCTCCATACTCCCTCCCTTGTCACTTGCCGAGAGCTTGGAAACAACCAAGATACACAGCGTAGCAGGAAAGCTGGGCGCTGATGCTTCGCTCATTGCTACCCGTCCTTTCCGTGCTCCGCACCATACAATATCGTCCGTGGCATTGGTGGGAGGCGGTGCCAACCCGCAGCCAGGCGAGATCAGTCTGGCTCATAATGGCGTGCTCTTCTGCGATGAGTTTCCTGAGTTTCCCCGTTCAATCCTTGAACTCTTGCGTCAACCGCTGGAGGATCGCCACATCACAGTCTCTCGCGCCAAATACACCATTGACTATCCTGCCAACTTCATGATGGTGGCCTCGATGAACCCTTGTCCCTGTGGCTATTACAACCACCCCACGCATCCGTGCATCTGTTCGCCCACGCAGGTACAACGCTATTTGGGAAAGATCAGCGGTCCGTTGCTCGACCGCTTCGACATACAGTGCGAGATCACGCCTGTTCCCTTCGAGAAGCTCTCCGAGAAGGCTGTCGGCGAGAGCAGTGCCGCCATCCGCGAGCGGGTCATCCGGGCGCGGGAGATACAGGAGCGGCGCTATGCCAACGAGCCAGGTATTCATTGCAACGCACAGATGACCTCGCGCCTGCTCCATGCCTACGCCACTCCCGACGCTGCCGGTCTGTCGTTGTTGCAGGAGGCTATGACTCGTCTCAACCTCTCAGCACGCGCTTATGATCGTATCTTGAAGGTATCGCGGACAATAGCAGACTTGGAAGGCGCGGAGAACGTACAGGCAGCGCACATTGCTGAGGCTATTAACTACCGGAACCTCGACAGAGAGAACTGGATAGGATAATAGTCCTTTTCATCGCCTAAAAACGAATCTCAAACAAATCAACAATAAATAAACCACAATGGAAAAGAAATTCAAGAGAACGCTTGTCACGTCGGCACTTCCCTATGCCAACGGACCCGTGCACATTGGTCATCTGGCGGGTGTGTATGTCCCCGCAGACATCTATGTCCGTTACCTTCGTCTCAAGGGCGAAGAGGTACTCTTCGTCGGAGGAAGCGACGAGCATGGTGTGCCTGTCACCATCCGCGCCAAGAAGGAGGGATGTACGCCGCAGGATGTTGTGGATCGGTATCACAAGATTATCAAGGATTCATTCGAGGGCTTCGGCATCTCGTTCGACGTCTACAGCCGCACCACCAGCGACACTCATCACCAAGTCGCCAGCGACTTCTTCCGCAAGCTCTACGACAACCACCAGTTCGTGGAGATGGAGAGCGAGCAGTTCTACGACGAGGAAGCTCGTCAGTTCCTCACCGACCGCAACATCGTGGGCGAATGCCCGCGCTGTCATGCCCAGGGCGCATACGGCGACCAGTGCGAGAAGTGTGGAAGCACCCTCTCGCCCGAAGAGCTCATCAATCCTCGCAATGCCCTCACGGGCAATGCGCTCGTCAAGCGCAAGACCTCCCACTGGTACCTGCCGCTTGACCAATACCAGCCCTGGCTCGAGAAGTGGATACTTGAGGAGCACAAGGAGTGGCGCCCCAACGTCTATGGACAGTGCAAGAGTTGGCTCGACGGAGGATTGCATCCGCGTGCCGTCACTCGCGACCTCGACTGGGGTATCCCTGTGCCGGTAGAAGGTGCCGACGGCAAGGTGCTCTACGTGTGGTTCGATGCTCCCATCGGCTATATCTCCAACACCAAGGAGCTCTGCGAGGCGCATCCCGAGAAGGGCAATTGGGAGACATGGTGGAAAGACCCCTCCACACGGCTCATCCACTTCATCGGCAAGGACAACATCGTGTTCCACTGCATCGTGTTCCCCACCATGCTGAAGGCAGAGGGTAGCTATATCCTGCCCGACAACGTACCTTCCAACGAGTTCCTCAATCTGGAGGATGACAAGATTTCCACCTCCCGCAATTGGGCAGTGTGGCTCAACGAATATCTTGAAGACTTCCCCGGCAAACAAGACGTCTTGCGCTACGTGCTCACCGCCAATGCCCCAGAGACCAAGGACAACAACTTCACCTGGAAGGACTTCCAGGCTCGCAACAACAACGAGCTCGTAGCCATCTATGGCAACTTCATCAACCGTGCGCTGGTGCTCACGCAGAAGTACTTCGAGGGACGGGTGCCCGTGAGGGGTGAGTGGACCGACTACGACCGCCAGACAGTGGAGGAGTTCGTGGACGTGAAGAGCGAGGTGGAACGACTGCTCGACAACTTCAAGTTCCGCGATGCGCAGAAGGAGGCCATGAATCTGGCCCGCATCGGCAACAAGTACCTTGCCGACACCGAACCCTGGAAGCTTGCCAAGACCGACATGGCGCGTGTGGGCACCATCCTCAACCTCTCCCTGCAGCTCGCCGCCAACCTCGCCATTGCCTTCGAGCCGTTCCTCCCCTTCAGCAGCGAGAAGCTGCGCAGCATGCTCGCTATGAACACCTTCAGTTGGGAGGACCTTGGCAGCACCACGTTGCTTGCCGAGGGACATCAGTTGGGGAAGGCAGAACTCCTGTTCGAAAAGATTGAGGATGCCGCCATCGATGCACAGGTGCAGAAGCTTCTCGACAGCAAGAAGGCCAACATGGAGGCTACCTATCGTGCCAACCCCGTCAAGGAGAACGTTTCCATCGATGATTTTGCCAAATTGGACATCCGCGTAGGTACCGTGCTGGAGTGTCAGAAGGTGCCCAAGGCAGACAAGCTTCTGCAGTTCAAGATTGCCGATGGACTGGATAACCGCACTATCCTCAGCGGTATTGCCGAGCATTACAAGCCCGAGGAGCTCGTGGGCAAGCAGGTGCTGTTCATCGCTAACCTCGCTCCGCGCAAGATTCGTGGCATCGAGAGCCAGGGTATGATACTCAGCGCCCTTGATGCCTTTGGCAAGCTCTCTGTCACTACCGTCGAGCGCGAGATGAAACCCGGCAGCGAGGTCTGCTGATGCATCTCATCGGAATCTCCGAAACGAGCAGAAAAAGCCCTTTCCACCGGAGTATTCCCGTTATAGATCCTCCACCGCCATGCGCTGTCAGCAGCGTGTGGCGGTGGCTTTGTAGAACGGAGTTCTTTTTCTGTGCTCACCGCACTGATGGAAAGACAGTGACCCTCTTGATTTCAATGCATTATCGGCCTGCTCATATCGTGCAAACGTGTTGAGCAACCTTGCTCAACACGTTGGGTAACCTTGCTCAACACGTTGAGCCACCTTACCCAACACGTTTGCACGATCTCACCAAGGGCATCAAGCAGTTCGCGCAGCCCCGAGATTGCAGAAACGGACGGGGATGGGTACGAACGGCTGGTGTTTTTTCAGCGTGCACAGCCCTTTACAAGCGTTTTGGAAGTCGTTGTTTTGCACATTGTTTCAATAACGATTTGTGTTTTTCTGCAATTTGTACTACCTTTGCAGAAAAATAGAAGAGTTTATTTCAGATCTGCGTATGACATCAACCATTTTTCCGGCGGTCATCCTTGCCATCACCATTGTTGCGTTCTTTATCGTGAGTATCGTGAAAAAGCGTCGTGCTGCAACCGACAGCCGTGCCGCGTCCGATGCTGCCGACAATCCATGCCTCACCAGCGTCCCGCATGTTTCTCCTTCCGTCGTAGTGGAGGAGACGGCTCTACCTACTATTGACGAACGTACTACCATAGGCGAACGTATCAAGGCAGCTCTTGTGCGTCAAGGCTTGGAATATGAGGAGGACGGAGATTCTCTCTCCTTCCGGTGGCACTTCCTGACGTGGCGCTTTCATCATACTGATTCAAAGGATTACTTCCAGCTGGCTTTGGGCTTTGATAACGATAACGACTTGTCGGACCCGGACATGCGCGACGTCTGGCTGACGCGTGCCAACCAGGCCAACGCAAACTACCGAATGGTTAAAGTGATGATCTTCGGCGATGCCATCGTTTTCACGGCAGAGACGTTTCTCAGCCCTACATGCGACATTGATTATCAGCTGCGCCATTCGCTGCAGATACTGGAAGCTGTATCAACGGATTTCAGGTTAAGGAATGTCGACGACAAGGAAAATGACGATGACGACAATCCAGCTCCCCCTGCCGCACCGGTCAATATAGATGCCATCCTTGAGAAAATCAATGCGGAAGGCTACGACAGCCTGACGGAGGAAGAAAAGGCACAACTCCTCCGTGCCTCCAACGGCTGAGCCATTGCCCGAAAATGAGGCCAAAACGGCACTTTTAGAAGGGGATTTTTGGCTGGTAGCGGAATATGTCGTACCTTTGCAGCCATTTGATAAATATCCCTGTTATGGAACTGTTTTCATCACTGCCTCATAAGGTTGCCGACCTCGGCCTTGCCGACTTCGGATACAAAGAGATTGACATGGCCGAAAAGGAGATGCCGGGTCTGATGTCGATTCAGGAGAAGTATGGTGCTCAGCAACCGCTGAAGGGCGCTCGCATCATGGGCTCGCTGCACATGACCATTCAGACGGCCATGCTCATCAAGACCCTCCGGCATCTGGGCGCTGAGGTGCGCTGGTGCTCGTGCAACATCTACAGCACACAGGACCATGCTGCTGCTGCCATGGCAGCGCTGGGCGTGCCCGTGTTCGCTTGGAAGGGCGAGAGCCTCGCCGACTACTGGTGGTGCACGCTCCAAGCCATGAATTTTGGCGATGGAATGGGCCCGAACATGATTGTTGACGATGGCGGAGATGCCACGTTGATGATACACATGGGCGTGGCTGGCGAACGGGATGCCTCGGTGCTCGACACTCCATCGGGTGGTGAGGATGAGGCTGAGCTGAAAAAGATACTGAAACAGGTGCTGGCAGTTCGTCCCGGATGGTGGCAGCAGATAGCGAAGGACATCCGCGGCGTGAGCGAGGAGACGACGACGGGTGTACACCGGCTGTACCAGATGAAGGAAGAGGGCTCACTGCTCTTCCCAGCCTTCAATGTCAACGACTCCGTCACCAAGAGCAAGTTCGACAACCTCTATGGCTGTCGCGAGAGCTTGGTGGATGGCATCAAGCGTGCCACCGACGTGATGGTGGCTGGTAAGGTGGCTGTGGTATGCGGTTATGGTGAGGTAGGTAAGGGCTGTGCACAAAGCCTGCGCAGCTATGGAGCGCGCGTGATGGTGACCGAGGTAGATCCCATCTGTGCACTGCAGGCTGCCATGGAAGGCTACGAGGTGGTTACTCTGGATGAGGCATGCACCGAAGGCAACATCTTCGTCACTACCACCGGCAACATCGACATCATACGCATCGACCACATGGAGAAGATGCCCGATCAGGCCATTGTCTGCAACATCGGTCATTTCGACAACGAGATACAGGTGGCTGCTCTCAAGGCCTTCCCGGGTATACGGTGCCAGAATGTGAAGCCGCAGGTGGACCGCTACTTTTTCCCCGATGGCCACAGCATCATCCTGCTGGCTGACGGGAGACTCGTCAACTTGGGATGTGCTACAGGGCATCCCTCGTTTGTGATGAGCAATTCGTTCACCAACCAGACGCTGGCGCAGATAGAACTGTTCAACCATCCATATGCCATTGATGTGTATCGTCTGCCGAAGCACCTCGACGAAGAGGTGGCTCGTCTGCATCTCGAACGTATCGGCGTGCATCTCACCACGCTTACCCAAGCACAGGCAGATTACATCGGCGTGCCGGTGGAAGGACCCTATAAAGCTGAACATTATAGATATTGATACCATCTGTAGCCGATGAAGAAGATTGCTGTATATTGTGCCAGCAGCACCAAGATCAGACCCTCCTTTTTTGAAGCAGCAGCTGCCGTGGGACGTCTATTGGCAGAGAAGGGCGTAGGGGTTGTCACAGGGGCTGGCAGACTGGGACTGATGAATACCGTGCAGGAAGCAGCTTTGCAAGTGGGTGGAAACGTCACAGGTGTCATCCCCGAGTTTATGGTCAAGGAAGGCTGGCACCATGAGGGACTCACGGAGCTCATCGTCACACGTGACATGCATGAGCGTAAGCAGACCATTGCCGACATGAGCGACGGTTGTATCGCTTTGCCGGGAGGATGTGGCACGCTCGAGGAGTTGCTGGAGGTCATCACATGGAAACAGTTAGGACTGTACCTGAACCCCATTGTCATCCTCAACCAGGATGGCTACTACGATGCGCTGCTCTCGCAGTTGCAGACCGCTGTCGAGGAACACTTCATGCGTGATGTGCATGCCGATATATGGTGTGTGGCCACGACACCGGAAGAAGCTGTGGAACAGGTGCTCAACACCCCCCAGTGGGATGGCACCATACGCAAGTTTGCTGCCATCTGACAGGAATAGATTCGCTTGCCGATGGATGGTATGACAGCCGGAGAGGAACTTGTGAACCCCATGATTGCTGCTTGGGAGGAAAGAGCTTCGATGCCTTTCGCTCCTGTAAGCAGTGATTTCATTATCGGTGTGTTGCTTGGTTGTTTCCTGATAGTGACTTTTGCCCTTGCCGACCGCAGCCATTATCTTCCCCAACTCATCCGTAACCATTTTCCCGGCCACTCCCAGGTTGTGGAGGATGAGATTTACACTTCGCGTTCGTTTTGGGTCAGGTTGCTCCTGTTCGTGCTGGCATTCCTCAGCGTAGGTTTATGTGCGGTATACTTGCTCTATGGGAAGGGCATTGTTCCCGATAATGCCAGTGCGATGAAATGGATGATGTTGTCGGCCGCCGCTGTTGCAGTGTATCTGGTTCTTAAATACATTCTATATGTAATAGTCAACATCTTTCTTTTCACCCGGTCACAAACGAATGTATGGAACAGGACGTATGCTGACATTTTCCTTTTCTTTGGCATCGGATGTTTCCTTTTGGCCGTGTGCGGAATCTTCTTTGAAATGTCCATGATATTGTTTTCTGTCTGCCTTGTCGTTTTGATTTTGATGGCCGAGACAGTGTTGGCATTCAAAGCATTTCATCACTTTTTTGAAAAAAAATATGGTGGTTTGCATTTATTTGTCTACCTTTGCGCGCTCGAATGGATACCCCTCCTCATCGGGGGCAAGATATTCATCCAGTTTTGTTCAACCGTTTGAAAGAATAAGACATTGAAAATAAACAAGATTCTTGTGTCTCAGCCAGCTGGTGCCGACACTCGTAAGTATTATGATGAGATTGCACAGAAGTACCATGTGCAGATTGATTTCAAGCAGTTCATCCATGTTGAGAGTGTAACCCCTAAGGAGTTTCGCGCACAGAAAGTGTCTATACTGCCGGATCATACGGCAGTAATCTTCACATCCCGCCATTCCATCGACCATTTTTTCAATCTGTGTCGTGAGATGCGGGTGGAAGTTCCTGAAACCATGAAGTATTTCTGCATCACCGAGGCGGTTTCGCTTTACATCCAGAAGTACGTCCAGTACCGTAAGCGCAAGGTGTTCTTCGGTACGACGGGCAAGTTTGACAGTTTGCTTCCTCTCATTCACAAACATCATAACGAGCGGTTCCTTGTTCCCCAATCGAGTGTCCATACCGACGATATCAAAAATACCCTTGATGCGTGCAATGTACAGCACAACGAGGTAGTGATGTACCGTACCGTCAGCACCCTCTTTGAACCCGGAGAGATTGATGACTATGACATGATGATCTTCTTCAGTCCTGCGGGTATCACTTCGTTACTCGAGAATAAACCCGGTTTTGAGCAGGGTGACATGCTCATCGGCTGCTTCGGCGCAGCGACCGCTCAGGCAGTGCGTAACAGCGGACTGCGTCTTGATCTGGAGGCACCTACCGAGAAAGCTCCCTCGATGACGATGGCTCTTGAGCAATACTTGTCACAACACGTAAAAGATTGACGACTGAGGATTGAAAGACACCTTCACCAAGGCAGAGCGGTTGTGCAGCCAAGCGGCTATCGATTGGCTGTTTGATGGTCAAGGCAATAGTTTTTCGGTGTGGCCTTTCCGCATTGTTTTCAAGGCAAATCTTCTCACTACCGATGATGCCGATGTCCCCCTTCCCCGTTTGCTGATTTCTGTTCCTAAGAAGAGGTTTCATCACGCTGTGGATCGTAATCGGGTGAAACGCTTGGTGCGTGAGGCATATCGTACACACAAGCAACCCCTTGTAGAGGCAGTCCGCGCATATCGCATGGATGTATGTATCGCTGTCATCTACCTGTCCGATGTGTTGCCCTCTGCTACTGAGACAGAGCAGCGTGTGACTCTTGCCTTGGCTCGTATCGCCAAAATGTTGGGTGATGGAAAGGCATGACGGAACACATGGAATTCTTGCCATACTCGGGAAAGCCCTCACGGCAGTGTTGTTGCTGCCTATACGCTTCTACCAACGTTGCATTTCGCCGCTGACACCGGCTCATTGCCGTTACCGCCCTACCTGTTCGCAGTATGCGGTAGAGGCACTGAAGAAACATGGTCCGCTGAAGGGCCTTTGGCTGGCTGTCTATCGAATCCTGCGGTGCAATCCCTTTGGTGGGTTTGGTTATGATCCTGTGCCCGATAGTTTCCACTTCTTTTATTACAGGAAGAGTATGTGGGGCGCTCAGCCCTGGATTATTGATGTGCACACGCATGCCGAACCGTCGATACCGGGTACTGCTATTGTCAGTAACGGCATTCATCCCTGGGCTATTGACGAGGGGTGGAGGACATTGTTTGCAGCGTATGCCGAAAATGCAGAAAATCTCCTTTTCATCGGTGAATCCGGCATTGATAAATTGCGTGGGCCGTCAGTGGAAATACAGTGCGAAGTATTCGAGGAACACATCCGATTAAGCGAATCATTGAGCAAGCCACTTGTGGTTCATTGCGTTCGGGCCATGCAGGAGGTACTGGAGGTACATCGGACCATGAAACCATGCCAACCATGGATTATCCACGGTTTCCGGGGCAAGCTTGTCGAAGCACAGCAGCTGCTGCGGGCAGGACTGCACCTTTCGTTTGGCTTGCACTTCAATGAAGAGGTTCTGAAGTCCATGCCGATGGAGGAACTGTTCGTGGAGAGTGATGAGGCTGATATTGAAACCGTTTACGATGCTGTTGCCAAGTGCCTTGGGCAACCGAAGGATGTCTTGAAAAAACAGGTAAACGACAACGTTTTGCGTCTTTTAGGCCGCTAAATTTGTTACTTCTAATTATAAGTCGTACTTTTGCGCCTTCAAAACGATTAAAATTAAACCAACAAACCATTTCATTCGATGAATTTTGTAGAAGAATTACGCTGGCGAGGCATGGTACACAGTATGATGCCCGGTACAGAAGAGTTATTGAACAAGGAGATGGTCACTGCCTATGTAGGCATTGATCCCACAGCCGACAGTCTGCATATCGGCCATCTGTGTGGCATCATGATGCTCCGCCACCTGCAGCGCTGTGGCCACAAGCCGCTGGCTCTCATTGGTGGCGCTACTGGTATGATTGGTGATCCCAGCGGCAAGAGTCAGGAACGTAACCTGCTTACCGAAGAGACCTTGCGCCACAATGTGGAGTGCATCAAGAAGCAGCTGAGCCATTTTCTGGATTTCGACAGTGATGCCCCCAACCATGCGGAGCTCGTCAATAACTACGATTGGATGAAGGACTTTTCATTCCTTGACTTTGCACGCGACATAGGCAAGCACATCACAGTGAACTATATGATGGCTAAGGACAGTGTGCAGAAACGTTTGAACGGTGAGGCACGCGATGGATTGTCGTTCACCGAATTCACCTATCAGCTCCTTCAGGGTTACGATTTCCTCTACCTCAACCAGCATAAGGGCTGCAAGCTTCAGATGGGTGGCAGCGACCAATGGGGTAACATCACCACAGGTGCTGAGCTTATCCGACGCACCAACGGCGGAGAGGTCTATGCCCTTACGTGTCCCCTTATCACAAAGGCTGACGGCGGTAAGTTCGGTAAGACCGAAAGCGGCAACATCTGGCTCAGTCCCGAATATACCAGTCCTTATACCTTCTATCAGTTCTGGCTGAATGTGGGTGATGATGATGCAGCCAAGTACATCAAAATCTTCACATCCCTTCCTAAGGATGAGATTGATGGTCTCATTGCCGAGCATGCTGAAGCTCCCCACTTGCGCCTGCTGCAGAAACGTTTGGCAAAGGAGGTCACCTGCATGGTACACAGCGAGGCTGACTATGATGCAGCTGTTGAGGCCAGCGGTATCCTTTTCGGTAACAACACACATGATGCACTCATGCGTCTTGATGAGCGCACGTTGCTCGCTGTGTTTGAAGGTGTGCCTCAACATACAGTCGGCAAGAGCCTATTTGAGGGTGAGGGTGTCAAGGCAATCGACTTGCTTACTGATGCAGCTCCCGTTTTCCCCTCCAAGGGGGAGATGCGCAAGATGGCGCAGGGTGGTGGCGTCAGTGTCAACAAGGAAAAGCTGGCAGCCTTCGACCAGACGGTAACTACCAACGACCTTATTCAGGGCAAGTACCTGCTTGCGCAGAAAGGCAAGAAAAACTATTACTTGCTGATTGCCGAATAAGACGTTTTGACAAGCTAAGCTGCACAAAATACGTCAAAAATTTGCAGGAGACGAAGAGTTGACGTAATTTTGCAGCGGTTTCCGAAAGGAACCCTTCAGGATTGTCCTATGGTGTAATGGTAGCACAACAGGTTTTGGTTCTGTTTGATTCGGTTCGAATCCGGATAGGACAACAGTAATGGGATCGTAAGCAACGGAGTAAGGGTTGCTTACGTTCTTTTTTGATTGTCTCTTCATACCCCTTCGATTATCTTTAAAGCAGTAATTCAGAAGAAAAGCATGTTGAGGCCGCATATTTTGCGAGACTTGCAACGTGAAACCGAAAAAAAGTCTTACATTTGCACGGTATAAATAGTGAGTATAATGAAAAAAGATTCTTTCTTTGGTAGATATGGTGCATACATGATTGCACTTGTCGTGTTTTTCGCTATCGGGTGTATCTATTGCTCTCCTTCGCTCAATGGTAAGGTCATACAGGCGGCTGACAATGTCAATGGTGTCTCAGCCGTGCAGGAGGGCGTCCGTTACCATCAGGAGACCGGCGACTATAGCTTTTGGACAGGTTCAATGTTTAGCGGTATGCCTAATTACCAGGTAGGCGGTGGGCACTACAAGTCGGCTACTTGGTTGCAGCCACTGCGTAAGGTGTTCCACAAGGGGCATAACTATCCGCCAGCCACACTCATCATCTATTTCGTATGTTTCTTTGTGCTGCTCCGCTCGTTTGGTGTGGACAAGTGGCTGAGCATCGTTGGAGCAGTGGCTATTGGCATGTCTTCCTATTTCCTCATCATCATTGCCGCCGGACATGGCGGAAAGACTTCTACTATCGCTCTCATGGCCATGGTGGTAGGCGGTTTTTACCTGATTTTCCGCAAGCGGTATGCATTGGGCATCGTACTCACGATGATGCCTACTGCCATCGGCTTTGTCACCCATCCGCAGATGTCGTATTACATCTGTATGCTCATCGGCATCTTGTACTGTGCGGAATTGTGTGTGCATGTCAAGGAGAAACGATGGAAGGATCTTCTTGTCGGCACGATATTGTTCGCTGCGGCTTTTCTGGTGGGACTGGGCGCCAACAGTGCCAACGTCTTTGCCAATCGTGAGTATGCTGAACAGACTATGCGCGGTGGACATTCTGATTTGGAGAAGGTCGACGACAACGTCAACAAGACAAGTGGTCTGGACCTCGACTATGCCACGCAGTGGAGTTATGGCATCGACGAGAGCCTGTCGTTCATCGTACCCGGTGTGATGGGAGGCGCTTCTGGCTATAACATAGGCAAGGAATCGAAGCTCTATAAGGACATGGTTCGGCAGGGGGTGGATCGCCGCGCTGCAGCACAGTTCTGCGAGCATGTGCCTCTTTACTGGGGCAACCAGCCATTTACGGCCGGAAATGTCTATATGGGGGCTGTGGTGTGTTTCTTGTTTGTGTTGGGTCTGATTGTCGTCAAAGGGCCTTATAAGTGGGCGTTGGCAGCTGCCACATTGTTCTCTGTCATGTTGGCGTGGGGAAGTAATTTCATGCCGCTCACGGCTTTGTTCTTCAAATGGTTCCCATTATACAACAAATTCCGTGCAGTTTCTTCTATCCTCATCGTAGCCGAGATTACCATGCCATTGTTAGGTTTCTTGGCTTTGCGCGACATGTTCAACGGGACGGTGGAAAGGAAGCGAATGGTGCGTGGAATCCTCATTGCTGCCGGTATCACAGGGGGGCTGTGCCTTATCATGGCTCTCTTCGGCGGCAGCCTGTTCAAGTTCCGTTCTGCTTATGACGCTTCGTGGGCTGGCAACCTGCCCGATTTTATCTATCAAGGTATCATCGGTGAACGTAAGGCCCTGCTCACTGCTGATGCATGGCGTTCTGTGCTCTTCATCCTTGGCGCTGCCTTTGCTACATGGATTTTTGCTCAGGGTAAGTTGAAAAAGGGGTGGCTCACGGCCATCCTCGGATTGTTGGTGCTTGTGGATATGTGGGGCGTGGATAAACGGTACTTCAATGACGATTGCTATGTTTCTGCCAAGTCGGAGTCGGCGACCTATGCCATGCAACCCTATGAGAAAACAATCCTTTCAGACCCTGATCCTAACTTCCGTGTGATGAATCTGGCAGGTAACACCTTCAATGATGCTCGTACATCTTATTACCTGAAGTCAGTGGGCGGATACAGTGCGGCTAAACTACGTCGCTATCAAGACCTGATTGACCAGCATCTGTCGAAGATGAATATGAACGTGTTGAATATGCTCAATACGAAGTACTTTATCGTACAAGGCAAGGATGGCCAGGTACAGCCTATGCAGAACCCTGATGCCATGGGGAATGCGTGGTTTGTGGACTCGCTGGTGGTGGTGCAGAACGCCAATGAGGAGAGCAATGCCCTTAACACTCTTGACCTTACCACTACTGCCGTGCTTGACAAAACGTTTGCTTCATATGTACAGGATCTCACGCCGGGTCATGATTCTACAGCTGTCGTTTCATTGACGAAATATACCCCCCGTTACCTTGACTATGAGAGCCGTTCGGAGAAGGATGGCACCATTGTGTTTAGTGAGATCTATTATCCTCATGGATGGAAGGCCAGCATCGATGGCGTGCCCACCGACCACTATCGTGTGAACTACTTGCTGCGTGCATTGAATGTGCCTGCCGGAAAGCATAGCATTCACTTTGAATTTGATCCTGAGTCTGTCCGTAAGGGTGATGCCTTGTCCATGGTATGCATCATCTTGATGTATGGAGCCACGCTGGCCTTCATCATTGTTGGTGTGCTGCGATCTCTGAAGTATCGTAGGGCAAAGGCTGATTGACGACAGGCTCACTGTTTGGTGATGCGCAGCTGGTCAATGAAGGCTTCGTTGACGTCAAAGTTCATATTTTCTACAGTTTCGCAGAATTCAAGTGTCAGTGTGTGGTGCCCTCTTGTTAATGGCACAATGGTAGCATTGCTCCATCCGTAGTTTTCCCATTCATCGGTACCGCGCTGGGGAAATACGCTGGCTCCTATGGTTTTTCCATCGATTGTGAGCACCCGTGTAGCGCATTTGTTTTCGGTATTGATGGGACCATTTCCATTGGCATAAAGCCAGTCGATGGCGTATTTCCCGTCAGCGGAAATTTCAATGGGGATGGTGAGTAGGATGTTACCGTTACGGGTAATGTGTCGTTTTACATCGTAGGTTTGTACATCACACTTGTAAGTGAACGGTTCGCTCATATAGGAGCGCCATCCTTCGTTGTTGGTGGCAACGACGGCATATTCGCCTTCGGTGTCAAGCTTGCAAGTGAGATCGGCTTGGGAAACAACGTTCCAGTCTTTTCCGTTGCGGAGTACGGTATATGATACTGCTCCATCTATAGCCTCCCATCGTAACACATTGCCATCTAAATATGTATGGGGCGTCAGAGGTTGGTACTGGTTCTCTTTCAGTATCATTTGCATGGCAATAGGCTGGCGGTTATCTAATTCGATTTCGATGGAATGGCGGCCAGTCATCGTGGCTGGGAAGAAGGGGGCCGTTTCTGCACCATCGAGGCGGAAGGACTTAATCGTGTTGCCAAAGCCCGTGATTCTCATGTCGAGGATAGACTTGCGGTATTTGAAATTTGTGAGCTGACGTTCAGCTTTCAGTGCTTTGGGCACCATTGGTGCGAAATAAATGCCATTGAGGGCGTAGGATATGCCGAAATAGATATTGGGCACAATGGCTGCGTCTGCTGCTACTCCCCATAACTGGCGTGGAGAGTTGATAGGGAGCCCTTTCTCGCAGCCGCTGTATATCACCATGTTCTCAAGGTTGGTGAGAGTGAACGCGGCAAGTCGATAGATGGAGGATATGGCATGTAATACCCCTTGCTCGTTGCCCACCTTAGCTTGTGCCTTCAGCCAGTAGCCCTGAGTAAAGGGCCACATGGCATCGTTGTGGTAAGGATATTGGTCTTGGAGGTTAGGGTAGAAGTCCGGTGTGCCGAAGGGTTCGCTGACCATAGACTGGCTGATGCGTTGTTGACGTTGTTCGGTGGCAATATCCCACAGGATGGCGAATGACTCTCCGAGAATCTCCATCTGTGGGTGTTGTATGAGGTGGTTACGTCCGTAGAGATAGATGGCATAGAGCCCCAATTCCTCGTTCCAAAGCTGCTGGTTCATGCCATCGCGCAGTTCTTCAGCCCATTTGTCATATCGTCGGGATAGCTCAGGCTGTCCTTGTAGCCGGCAAATCTCGGCAAGGATTTGTGTGGCACGGAAGTGGACGGCTGTCGTCCCCATAGCCTCTGAACGATAGATGTCCTTAGGTTCTGCCCATGTGGGGTACTCCTGCTCGCGCCAGTCGAGCCACGACGTTTCGCCGCGCATGAGCTGTGTCTCTGGGTCGTAGGCTACGATGCGGTCATCTTCAATAGTATTACGAATGACGGGATAGATGAAGTCAAGCCATTCACGCGAGCCTGTTACAAGGTAGCACTCCCATGCGGCCAGCACCCATGTGACACGATCGGTAGAACATGGCCATGCACCGCCGGTGCCAGTGTCTTGTATGATACGATTGTTCCTATTTACCTTGGCTTGCAGCGACTTCATTGACACTTCGGGGTTGAGTTGTGCCAACGAGTGTAGGATGGAGTATGACACGTCGCGTGTCCACACTCCACCCCAATAGACTCCGGTGCGGTAGGTGGAATCGGGTTCTACAGCCAGTTCGCTCTCTTCAAGGCTCATATTGTAGAGTGCGTTGTCGATGAGCAGCGATGAGGTGTATTGTGGCAGGTGTGAGATGTCGCGACTGAGCGACCAGTGCTCGCGATTGATGCCGGTGTTCATTTGTGGCATGAAGTTGGGCGCAGAGGTATTCCATCCATTTTCTACATAGTTGCTCACAATATCTGTAGCACTCTTGGCTTGTGCCTTGAATGTACCTTGAATGAACTGGTTGCCTTTCCACAGGTATTCACTGTTTTTGTAAATAACTTGGGCATGGGAAGCACATCCAAAGGCCAGAAAAAAAAGGATTGTATTGATTACTTTCATAAGCGAAGAGTGTATGATTTGCCGGAGGCAAAGGTAAGTATTAGATTAGCAACAACCAAACGATTAAAGAAAAATCTCGGAATGACTATCATTAAAACAGTCATTGATGGCTCCCTTTGGCTAAAACATTTCTTCCTACATATATATAAACAACATTGCCTACACCCCATAAAGGTGTAGGCAATGTTGATGTATTGAAGTAGAAGGTGTGGTTATTCAGCCTTCTTGGTATTCTTCTTCATGACGAGCTGAGCGATGGGAGCTGCCAGGAAGATGGAGGAGCAGGTACCGAAGACAACACCCAGGATCATGGTGAAGGCGAAACTCTTGATGCTGTCACCACCGATGAACAGGATGCAGAGCAACACGATGAGGGTGCTGACGGAGGTGTTGATGGTACGTGAGAGGGTGCTGTTGAGCGACTCGTTGAAGAGTTGCTTGATTTCGCGCTTCGGATAGAGCTTGCGGTTCTCGCGGATACGGTCGAAGATGACCACCTTATCGTTGATGGAGTAACCGATAACCGTCAGGATAGCACCGATGAAGGTCTGGTCAATTTCCATGGAGAAGGGCAGTACACCATGGCAGAGTGCATACATACCGAGCACCAAGGCGGTATCAATAATGAGGGCACCGATAGCACCGATGGAGTAGGCCACGTTGCGGAAGCGCAGGAGGATGTAGAGGAAGATACATGCCAGAGCAAGGATGACGCTGATGATGGCGCCGCGGGTGATGTCGCTGGCAATGGAAGGTCCTACCTTCTGGCTGCTGATGATGGAGCCACCGGCACGGTTCTCGTGGTCGATGAAGGTCTCAAACGTGAGGTCCTGGCTGAGGAGATTGTTACCCTTGAGGGCATCGAAGAGGAACTGTTCAATTTCAGTATCAATAGTCTGGGAGTCCTCATTAATACGATAGTTAGTGCTGATACGGATGGTCTTCTTGTCAGTGCCAAGAGCAATGCAAGTGAGGTTGGCATTACCGACCTCCTTCTCAAGGATATTGGATACCTGCTCAGGCTCAACAGGTTGTTCAAACTGAACAACGAAGTTACGTCCACCCGTAAAGTCAATGCTCTTATCAAAGCCGCGTACGCCATAGGCGATGGCGAAGATGACGATGAGAACGCCGAAGATGATGAAGCTGTATTTCTTCATATCCATGAACTTGATGTGCGTGTTCTCGGGCATTACCTTCTTGGCAAATGGAGTGGTGAAGGTAAGGTTTGTGAGCTTCTCCTTGGCAAGGAAGTGCTCATATACAAGGCGGGTAAGGAATACTGCCGTGAAGAACGAGCAGACGATACCAATGATAAGGGTGGTAGCAAAGCCGCGGATGGGGCCTGTGCCGAACACGAACAGGATGATACCGGTGATGATGGATGTGAAGTTGGAATCGAAGATGGCAGAGAAGGCATTCTTGTAACCATCCTTGAGGGCGGCCTTCACCTGCTTGCCGGCACGCAACTCTTCCTTGGCACGTTCGTAGATAAGCACGTTCGCATCGACAGCCATACCGAGGGTGAGCACCATACCTGCGATACCGGACATCGTGAGCGCAGCCTGGAAGCTGGCGAGGATGCCGAGGGTGAAGAAGAGGTTGAGCAGCAGGGCACCATCAGCAATGAAGCCGGGAATCCAGCCGTACATGGCGCACATGTAGAACATGAGGATAATAAAGGCGATGATGAACGACCAGATACCTTTCTGGATGGATTCAGCACCGAGTGAAGGACCTACAACATCCTCCTGAACGATCTTGGCGGGAGCCGGCATCTTACCGGACTTCAGCACGTTGGAGAGGTCTTTGGTGTCCTCCTGAGTGAAGTTACCGGTAATCTGTGAGTTACCACCGGTAATCTCGTTCTGTACGTTGGGTGCTGAGTACACACGGTCATCAAGAACGATGGCGATAGCCTTGCCGATATTGTTCTTAGTCATCTGAGCCCAATGACGTGCGCCATCGGTGTTCATGGTCATGCTGACACTGGGACGTCCGTTCTGGTCGAAATCGTCCTTGGCGCTGACGATGACGTCACCCTCAAGAGGAGCACGGTCATTGCGCTCGGTGCTCTTGATAGCATAGAGCTCAAATACTTGTCCACCTTCATCCATGGCTTTTACACCCCACTTGAGGCGCAGATCCTTGGGAAGTACACTCTGTACCTCCTTACGGGCGAGAAGCGCATCAATCTCATCCATATCTTTGTGCATGGCAACACCCACCACGGCGCCGTAGTTCTGGTTGTATGCATTGAGAATGCTGAGCAGCGGGTGTTCGCGTTTCAACTGAGCAGCGGTCTCGGCATTAACGGCCTTATCGCTATTGTCCTCACCGGTGATGGCAGAGAGGTCGAGGTCTTCGGTGGCCTCTTCTGTGACTTCGGCAGCCTCCTCTGTAGCAGAGGCAGTCTCTCCGGCTACTTCTTCAGCAGGGGTTTCCTCGGTAGCGGTGCCGTTCTCGAAAGCGATGGCATCGCGCAGTCTGGCATCGGCTTGTACAAGGTAGGGATAGATGTCCTGTGCGGTATAGGTCTCCCAGAACTCGAGGTTGGCACTTCCTTGGAGAAGGTTACGAACACGTTCGGGTTCCTTCACGCCCGGAAGTTCAATCATGATGCGTCCCATGCTACCCTCCAGTTTCTGGATGTTGGGCTGGGCAACGCCGAAGCGGTCGATACGGGTGCGAAGCACGTTGAACGAGTTATCGATGGCAGCCTGAACCTCAGTGCGCAATACGTTTTCCACATCCTTGTCGCTGCTCTTGGTATTGACTTTATCCTTGAGCTGCTGGGTAGCGAAGAGCTCAGCCAGTGTGCCGTCGGGATTGAGGCGCTTGTACTCTTTGATGAACAGGGTGATGAAGTCGTCGTTACTGGTCACAGCTTGCTTGGTGGCAGTGGCGAGGGCGCTTTTGAAGGTCTCGTCCTGCTTGTGATCGGCAAGAGCATCAACGACATCAGGAACAGACACCTCGAGAATGACGTTCATACCGCCCTTGAGGTCGAGGCCGAGGCCGATACCTTGCTCGCGGCAAGTCTTGAAGTCATACACTCCGAGCCATACCTTCTTGTTCATGACAGAATCGATGTAGGCTGAATAGCCTCCTTCGTATGCCTGAGCCTTTTTCTCATGATGGCTGGTGACGAAGGTGAAAGAGAGATAGAACAGGCAGACTACTGCCAATGCTATCGCAAGAAACTTTACAAATCCTTTGTTTCGCATTTTTAAGTTACTTTATTGTTATTACTAATTTTTCCTTTCAAACGGGTGCAGGTGGCTTTTTCTGGGGGAGGAAAATACCCCTTAAAAGGGCACAACAAGCATCATACTAATTTTCAAGGTTGCAAAGATAGAACTTTTTTTACCAACTCAAGTGTTTGAATGAAAAAAAACGCATATTTGGGGCTGTATTTGCTGTTTTTCGTTGATAAAACGGTTCTTTTTTTCGTTTTGCACCGTGTTTTTTCATAAAAATAGGTTCGCGACGCGCGATTCGTTTTGCCATACACTGATGTCAGGCGAACAAATGCTTTCTCCGTCTGGTAGAGGAATGATACAGCCCCGCCATGGATGCATCCTAAAGCGGGGCTGTGAAAACTTGTATTATAATGTTTCAGTTATCCGTTAATGAACGCTTCCACATCATCGGGATGGTATGGGATGATGTCCTTGCCCAATACGCGGCAGCCATCGGTCGTTATGAGGATATCGTCCTCCAGACGAATGCCACCAAAGTCGCGGTAGGTTTCAAGGAGGTCGTAGTTGATGAATTCCTTGTACAATCCTTCGCCGCGCCATTTGTCGATGAGGGCAGGGATGAAGTAGATGCCTGGCTCGTCGGTAAGCACCCATCCTGGCTGGATACGCCGTCCGCAACGCAGGCAATCGGTACCGAATTGTGTGGAGGGGCGAACTTCATCATCGAAGCCGACATAAATCTGTCCTAGTCCTTCCATGTCGTGTACGTCCATGCCCATCATGTGTCCCAGTCCGTGTTGGAGGAACATGGCATGAGCACCGGCCGCTACGGCATCGTCAGTGTTTCCGCGCATGAGACCAAGGTCCTTGAGACGGTCGGTCATCAGACGACATACATCAAGGTGCATGTCCATCCATTTGATACCGGGACGGGCCCGTTCGATGACAAGGTCGTGGCAAGCTTCCACAATGGAGTAGATATCGCGTTGGCGGGAGGTGAAATGCCCGCTGATGGGTGTGACACGTGTGTTGTCTGAGCAATAGTTGTTGATGGTTTCTGCACCGGCATCGCACAGCATGAGCCTTCCTGCTTCGAGAGGCCGTAATGAGGGGTCACCGTGGAAAATCTCGCCATGCATGGTGAGGATAGTGTTGAACGATACCTTGGCTCCATGGCTGCAGGCAATGCCTTCGAGCAATCCCGCAATGTACTTCTCCGTGACACCAGGCCGGCATGCCTTCATGGCTGTGGTATGCATGTCGTAACCGATAGCCATGGCACGTTCAATTTCGGCGATTTCATCGGCAGATTTTACGGCTCTCATGTCCACCACTGCATGGATGAGCGGCAGGGAAGCCTGTGCGCGGACCTCCAAAGGATGCATGCCCAGCAGATCGGAAATCTGTATCATCACATCGTGGCGGCAAGGCGGAAGGTAGTGGATAGCCTGCCCTTTGGCACGGGCGCCCTCAATAAGACGACCCAGTTCGTTCATAGGTGCGCTCTGCCCAATGCCAGCTTCTTCGGCAAGGTCATGGACGGAGGGCACGAAACCAGTCCAGATGATATCCTCGATGTCGATGTCATCGCCAATCAGCCATTCGCAGCCACTGTCGGCATCGATGACTCCTACCAAGCCATCGCGCTGCTGAGCGAAGTAGTAGAGGAACGAACTGTCCTGACGGAACTTATATCCGTTGGCAGGGTAATTGCAGGGGGCTTCGTTGTGCCCGAAGATGAGGATGAGGCCGCTGCCCACCTTCTCACGGAGGGTGCGCCGGCGCTCGATGTAGGTGTCTCGTGTGAATAACATATGGATTGTTTTTTCTTGGCAAAAGTAAGGGATACAATGCAAATAACAAAATTTAAATGAAAATAGTTTGAAATTATATGCGGATGTACTACTTTTGAACCCAAATTCTATCGTTATGGGAAAATCACAGGAAAAGAAAAGCCGTCGGATGACCAAGCGCATGCTCACCGCTGCTATGGCAGATATGTTTGAAGAATACAAAGATGATAGCATCACCCTTAACAAGGTGTTTCAAGAGCTGCGGCTCAAGACTCATCCGCTGAAGATGCTGGCAGGTGATGTCATCGGTGAGATGCTTGAAGAAGGATATATTACCGAGGTGCGCAAGGGACATTATAGGTTGGCTGCATCGGCAGCCGGCAATGATACAAAGAGCGGGGGTGCTCATGAGGAAGAAAGCCTGGTGGACAAGACCTTTGTAGGTACTTTGAAGGTAACGAAGAGTTGTGCCTTTCTGCTTTCCAACAGCCGCGAACTGCCTGCCGACATCTTCATTCCAAAGGAAAAGCTCAAGAACGGAAAGAGCGGCGACAAGGCGGTGGTGAAGGTGGTGGAGATGCCGCGTAACTCCCGCAATCCTGTCGGTCAGGTAGTGGATATCCTGGGCAAGAGCGGTGAGAATAATGCCGAGATGCATGCTATCCTGGCGGAGTTTGGTCTTCCGTATGTCTATCCGAAGGCTGTCGAGGAGGCGGCAAGCCATATCTCCGATGAGATTACCGATGCCGATAGAGCTCATCGTGAGGACTATCGTGACGTGCTTACATTCACTATCGACCCTCACGATGCCAAGGACTTCGACGATGCGCTGTCCATACGCAGTCTGGGTAAGGGCGAGTGGGAGATAGGCGTGCACATTGCTGATGTCACCCATTATGTGAATGAGGGTAGCGCCATCGATAAGGAGGCTCAACGCCGTGCCACCAGCGTGTATCTGGTGGACCGCACCGTGCCCATGTTGCCCGAGCGGCTCTGCAACTACATCTGTTCATTGCGTCCCGATGAGGAAAAACTTTGCTATGCCGTCATCGTTCGCATGGATGAAGAAGGCCATGTGCGCAGCCACAAGATTGTGCACACGGTGATACGCAGCAACCGCCGTTATAACTACGAGGAGGTGCAAGCCATCATCGACCGCGAGATGGAAAAGGAGAAACATCCGTATGGAACTTTTCGCGAAAAAACATCCGTTGTGCTTTCTGGCGACGAGTATGCCACTGAGCTGATGATGTTACACCGATTGGCGCAGTGCCTGCGCAAGGAACGGTTTGCCAACGGTTCAATAGCCTTCGACCGTGTAGAAGTAGGTTTTGATATTGATGAAACCGGACATCCCGTGAGCGTGCATCTCAAGGAGCAGACCGAGAGCCACCAACTTATAGAGGAATTCATGCTGTTGGCTAACCGCATTGTGGCAACCACCATCGGCAAGGTGCCCACAAAGCAACAGAAAGTGTTCCCCTATCGTATCCACGATCTTCCCGATAGTGAGAAGCTCGATAATGTGGCACATTTTATCCAGCGTTTCGGCTATAAGCTGAAGACTACCGGAACCAAGGAGGAGATGAGCAGCAGCATCAATCGCTTGTTGGCAGACGTGAAAGGCAAACGCGAGCAGAACCTCATTGAAACCATCTCGCTGAAAGCCATGCAGAAGGCGCGCTACAGCACCGACAATATCGGCCACTATGGTCTGGCATTTGACTATTACACCCACTTCACCTCACCCATACGTCGCTATCCGGATATGATGGTACACCGGCTCCTCGACCGCTATCTGGCGGGAGGACGCAGTGCTTCCAAAGTGAAGTATGAAGAACTGTGCGACCACTCCAGCGCCATGGAGCAGCTGGCGGCACAGGCAGAGCGTGCCAGCATCAAATATAAGCAGGTGGAGTTCATGCAGGATCGCATGGATCAGGTGTTCGATGCCGTTATCAGTGGTGTCACCGAGTGGGGATTATATGCTGAGATTGTAGAGAATAAGTGTGAAGGACTGATTCCCATGCGCGACCTTGATGATGACTATTACGAGTTCGACGAGAAGAACTATTGTCTCATAGGGAAACGCACACATCGTCGCTTTTCGCTGGGCGACAAGGTGCAGGTACAGGTGGCACGATGTGACCTGGAAAAGAAACAGCTGGACTTTGCCTTGGTGGATTGAAAAAATCAACGTACCTTTGCACTCCCATTTCCAGGATAGGCGAAAGACAAGAATGCAATGATGGATGAGAAACAGATAGAAAAGATGCGTGAGCAGATGGAGGCAATGAAGAGAGCATCCATGAATGCAGGAACGATGCTGGGACTGTACTATGTACTGAAGTTCTGTCTCTTCCCATTGGGCCTCCGTTCGGGCCTCCTTTCCCTTGCCTTCATTGTGTTGACGGTACTGGTGCCGGTGGTGGCATATAAGGTCATGAAACGTTCCCGACTGTCAATGGATGCACCTATGGAGCTGACGGTTGTGGGGGCATGGACATTTGCCATGCGTATGTTCTTCTTCGCTTCGCTGTTGGCAGCCGTGGCACACTATGTATATTTTGCTTTCATTGATGGAGGGAGCCTCCTGCAGGCACTCAACGACAATCTCAATCAGATGGCCGCTCTGCCTATGGAGGGCGTGGCCGGCTGGCAGGCACAGCTCGACACGTTCCGTGAGACATTCGACAGTGTGGCCACCCTCACACCCATACAGATAACGATGGAACTCTTTGTGAACAATCTCTTCTGGGGTTGCATACTCGGTCTTCCCATAGCAGTCATCGCTGCTAATAAATCAGCTAACAAAAATCACCAATAAATACAATATGGATATTTCAGTAGTTGTACCTCTCTATAACGAGGCAGAGTCGCTGCCCGAGCTCTTTGCATGGATCCAGCGGGTGATGGATGAACACGGATTCACCTACGAGGTGCTGTTCGTCAGTGATGGCAGCAACGATGGTTCGTGGGATGTCATTGAAAAGCTGCATGCCGAACATCCTGCCGAGGCAAAAGGCATCAAGTTCCGCCGCAACTATGGCAAGAGTCCGGCCTTGTACTGCGGCTTTGAACGTGCACAGGGGGATGTTGTCATCACGATGGATGCCGACCTCCAGGACTCGCCCGATGAGATACCCGAGCTCTACCGTATGATTGTGGAGGAGGGCTATGACTTGGTGAGCGGCTACAAGCAGAAGCGTTACGATCCCCTTTCAAAGACCATTCCTACCAAGCTCTTCAATGCCACGGCGCGCAAGGTCAGCGGCATCCATAACCTGCATGACTTCAATTGTGGACTCAAGTCCTATCGTAAGGATGTGGTGAAGAACATTGAGGTGTATGGCGAGATGCACCGCTACATCCCTTATCTTGCCAAGAATGCCGGCTACACGAAGATTGGCGAGAAGGTGGTGCACCATCAGGCTCGCAAGTACGGCAAGACGAAATTCGGTTTGGACCGCTTCGTGAATGGCTACCTTGACTTGCTGACGCTGTGGTTCCTGAGCAAGTTCGGCAAGAAGCCCATGCACTTCTTCGGTCTGTGGGGTTCGGTGATGTTCATCATCTGTTTCTTCATCGTGCTCGGCATTTGCATTGCAAAGCTTGTATGCCTCTGCAAAGGTATCCCGGCCCGCCTCATTGCTGACAATGCGTGGTTCTATCTTGCCCTCACGGGCATGCTTCTCGGTACGCAGATGTTCCTCACGGGTTTCATCGGTGACCTTATCAGTCGCAATGCCGAGAACCGCAACCACTATAATATTGAGAAAGAGCTGTGAGCCAACTGTTGAAAAGCCGTAGGCGGGGCATCGGATGGCCTGCCGTTGTCATCGGGGCATGTATCCTGCTTGCTGCATGTGGCGGTGATGATTGTGTCATCAACAATACGGTGACCACAACCATGAACTTCTACAATGCCAGCGGCAGTGCTGTCATGATCAACGATGAGCTCACCGTGTCTCTCGTTCGGCCGGGCAGCGATAGCATCGTGCTCAACCGCAAGAGCTCCGCCACGGGAGTGACCGTCCCATTGGGATTCCAGAACGAGTGCGACACGTTCGTCTTCAGTTTCAGCCTGATCAATATCACCGATTCGGTGTTCGTGCACCATACCAACCAGCCGTACTTCATCTCCCTTGACTGTGGTACGGCTATGTTCCATACCATTACGTCAGCTGACTGCACACATCGTACATTGCAGTCAGTCAACGTTGTCCATCCTGAAGTCAACTACGATGCGCTCGAGAATCTGCAGCTTGTTTTTAACGATTAGCCTGTTGGCAACATGTCCGGTGTTGCGAGCGGCCGACAAGGAGGATGCGCCGGAAGCACCGTTGCTGGGAGGGGTATACGTGTCAGCGGATGTCTTTGGCTTCATCTATCCGATATTCATCACCGATGCTTTCTATAGCATGGAGGCTTCGGCATCGGTTGATATCAAACATCGTTTCTACCCGACGGTAGAGGCAGGCTATGGGTACTGCAACACCACGGGTGACCTTTATGGCATCCGTTATGCCACGGCAGCGCCCTACGTCCGTGTGGGTATGGATTACAATATGCAGTACAAGACGGGAGCACCGAACTATATCCTCGCCGGTCTGCGTGTGGCCACTACCAGTGCTCCGTATGAGGTGGAGGCGGCTTCGCTCGTCGATCCCGTATTTACCACTGAAACTCCTTTTCATCTTGTGGACATGCCTTGCCGTGCACTCTGGGCAGAGGCTGTGGTGGGAGTGCGTGCCCAGATAATCGGTGGGTTCTATATGGGCTGGACCATTCGCTACAAGCGCATGCTCCATATGGCGAACGATGCTGCGTACGGCAGCCCATGGTATGTGCCCGGCTTCGGGGTGTATGGCACGGAGGCGGTGGGCGCCACTTACAACCTGACGTGGTACTTCAACATGGGAGCCTTGCACGCCGCTTCCCGAAAACACTGATTGCTGATTTAATGATAGTAATTGTATAATGACAACGATAGAGATTTGGCTGTTGGCAGTGGCCTTGGCTATGGATTGCTTCGCGGTGTCCATCACCGGCGGTTTTGCGTTGGGACGGATCAGGGTGAAGCCCATCTTATGGATGGCTTTGCTGTTCGGCTTCTTTCAGGCTGCCATGCCCTTCATCGGTTGGATAGGAACAAAGTATTTCAGCACCTATATTGACCGGTTCGACCATTGGATCGCCTTTGCGCTGCTGGCATTCATCGGTGGGAAGATGTTTGTCGAAGGCATGAAAGGGGGCGAGGAAGGACATTTTGACCCGACATCGCTGCGCGTGCTGTTGGCACTGGCCGTAGCCACCAGCATCGATGCGCTGGCCGTGGGGATATCGTTTACCTGCGTGGGCTGGACAGCCTTTTCCAATATCCTTTCTCCCATACTCATTATCGGACTGGTATCGTTCCTCTTCGCCGTGGCGGGTAGCCTCATTGGCATCTTCCTCGGTCGACGGTTTCATTTTCCTGTGGAACAGGTGGGAGGCATCCTCCTGATACTGATTGGCGTGAAGATCCTCCTCGAGCACTTGCTGGGACTCTGACCGACGAATAACCATTCTTCATATCAGGAAAAAAGATGAACAAGAAATTCTCGTGGCGGTCGTGGCTCTTTCTGGCCTTGTTGGCTGTGTGCACTGTGCTCATCGTGAAGCACGATGGGGCTGCGTGGTACACCAATCAAGGCAGGGTGTTCGGTACCCTTTACAAGGTTACTTATCAGTACCGCGAGGACATACAGCCTCTCATCGAGGCTCGTCTGCAGGAGGTTGATGAATCCCTCTCGCCGTTCAACCCATCAAGCACGATATCGGCCATCAACAACGGCACGTCCATGGCTACCGACAGCCTGCTGCGTACCGTATGGCGCAAGGCGGTGGAGGTGAACCGGCACAGTGCGGGTGCTTTTGATATCACCGTAGCCCCGCTTGTCAACGTGTGGGGATTCGGCTTCCGTCATTCCGAGACCGTCACCCCCACTGTTGTGGACAGCCTGTTGGCCTTTGTCGGCATGGATAAGGTGCGGTTGGGTGCCGATGGTTGCATTGTGAAGGACGACCCGCGCATCCTGCTTGATTGCAGTGCCATTGCCAAGGGGTTCGGATCAGACTGTGTGGGCGCGCTCTTCGACAGTCTTGGCATACACAACTACATGGTGGAGATTGGCGGCGAGGTAGTGGTGCGCGGCTGCAATACCCATGGTCAGAAGTGGCGTATCGGTGTGAACCGGCCCGAGGACGACAGCCTGTCGGTCGTGGGCGAACTGGACACTGTGATGGTGCTCACCGATTGTGCCATGGCCACCTCCGGCAATTACCGGAACTTCTATTACAAGGATGGCAAGAAGTACGCACATACCATCGATCCCCGTCGGGGCTATCCAGTGCAGCACAACGTGCTCTCCGCCACCATCATTGCGCCCACGTGCATGGAAGCCGATGCCCTTGCCACCACCTGCATGGTGCTGGGAGCCGACAGCGCACGCACCGTCCTGTCTGCCTATCCTGACGTTCAGGCTTATCTAATCTGCACATCCGATACGGGGATGGTCTCCTTACGCATCCCTTGAAACAGGCGTTGCTGTTCAGTGATATTTGTAACCCGATAGGGAACTTTGCTGACTATTTAAGAATCAGATCCAGCGATGTGTACTCGGAGGACCAGTTGCCTTTCCACTGGGCCCAGGTGACGGAGACACCGTTGTAGGTGTTGCCATCAAGTTTGGCCTCTACACCAGCGTTCATATCCTCAGATTTGATACTTTCTGTCTGGTAGAATTCATTGCCGGATTTACAGCCATTGTCATAGACTGCGGCAAGCGTGGAAGTGTAGTAGCAACGCTCTACATTGCCGTGGCCGGTCGTGGAGAGCGTTCCGAAATAGGCTCCTGTCAGGGCACCCAGGTAGGATGAGCCGTCCGAGGTGATGGTGGCGGTGGAGACGCAGAAGTAGAAACTGGTGTCCAAATCATAGACACTTCCTGCTAGACCGCCGGCAGTGGAATTTTCGCCAAGGATACGAATGTTGCCCTTGTTCAGGACATTGACAATCATCGGCACATAATCGCCGGTGCCATCAGCGTCCACGAAGCCTACGATACCGCCCACGTATGCCCTAGGAGTTTCTTTGTCATCATCTACCATCGTAAGGTTACCTTCGTTGACGCAGTTGGAGATGAGGAATTTCTCGCAGTCGATGGTGATGAAGTCGTAGATGTATCCGAGGATACCTCCGAGTTTCGACGGGCTGTCATCGTCGCAATCCACATGTATCTCGGCGCGGTTGCGGCAGCGGTCAATGGACAGGTTCTTGAGGTAGGCCTCTCCCACAATGCCGCCTGCCTTCACATCGTAGCCGTAGATGATTGCGGGGCTGGTACTCTCGTTGACAAATTTGACGATGCGATGTTGCTTGTCTGAGCCGTCGTAGTCCATGATCTCGCCGACAGCCCCGCCGAAATAGACCGTCGTGCGGGAGCGGATGTCCAACGTACCTCCCTCGGTACAGTTCTCGCACACGAAGGGTTCGTTGGAGATGACCTGGGCCACCATGCCGCAGTGTATGGAGTTCGGACCGTTGTCGATGTCGATGGAGCCGGTAAACGAGCAGCTGGTCAGCGTCAGCGCCTGCGTGTACACCTTGCCGACCATTGAGCCAAGGTAGACTTTGCCGGGGTCGGCATCGTAATGGATGTCGGCCGAGGAGGTACATCCTGTGATGGAGCTGATACCCGTGGAACCTGTTGTCAGCGATCCTACCATGCTGCCGAACAGCATGCTCGGCGTGTCGCCATTGTATGACGTGTTGCGTTCGAGCTCAAGGGTACCGCTCAACGAACAGTTGCTCAGCGTCAGGTCGCAGCCCCTGCCGCAGATGCCGCCGAAGTAGGCATCACCGCTGCCACATTCGAGCGTGGAGGTGTTGGCACTAAGCGCAAGGTCCTTCACCGTGGCACCGGAGGCAAACCCCAGCAGACCACAGTAGCGATAGGAGTCGCCTGCAGCGGGCGCGAATGTGAAATTGCTCAAGGTATGGCTGCCACCATCGATGGTGCCCTTGAAGGGACAGGTCGGCGTGCCGATGGAAGTGAGATCCTGCGCATAGCAGTCGATGTCATTCATCACGCGGAAGTGCGCATAGGTATAATTCTCGTTTGCCACTTGGGTGGCGATGTTGGTCAGCTGGGGATAGGTGTAGACGCGATAGGGGTCATCGGCTGTGCCGTTGCCGAGCCAGGGACAGATGGCATCCCACACACCTGCAACAGCATCGAAAGTACCTAGGTTGAGGACCTCTGACCGGACGAGCTCCGGAGCCTTCGAGGAGGACTTCCGGTAGTAATTTCCATCGGTGGAATGGAAGATTATTTCAAAACCATTCTTAAGTGTCACGGGAGCCACGGCAAAGAGATAGGTGCCGGCGACGATATAGCCCAGTTCCTGCGATGGGACAAGCGTCACCTGGTCGGAACCGTTGGAAAGGACATACGCCTCTGGCGTGGTGCTGATATTGCTCAAGCTCAGTGTGCCGGCAATGTTCACACCCTTTGCGTCAAGGATGATCTCGCTGCAGGCGAACTCCATTCCCACCTTCACATAGGACACGGCATTCTTGAACGACAGCTCCGTGGATCCTTCTTTGGCATAGGCGGTCATGATGGCACAGTCGGGGTCGAATCCGCCGCTTACTGCCGTCTGCTCGGCCTTCAGGTTCACCTTTCCGATGCTGGTGCTGCTGAGCTCTGCCGCATCAAGGTAGGGGTAGAGGGCGATGTGGTCCGCATCCTCTATGGCAGAGCCCTCGAAGGTGGCGCTGGTGGTGTTTTGCCCTTCCGTCAGCGTGAAGCAGCGGTTGGCGACGCCGTCATAGACGCTGATCCTGTCGCTCGCACTCCAGTTGATTTGCAGGTTATTCATGGGGTCAATATAAGCCTTGGTGGCGGTAGCCTGCTCGGGGTCGTTTACAGCATGGAAGACCATCTGAACCGGTTCGGATGATGTGGGCAATGGTTCGGGATCAGAGGTGTTCTCGCATCCCGAGAGCACAACGATGGCAGCAGCAAGTATGTATTGAAATCCTTTCTTCATAATCATCGGTAATAGGAGGTGTGCATTACCATTCGAACGTGCGTTCGGTAAGGTTCTCTGTTTTGGATGTACCATACGAAACCTCATCGGGCTCTGGGCTCGTGCATATCAGATGACTGGCAGTAACGGCCACCACTTTGAAACTGGGCTTGATATAAGCTGACTTTGTGTCCATTGCAATTATATTGTGTAGTAATTAGAGGGCGCAAAATTACGTTAAATGCGGGAATTGTTGGCTATCTTTCATCGTTTATTTCATTTTTGATACACAATTTTACCTTATGACATCTCTTTTATCCCGAACGTTTGAGCCTTCTCTGTAAAAAGATATTCGCTGGATTCGTTCCATTCGTGTTCAAAAACCCCGTACCGTGTTCAAAGTGGTAACACACCTTCTGTCCCGGTTGCTGGTTCTTTGTTCTTCCGTCCGCGCAACGTTTTTTAAGTGTTATTGGTACTTATTATTACAAGAAGGCATCTGTTTTCAGAAAAAAAGCGTAATTTTGCGGCCGAATTTGAGATATACAGAAAATGCAAGACATCAGAAACATTGCAATCATTGCTCACGTGGACCACGGCAAGACGACGCTCGTGGACAAGATGATGCTCGCCGGTCACCTCTTCAAGAACGACCAAACGAAGGGCGAATGTGTGTTAGACAGTAACGACCTGGAGCGTGAACGTGGAATAACCATTCTGTCGAAGAATGTATCAATAGATTACAAAGGGGTCAAGATCAACATTATCGATACCCCGGGTCACAGCGACTTCGGCGGCGAGGTGGAGCGCGTGCTCAACATGGCCGATGGGTGCATCCTCCTCGTGGATGCCTTCGAAGGTCCCATGCCGCAGACACGCTTCGTGCTGCAGAAGGCTTTGCAGATTGGTCTCAAGCCTATCGTCGTGGTGAACAAGGTGGACAAGCCCAACTGCCGTCCCGAAGAGGTGTATGAGATGGTCTTTGACCTGATGTTTGCACTGGATGCCACGGAGGAGCAGCTCGACTTCCCCGTCATCTATGGCTCGGCAAAGAACAACTGGATGGGTCCGGACTGGAAGACGCCTACGTCCGACATCACCTATCTGCTCGACCAGATACTCGAACATATCCCTGCTCCGCAGCAGCTGGAGGGAACGCCCCAGATGCTCATCACGTCGCTCGACTACTCGTCATACACCGGTCGCATCGCCGTGGGACGCGTACACCGTGGAACACTCACCGATGGCATGAACGTCATGCTGGCTCACCGCGACGGCAGCATGGAGAAGGCGAAGATCAAAGAGCTTCACACTTTTGAAGGCATGGGCCACAAGCGTACCGACTCGGTATGCAGCGGCGACATCTGTGCTATCATCGGATTGGAGCATTTTGAGATAGGCGATACCATCTGCGATGTGGAGGCTCCCGAGGCATTGCCTCCCATTGCCATCGACGAGCCCACCATGAGCATGATGTTCACCATCAACGACTCGCCGTTTTTCGGCAAGGAGGGCAAATATGTCACTTCGCGCCATATCCACGACCGTCTGCAGCGCGAGCTGGAGAAGAACCTCGCCTTGCGTGTCACCAAAGCCGATGACGAAGACAAGTGGATGGTGTACGGACGTGGCGTGCTGCACCTCTCGGTGCTCATCGAGACCATGCGTCGCGAGGGCTACGAGCTGCAGGTGGGACAGCCTCAGGTGATATTCAAGACCATCGATGGCGTGCGCTGCGAACCGATCGAGGAGCTCACCATCAACGTGCCCGAAGAGTATTCCAGCAAGATGATCGACATGATCACCCGCCGTAAGGGCGAGATGCTCTCCATGGATACGCAGGGCGACCGCATCAACATTGAGTTTGAGATACCTTCGCGTGGCATCATCGGTCTGCGTACCAATGTGCTCACTGCTTCGGCAGGTGAAGCCATCATGGCACACCGCTACAAGAACTACCAGCCCTATAAGGGGGATATAGAACGTCGCACCAATGGCTCCATGATTGCCCTGGAGAGCGGCACGGCCTTCGCCTATGCCATCGACCATCTGCAGGATCGTGGCAAGTTCTTCATCAACCCGCAGGACGAGGTCTATGCCGGACAGGTGGTGGGCGAGCATGTGCATGAGAACGACCTTGTGATCAATGTAACCAAAGCCAAGCAGCTGACCAACATGCGCGCCAGCGGTTCTGACGACAAGGCCCGCATCGTGCCCCCCGTGGTATTCTCGCTCGAGGAAGCGCTCGAGTACATCAAGGAGGATGAGTATGTGGAGGTGACACCCAAGTCAATGCGCATGCGCAAGATCATCCTTGATCATCTGGAGCGTAAGCGCGCCAGCCGATAACCTTACTCAGATGTTCATGAGATGAAGTCCCACCGCACGCTGCCCCTTATCGCCGTTGCCATCCTGCTCGTCGTGGCAGGATGCCAGCATCACCGCGATGCCTTCACCCTGAAGGGCGACATCACCACATTGGGCAACGACACGGTATTCATCTGCGGCCACAGCGACTCGTTTGACCAGCTGGTGCCTGTGCCTGTACGCAACGGGCACTTCCGCTATACCTTCCGTCCCGATACCATCACACCGCTCTGGGTGCTGTTCACCAACGGGCATAGCGAGTTCATCTTCGCCGAGAAACAGACAGAGACGCTTCTGGTGGGCGACAGTGCCGCTGCCGGTCATCTCACCATCAGCGGAGGCACGCAGAACGACTTGCTGGCAGCTTTCGATGCTCTGCTGCGCGACACGGTACTCACCGATACGGATATCCAGCATCTGGCGGATACCTTCATCCTGCGGCATCCCTTCGATGAGGCTTCGGTGTGGATGCTCCAGAAGTACTTTGTCAATGTGACAGCTCCCGATGTTCCTTCCATCCGCCGTTGTATAGGCAACATGAGCGGTAATCTGCAAGACAACAGCTACGTGAGCGAGCTGCGCACGAGGCTGGGCTCTTACAAGACGCGCAACATAGGCAGCACGGTGAGCAATTACAATGTCAACGACAGTACGGGGCGCCGTATCACCACCACGCAGTTCGGCGACAGCTGCGTATTGCTCACCTTCTGGGCATCGTGGGACGAGGAGAGCCGTATGCGGCAGCGCGAGTACTGTGCCCTGCTCGACACCTTTGCCGACCGTCCGTTCACCATCCTCTCGGTGTCGCTCGACACCGACCGCAAGGCGTGGATGCAGGCGGTGCACGAAGATTCCCTGCAGGCATGCCATGCCAATAATTTCACAGGTTGGAACAACGAGCTGCTACGCATGCTGGCAGTGCATGACATCCCATCCAATGCTCTTCTGAATCCACAGCGCCATGTGCAGGCATACGACCTCTATGGTGAGGAACTGAAGATACGCATCGATAAGCTGCTCACGGAAGAGAAAATACGTAAGGAGCAGCAGGAGAAGGCGGAGAAAGAACGGCAGAAAAAACTCAAAAAGAACAAGAAGAGATGAAGCGACACCCTCTCCTCACCCCCAGCCTGTTGGCGGCAGCAACCATCGTCGCGACAGTGACCATCCTCATCGGATGTGCCTCCATCGGCTCACCCGACGGCGGTCCCTACGACGAGACGCCTCCCAAGGTACTGGGCAGCACTCCGCTGCCGGGCGCACTGGGGGTGACAGAACAGAAGGTGGTCATCGACTTCGATGAATATATCAAGCTGGAGAAGGCCAGCGAGAAGGTGGTTGTCTCACCTCCCCAGAAGACACAGCCTGTCATCAAGACCAACGGCAAGAAGATCATCGTGTCGCTGGAAGACTCATTGCTGGAAGACGCCACCTATACGATTGACTTCAACGATGCCATCGTGGACAACAACGAGGGCAATCCGCTGGGCAACTATGCCTTCACCTTCTCCACCGGTGACCATATCGACACCCTGGCGTGCTCGGGACTGGTGCTCAGCGCTACCAATCTGGAACCTGTGCAGGGAATCCTTGTCGGGTTGCACAGCAATCTCGAGGATAGCGCCTTCACGACGCTCCCCTTTGAACGGGTGGGACGTACCGATGCCGACGGACACTTCACCATCCGGGGCATCGCACCGGGCGAGTATCGTGCCTATGCCCTGCAGGACATGAACCAGAACTTCTTCTTCGACCAAAAGTCCGAGATGCTCGCCTGGCTCGACTCCCTTGTCATCCCCTCCACGGAGGTGCGCATGGAGCCCGACACCACCTGGATCGACTCACTCACCATCGACACCATCCGCATCCTGCCCGTCACGCACTACCTCCCCGAGGATCTGGTGCTTCTTGCCTTTACGGAAGAACCTACCTTCCGCTATCTGGTCAAGAGTGAGCGTCCGGCGCTCAACAAGTTCTCACTGTACTTCTCCACGCCTTCCGACACGTTGCCCCACCTGGAGCCGTTCAACTTCCCTGCCGACTCGGCCTACATCGTGCAGACCAATGCACGCAACGACTCCATCACCTATTGGATGAAGGACACCCTCTACTATTATCAGGACACGTTATCCTTCGCCCTTACCTACTATGCCACCGATACGTTGGGTATCCTATCGCCCCGCACCGATACCTTGAACCTTGTTCCCAAGAAGACACGGGCAAAGATCCTTCAGGAGGAGGAGAAGAAGCGCAAGGAGGAGGAGAAGGAACGTGAGAAACGCCTGAAGAAGGGCGACTCCACCGAGGTCAAGAAACCCACTCCCGTGTTATCCATGAAGGTGAATGCAGGCAGCAGCATGGACCTCAATGCGGTGGTCACCGTAGTGTTCGAGGAGCCTGTCGTAGCCTACTGCGATACCTCGCTGCACCTCACGCATAAGGTGGACTCGCTGTGGGAGGATGCACCCTTCGTGTTCCGCCGGCGCAAGGGGCAGCTCATGACCTACGAACTGCTGGGCGAGTGGCGGCCCGAAGAGGAGTATAAGTTCCATATCGATTCGGCTGCCTTCACCGGGCTTTATGGGTTGTCGTCAAAGAAGAGCGAGACCTCCATCAAGTTCAGCGCCCTCGATAAATACAGCTCGTTCATCCTCAACATACTCCGCCCCGAACGGTTCAATACGCCCGGTTCGCAACTGGTGGCTCAGCTCGTTGACAAGTCCGACAAGGTCGTTCGCCAACAGGTGGTGAAGGACGGACATGCCGACTTCTATTTCGTGAAGCCTGCTACCTATTATATACGTATGTTCTGGGACCTTGACAGCGACGGGGTGTGGGACACGGGATGCTACGACACCCATACTCCTGCCGAAGCGATATGGTATTATACCCAGCCCATAGAGATGCGCGAGAACTGGGATTACAATCAGGACTGGGATCCTTTGGACATTCCCATTGACAAACAGAAACCCGATGACCTGAAGAAGACCAAGTCGGAGAAAAAGGAGAAGAAATCCAAGAACAAGCAGCGTGAAGAGGAGAAACGCAAGAAGGCCGCCGGGACCTCTTCCAACAGCAGTTCCAACTTCGGATTCTGACACCCATTCCGTTTCATTTAAACCTACATTCCTTCCGAAGGTCAAAAAAATAAAGAATCTCTGCAATGAAATATCGCATCCTTTCCTTGTTTTTCCTGCTGACAGTTGGCTGTGCCATGGCTTTCGCTGCTACGCCCAAGAGTGGTGAGAAACTCAATTATACCCTCTACTTCAACTGGAAGTTCGTGTGGATAAAAGCCGGTGAGGCTACCCTCAGCACACGTTCCACCACTTATGAAGGTCAGCCGGCATACAAGACCACCTTGCTTGCCTATACCGGCAAGACGGCCGATAATATCTTCCGTATGCGCGATACCCTCACCACCATCGTCAAGCCCAGCCTGGAGCCGCTCTACTTCGTCAAGCACTGCGAGGAGGGCAAGGACATCGTCTATGAGCGGGCGTGGTTCTCACGCACCACCGACGGAGGGCACCGTGCACGCCAGACCAAGGTGTATGCCGACGGTCGGGTACGCGAGAGCGATGTCACCGACAGCCGCACCATCTTCGACATGGTGTCGCTGCTCACCTATGCGCGCACCTTCGATGCTTCACGCTTCACGGTCGGCCAACGCCTCACCTATCCCATGGTGACGGGGAAACGGGTGGAGGAGCAGGTGCTTACCTATGTGGGCAAGGAGACCATCGAGACCCTCTCGGGGGATGATGCATCCTGCCTCGTCTTCTCCTTGGTACAGCCGAAGACCGTGGAGGGGATCACCACCGAGAGCGAAATCATCCGTTTCTACATCAGCGACGATGCCGACCATGTCCCTGTGCAGCTTGACCTCTTCCTCAAGTTCGGTGTCGCCAAAGCCAAACTCAACCGCTAACCTCTTGACGATATGAAAGTGCAGATCATCAACAAGTCGCATCATGCCTTACCTGCCTATGCCACAGCACAGTCAGCAGGTATGGACCTGCGCGCCAACATCAGTGAGCCCATCGTACTCAAATCCTTGCAGCGTTGTCTGGTCCCCACAGGGTTGTACATAGCATTGCCGGCAGGCTACGAGGCACAGGTCCGTCCACGCAGCGGACTGGCCATCAAGCGTGGCATCACTGTGCTCAACGCTCCCGGCACCATCGATGCCGACTATCGGGGCGAGGTGTGCGTAGTGCTTGTGAACCTCTCCACAGAGGACTTCGTGATAGAGGATGGCGAACGCATCGCACAGATGGTCATTGCTCGTCATGAGCAGGTGGAGTGGGACGAGGTAGAGGTGCTGGACGAGACGGAACGCGGTGCAGGAGGGTTCGGACATACAGGAGTGTAACGACGCGCCGACGGGACATAAATAAGAGAGACGTGCTGACGGGATTTCTTCATAAAACGGCAGGAGCTTTGGTGCTGATGGCGCTGATGGGATGTTCGGCATCCCGAAAGGCTACCGGTCCGACGGCTGTCGTGCTGAGCGAAACCGACCAACAGCGCTATGATCTCTGTTACATGGAGGCGCAGAACCAGCAGCAGCAGGAACACTACGATGTGGCGTTCGACCTGCTGCAACATTGTCTCGACATCTGTCCTACTGCCTCGACGGCATTGCATGGACTGGCCCAGTATTACAATGTGTTGGGCGACAAGGAGCGTTCGCTTGCGCTCATGAAACAAGCTGTGCAGTATGCTCCCGACAACTATTGGTATCAGGAGGATCTCGCACAGGCATACTGTAACAACAACCTCATTGATGAGGCAGTGCCCATCTATGAGGATATGTATCATCGTTTTCCCCGCCGAGCGGCAGAGCTGCTGCCCGTGCTCATCGGACTCTACCAGGCGAGTGAGCAGTACGACAAGGAGCTGGAGGCGCTGGATGCACTGGAAGAGCGCTTTGGCGCCAACGAGGAGACGGGCATGGAGAAGTTCCGCGCTCACATGGCCATGAAGGACGAGGACGGTGCTTTTGCCGAGATGGAACAGCTGGTGAAGGACAATGCCGGCGACACACGTTTCGAGCTGATGCTTGCCGAGCTGTACATGAACAGCCAGCGCTATGACGAGGCGTACAGCCGTTTCCTTGCCGTGCTGGACGAAGAACCCGACAACGATAATGCCCGTCTGGGCCTTGCCGGATGGTACGAGCGGACGGGACATCCTGCAGAGGCACATGTCCTGGTGGACTCGCTCATCGTCTTCGGACATCTGTCTGATGACCAGCGTATCAAGCTTGTGTCAAAGATGGTGGGCGAGTGGGAACGGAATGCCGACACGCTGGCCATCGATGATCTCTTCCGCCGCACACTGGCACAGCCTCAGGCAACGGCTGCCTTGCCTCAGGCCATCGCCGCCTACTATATCGACAAGAACCGCAGCGATGCTATCATCATCCCTGTGCTGGACCAGATCCTCGCCGTGGAGCCGGACAATGTAGCTGCGCTCAAACAGCATCTCTACTATGCTGTGGAGCACAACAATACCGACGAGGTACGTGACCGCAGCCGGGCACTCCTGGCGTATTATCCCGATGAGCTATACCCTTATTACTATCTCATCATCACCGCTTTGCGTGACGATGACACGGATCTTGCCATCTACTATGGCGAGGAGGGCGTGTCGCGCATCGGTGAGGAGAGCGACACCGAGCTGTGCGTCAGCCTCTACGCCATGCTGGGTGACCTCTACGTCAAAGCCGATGCCATGGATAAGGGGTATGCCTGCTACGACTCTGCTCTTGTCTATAACCCATCGGAGGTGGGCGTGCTCAATAACTATGCTTATAACCTCTCGCTGGAGAACCGTGACCTTGACCGTGCTGAGGAGATGAGCCGGGTGACCATCGAGAAAGAGCCTGAGAACAGCACCTACCTCGATACCTATGCCTGGATACTCTACACGAAGGAGCGCTATGAGGAAGCCCGTCTCTATGCCGAGCAGGCCCTGCGCTGCGACACCACCGACAGCTGGGTGCTGCACGACCATGCCGGCGACATCGTCTTCTTCTGCGACGACAGGGATGCCGCCGTGGAGCACTGGAGGGAGGCACTGCGGCTGAAACAGGCATCGTACGGCGAGGAGAAGCCTACTCGCGAAGACCGCTTGGCGGAGGATAAACTGAAGAAGAAAATACGTCTGAAAAAATGGATAGAATGATTCCTCGCATATACTCCTTCAGGCAGAGGCTGGCTGCACTCGTCGCTGTGCTTGCTGTGCTGCTCCTCGCTGGTTGTACGACCACACGTCTTACCACGGGCAGTGAGGTATCCAGCGCACCGTCAGCACGCGGCCGTGCGGAGAGCCCGCTGACGGCCATCGCACAGCCCAATGCCAGCCATACCGACTTCACGGCACGACTGTCGGCTGATCTGGCATACAACGACCATCAGCTCACCGTGAAAGGGAACATCCGCATGCGCAGGGGGGATGTCATACAGCTGGCATTCACGGCCCTCGGCATGGTGGAGATAGCGCGCGTGGAGCTCACCCCCAAGGGGGCATGGTTCATCGACCGCATGAGCAAGCAGTATGCCGTGGTGGAGTACAACCAGTTGCCGGGACTGGACGGACTGGAGCTGAGCTACGACATGCTGGAGTCACTGCTGTGGAACGAGCTGTTCCTGCCGGGGCAGAAGAAGATAGCCTCCCATCTGAACCTCTTCGACAGCCATACATCGGGCACACAATGTCTCATCACGCCGAAGACGCAGCCGGCCGTGCATCTGCAGTTCACTGCCGATGCAGCCTGCACACGGTTGCAGCAGACACGTCTGACCTATGGGCCCTTCATCTCCACATGGGACTACACTGCCTTCCAGACCGTCGGAGGGTCCTCTTTCCCGGCAATGCTGAAGACCACGCTGGCTGAAGGTAGTCGGGAGGTATCGGCAACCCTCACCTATACCGGTGTGGCATGGGACAATACCGAGTGGACGGCGCATACCAACATCGCCAGCTACACCCGGTTGGGTATCGAAGAATTTCTGCAGAAGTTGGCTTTCCTCAAGTAAGATTCCATGAAACGCTTGCCTTATATATCCTTTCTGCTGTGCATGCTCCTGCAGGCATCGCCCTCTCTGGCGCAGGGCGTGGACGACATGAAAAAGGAACGCACCCGCATCGAGCAGCAGATTGCAGCGTCGAAGCAGCTGCTTGCCACTGCCGAGAAGGATATCCAGGGACAGCTCGGCAAGATGACCGTCCTCACGGAGCAGATACGTCGGCAGCAGTTGCTCGTCAACAGTCTGAATGCGGAGATGAGAGCCGTGCAGGCTGAGATGAAAGCCAACGAGCAGCGTCAGCGTCAGCTGGAACGAGACCTCACGCAGCGCAAGCAGAGCTATGCCCGCGCACTGCGGCAGTCCACGCACCGCAACACGTTCGCGCAGCGCCTCACCTTCCTCTTCTCGGCAGAGTCCTTCCGCCAGATGTACCGGCGGGCACGTTACCTGCACGAGTACTCCGACTTTCAGCTCCGGCAGGGACGTGAGATACAGGCACGGCAGCAGGAGCTGGAGGAGAAGCAGCAGGAGCTGAAGGCCTTGCAGGCAGAGAAGCAGGAACTGCTCGTCCGCCAGCAACAGGAGCAGGACGCTCTGGCGGCACAGCGTGCCGAGCAGCAGGCATTGGTGAAGAAGCTGCAGAAGAAGAAAGCAGACATCAAGCAGGAGATGGCTCGTCAGCAGCGTGAGTATGACCGACTGAACAAGGAGATAGACCGTCTGATTGCCGAGCAGATAGCAGCCTCGCAGAAGAAGAAAGGGGGCTCCGAAGAGACCGGTTCGGCAAAGAGTACCACCACTTACAAGATGAGTGCCGAGGAGGTACGGCTGTCGGGCTCCTTCGAGGCCAACAAGGGCAAGTTGCCGGTGCCGGTGCGTGGCGCCTACATGCTGGCCAGCCATTATGGCATCAACCAGGTGGAGGGGATGAAGGATGTCAAGGTCAACAACCAGGGCGTGGACATCCGTTGCGGCGAAGGAACCACCATACGCACCATCTTTGATGGTGAGGTCAGCGCCGTGTTCGTCATCCCCACACGCCAGACCTATGGCGTGCTCGTACGCCATGGCGAATATATCTCCGTCTATTGTAACTTGGCCACCCTCACCGTCAAGCAAGGCGATAAGGTGGAGGCGAATGCCGCGCTCGGCACGGCCGGTGCGGATGCCTCCGGCACACCGTTGCTGCAGTTCCAGCTCCGCAGGAATCAGCAGCGGCTCAATCCCGAGGAATGGATACGCTTCTGACCCTATGTGTACATCCACCCAAACAGCATGAAGAAGAACGAATATACCATCAGCGACTTTGAGATCATGGCCCCTGTGGGGTCGCGCGAGTCACTCGCAGCGGCCATACAGGCAGGGGCCGACAGCATCTACTTCGGCATCGGCTACCTGAACATGAGGGCCCGGTCGGCCAGCACGTTCACCATCGACGACCTGAAGGATATCGCCGCCCAGACGGCGGCCCATGGCATCAAGAGTTACCTCACCGTCAACACCATCATCTACGACGAGGACATCCCCCTGATGCATGAGATCTGCGATGCGGCCCACGCGGCAGGCATCTCCGCCATCATCGCCTCCGACGTGGCGGTGATGAGCTACTGCAACCGTATCGGCCAGGAGGTGCACCTCTCCACACAGCTCAACATCAGCAATGTGGAGGCACTGCGTTTCTATGCTCGTTTTGCCGATGTGGTGGTGCTGGCACGCGAACTGAACCTCGCGCAGGTGCGCCGTCTCTATGATGCGGTGCAGCAGGAACAGATATGTGGCCCGCGGGGCGAGCTCTTGCGCATCGAGATGTTCTGCCATGGCGCCCTCTGCATGGCTGTCAGCGGCAAGTGCTACATGAGTCTCCACGAGCTGGGGGTATCGGCCAACCGCGGTGCCTGCATGCAGGTGTGCCGACGGGGATACGATGCGTGGCGGGTGCCGCAGGGCAGCACAATACCCGACGATGAGCCCTCCTACCGCCTCAAGGACCGGGAGAGCGAGATAGAGCTGGAGGTGGACAATAAGTACATCATGTCGCCCAAGGACCTGAAGACCATCCGTTTCATCGATGAGATGATCGAGGCGGGTGTGCGTGTCTTCAAGATCGAAGGACGTGCACGCGGACCCGAATATGTGCGCACCGTGGTGGAGTGCTACCGGGAGGCTATACAGAGCTACATCGCCGGCACCCTCACCGAGGAGCAGAAGGATGCCTGGGATGCGCGTCTCGCCACCGTGTTCAACCGGGGCTTCTGGAACGGCTACTACCTGGGCCAGCGTGCCGGTGAGTGGAACCCTCACTACGGCTCCAATGCCACGGAACGGAAAGTCTATGCCGGACACGGCGTCAAGCACTATTCCAAGCTCGGCGTGGCGGAGTTCTACATCGAGGCTGCCGAGATACACTTGGGCGACAAACTGCTCATCACCGGACCTACCACGGGCGCTCTCTACCTCACTCCCGACGAGTACCGCGTGAACCTCAAGCCCGTGCAGACGGTGCGCAAGGGGGTGGCAGTGTCGTTCAAGGTGCCGGCGAAGATACGCCCTTCGGACAAGCTCTTCATCATTGAATCCACACAATAAAACACCGCTTGCATATGCAGAAGACCAAGATTACCGAGATGGGGCGGCTGGATGTGGAGGCATTCCGTCAGGCTCCGAAGATGGCGCTCACCGTGGTGCTCGACAACGTGCGCAGCTTCCACAACGTGGGGGCGGTGTTCCGTACGTCCGATGCCTATCGGGTGGAGAAGATCGTGCTCTGCGGCATGACGGCCTGTCCGCCCCAGCCCGAGATACACAAGACCGCCCTCGGCGCCGAGGATGCGGTGGCGTGGGAGTACTATGCCGACACGCTACAGGCGGTAGAGGAGCTCCGCCGACAGGGATGCACCGTCTATGCCATCGAGCAGGCACACGGCAGCACGCCTCTGCAGGAGCTCGCCTTGCAATCCGGTGGGCACTATGCTATCGTGCTGGGACATGAGGTAAAGGGTGTGCAGCAGGCTGTGGTGGACGCCTGCGACGGCTGCATCGAGCTCCCACAGTTCGGCACCAAGCACTCACTCAATGTGTCCGTCACGGCAGGCATCGTCATCTGGACCTTCGCCACACAGCTGCTGCTGAAATAAAGGGAGCAGAAAGCATTACCGTCACATCTTCAGCACTCTTTGCCAATATGAGAGATTTTGCAGCCATAGACTTCGAGACCGCCAACAGCGAACGTACATCGGTGTGCAGCGTGGGCGTCGTCATATACCGCGATGGTGTGAAGGTGGACGAGTACTACTCGCTCATCAAGCCCGAGCCGGAATACTACAGCTATTGGTGCACGCAGGTGCACGGACTTACTGCCGACGATACCCAGGATGCCCCTGTCTTCCCGGTGGTGTGGGCAGAGGTACAGGCATTGCTGGATAGGTACGCAATGGGGAATCCTCTTCCACTCGTCGCCCACAACAAGGCGTTCGATGAGAACTGTCTGAAGGCTGTCTTCCGCTGTTACGGGATGGACTATCCCGACTACGAGTTCCACTGCACCTTGCTGAAGTCCCGTAAGGTATGGCCCGAAGGTCATCACAACCTCGACATCATCGCTGCCCGCTGCGGGTATAACCTGACGAACCATCATCATGCCCTGGCCGATGCCGAAGCCTGTGCCGCTATCGCCCTGCAGATTTTGTAAGGCGGCATAAA